>Ga0214542_1002206_pt1 | contig 40378 bp, 21 predicted proteins | sample CNSS1metaG_FD_160096 | JGI IMG/M metagenome (GOLD analysis project Ga0214542, IMG submission 160096) | Root nodule microbial communities from cowpea collected in UCLA plant growth center, Los Angeles, California, USA - CNSS1 | ecosystem: Host-associated > Plants > Roots > Nodule | place: USA... | reverse complement strand
CCCTGTGAGAGGTTGTGCCCCAGAGTTGATTTGTGTGAATGCTATCACTGTGGACTCATAATTGACTTTGCTTGAGTTCATTTGCTAATCATTTACTTGCATGCTACAGATGATCAAGGCCATCTTTATTTTTCTTGTTATATAATTGAGCCAATCCTTTTCAAGTTGAAGTCTTGTGCAAACCCTTTGAGTCTTCTTTGATCCTTAAATATAAAATGTGTCATTCCTTGAACCTTGAGCATAATGAAGATATTGACTACCTTACTTTGAGCTTGAGAGAGCAAATGATTGTTAGTCATAAGTATGGTTCAAGTTTGGGGGAATTATTGCTGATACAAGGAAGCATGAGAAAATTTGTAAACTTTATGGTTCAATTCATTCAAAAAAAAAAAGAAGAAAAGAAAATTGGTGCAAATAAGTTGGGAATTGGTTTCATTTGTTCAATAGAGAAGGGAGAAAAATACTTTCATGATTTGAATAGTTGCTCTCTTAGCTCAAGGTACTTTTGCTATCCTGAAAAACCAAATTTCCTTCTTAGCCTAGCCACGATACAAGCCATAAAAGTCCTTGTGATGATAACATGCTTGTGAAAGTTTTAGCCATTTTGAACAAAAAGAAAAGTTGAATTGTGTGACATTGTGATGGTGGAGAGAATGTTGTTTATATCTGTACACAAGTGGGCTTGAGTGAAACACTTATTCTTGTGAGAAGTGGTTCCCATTGATCAAAGAAACATTTTGCCATGATTGTTGATCCCTTATAAACTCTTGCATGCACTTGTGAAATTTGTTTTGTGAGCACCATAGCTTTAGCTTGCCTTGCTAATGAAACACATTTGCTACACAATCTTTCAAATAAGAGCAAGCACAATTGACATCTGTTTTCTTGAGTTGCTAGATCATTGCAATTGTGTTGTTCATCTAGGCCAAGTTACCTTTCTGCTTGAGGACAAGCAAGGTTTTAAGTTTGGGGGAGTTGATAATGTTAATTTTTACCATTATCCAAGCTACATTTTATTAGCAAAATTACCTCTTCCAAAGCTTTTAACCTACTTAATCCTCAATTTTACCTTACTTTTGTAAATAAATACATTTTGGGTTATATTGATCTAAATATACCACTAATCCCCATTTTTGTGTCCTTTTTGTAGATGGGAAGCTTTGATCCAAAAATCCAAACTAATGAGTGACCCGAAATAGCAAGGAGAAGAAGGAAAATGTCAACAGGAAGTGTCAGGCGACACAATGCCCGTGCCAGGCGCAAGATGTAGCCAGCGCCTGGCGGTAGAATGAACACGCCAGGCGACAGAGTAGCTCACCGCCTAGCGACACCTGGACACTGTCGGGCGGTAGATGCAGAGTTTGGCCACTGTTTGATCGCTAGCGCCTGGCAGTGAGAGGCTTCTGCCAGGCGCCAGTTCTCGCTGCTGTGGCAAGTTGGCCCTTTTTCTTCTATTTTCGCGAGGGGAAACTTATCTTGGACATTTTGGAGCTCGAGCAATGCGTTTTGGAGCACTTGGAGGTCTACTAGGGCTAGTGGGAACTACCCTTTCTTCCTCTTTGTAACTCTTCCCTCTTCCATTTCCATTTTGTAAACTTGAGCTCTCCATGACAATGGAGAGCTAAACCCATTTTTGTTGGGGTTAGATGTAGCCACTGAACTTTCATGTATTTTTGAATGGTTTGAATATATATATATATATATATATATATATATATATGCTTCTTCCATTGATTGCTAGTATCTTTGTTTATGTATTTAAAGCTTGCTTTGTTTTAACCATTCATTGCATGATATTTGGGTCATTAGGTATTGGAAAATATCTCTTGAAACCGAGAATTGGAACAAGATACCTAATGGAACTTGTATCTAGGAATGAAACTTGACCCATTAGTTGTCTTAAACCCTAATTTGTAAAGCGGGTTTGTTTATTTAGGGATTCAAGGAATTGGCTCTAAATAAGGAAACCTAGGCTCATTCAACTAAGGGATTAGGGTTTGAATAGACTTGTGGGTTGACATTAGTAATTAATAGAGAAGAGTTTTATTGTCTAATATACATGAGAGTGGAGTGGGTGAAGTCTAACTCCAACAATATCAATCCATTGCATTTCTAGTCTTTACCATTTTCTAGAGTTTTCAAATATCCAAGTTCAATTTTACTTGTTTATGAAATATTTACTTTCTTGCATACAAAAACCCAAATTATGGATTTATTCATTAGTTTAAATTAGTCGCTAATTACGCAATTATTTAGTATACACGAGTCTCTTAGGAAACGATATCCTGGTCTTTCCAGTTACTACTTGCGCGACTTGGTACACTTGCCAAAGTCTTAACATTTTACTCCCAGTTTAGGCCTCCTCAGGTGTCACTGATAACGTTATCGTTGACGCGATCAAATTAATACTACTAAACTATAGCAACTTCAATATTGCTAAGACAGTAGTCAAGAAAATAGAAAGGGTAAAGTAACCCTAAGTCGTCTCCCAACGAACACGGAATTGATTTTTAACAAGTTAGTTCTTATAAAATCTATACAAAACGGTTAGTCAAATAGAATAGTATTTGAAAAAAAGAAATAAAAATGAAAAAAAGATAAAATAAGATAAAAATAATAATAAAGAAAATAGATTGATTCCACTACTTTCTTAAAATAGATCCATCATCATCGGTTATCTAAAGATTATTGTTCAATTAATTATTATTGTAGATTTGCAAATTAATCAATGTAAATTCTCAATTAATTTGTTGGCGTTCTCACTATTAACCAAAGTAAATTCTCAATTAAAAGCAAGAACAACTTTGTAGATTAATCATAGTAAATTTAATCAAAGTACATTCTTAATCATTGGCAAAAACCCATTCAATCACATGAAAGTTTCTAAATTTAATCAAAGTAAATTCTCAATTAAAATTAAAACCTTTGAACTCATATGATTGATATGCATATAGATTAAAACATCCCACTAATTAGCTATGATGTAAAAACCATTACTTTTCAAGTGATTCAAAGATAAAAGACATAGATGAATTAAAACCTCAACAATAATAAAAAGAATAAGGAAATTATTTCATTCTAACCTAAGAATCCATAATGAAATTACAATGGAATCAACCTAAGAAGTTTAACATTCCATAGAATGCAAAATAAAATAAAAATAGAAGAAGAAAGGAGAGAGAGAGAAGAAGAATTTAGGCCCCTCTAAAGGTTCCTAAACTCCGAAGTCTCGAGCTTGTCTTTTCTACTCTCCCTTGGTCTCTTTATATAGGACTTGGACTGGGCTTTTCAGTTGCTAAAACCTCTCAAATATATTTTAAAATAAAGATAAATATTATTTATCTTTATAGTTATTTTAAAAATATTTGGAGAGATATAGACTATTTGACAAATATAATTGGTTGATAATATAAATATCTAATATAATTAAATTAATTAATTAATTAAAGATATATGATAAATTATCACCAATTAATATTTGTATTAATTTTCCAAATCAACCCTTTGCAATCTCTTCAAATTATCTTTTAAATAATCCAATATCTTCAAAATATATTTGTTTGTTATGTATCTAAAAAGATTCAAGAAGATCTTGTCATATTTAAAAAGATTTGGTAGTTATTATTTTTAATATTTTATGATATAATTAAATAACATAATTATTTAAAAATATCAAATAAAATATCTAAAGATATATTTTCCCAAATTATCTTCTATCATAAAGATAAAGAAAACTGCAAGGTCCAATTTTTTTGTTACTCTCTTCTTGGTTTAGCCAAACTTCACTTTTTCAAGCTTTTCTTGTCGTCTTCATGCAATGCTTGGCTTAGATTTTTGTGATTTTGCTAATTTCTTATTCTTGGATTTATCTTCAAGGTGTCATGAAGCTTTAAGCAATTTATTTCCACACCTCCATGAGCTTAACTTAGCTTCAGCTACACTAACACATCTCAAAATATCCAAAGAACATTTATGCAACTAAATAGCTATTTTTAACATGTTTTTGTATCTCATGCTCAATAAACCCAATTATAGGAAATCCCAATTAAATCAATCTTTCAGCACACAAATTCAATTAAATACTCAGAATTAAACATTAAATGAGGGCAAAAATACGCACTCATCAATCACATACTTGAATTTCTTAGTAGGACATATATTCAATATATAGGCAACAATTATCACTACCTCACCCTAATAGCAATGTGGCAAGTTCTTCCTCTTTAGCATGCATCTAGTCATGTCCAACAAGGTTCTATTTCTTCTCTCAACTAGGCCATTGTGTTGTGGTGTATAAGGCGTAGTGACCTCATGTTCTATTCCCTTCTTAACACATAAATTATGAAAATTTCTAGAGTTATACTCCCCTCCACCATCTGTTCTAATAATCTTCAATTTCAATTCAGCTTGTCTTTCAACCTATGAAAAGTACTTGACAAAGACATTAAACACTTCACTTTTCTCCTTTACCAAGTATATCCAAATTTTCCTTGTAAATTCATCTACAAAGGAAACAAAATATTTGTTACCACTAAGAATCGTTGTCAATTGGCCCACACACATCTGAATAGACCACTTCAAGTGTTTGCTTTGATCTATGAGATGAAATGGTTTTGAAGACTTTTCTTGGTTGTTTCTCGACAACACACCCTTCACAAGTCTTCAAAGGTGGAAAAAATGGTGGCATACCACACACCATTTGTTTGTTACTCAACTAATTAAAACCTTAAGTTTAAATGGCCATATTTATAATGCCTCAATCAATTATGCTCCTCAAAACTGGTGGTAAATAAACATTGAATTTCAAGGGCTTCATTCACCTTAAAGGTTCTATTGGTTGATAGTGGTGCCTGGATCACTAATCTATTCTTGGAATCAAAGATTTCAATATGATTTCACTACATGTTCATTGTGTAACCCTTTTCCAATAACTATCCCAAGCTGAGTAGATTGTTCTTCATGGTAAGAACATACAACACATAATTCATGAAGGTTATTTTCCCATCCTTTCATTTGATCAACACCTTAGCAATGCCTTCAACCATAATTGTGCTATTATTTGCAAATTTCACATTATTCTTTACACACATATGAAGATCAACTAGCCAATTCCTATTCCCAATCATATGGTTTGAGCATGTGTCTAAATACCAAGATGTGTAGTCTTCATTGTTGGTTGTGGTTGTCATAAACAAGACTTGGTCTAAATCAGACCCATCTTCTCTTGCACCAGATTCACCTCTTCAATCTTTTTTCCTTTTCTGTTTCCATTATCTTGACAACACTCATAGGAATAGTGACCCCATTTATCACAAATATAGCACTGAATTTTCCTCGTATCCACTTTCTTCTTGCCATATCTTCCTCTCCTTCTATATTGAGTGCCATCTTTCCTATCATAACCACTAGTAGATAGGTGTTCATGAGAATTAGAAACATTATTTTTATCTCCATTTCTTCCTCCTCTAAATCTCCCTTGGCCTCTCCTACTTCAACCACCACGCCCTCTACTACTTTGACCAATCTTTACTTGTAGAGCTTGATCAACTACTCTTTCACTATTCTTCTTGTCAACCACTCTCTACTCATGTTCTTTCAAAGAGTTTTGTAACTTTTCGACAAACATTGCCTCCAAATCCTCTAATTCATTTATGGCCACGATGATATGGTCAAATCGTGGAGTTAGTGTTCGAAGCACCTTCTCAATGGTTTGAATCTTGTTAAAATATTCAGCAATCAATTCTTGATCAACATAGAAAGGAGTTTGAATTGTCTCCATAGGGATTGCAAATTTATCTTCTTGTTTTTTTCTGCATTCCCATACATCTGTTGTAACATATCCCATATTTGTTTGGTAGTAGTGGCCTTCTAAATCTTCTAAAAAATAATCATCGAGGCACATTGATGTAGAAAAACCCGTGCTTTCCAAACCAACTTCTTGTTCACCTTGTATGTTTGTTGTTGATCCTCCGAAGCATTTTTGGCAAGTTCTTGGAAGTCAATCTTCACAATATCATCAACTTCTTAGAAGTCAAAGATAGCCTCCATCTTCACACACCAATCCTTGTATTCCTGCCCATCAAACACAAGAAGATTCCCTGGTATGACACCCGCAGTAGCCATATCTACACCCTCGTAGTGATGCACTTTCACTCTTCCTCAAAAAGGTTCACAACTTGGCTTTAATACCAAAATCGTTGGGGACATAGATCAAAAAATAGAGCATACACAAACACATCTTACACAAAGATAACAAAAATCAGAGAAGAAAATGGGAGTTATTTTCTCACACACAAAAACTATAACTGCATTATATCAAAAATAGAATTATAGAAACTAAACATAACTATAAACAAACAATTAAAACAGACAATAAAACAATGCTTTGATTACTTTCAACAAGCGGTAGAGAGAATATTGAAAGGGTCATGGAGAGCCTGATAAAGGTAGGTGTTATGGGTTGGAGGAGAGTGATGTTGACAAAAACCCCATTGTTGTTAAGAATGGAAGACGTTAAAACCAGTGGCGGATCTTGACCAACATTGTTGGGGGAGCCAAAATAATATGTCCAAAATTTATACATTTAATTATTGTGATTAATATAATAAAAATGAATACATAATTTAGTATAACGATAACTAAAAAAGAAATAAGACTACAAATGAATATATGGAAGAGTTGAATTTGTATACCTATTTAAAAAAAAACTAAAAAATAATTTTTCATAATCTAATAAAAAACTGAGAGACGTAAATACCAAAAGAAAATTCAATGATAATCAAACCACACTTAAGATCCAGTTATAAAAAAACACACAATACAATATTTTTTCTTCTATGTTCATAAAATAAAAAATTAATATACAAGCTCATTAAATAAATTATTAAACTAATATTTCACTATCATGTGATACAAGAGAGAATTACCTTCTCCTTTATTTTTTCGAGAATGGAAGACAACAACTTACATATGAGAGCAAAAATAGTAGATATTTTTCTCTTCAGAAACAAAAGAAAATAGGTGAGAATGAGATATGAGAACAATTCGTGAGAAACTCAAGTCATATAATGGAACCACAATTAAAATCTGGTTATAAAAAAACACATAGTAAGATACTTTTACTTCTTTGTTCATAAAATAAAAATTAATATAAAAGAGACTTATTAAATAAATTTTTAAACTAATATTTCACGATCAAGTAAGATGAAAGAATTACATCATTCTTTTCTTCCGTGAATGAAAGACAACAAAGTGAAATAAGAGCAAAATAAGAGATATTTTTCTCTTCAAAAACAAAAGGAAACATGTGAGAACAAGAAATGAAAACGATTTATAAGAAGCTCAAACCATAATGAAAAATAATAATAAAAATATCTTGATAAATCTTTTTATTCTTCATTTTTTATTAAGTTTGAATTTATATTTTATTATTTATTAACATTAATTATTATATTTATAAAAGAAATAAAATATTTAATTTAATCATCATTGATCTATAATATATTATCTAACATTTATAATATATTATCTAATATCTATAATTTAAAAAAATTTAAAATACCTAAAATATAAAAAAAAATTAAAATTTTAGGGGGCCATGGCCCTCCCTGCCACCACAAACATCCGCCACTGGTTAAAACGAGTCTTCTTGAAATGGTAGATCAACCAGCTTATGTCTCTTGTATTGTGTCTTCCTGTACTTAGAACTTTTTAGAAGATAAATTACATTAATATCCTTATTAAATATAAATAAAAAAAATGATGTGTGAAATAATTTCAAATACCAACCAATAATAAAGACATAAAAAGAGTTTTAAACGCATGTTTTAAGAAAGGGACATATATAATAGTAATCACCTTATCCATTAACTTGGTTTTTTATTTTATAGTTTAAAATTTATCTACAATTAACAAATTCTTCTTTACAAGAGTTATGCAATCATCATATTTTATTACTAATATTAATTTTATCAAAAACAACTTTATTATTTTACTCTTTAGGTTTTATAACTAATTTTTAAACTCAATTAACTATCCATAATCAAAAAAATCTCCTACAATAAAACTATACAAACTATTTATTTTATAGTTATTTTTTCATAAATCTAATAATATTTTTTAGGCTTAAATACTGATTTGATCATAATTTTGTTCGGTTTTTTCAATTTATTATAATATTTTTTTTAATTTGGTTATAATATTTGTCAATTTGTTCAATTTGATTATTTATGCTAACATTATTTAAATAATTAACTAACAATGAATAGTGATCGCCACGTATCATTTTGTGGTTGTTTTGGTTTTTCTTTATTTATTTTTTATTTTTTATTTTATATAATATGTATACTTGTCAAGTTAGTATCATGCTGTGTCAAGATCAGTGCCACATGTCAGAGTCAATTTTTGTTCAATTTAGTCCCATTTTTTTTTTAAATTAAACAATTTTATCTCTCTCCAAATTGAGATCAAATTTAATTTTTATATAAAAGGTTATACTTATATTTTTATGAAAATTCACATTTTTATTAAATATTTTTAATTTAGAGTTAGAGTTGGTTTAAAATTAAAATGAAAACTTTAAAAGTGAGGAATAACACAATTGATTTAGAATTTTAAGAGGTTAAAAATGAAATAAAGTAATATAATCGATTAATATAATATTGTATGACATTTTTATGTGATTTATAATACTTTGACTTTTAACCTCTTAAAGTTTTAGACCAATGGTGTTATTCTCCACTTTTAAAATGTTCGTTATAATTTTGAACTAACTGTAACTTTAAACTAAAAATATTTAATAAAAATGTGAATTTTAATAAACATGTTAGTATAACATTTATATAAAAAAATAAATTTTATCTTAATTTGGAGGGAGACTAAAATGTTCAATTAAAAAAATATAGAACTAGATTAAATTAGATAAAATTAACGAATATTATCATTGAATTAAATAAAAAAAATATTAGAATCAAATCGAAAAAACTAAATCATTTTGATGAAATAAGTATTTAAGTCTATTTTTTATTTCAATAATTATGTAGAAGTTATGCTTTTTACTTCTTTAAGTGAAAATATATTAAACTAAAATTAAATGCATGTGTTTCCAACTAATAATGCTTGTAACAAAAACTAAATAAATAATGTAAATATTAGTTTAATTTTCATATATCAATATAAAAAAAAAACAATGTTTATATTGTCACTCCATCATAAAAAAAAAATGATTACTGTAATAATCTTTCATAAGACTATCAAATTATAAATTACGATGAATTGAAAATAGTGAAAAAAGACGATTACAAATAAAAAATAAACAATATAAAAAATGAAATTGATAATATTTTAATATAATTTACTTTCATGTGATAAATATATGAAAATTAACGTAAGAAACAACTCTTAATAATTATTAGTCTACCGAATAACATATACAGTACTAGAAAAGCAATTAATAATAGTTGCTTTAAATTGTTTAAAAAATATATAAGACTGACCAAATTGATTTTTGAAAAAATAAGTAAACAAATTCAACATAAAAAAGACAACTAGGCAAAATATCTAAGAACTGAAATTTATCGCAATCTCCTTAATTTTCCCGCGGGTTCATTTTAAAAAACAAATTTGCATTTAATTTCGACCATTTACGCGCCGTAACGAAAGCGATGGCGCTATCCACCGACGCATCACCACCACCTTCCTTAGGAGACGAACCGTTACCTCACGACGGCTACGGTTACGACGTTAACGATGATGATGGCGCTTCGTTCGGCGTCGTTTCACTGGACGACGAGGGTTTTCCGTCCCAACTCCCTGCATCGGAAACGCCGTCGGAAAAGAGCAGTTTCACCGCCGATTTCTATCGCTGCGGAACCGATTGGTCCTCGCTGATGTTGCTGGATGATAAAAATGATAGACACATCGGTTTCGAGCGCGATTCGGGGAAGAAGATGAAGCAGGCCAACCTGTTCCAGATTTGGGGTTTCAAAAGAAACGACGCCGTTGGTTCAGTTGAATCTGGACCGAGTATGAGTGTTTATTCTGATAAAGGAGGTAGTTCTTCTGAAAGGAAGATTGTGAAACCTGGAAATTGGGGTTCGATTTTGCACGACGGAGGAAAGGACTCTGAGAACACGAAATCTCTCCGTAAGAGAAAGGGTTTCAGTGGTGAAAATAGGGTTACACGTTCCTGTCCCTTTTATAAGAAAATCCCAGGTGAAACTTATTATCATAATTCTATTAATTCAAGTCGAGTCAGGGAACCGACTTAATGGAACAAGTACATACAAAACTGCAATTTGGTTTAGTCCAAGAGACTGATGAAACAAAATTGATTGAGAAATTAGTTTTGCAATAGTTCCATCTCGGATTTTTTGTCCTGAGATTTTGTTATGAAAATTAGAAAAAATGAAATGTTCTAAATGAACATACTTTATTTGCAAATGCAGGGACACCATTCACTGTTGATGCTTTTCGGTATGGGTGGGTTGAAGGGTGTTCAGCGTATTTTCTTAGTCATTTCCATTGCGATCACTATGGTGGCCTTAGCAAGAAATGGTCTCATGGCCCTATCTATTGCTCTCCTCTCACGGGACGGCTTGTTCAAATGTGTCTATCGGTAAATCCTTTGTAAGAACTCAGAAACTCTCATGTCTCCTATACTTTGTTTGTAGATTGCTCACTTACATGAACTTACAAATCAGATTGCACTTGATAATGTTTTTCACATTGCATTCCTGTGAAGGGATTACCTTGTGTTTTTTTTTTTAATGCATTTATTTGTACAGGTATATCCACCCTTTGGAATTTAATACGGAACATGTGATTGATGGTGTCAAAGTGACTCTTTTAGAAGCTAATCATTGCCCTGGTGCGGCTTTGATTCACTTTAGCCTCCCAAATGACCAACGCTATTTACACACTGGGGACTTTAGAGCGTCTAAACCAATGCAAGCTTACCGTCTTCTTGTAAATCAACGTGTAAATGTACTTTATTTGGATACTACATATTGCAACCCAAAATACAGGTAAGCCAATGTTCTGGTTTTGTACAGGTCTTGTCATTTGGTTATGATATGTAATTATTGGTTTTGCTAATCTCGACTGATTGTTAAAAAATTTCTGGTTCAGGTTCCCTTCCAAGGAAGATGTACTAAATTATGTTGTCAAAATTACGAAGAACCACCTCAAAATTCATCACAGAACTTTAGTGGTCGTTGGGGCTTACAGCATTGGCAAAGAATGTGTATATCTTGCAATTTCTAAAGCTCTTGGGGTATGTTTGTTATTCCGTGGCAGACTTCTATTTTGACTAGTTCATTCTATACACTTTGTTTTTTTTTCTTCAATTGTCCTTATTGTTGACAAGAATGGTTGTGCCACAAAAAATAAAAACATAAAGTGATAACAGAGGGATTGTTTGTCTTTATGACGATCTAATCTAGATATAGCCGATGGTTTTGAAGTTTTCACTTTATTTCTTTAATCCTTCAGAGTTCAGACACATCAGATATTGGTACCTGAGCGATTGGTTTGTCTTCATGATGATCTAATCTGTATTACTGATGATTTTGAAGTTTTCGCTTGTTTTTTTTTATCCTTCTGCAATGTCTAAATTTGTGCGTAAAGGTGTTTCCAACCTTGCATTATTGGCAAACAACAATTATGGCACTTTGTGGTAGATTTATGAGGTTCCTCTTCATGGCTTTAGACTTTTTTCTGCCTTGAATTCGTAAAAGTAGCTTTAAGTTGCCATGTTGATCCAGTGACGCAATATCTGTGCCTTTCTTTATGATTCAGGTAAAAATTTATGCCAATGCTTCAAGAAGACGGATTTTGCAAGCTTTTGGTTGGTCCGACCTTTCAGATAGACTCTGTACAATAGGAAATGACACGCTTCTCCATGTCCTGCCCATGTCATCTTTGAGACCTGAGGTATAGTTTTGTGCCGTTACATTTTCCCTCTTAAAATTTTGTTTTGTATATCATAATTCACCATCATGTTTTTACTTGTTACTTTAGACCTTAAAGGATCACTTGAAGACATACAAGGATCAATTCACAGCAGTTTTGGCGTTTCGTCCAACAGGTATTTTACAAATACTTGTGATAACATTGACCTCCGAATCATCTTGGTATTTTAAGTTACCAACAGAGTATTTGTGCCGACAGAGTTGCTTAATTCAAGTGTCCAATACTTCTTCCTTCATAATTTTAGGTTGGACTTTCAATGACAAGATAAGCAACGATCTGGAACTAATTAAACCTGTTACCAAAGGAAATATCACGATTTATGGTAAGATTAACTGCATTTCGGTTGCTATAAAATATGAAGTATTATTAGTACTTAATTGTATTGAAAATGCACTGGACTGAAATGTGGTGGATCTGGGTATAGTGTTTCTTAATTAGTAACGATATGATTTGAGATGCTGAAATGCTCAGTAGTAGATCATTGTCCCTGAGTGTCAAACAGGCCTTTAAAGTTTTGTTTAAGGCTGTTACTTAAGAATTAAGAAATATAATTGACGTTGTCATTCTTATTAAAATTACTATTAATTTTTTATTATACTTATATTATTAATTCATTCCCTCATTTAATAGTTTCCACGTCTCTTCTTTTAATTCCGTGATAAATGTGTATTTAGAACTAGGCAAGGAAGGTAAAGATATATTTGACAAGATGATTAATTTTGTTTTGAATTTTAAATTGATAAATAAAAAACAAATTATTAAAAACTAATTCTTAAAAGGTATGGAATGGAAGTAGCAAGTTATTTATCCACCATTGCAGCACAGTTCACAAGTCTCTTTTCTTACTTCTTCCAGGAGTTCCCTACAGTGAGCACTCCAGCTTTACAGAACTGCGAGATTTTGTTCAGGTCTGGAACTGAATATTATGATTTCTTTAACCTATAAATGTTAATTTATTTAATGATTTCGACAAAATTGCATTGTTTTGTTCTCCTTTTTGAGTGAATTTATCTTTTATCTTCACAGTTTTTGAGACCTGAGAAGATCATTCCAACTGTGAATGTTGGGAATGCTGCTAATCGAGAAAAGATGCAATCCTACTTCCGAGACTGGTTGAGGTGCTGAAGTCTCTTATTCACTGCTATTTCTAGATGAGGATTTAAGTGTTTATCTCAGTTTTCCATTTTAAAACCAATTTGCGGTTGCGGGACTCAACATTTATTGCTGCTTGCAGAAGGTATATGTGAATTGTTTTTACATACTTTCTCAAATTGCAATGCAACATGTGTCTTTCTGCTTGTTTCAGTTTAAACCCCGGTGTAGTTCCCATTTGTTGCTTCTAAATTTCGGTGCAATGCAGGGCATTTATCAACTTTATGACAACCAAAGTAGGACCAGAATAAAATGAGATGCCATACATTCTGATATTTTCTGAAGAGTACTTTAGCAATGCCCAATTGCTGTATATCTCTATTCGATTGGTTGGACTGATCCAGTATGACTTTCGCTAAAGCAGGTGATTCACCTAATTGTATTCTGTGAAATAATCATATGTTAGACATGGTTAAAATATTATTAGATATAGTTAGATATAATATTATGTGTTAGTTTAAATGTAACATGCTTAAATATAATCTTATGTCTTTGACGTACATTAGGAATTCATCTGCTTTTCTCTTTTATTTTAACACCACCAAGGATTAGGGCCAACCAGAGAGATTTTTGGGGTCTGAAGATGAATATGATTTTCTTAGTTTGGATTTTTATGTATTTATTAAAGGGGAATATATACATTATTTCTTTTTTAGGAAAAATAACGTAATTTTGGTTATTTTGATGTATTGAATGACTAATTTTATTTTTTAAAAAGAAATAAAAAAATCAGTTTAAAATTAAACAATGTTAATTAATCTTAAGTATTTTTTTTTTGAAAAAAAACCACTCCCTTATTTAGACAATGACACAAGTCTTTCGGAACTAAACAAAAGCGGTTATATTATTTCAGTCTCCTCTTTACTACTACGATTAGCATTGTTCAAAGTCACTGTTCATTCATATTTTTGAAATTGTTCTTTTTTGTTAAAAAAGGAAATATCACCAGCTATTAATTACCTAATTTGTGGTGTTTTTCATTTACAATAATCTTTATATAAATCAGGGAAAACATCTTTACATAACATGAACCTAAGCGTGTGTATATTTATTTTTTTATGATAATAAAAGAAATACTTTTTTATTTGTACTCGCCAGAGCATTAGTACTCGGCCAGAGAATTATTTAGGTGTTATACCAAGGTCATAGTTAGGAAAGTTTGGTGGTCGGGTGGGATAAAAGATACCTGGCAGATCGGGATAGGGCTGAGGTTAAAAATGTCAAATAAGTTATTCTCGGCATTCAGGGGATTTAGTTGATTGTTGAATAAATGTAAGGTTGTTATTATATTTAGAGATATTTTAGGGGAAAAAGATAATTTTATTTTGTATTATCTATAGGATTTAATATTTGTAACTGATTATTCTATAAATAAGAGTTTTACTCCCATGGTCAAGGGACATATTGTTTTTGACCTAAACAAGTCTTAAGCTTGGGTTAAAAACTTTTCTTTCTTTTTGTTTTTGGTTAAGAATTATCTGGCATTTTTCTTGACCAGAACATTAGCGCCCACCGTGGGGCACGGTAAAACTCGATCCTGACCCCACTAAAGAACGAGCGGAAAGAGACAGAGCTGAGGGTGAATAGAGGCAGAGGTACATCACGAGAAGGACCGACTAGGCAGCAGATAATGTAGAGTATCCTGGAGCTGCAACGACAAAATGAGGAGATCAGACTGAAAGCGGAGGCCGATCAAATTCAGTTAGAGAAGGAGAGGGAGGAAGCTTGTAAGAAAGCAGAGGAAGATCTTCAGATTCTTCGAGAAGAGGCTCTAGGTGAGAGAGAGAGACTGCGCAAAGAAGCTGAGAAACACACCGATGGTTAGAAGACGCACTTCAACAACAGAAACAGTTGCGGAAGGCAAACGAGGAGATGCAAAATAGACTAGATGCCACCAAGATTGGTTACCGATACTCCAGTCGGTTAAATCCCGAGGTTAACGACGCCTACCCTCTGTCAAATACGATTATGGAGGAGTCGATTCCCCAGAATTTCGTGATCCCAAAGATCGCGCCCTTCACGGGAAACTCTGATCCAAAGTTACATTTCAAAGCGTTTCAGGCTCGGATGTTGATATCAGGGGGAAACGACGCAATACGTTGTAAAATGTTTGTTGGCACGCTAGTCGAGATCGCTCTTGAATGGTTCAACACTATTCCGAGCTCCACAATCACCTCGTTCGCCGAGTTCAAGCGTGTTTTCCTGGAAAGATTTTCGGCTAATAGGGTTAAACCAATGGAGATGGCAGACATGTTTGACATACGACAGTATGCTGAAGAATCATTAAAACAGTTTCTCAATCGCTTTACCAACATTAGCATGAGAGTGGTCGATCCTAACGATGGTTTACTTGTAAAAGCCTTTGTGAAAGGGCTCCGTGCTAGTTCTTTCGGTGAATCCTTATATCGGATCCCTCCAAAGACTTTGATGGAGAAAAGACAAAGAGCAGCGGTAGAAATAGAAACTGAAGAGGCCATGCGTCACAAAAAAGCAGGAGATAAGAGGGTGTTGGCTAACACAAAGAGCGAACGAGATGTTAAAACATCTCGAAGAGAAAGGACTCCACCTCGAACTAGGATGGATCGCAGGTTCGTTCCTTACGTAGCTCAGCAGAGAACCGAGTATCGTCGAACTCAAAGAATTCCCAATTTCAGATTAACTCCAGCAGAAATACTGGAAGATGCAGAAATATCTAAACATCTGCGTTATCCAAGTAACACAGGGAGGACCCTCGAGAGCCGACCGAATGCTTGGTGTAAATTTCATCAGGTAGGGGGTCACGATACTAATTCGTGTTGTGCTTTAAATAATCATCTCTCGGTGTTAACGGATAAGGGACTCATGAAGAAATACATAAAAGTAGATGTAGATGTGGAGCCATCTAGAACTCCTTCGGTTACCGATTTGCATGAAACACCTGTCCTGGGGGATTTTAATAAGATAGCAGGAGGTTTCGCGGGAGGTGGACAGACCAGCTCGGCTAGGAAAAGATATTAAGGAGTGTCATGACCACGGCCAAAATTGAAAGGCTGAAGAAAGTTCCAGACATTTTGTTTTCGAGCGAGGATCTAAAAGGATTAGTTCCACATGAAGATGATCCTATAGGATTAAGTTTTTGATTGTTGCTGTGGAATATTTTACAAAGTGGATTGAAGCCGAGCCGGTTGCTGTGATTTCGGGTAGTCGAGTTCGGAAATTTATCTGGAAGAACATAATATGCCGATTCAGTGTTCCACGCCGAATTATTTCGGACAATGGGACTCTGTTTGCATGTTCACATGTGAGACAATTATGTGATGAAGTTGGGATTAAGTAGGTTTTCTCTTCTGTGGAGCATCCTCAAACGAATGGTCAAGCTGAGGTAGCTAATAAAGTGATATTAAGGGGTGTGAAACGAAGACTGGTGGCAGCGAAAGGGGAATGGCCAAATGAGATACATCGAGTGTTATAGGCATATCATACCACACCTCAGACGTCTACCTGAGAGACTCCATTTACTCTGGTATACGGCACAGACGCAATGATCCCTATGGAAATCATGGAGAACACTGGGAGAGTAAGGTCGTTTAATGAGGAGGTTTCTGAAGTTGGGCTTCGGGCAAACCTTGATGTTATAGAAGAGTCAGGGAATTGGCCCAGATTTCGGGCGAAGCAATGAAGAGGAGACTAGAAAGAAGGTACAAGACTAAGGTAATACCTCGAAGTTTCCAGGCACAAGATTTAGTGTTAAGGAAGGCACAGTTAATTCAGATGGATAGTAAGTTGGCGCCAAAGTGGATCGGACCTTATCGTGTTAAAGAGGTGTTGGGGGAAGGAGCTTACAAATTAGAGACGTTAGAGGGAAAGGAGATACCACAGACATGGAATGCAGCAAATTTGCGTTTTTATTTTATTTAAATTATTCTGCTTTGTAAAGATATTTTTATTTCTTTGTTTTTATTTTTTTTTCAAATATAATGTTATTCAGCGTTACTTTTTTATTCCAAGCTGAGTTGCTTGAGGTTTAAAAGAGCTTTTGTGTTCTATTCCAAGTCGAGTTGCTTGAGGTTTAAAAGAGCCTTTGTGTTCTATTCCAAGCCGAGTTGCTTGAGGTTTAAAAGAGCTTTTGTGTTCTATTCCAAGCCGAGTTGCTTGAGGTTTAAAAGAGCCTTTGTGTTCTATTCCAAGCCGAGTTGCTTGAGGTTTAAAAGAGCCTTTGTGTTCTATTCCAAGCCGAGTTGCTTGAGGTTTAAAAAGAACATTTGTGTTCTATTCTAAGCCGGGTTGCTTGAGGTACAAAAACTCATTAGTAATAGATTATCAGTGGTGTATGGTTGGTGTGACTGAGAGCTCGGTTAATAGTCGAGGTTATTAGTAGTAGGAGATTAGAAATTGGTTAAAAGTTGTAACTGAGAGCTTGGTTAATAGCCGAAGTTATTAGTAGTAGGAGATTAGGAATTGGTTAAAAGTTGGTGTGACTGAGAGCTCGGTTAATAGCCGAGGTTATTAGTAGTAGGAGATTGGAAATTGTGTCTGAGAGCTCGGTTAAAAACTGAGGTTATAGGTGATAGGTGAGAAGTATAGAAATTAGTTTGTAGCTGATTTAATTAAGGGCTCGATTAACAATCAAGATTGTTGATAGAAGTTGTGAAGTTTATAACTTGGTTAATGGTGTAACTGAGAGCTCGGTTAAAAACTAAGGTTATGGGTGGTAGGCGAGAAGTATAGAAATTAGTTTGTAGCTGATTTAATTAAGGGCTCGATTAGCAATCAAGATTGTTGATGGAAGTTGTGAAGTTTATAACTTGGCTAATGGTGCAATTGGGAGCTAGGTTAAAAATCGAGATTGGTTGTACAATTGGAAACTTAACTAATAAACGAGTTAGTTAATAGGTTAATTAGAGTCAAGTATCAAGTTAAAGGCTCAGGAAAATAAATTGGATAGGCAGGAGAGTTGATAGCAAGATCCTGAAAAGTAGGAAATAAGACTAAGTATTAAATAAAACGATGAGAATATTGTTCGCAATTTTAACATAAATAGTTTGGTGCGAAGAAGCAGTATGTTAAAAACCAGGCAAGTAATACAAGGAGAATGTCGAGCTACAAAATAGGGAGTTTTAAATAGAGTTCTAGTCATCGGTCTCCACCAGTTGCCCGTCGATTATGGATTTGGAGATGTCTGCTGGGGATAAATCGACATCAGGGCAGAGAACACGGACTTGGTCAAGTGCGAGTTGAAAGCCCATATTCAGGGAAAAGCCGATTTGGTCTTTGAGAAGCTCCGAGCTGTTTAGGAGATTTTTCTCTTTGAGGTTCCAGCTTTGTTTCTCGGCTTCTAGAGTTTTCAGCTGGTTGTTTAAATCGACAAGTAGTTCCTCTTTTTTCTTCACTTGAGTTGTTAGTTCGATGACCTCGGCGGCAAGACGAGAGTTTTCGATTTGAGAAAGCACCAAAGATTGCTCTTTTTGTTCTAAGTCCAGGGATTTCTGAGTGGATAGATGGGTGAATTGGTCCATCAGCATGAAACTGGATGCTTCGGCCTTATGGAGATTAGCCAGGATGCTCTCGTGAAGAGTTTTGAGGTCTTGGGTCTTTAGCAGATGGGCGTCATGACGGAGATAGTTGTGTTTCCGACCATGTTGGGAATGAAGGAATTGGGGGTGCCAAAAGCTCATTTCAGTGTCATCCACTGTTTGCTGAGGGGCTAGTTGAATCTGAGAGGTTGAGTATTGTGAGGTTGCTTCGACTATCTTTTTGCCTCGAGATTTGAATTTTCGGGTCAGGGGTTCGAGATCGGGTTTCGATGTCTCTTCATGGAGTTCGATGTGAGGAGGAGGTGCGGAAGGACTAGCACCGATTGTTATTGTTTTTTGCTTCTTGAGTTGGCGGGCTCGTTTTAGCATATCTTCATGAGACATTGCCATTAGACTTTCTACAAAAGTGGGAGAAATTGGATAAATGAGAGGTGATATTGATTACAAAATAGTGAAAAGTCAGTAGTAAAGTAAGTACCGATGTGGAATTTTAGATCCATCACTCGGAATTCCAGCTCTAATAACATCCAGTTGTTCCAGCATCAGGCAGTCTTTTTTCTCAGAAGGGTCTAGATCTTCTAATTGCCGAGGGGTTTGAAGGTTGGGCGATTGACACCAATATAAAGGGAAACCTTCTAGGAGGGAAGGGCTGTGATCGGGGGCTACTATTTTTATAAAAATACCTTTAAAACCCTTGTAAGAAGAGCTCGGCCACTGACTCCACTAAGGGATGCCCACAGTTGCTTATGCGGAGCTCGTAATTCGAAGAAGTAAAGAAACATGTTGCTTGAGGGAGTGATTCCGAAGTGGGTACATAGAATTTGAAAGGCACGAATGAAAGCCCAGCTGTTAGGGTGTAATTGGCATGGGGAAACATTCAAAATGGTGAGGAGTTCTTTTTCAAAGGTATTAAAGGGGAGTCGTAAACCTAGTTTTTCAAATATGGTAACATACATATAGGTAAACCTTTGTGGTGAAATGGGAAATAAATTGCCGTCTCTGCAAATAGGTTCATCACCATCACAGGTAACAATGGCTACATCAGTTTCGTTGCTTTTACATAAGGATTGGTGGCATCTAAAGGCTCTGATCCTAGTAAGGGTGGTCATAGATGAGGTTTCCTTGCGTAAAGCCTGAGGAGCCCAGGAGTATAGGGAATTGTAATAGGTATTCATAGAGGACAGTTACAGTTGCAGTGTGGTAAGGGTTTCAGCAGAGTAAAGATAATCAGGGAAAAGGGAAGTACAATCGCAAAGCTAAAACACAATACAAAAACAAAGATAATGCATAAGAAGCAGATAAGGGAAGCATGGGGATAAGCATGAGATTTGAAGATAAGGGTGGAAAGAAGAATACCTGGAGGGAGGAAGTAGCGGTTGAGAAAGGGTAGGTGAAAGCGGAAGGAGCGTGGGTGTAGAGAGTGAGAAGATGAAGGGTTGTTTAGGGTTGCGTAGGTTAAGAGGGAGATGAGCAGTGGTTGAAATTTAAAAAGGAGAGGAAAAAAAAGACCGTTGGATGGCTTACACGTGGTTGCGAATATGCAGGGGGCAATTATGATTTTACGGGAAATGGTGAGGAGCAGTTATTAAAAAGACAACTCCTGCTTTTCTCGTTCTTGAGACGAGGAAACGCAGAAGTTGGAGAGATGTGTACTCGGCCAGAGAATTAGTACTCGGCCAAAGAATTATTTAGGTGTTATACCGAGGCCATAGTTAGGAAAATCTAGTGGTCGGGTGGGATAAAAGATACCTGGTAGATCGGGGTAGGGCCGAGGTTAAAAATGTCAAATAAATTATGCTCGGCATTTAAGGGATTTAGTTGATTGTTGAATAAATGTAAGGTTGTTATTATATTTAGAGATATTTTAGGGGAAAAAGATAATTTTATTTTGTATTATCTATAGGATTTAATATTTGTAACTGATTATTCTATAAATAAGAGTTTTACTCCCATGGTCAAGGGACATATTTTTTTTACCTAAACAAGTCTTAAGCTTGGGTTAAAAATTTTTCTTTCTTTTTGTTTTTGGTTAAGAATTATCTGGCACTTTTCTTGACCAGAACATTATTAAATAGATATAAAATAATAGTGATATTTTATTAAAAGCATTTTCTTTTATTGTAGATAATAATCATAAAATTTGAGGATAAAATAAAGTAATTTATAATCATAAAGATAAAATTGTATACATCTTAAACAATTATACGACATTTTATAATCTAATTTTTTTATTAATAAAAGAAATAATTTTTTATATAATTTAATTCAATATAAATTTTAGGTTTAATTAAGTTTGGAATTCTTAATAAATTTGACAATTTTTAATTAAAACTTTTTAAAATTTTTATAATTTATTGAGATTTTAAAATTTTTCAATTGAATTCTTTTAATTTAACTATTACATGATAATTATATTGTACTATGACTTTCTTTAATGTTGTGTTTGGATATGTATGAATATTGTTCATGTGGATAGAAAGTGAATTAGGGATGTGCTTGGCTTCACGGATTTGAAAGGACAAATTTATACATGAGTTATAAAGTTTAGCATTCTCTAAAATAAAAAGAAATGCAGGAAAAGATAATTCATTACGTTAAAATTACTTCATTATCCCTATGTTTAACAATTTAATTTACTTATATATAATTATATATTAATTATATTTATATTATGATAACACTATATATTATAATATATATTATAATAATAATAATATATATAATAATCATATTATATATATACATTTAATTACTATTTTTTAAATATTAATAATAATAATAAAAATAATTATTTTATATTCAAATAATTATGCTTTTTTATGAATTAATTATATAAAATAAAATAAATTTAAATAAATTAAATAGTTTATATTATAAATTATTTTAAGTTATAATTGAGAATAATAATAATTTATTTTAAGTTATTAATGATAATATTAATAAATTTAAATTTTCTAATTTTAAATAATATTTTTAATTTTATTTTTTTATTTACATTGAAGGGTAAAATGATAATCATACAATTTACTCAATTAAAAAATATATTTTATTAAATTTTATCAATCACATTATATACAAACTTCCATTGACTTTCCACTTATATCTACTCAAATCATACCATATTTCCCTTCATCTAAACAACCCTTCTTTACCTACAGATCAACTCAAATCAACTCCCTCTTTACCCCATCCAAATACAACATAAATGTTCCCTATAATAATTTGAGACAAGATATCAATATGATAAAGATCTTTTACAAATATTTATTATATTTTATGAAAATTATTTTTAAAGTTAATCAAAATTAAAAATTTATTGTATTTATAGGTAAAAATATATATTCACTCCCTATTTTCATTTAGTTGTGTTAATTCAACCCTAATATTTTATTTTCAATCAAGTCTTAATTTTCGTCAATTTTGTTGAATTTGATCCTTGTTTGCTAACATCGTTCGAATTATTAACGACTATCAACAATGACTTTCAGTGTCACTTCATAATTTTGTTTCTTTTTTAAATTTTAAAAAATACTCATGTGTCAATCCAACAACATATCGTATGTCAAAGTTAATGTTTTATATTTAATTTGATCTCTATATTCGTTATTTTTCTTCAATTTAATCTCGTATTTTTTTTTTAAATGCAACAATTTTATCCCTTTCTAACTTGAGATCAAATTTAATTTTTATATATACACATTATAATAATATTTTTATTAAAATTCACGTTTTTACTAAATAGTTTTGGTTTAGAGTTACGATTAATTTAAAATTAGAAAAAAATTTTAAAAATGAGAACTAACATCATCTATCTAAAAGTTTAAGAGGTTAAAAGTTACATAATCATATAAAGTAATAGTGTTACTTCCCACTTATCTACGTTTGAAAAAAAAAAACAAATCGAACAAAATTATAAAAATTGGAATTATTAAACAAAAAAAAATAATAAGATTGAATTGATATAAAAAAAACAAAAATATGGACCAAATATGCAATTTAATCTATTTTATAAAATAAAAATAAAAAAATTATGAAATAAGAAAATTATAAAATTATAAAAACATAAATTTATATAAAATAATAAAGTTATAAATCTATAAAATCATAAAATAATGAAATTATATGAGGTCAAAAAATTATAAAATTATAAAATTACAAAATTATTAAATTAATGGATTATTAAATTACAAAATTTCAAAATTATAAAATCATAAAATTATAAATTTTAATTATAAATTATAATTTGTAAAATTATAAAAATATAATACCATAAAATTACAAAATTATAAAATTATAACAAAAAAATAATTTAATAATTATGTTTTTTATTTTATAATTGTATAATTTTAATAAACTTTAGAAATAATTTTCATTAAATGTAAAAAAATCTTTTCAAGATTATCTATATCTCTTTTGTAACAAACAAAATATTATGTAACGCATTTGAACAAGATAACAACACAAGATAATTTTCATGTTATATAATTAACATATAAATATATATATATACAAAAATTTAATTTCAAAATTTCAAAATTCTAAAATATTCAATATACCACAAAAAATTTCATAAAAACTCAATTAATTTTTTTTTAAATTTATCGAAAAATCAAAACTTAATTAAACCTAAACTTTATTTTATTATATTTATGTAATTAGACTATAAAATCTGACTTCTCTAAACATGACCACTATATTGTTTGCCTATCTCAACGAGCTCAGGTTAACACTGCAGAAAGGGGAAGACTAATCTATAGTCAATCCATGATAAGTTTGTATACGTTCCAGAAGGAAGATAATTTCTTCTTCCATCCAAATATACACATACCCTAAATTAGAAGATGCATGAGTAATCAATCCAAATATTTTAGTGAGAAATAAATTTTCTTATCCACAATCACACAAGAATTTCTCAACCAAACTAATTCGGCCACGCCCTATATGATTCTGTCTTTTGACAGGTTGGTGATCTCTGATTTTGACTCCCGCACATTAAGGCGTGAATTATGTGTTGTATGTAATCAAACTCTTTAGAACCTTAGTTGTTTTCTGTATTCCATATCTTCTAATTCAAAAGCATACAAGTACGGAGATTTGTTACATAACAAAGCTTGGTTTTGTTACAAAACAGAAAATGACAATCATCACTAAATCACATTTTCTATCTGACCAGTATGAGATTTATTAACATTTTTTTTCTTGTACCATGCCCTGTTTAATAGAGTGTAAGAACAGATTAATTTAGAGTCAAACATAGTAGGTAAACTAATACATTTTGAGAGAAATTTGTATATCTAGATGGAGTAATTTTTCTTCTACCATACACATATCTTCCCTTAGACGGAAAACTAATAAACTAAACCAATTATTTTAAATAGAGGGTTTGCTGAGGGAGAAATAACCTCTATTCCTCCTATATTATACAAGTATTTCCCATAACTTACCCTAATTAAACTGAAATAGCTGTTTGAATTCAAACTTTTTCTAACCAAGCGAATATTTTTAGGCCGTCAGCAAAAGTAGGTTAGTTGAAGCAGTCAGAAATATTTTACTGTACAAGCCCCTACATATTCGCACTACAATTTCCCTGTCTAATAATATTTCTTTGCTCTGCGATCTTGACTCGCAAGCTGACATCAATTATCAATTACATCCAATATAATCAAAGTCAACAGATCCACAACAACCTTCTCTACTCCATTGTTAGTTTCAGCCCCAAAAGTATACGGAAGAAAAATTATTAACCATATTTTAGCATGCCAATTTTACCATTACAATGCTTCAACGCCCAAAATAACATGAAAGAGAAGTTGACACTTCTACCGCTGTGAATGCATGAAGAATTGCATGCTGTCACATCAGCTCAATAAAATGCACACGAGAGAGAATGACTGCTCGCACTACAGATAAAATGGGCCGTGTGAAAGAAAAAAAGAAACATTGTATTCGGACTCCATGTATGCAGCATTAGAATGCCCCCATATACATCTCTTGAAAATACATTTCATGTACTATAAGAGCTATATTAATCACAAGAGGGATATTAATCAAATGATCTCAGCAGAAACAAAGACAGATTTAATCATGTGCATTTCAAAGGTTGTTTGCTTATGTCGGAAATACTGAAAATAAATGGCTAATCTATGCAGTACTAAAGTGGAACAAATATCTTCGATTTCATCCCTAATGACCAAACTGTTTGGTGCCAAACTATTTTTCTATCAATTAAAGCATGCATAACCCAGTAATTCATACTATTTTCTTTGAACTCCGTCACCTAGCTATAATATTTTATACTAGATAAATCTGTTAGGTATTGTTATCCTCATGCCATCACCTTAATCCTATGGCGAGAGAAGAAAAGAACTCAGATTACAAGATATGCCTCCAAAACAGAATCAGATCACCGAGAAGCAAAGGACATGAAATAAAACCTTAACCTCAATTACACACTGGTTTCAGGTCTTTCATTTAACCATGGCATCCATTAAAAAATAGGCTCACTCCCTCCCTCTCAATGGACAGTTAAAGATCAAGGAGTGGCCAGCTAAATATTACTCCAAGGCAACAAAGAGGCTAGTTGAAAGAAATGTTAACACTTCAACATCATTCGTAAAAAAGAAAAATACTAAGAACTCCCATGTAATGAAAACGTAAACTTTACAGTTCATGCAATGAGTTATCCTTCATTATTCTCCACGTACACTATTCACTCTACCCTACATTCATTATGGTTCATTTTCGTATAAAGTTCACGACAGTGATCGTTACGCTAATTTCCCTCCAAATTAGATACGTAGGTTATCAATTTCAATTCTAAAAGGTATACATAATCAAAAGTCTAAAAGGAGGCAATCCACAGTTGAGATACCTGGTACACTCCTTACAATCATACGGGTATAAAAAGAATTAATCTGCAGTATGAATGATGCCATTGCAATCGCAATTTAGAGCCATGGTTCATATCATGTGTATGAAGGGGTGTTTAGGAATATGCAAAGCAGTAACATGTAATGAAACAAAATTGAACTACATAAACAATTCGCATCACTCACTAAACAGGAATACTAAGGTGTATTCACAAAGTTCAATCCTACATTATGATCAGAGGAAGACAGATAAGAAAATTTAAAATAAAAAAAGAACAAAAAAGAGGTAATATAATGAGCGAAAAGATTCAAGCCTGGGTGCCGGTCAAAGCCTTCATCTGAATATGGCTATGGTTGGCGTCCACAGATGAAGTCGCGGTGGGCAGCGCTTCATAGGATCCGAGCCTCCTCAGACTAACGCTCCTGGCGACGAGCGCGTAGGTTATGAGCAAGAGGATAACGACGAAGATGACGTGGATCAGGAACGCCAGATCGAGAATCGCAACGGCGCGGAACTTAGACTCGTCGAGATCGCACTGCGTGGATCCCTCGACGCCGCTCTTGACGTCGAGAAGGCGGTGGCAGCCGTCGGGGATGAAGGCGTCGGCGTAGAGGGAGAGGCCGGTCTGCAGAGACCAGAGGCCGCGGAGGCAGAAGGTGGCGGCGAGGGCGGCATCGGCGGGGAAGAGACGGGGGAGGGCGGCAAGGAGGAGGCAGAGGAGGGCGGAGATGGAGGAGAGGCTGCCGGAAACGGAGAGGCACTTGGCCTCGATTGCGGAGGTCTGGAGTGCTGCGCGGGCGGAGGCGAGGGCGGAGTGGAGGAGGAAGAGGCCGGAGGCAAGGGCGAAGGAGAGTTCGGCGGGGAGGGGGAGGATGGAAGGGGAGGCGTCGGCGAGGAGAAGGGCGAGGGCGAGGAGGAGGAAGAGGAAGAGCGTGGCGGCGGACTGGAGGGAGAGGAGGAGGTGGACGGGGGTGGCGCCGCGGAGCAAGGGGTCGGCGTCGGCGGAGATGAGGAGGTGGTGGGCGATGGCGACGAGGAGGGCGAAAATGAGGAAGTAGAGCTGCAGACGGCGAGGGTAGGGGAAGGGGTGGAAGGGTTTGGCGACGTAGGCGTGTGGCGATTTGAGGTAGTTGCGCGTGGTGCTGATGAGGTGGTACATCCCAAGCGTGAGAAGTGCAGCGGAGGAAATCACTTGGTACACTAGACTCCCCATTTCTGGTACTATGATCTCTCACGCGCTCTCTCTTTCACACACTCTCATACACTGCCTTTTCCTTCTCTTCTTTTCTTTCCTTGTGTTCTCTCGTTAGTAGCAGAGATAGATGCGAACCCCACTGGGGATCTGCATCTTCATTCTTCCTCTTTCTTTTTCTCGCTTAATATAAATTATTATTTTATTATACACTCTTATTTTATTAAGTTCAACCTTTATTATTTCATATATTTTAACGTCTATATTAATTTTAAATTCAATACAATTTTTAGTATATGTATTTATCTATTTTTGTGTTGATTTATTCAAATTTAAAAAGAATTTGAAATCGTCTATGTATTAAAAGGGTCCAGCTTTTGAAGTTATAAAAGTTAGAATGAAACGTTGACCAGTGTGAGAGAATATTTCTAAGGAGACAGGACAGAACAAAATTAATAAAGTGGTTTTAGGGATATTTAAAAAGAACATTGAAAAGTAAGTGTATATTTTTATTTTTATTTTCACTGTTATTTTTATTTATGTTTGTCCATAACTTATTATATAATTTTCCTATAAATAAAAGTGTACATGCATTATTACTTTTTAGTTTATGTATTTTCTATTATAAAGAATAAGATAACTAGATATATTATTTATTATATATTATATTAAATTTGTTATGATAAAACAAGTTAATTATATAAAACCAAACATTTTAAACGCGTAAAATTAATTTGATTTAATGTAGAAGGTAAACTTTTTTTTAACTTACCCATGCAAGTCTCTTCCATTATATATGCTAGTTTTTATTTTGTTTTTTTTTTTCACTATATTTTAATTTCAATTTTTGTTTTTTATTTTTTTATATTAGATGAATATTAAAATCTTTAAACTTACCTACAAATTTGTTTATGAAATTATGTAAAAAAAGAAGCTAGTCCACTAACTTATCAAATTGTATTTTCTTCAAACTGGTCTAATTTATATTCAAACTTGTCTGATTTATATGATTTCTTTTATTTATTCTAACAACGTAAGCATATTTCTGACCAATATTATTAAACCAGATATAGTATAAATAAAAATATTTTTATAATATATTTTTTTAGTAAGCATAGAAGATTAGAAAATGAAAGAACTCCGCGGTAAAGATGGGTTTTTCGTTAAAATTATCTAAAGTTGAGATGGTGGAGATAGTAAATCAGAATTGGAAGATAGGATCAAAGCCGAATATTTCAAAAAAAATTTTCTTCTAGAAAGCAAATTTTAGTGACAAAAATTTCATTAAGGAGAGATGAATTATAACGCGGTCACTTATATTTAAAATAATTTATAATTACTTCTTTAATAATTTATGAAGTAATAAAAAAAAGAATTTCAGAATTATGAGTGCATCCAACTTTCATAATAAAAATGTTTTTTCTGTAAAGGTTATCTCAAGTGAATATAATGTAGAATATATCAGAATTTGAGGATGAAATGAAAGCCAATCAACCAGAACATTTTTCCTAGTGATGAAATTTTCAAAATTAATGATTTCTAATTTAGTGAAAGCCAATAGTACCCTCACTTATGTTTAAAATAATTCACTTATATTTAAAATAATTTATAACTTTTTAATCATTTCTAAATTAATGAAAAAGAATAAGAATTTCAAATTTTGGCTTCACAAATTAGAATTTTTAGTTTTATTTAACTAAAGAGTTATTTAAGTTTTAAGTTTATGATAAATTAAAATATTTTTAACTAAATTTTTATTAAAAATATTTTTTATTAAGCACGCAATTTTTTTATATCTTTTAAATGAATCTCTACCATTTGATTTTATTGTTAATTAAGATGACATGATTTTATTTTGCATTGTTGTTACTTAAGTGAATAAAAAAGAGAATTAATTAAGTTTTAAACCTTTTAAATTTAAGCATTTTTCATTGAGTTTCTATAACAATGTTTTTTTATTGAGTATTCAAATATTTTATATTTTTCAATTGAGTCATTGTATTAATTGGAATGACCTAACCATTTCACCATTTCATCATAGAATCTCAAAAAAACACCACAGAACTTGAACAAAAATATAAAGTTATGGAGATAAAAAATAATGTTTGTATAATAATAATTAAGATTCCAAATATTTATTTTTCTTATTATTCAAATATTTATATTTTTTTTGAAACTATAAAATCAAAGGTTTAAATAGTCATTTGGTCCTAGTTTTGGTCGATTTTTCTCACAATGGTCCTACTTTTGAAATTGTTTTCAATTTGGTCTTACCTTTCATTATATTTTTTCAATTAACTCATTTTCATTAACTCCGTCTAAATGGTTAACGGAATAGTGGCCAGCGTAGTTATTTTCTGTGACATGGAGCACTATTTAGTGACATGTCTGTTATGTTACTGTGCTGGCCATTTAATTGTAATTGCATAATCATTTATGGTTTAAGGTTAATTGAATAGGGTTTAGGGTTGTGTTTGTCGAATTGGGGATTTGGTGTCGAATTGGGCATTTGTTTGACGATTTGGGGATATCCTTCAATTGGCCATTTCAGATCAATTTCTGCCATCTAATATTGATGCTGATCTTTGAAGAATCGTTTGCGGAGGGTTAAAGGTGTTCATCGCGGATGTATGTTTTGGTTTAGGGTTTGATTTTTGCTGACTATTGTTTGGGATTATTGTTAATGATTAGGGTTTATTGACGCTTTTGTTTATGCATTCGATGGATTATTTTAATTTGTAGTTGGTTTTTCGGTGGTGCATTTTTTATTGTTTTTTGCTGGTGTCCCACCATTTTTAATTGTTTGTGTTGTCGCTATCTAGGGTGGGTTTCATGGTTGGTTGTCGGTTTGTCGGTCCGAGTATTTGTTCCCCATTTAAAGATTGTTTATAATTTGCAGGCTTTTTTCTGTTTTTTGGTCTTTCCAATGTCTGATGAAAGGTTTGAAGTTGTGGTCCACCACCGTGGTCACTTTGCCGAAAAGGAGTGGTGTAAGTATGTTGGTTGGGAAACTACTCATTGGTCATACGATCCTGACCGATGAAGTTATTTCAAAATATTGGGGTCTCTTAAGGAAATGGGGTATCATAGTATAAAGGGGTTGGGTTATTGTGTTGAGATGTTATTGCACCCCTTGGATGATGTTCATATCGCAAGGCATTATGGTGAAGTGCACATGTTTGTTGTGCATGGAGTTGATGAAGCCCAAGTAGAGGATAATATAGTGGAACCTGAAGGAGATGTTGGGAGACCTTTAGAGAGTGGTGAAAGCAGCCATGCTGTTAGTGAATTTGAAGTACTAGGAATTGATATTGTAGTAAGGTCTGCTCCACGTGAATATGTAATTAACCAAGAGCCTAAAATTGAATCAGAGGAAGGTGAAGTGGTTGATAGTTTAAGAAGGTCTGCTTCTGCTCCTTAAAATGTAGCTGATGATGTGGGTGAAGGTATTGGGCATTTGGAAGAAGAAGTGGGAGTTGAGGATGTGGGTACATGTATTGGTAATCCAGAAGCTGATATTGGACTGGATGATATTGCTGAAGGTGATGACGAAAGGGATTGTGATGATGAAAGGGTTGAGGTTGAAAGTTGGATTGATTCTGATGCAAACTCTTTAGGAGATAGTGATGGACATGACTGGGGTTGTGGTAATGGAGGGACTAAAGGCATAATAGATGTAGAAATAGATGTTGATTATGGTCAAGAAAAATCTAATGAAGGTTTGGTGTCAGTTGAATTTGTCTAAGTGACCAAAACCATGATAGTGAAGACAGTGATGAGAATGACGACAAGGTTCATGATGGTAGAGATAGAGGACTGTTTGATACTGGTTGGGAGTCAGAAGAGTTGTTTAGTATTGAGGGCAGTGACAGTGAGACAGAGCATGATGGGATTAACACCTATGGTTTTTTTGGTACATTTAAGAAACCCAAGTCAATGGTTGATTACAAATGGGAAGTAGGGACAACCTTCATGGATAAGGCACAATTTGTTGATGGTGTAAGAACGTATGCTGTTCATGCTGGGAGGAACTAGAAGTTTGAGAAAAATGACAAGGAAAGAGTGAGGGTGAGATGTTTAGCGGCGCAGGGCAAGTGTCCGACCAACAAAAGGTAATCTGTTTTCATTTTTTTGATGTTAATTGTACTTATAATTCTTTAATATGAATACTAACACACTTGTACATACACAAGGATTGCTTCCTGCCATACAAGAGCTATTGCCTGGGGCTGAGCAAGATTTTGTATGCGCCATCTATACAAGAATTATAGAAAAAAGTTTGGAAGCAAGCAACTAAAAACCTTGATGTGGAAGGCTACAACCAGCACGCACCCAAGAGCGTGGGAAAGAGAAATGCATAATATTGAAGAAGTGAACGAGGAGGCCTTTAAATACCTAATAGCAATTCCACCAAGGTTAGTCATCCATATCACTGTTACATAAAATCACATTTTTGTGTTATCAACTAACAAATTTGTTTCTCTAGATATTGGTCCAGGTCTAGGTTTACCATGCAAGCTAAATATGACATGTTGTTAAACAATATGAGTGAAGCCTTCAACAGCGTTATTGTGGATGCAATGTCCAAGCCAATCATCTCAATGCTGGAAGAGATATGTTTATATATTATGAAGAGGTGGTCCAAAAACAGATCCAGGGTGCAGAAGTACTAGGGTGGAATCTGCCCTAAGATACGAACTAGATTGTCAAAAGAATATGAAAAAACTAAGTGTTGGATACCAAGGTACACTCATGTGATCCTACTATTAGTTAAGTTTTTTCAATTTGGTCCTATTTTAGGTTTATAACTTTTCAATTTGGTCCTAGTTTAGGTTTATAACTTTTCAATTTGGTCCTATTCCTGGTGTAGTTGGTCAGGTCAAAAATTGTTTGAAGTTAGACATGTCTCACTAATTGGAGACAAGTTCACTGTGAACATAGAAATCCAGGAATGCAGTTGTAGGAAATGGCTTATTAGTGGGATCCCATGCTACCATGCAATTGCTGCCATGAACTTCCTCAACTTAAAGGCAGAAGATTACATTCCACATTGATTCAGACGTACAACATATGAAGAGATATACAACTCTATAGTTCTACCTGCCAATGGTCACCTTTTCTAGGAAACAAATGCCTTCCCTGATGTTCTACCACCACTTAAAAGAAGGCTGCCAGGGAGACCAAAGAAGAAGAGAAGGCTGGAAGATTGGGAACTGAAAAAAGATAACACCCAAATTAGGCTAGGTGGTCATAGAAAGAGATGTTCAGTTTGTCGCGCACTTGGGCACAAGAGGAACAATTGTCCAGCACTTCCTGTCCATGGCTGTGAAGAAAGTCCCACTAAAGCTGCAGCACCACAACAAACTCAACCCACACCAAGTGAACCACCACCAAGTTAACCATCTACAGCACCCACTCCACCTGCAACAACAACCCCACCAACAACAATAACCCCACCAACAGCAACAACCCCACTGGCAACACCACTACCACCAAACACTACAGGATAACAGCCCAGCCAACCATCTTATGGAATTAGAAAGATGAGGCCAAAAATGCAAATATGAAGGCCACCACGTCCATCACACTACAAAAATATTTAATTTTAGCAAGGGTTAATTAGTTGGGGTTATAATAACCTCTAGAAAAATCCAATATACCAGAGGTTTTAAAAACCCCAGTTAAGTACCAAGTTTTTTAAGGAACCCCCGTAAAATTCAAATTTTAATTAATTTTTTCATTTTTTTTCTTTTGTAAATTTTAATGTTTTAGAAACACAATTGTCTCAAGATGCAGTGTTGCTTTGCTTTCCTTTGTCGTGGTCGTGTCTCGTCTCAAGGTGCAGTGCTTTCCTTTGTCGTGGTCGTGTCTTAGAGGAGAAGCTCTGTTCTCCACTCTCCACTGTCCTCCACCACCGCTGCACATCCTTCTCCACCACTTGAGGTAACGAAATCGCTCTCCCTTGCTTCCAATTTCGTTTTCATACTTCATCTCCCTATTTCGTCTTTCGATTTTTCTCTTTCGATCTTCCGATTTTGTCTTCCAGCATTTCAATCTCAGTTTTGTTTTCATTTCATTTGCCACTGCATTCGATTTTTTGCTTTTGATTTTGCCCTAATTTCGTTTCTCTTTTCGATTTTTTGCTTTCATTTTCATTTCATCTATTACCACTTCAGTTATTTACCCATGCGGAGTTTTCTCTGGCTGTGTTTTCTTTTCAAGCTCTAGCATGTACTAATCCTTTGATATACACAAGGTTCAACCAATGGTTGGATAGAACTTGTTGTGATTGAAGCAAGAGACCTTATTGCTGTCGATTTTCAAGGGACAAGTGATCCTTATGTGAGGGTGAACTATGGGAACTTGAAGCGGAGGACGAAGGTTAGAATTCTGATGATGGTTATGACTGTAGTTTCTTGTCATGATACTGGTGATGGTTATGTCACAATTATCTTGTCTTTTTTAATTTCATTGGGCGGTCATTAATTGATGATTATATTTGTGGTAAAAGACTACTAATAAGTGCTAACATATACCATGTCAATTTTTTTTAGAATACTTTCCAGAGGGTCTTTTCATTCAGATGCTTGTTTATTGTACCTTTCTATTTATTTGTTACGACATGTTTCACTCTCCAGATGTCATTTTTCTGTTGCATTGCATGTTCTTGATGTTTCACTCTTACAAGGCTTGATTGTTTTCTGCCTGTGGCACTATATGGCAGGTTATACACAAAACTCTCAACCCTCGTTGGAACCAAACCTTAGAGTTTCTTGATGATGATCGTCCCCTGACACTGCATGTTAGGGAGCATAATGCTTTACTACCCACATAAGTTAGCCTTCTGCATATCAATGAGACTAAAAAATCTGCACAAGACTGAATCTGTGCATTAGGATTCTATTGCATTAAGATTTTTCTTTAACACTCTAATGAGATTTTTGCCTTTTGAAGACTTAGATATTTCTACACGTGTCAATTAAATATTATCTTAAAGTTAACCCTTAATCTAGAACTAGCCATATTTAATGCCTGTTATATATCCCTTTCATAGGACATGTTGTATAAAAATAAAAAATTATATTCTTTCCATAAACTTAGGATGAGGTAATCAACTCAGACACTTTGAGTTGGATACGACACATTTATAATAATTTCTAAAGAAAAAAGAGATCAAATATATATATATATATATATATATATATATATATATATATATATATATATATATATATAAAATAAATTATATATGATTGACCAAAGTTAATAAATTTATGTTACTAACAACAATATAAGATATATGGGTGTATTTAGATATACTTTTTCATAAATATATTAAAGAGAAAGATAATTAATAAGTGTCTGCTTCAAACAAATTTAGATTATATATAAATTAAAAAAAAAGTTATATGATAGAATTTTTACTCAAAAAGTAGAAACCAAAATTTATTTGACCATGGCACCATGTGATTGCTACTCTTATTTAAGTAGAAATTCCTTAGTTGACACCTAGGAAAGGAACACTATGTTGGCATGAGTGCGCTAACCCATTTTTCCCTTCAGCAAATTGAAGGTAAAAAGAGAAAAAAAAATGCCATTTCTTTTTCTTGTCCAATGATGAGTCTCATTCTTAGCATACAAACATGTTACTTTATGCATCAAAGTTTTAATTTATTGATGAAATTAAGGTTGCAAATTGTGAACATTACACCAAACCATATACCTCTACAACTATAGAATGCAAACCACCAATGAGTTTCCCTCTGCTTGTGATCTTTCTGCACTACACATATTTTAGAATATTTTTAAAGAAATCAGAAATGTATCTTATGAACATGCCAAGGAATGTTCCTTGAGGTTGGTAATGCATAGGATTCATGTCTCAAAAGTGCACAAGTTTGAATTTTTTTGTTACCTAATATATCAAGACTTCAGTGAGTATTGATGATTCATATAATCTCTTTCACAAATATTTATTTGTTTTTCTGATAAGTGTTTGTGAAAATGTATATACTGAATTACCTAATCATCTAGTAATTTTTAAATTGTAAGACTAGTTTTGTTAGTTTTTCTAGACCAAACTTTTGTGTATAGAGACAAAAATCTACATTGTGTATGTTTTTTTTATTTTATGTCAATGAAAATTCTATAATATCTTTGTTATCACTCATGGTCTTGGCTGAACTCAATCACAAGGGAAAAATGCAACTAATTAACATATATTGTGCAATTGGTCCATTACTAATTTTCTTTTCCATAAAGCAAAAGTTATGTTGGAAAAAAAAAAGAAAAATCTCCATAGTCCAAACTATTTTTCCAAGTTTAGGCTGCATGTAAGACTTGAGAAAATTAAATAGTTAAGTAAATAATTATTTAATAAATACGGGTAATGGAAGCCTTTAAGGTATTTAATGCAGAGGGTTATGACGGGAAAAAGTACTAGCTCAAATGGTTGAGAGTACTTTGATTGTGTGAAAGGACTTGGGTTCAAGTCCTATGTGTGTCAATTTTTGTGTGTTATTTTAATGATATATTTGAGTGTGAGATGTGATAATGAAATCCAAAAATATTGGGGATTATACAAATATTGTGGGTTCAACAGAACAAATTAGCCCTTTATTTTTGTTAAAATGCTTGTGGTCTGAATGTGAAAGGGTGGGAAAACTCTAGAGTTCTTGCACAACCAAGGGAAGGGAAAGACAACAACCCATAATGAGATATGAAAGACAATTATAAATAATTAAAAGCCTTTTTCGTTTTTTTATTAACCATAATTAAGAACCATATAAAAAGGGAAATTTGGGTAATTAGAAGGGTTTTGGTGAAGTCTGAAATCTAGAGTGAAAGGGGAGCACGAGTTTGGGGTGCCAAGGGGAGTCAGAGAGAACCAAGAAATCTGAGTTTTGGAGAGCAAAGGGGAATTATTGGTGGTAGTGCAAAGTTTTGGTTAAAAGACCCAATTGAGTAAGGAATTTCAGGTTAGGGGAGTTCCTTTGTGTGTTTTTATGATTGTGAATTTCGTATACTTTGAGATGCATGTATAACTGTGTTTGATCATGAATTTTCGTGCTTCTCATGGTATGAATCAGTGGTGAAATAGTTGCTATGCGGTTTTGGTCAATTTGTTATGCATTGTATGGGAATTATGGGAATTTGTTGTACTGTTGGTGTTGAGGGTCTGCTTTCGCAATTGGAGTAACTAATTTGATGTTCAAGTCATGCACAAAATGTTGAATCCTATGATGTATTGCTGGGCATAGTTGAATGGGGTTTTGGGGCTTTTGGGTATAGGTTTCTGCGCGCATGATAGGGGGAATATTTGCTATTCTCGCTCGAGCTAACTAGGCTCGCCTAGGAGAGAATAGCAAAAATGAAATTTTGGGTTGCGTCTGCACATCTTGCTCAGGCGAGAGCAGCTTGCCTAGGCGAGAAATCGCGTAGTGGTGAGGTTATGCTCGAGGGACTCGCTTAGGCGAGGAGCCTATGGTTTGAGCGACAGAGTACCTCGCTCAGGCGAGAGGTACTCGCTTGAGCGAGAAATCGCAATTGAGGAGTGTGTGTTCTGATGTCTCGCCGCCTAGGCGAGTGATGTTGTGTTGAGCGAAGGGAGATCTCGCCCAAGCGAGGCCAGCTCGCCTAAGCGAGCCTTCGCACGTGAACTCTGGCAGCATGCTCGCTCAAGCGAGGAAGCTTAGCCTAAGCGAGACAGGCCTGGTCGCTTAAGTTAAGGCTTCTAGCCCAAGCGAGTTTGGTGCAGTTTGTGTGTAATGTTTGTACGCTTTGATGAAACGTGGATCAAGAGATGTTGTGCCATGAGCAGGTAGGTTCATGGATGGTGGATAACATGTGATGGTATGAGCGGGGAGGTTCATACTCGATTACTCTCCTGTGGGGATACGAGCGAGGTAGATTCGTATGTTCCTGCTCACAGTTGAGAGATGCTGCGTGTGAGGAGGTACGTAGCTTGTGGATCACATGTGTTGGACTATGGACGGGTAGGTCCGTAGAGTAGGACTACGAGCGGAGAGGTTCGTAGAGGCAGGACCACGAGCGGGTAGGTTCGTGTGAGCATCATGAATCTTGAGTCCATGGCTAACCTTATTGTATGTGAGAGGTTGAAAAGCCTTGGGGTGTGTTGAGAATGTAACCAAGGTCTATTTATGATAATAAGATTGGGTGTTTTGTATTATTTAATTTATGTGATTTCTTATATTTTTGAACTCACCCTTTCTGTTTGTGCTTGGTGATGATCGTGTACCTCGTTACACGGGAGCATATGATAATACAGATGATGCTGATGGTGCTCGGACTGCGGAGTGAGGGCTAGCTGGGCTAGAGCTAGGGATTTTTTACTATTGGTTTTATGGTTTTATGGGAACTTGTAATAACTTTTGATTTAATTTCCTTTGAGTATTGTCGCATTGAATATTGAACTTTGTTTTCCCGCATTTTAGGATAAATAATGTTGTGACGTTTAAACTTCTTTTATATCGTTACATATTAATTTAAGTAATATTCTTTAAGGATGTTACACTGCATGCACAAACAAATGCTTTATTTCTCTGGTAGATCTAATCTAATCTAATCCCCAAGACCAGTGTTGTCCACAAACAAAAAACATTCGAAAAAAGAAACACACATAGTGTTGATGTCATTGGACATTGTTTGAAGATTGCTTATGTTTTTAGTTTTCAAGAGTGTGTGTCTCTTATATTGAATGTGCTATATTTGGTTGGTTTTGTCTTTTACTTGGTTATATTGTGATGTGTGTATCATTTTTCTACGTAAGGTGAATATGTTTTCCTTTCATCCATTTCTTTTTAATAATCATTGTGTTTTTTTCTCTTTCTCTCTTAAATCTGTTGGTTGTTTAATAATTCACATGAAGACACACATTTGTATTTTCTTTTTCATGTTTTGGTGTGGCTAACACTTCAATAATAATAGTTGCTTTTCAGCCGTTTATGTCTTACTTGAAACTACCTTAAGGTTTCTTGAAAATCACGGGATATTCATATATATATATATATATATATATATATATATATATATATATATATATATATATATAATATTCCTAATTTCTTGTGCTGCACAGCTAATTGACAGTGGGCAAGGTTCATTGCAAATTCACCAACTAATTGAGTTTCTGCAAGTAAAGTTAATGTAAGAATTTCTTATCCTTATATATTATATATTATAGTTTGATCATTATGTTTTATCCTTCTATTTTATTATATATTCCAAAGTAATTCCATATTTGTAATAATGTTTAAGTTTCTATCTACTAGTACAACTAGTTAACCATTTTGGTCTTAATATTTACTAATAATAACACCATTAATAATAGTTCTGCAAGTTTTTGCCTCTCACTTTTTCTTTCTTCACACAAAAATTATATATACATATGTTTTTTTCAACAAATTTCTACTTTAGATAGGAAAGGAGAATTCATTATTCTCCTTTATTATATTCATTATTGTTATCCTAAAATAATGTATGAATTATTTTGGCTTGAACATACCCTATTTCCAATGGATAAATCTTGGATAGACATGCCAAGAAACACACCTCATTATATGGATGGCTTAAACAAATTTTTGGACTTTGCATTTGCATGTCAAAAATGTATGTCCATGTGAAAAATGTCCATGTCAAAAATAGTATGTCCATGTCAAAAATGCAACTTTAACAAATGGCAGGATCGTTAATTAGTGTATGAGCACTTGATTCTTAAACCTTTTCCAAAAGGATATACAATGTGGCTTCTACATAGGAAGAGAAGAGGAGTAAATGTGACTGATGAAACACGTGTAATGCCGCAAGAAGATAATGAAATAAATCTTATGTTTGACATGGTTAATGATTCATTTGGGTATCATCAATATAGCAATGACACGGTGGACGATAAGGAAATGGGTCCAGAGTCAAGCCATGCCGGGAATGATGATATTGGAGATTTTGTTGATTTAAAGCAAGATGGTCAAGAGAGTTTATATGAAGGGTGTGATAAATATTCTAAACTTTCATTCTTGATCAAGTTGTATCACATCAAATGTCTTTGCAAAATAAGTGACAAAGGAATGTCCATGATACTAGAGTTGTTGGGAGATGTCTTTGAGCATGCTAAAATTCCACGCCCATTCTATGAAGCAAAGAAAATCATTAACAAGCTTGGTCTTCATTACACCAAAATCTTGATGCTTGTCCGAATGATTGCATGTTGTACTTTGGAGAAGACGCAAATAGGGACTTTTGTAAGAAATGTAAAATGTCTAGATGGAAGGCAAAAAGAAAAGGTACAATTGGTGCTACAAGTAATAAAAGAAAAAAGATTCCTGCAAAGGTGTTGAGGTATTTTCCTTTGAAGCCACGCTTACAGAGGATGTTTATGTCTTCCAGCATTCATCGGGAAGTACAAATGAAGTCATCTTAAGGCATCCAAGAGATTCTAAAGCATGGAAGACATTTGACTTTAAGCATCCTCAATTTGCCTCAGACCCTCGAAATGTGAGACTTAGTTTGGCTACAAATGGGTTTAATCCATATGGTAATTTAAACACTAGCCACAGTATTTGGCTAGTTGTACTCATACCGTACAACCTTCCGCCTTGGATGTGTATGGAACAAATTTCATTCATTCTCTCCATGATCATTCCTGGAAAGCGAGCTCCAGGAAATGATATTGATGTATATTGACAGCCACTAATAAAAGAGTTGAAAGAGCTATGGAACACTGGTATCAAAACTTTTGATTCTTATGGAAGTGAAGTGTTTGATATGCATGCAGCTATATTGTGGACCATTAGTGATTTTCCAAGTCTTGGAACCTTATCTGGATGGAACACACATACTGGGTTGGCATGTCCTAGATGTAATTTTGACACAACTCCTAAAAAACTTATTAAAGGTGGTAAATTTTGTTTCATGAGTCATCGTCGTTGGTGAGATGGAAGACATAAATTTAGACTAGCTAGAATGAGATTTGATGGAACTATAGAAAATATAAATCCACCTTTGGCGATATCAGGATATGATGTGTTACAACAAGTTCAGAATCTTAATGTTGAATTTGGGAAGGAACCATTACTTGACGAACAGGCCAAAAGACAACGGGGAGTTAATCATGCTAAGTTAGACACTCAACAATGGCGAAAAAAAAAGTATATTTTTTGAACTTCCATATTGGGTAGACAACTTATTGCATCACAATTTGGATGTCATGCACATTGAAAAAAATGTATGTGATAATATTGTGTCTACATTGTTGATTGATAGTTCAAATAAATGTAAAGACAATATAAAAGCACGAAAAGATTTACAACTTTGGGGTATTAGACCTGATCTTTGGCCTGATGAGAATGGTAAATATCTCCCTGCAATATATACATTGATAAATGCAAATAAAGATATCTTTCTCAAAACTTTGAAGAACATAACAGTTCCAGATGGCTACTCTGGTAACATTAGTAGATGCATTGATGTCAACCAACGTAAGCTTGGACGATTAAAAAGTCATGACTCACATGTTTTGATGGAGCAACTTCTACCTTTGTGATAATGTTAATTTTTACCATTATCCAAGCTATATTTCATTAGCAAAATCATCTCTTCCAAAGCTTTTAACCTACTTAATCCTCAATTTTACCTTACTTTTGTAAATAAATACATTGTGGGTTAC
>Ga0214542_1002205_pt1 | contig 40387 bp, 17 predicted proteins | sample CNSS1metaG_FD_160096 | JGI IMG/M metagenome (GOLD analysis project Ga0214542, IMG submission 160096) | Root nodule microbial communities from cowpea collected in UCLA plant growth center, Los Angeles, California, USA - CNSS1 | ecosystem: Host-associated > Plants > Roots > Nodule | place: USA... | reverse complement strand
TTTCCTTTTATATATTTTTGAAATATTTTTTAATTTTATCAACATTAATGTTGTAGTTTGCAAATTTAATAAATATTTTGGTTCTCATGAAATTTTATTTGGTATTCTAATATAAAATGTAGACAATTATAATTTATTTCAAAGTATTTGATAATATTATGTTTTCTTTACCGTAATTTTTTTCTCTTATAAAAAATAATATTGAAGTTGTTAGAACACGAGTACGGGTATGGGTACGAGATTATACCCGTTATCCGGTGGGGATGGAGATGAGACAAAAGTTTGATACTCGTTGGGTTTGGGTATGGGGATGAGGATGAATTTTTTTGCGAAAATGGGTATGGGATAGCGAAACCCGTCCCCGACCCTCCCATTACCATCCCTAGTTGTCTATATCATTAGAACGCGAGATTAACACTGATAGTAGTTTTTTAAATTTAGATGATAACACAAAGATTGATATATATATATATATATATATATATATATATATATATATATATATATATATATATATATATATATATATATATATATATATATATATATATATATATATATACCGATACAACTAACTTTTAAAATATAAATTAGAGTTAAAATAAATGTTAAATTACAATAAAAATCTATTATAATTTTTTAATAAATAATATAGATATATTTTAAAATAATAATATATTAAAATAAATAAATAAATAAATTTTATTTATTTATTTATTATTTTAATAATATTTTATTACAATATAAAATATAATGATTAATAAAACATTAAACTGATTAGTTCATTTATTATTTTTGTTAATTATTCATTTTTATAGTATAAAATGTGTATTATTGTAATAGTAAATTTTATTTTATTTATTATTTTAATATTTTATTTTGTTATAGTATATAATATACATTAATAAATATTTAATATTATAATTATTAGTAAAACTAATTTATACACCTTACTTTATTTGATCAATTATATTATTTATATTTATTATTATTTAGTGTCTAATCCATTATCGAAAAAAAGTATAATTGATTATATATAATCCTTACTCATAAATTTTGAGAAGAAAAATAATTATACTATATAAATTAATTATGAAAATATCCTTGGTAATATTTTAAGAAGAAGTATAAATTAAATTTAAAAAGAGAAAAACATTAATTTTGAAATAATTAATTAATGTAATGGAAACTTTTTAAAAATAACAATAATATTCTAAAATTATATATATATATATATATATATATATATATATATATATATATATATATATATATATATATATTTTTTAAAAATAGTATATGATTTGCAAATTTAAGGGTAAGCCCATCACCGAAAAACAAGTTAGAAATCTAAAAACAAGTTAAAATATGTAACCTATCCTACTACAGGGTGGATCAGCAGGCTGGCCCACTATTTTTTTAATTTTTATTTTATTTTTATTTATAAAATTGATTTATAGATATACTTATAAATAAATATTTATAGTATATTTAATCACATAAATATTTTCTAAGTTTTTAATTGATCAATTAATATCTTTACTCAGATAAGTTAAAATATTTACATGTTAAATTATTCTATTATAACTAAAAAATTAGAACTTAATTGGCAAATGTTAATAATTTAAATAATAATAGTATTGCATATTTACAATTATAAAAAAATATAATATAAATTTTATTTTTTGTAATTATTTTTAATTTTTTAAAATTTAAGAAACGGGCTAAGGGCGGGCTTGCCTGCCAGTTTGATGAGCCAGGCAGGTTGGGCCAAAAAGGGCTAGCGGGTTGAAAACACCAACCCATCCCGTCCTTTTCTTGATGGGCAGGCGGGCCAGCCCGACCAACTAGCCCGCTTTGACACTCTTAATTTAAAGGATTTACCTCCTCAACATTAACTTTTTGTATAATAAAAAAAGTTAAATATGTTTTTTGTCCCTTAACTTTAAGTGAAAATTGAAATTAGTCTCTCTTCGAAACTTTGGCCAAATTTAGTTCCCTACAAATGTGTGGATTTAATCATTTTAACAAAATTTTGTTAAGTTTATTTGAAATTTGAAATGAGTTTCTCAGCTAATATTAAAGCCGAAATGTGCCAAACAATGTAAACAACTCAAATGCTATCATGAAATACGTTTAAAATGTCAAATAAAATTAACAAAATTTGGTTAAAAGGACTAAATCCACATTTTTTTTAAGTTAAAAGACTAAATTTGACCAAATTTTTGAAGAGAGACTAATTCCAATATTCACTAAAAGTTAAGGGACAAAAAACATATTTAATCGTAATAAAAATGAAATGCATGTTATTGCAAATTTTCTACAAAGTAACAAAATGAATTCAATGTAGATCATTTGCATCGTGTAATTATTGATAGAATATTATCGAAAGTAATAAATCTATCAGTAAAATTAAATTTATCGAGGATTTGTCGATGAATTTTAAATTTTAATTTATCAAGGAAAACTCATGTCGGTAGAAAATTCGTTTGTAAAATTTGTAAGAAATGTTTGTTTGTAAATTACAACTATTATTATTATTGATAAATTTTTTCATAGGTAATTTATCATCACAATTACAGACGGCAAAGGTCGTCAAAATTATCTGTCAATAAATTACAATTCTTATTACTAACGGATATTTTCAACGGTATCTTAACATCACAACTATTGATGACCCCATTCCATCAATAAATTGTCGGCACTTTAGGCAGCAAAATTTCCCACCTAATCTGATGGGGTATTTTTATAACGGGATATGGGTGAGAATAATAAGAGAAGAAGGGGAGGAGGAGGAGATGACACAACAATGGTAATGGTGGTGGCTTGGTGGTGACACAAAGGCTCGCTAATGACACGAGCCAGTAATGCATGTCGATGATCGTCAGTGAATTGCCAATGGTTTTCAGAGTTAAAGGAGGAAATGGAGGAAGAGGAAAGGGAAATAGGAAGACAAATAAGAGGAGAGGATAAGACCTCAAAGGATGAAAATGACCTAGAGGTGGTGACGGTTGCATGGTGGTCCGACGGTGGCGAGGAGAAAAAAGATGATAAAATAAAGAAAAAAGAAGAGGAAAAGGGGAAAAAAGAAAGAGGCCAAATCGTGCCTTTACGTACGAATTTGTGATTGTCGGTACCTAACAACAGATTTCTACATTTGTCTGTACAATTTACCAATAACGCTTTATTGAAAAATATCGAAAATTATGTTGAAAGAAGTAAGAATGAAAGTGTTATATTGTTTTTAAATTGTCAGTTCTAATAGCTTAAAATTGTCAATTTTAAAATTTCTCACTTTTAAATTTAATAATGTTAAAGTTGTTGATAATCATGTAAAGTTATTGCATTTTAAGTACAATTGTTTCTCAAAATCACACTACAAGGAATCATAAACGCAAGTTCTTCCAAAATTTTCTTCACCGATCATAAACCTGCAATATCATGAATCATGTCCTTTAAATGATTGTCCATCTCTTCTTCTAAATTTTTGTTGTTCCTAACTAAATAGCAAGGTCTAATATTTCTTCGTGTTAAGTTCATATTGTATAACTCTTTACTATATCAAAGATAATCAGGTGATCACACATCTTCCTCAAATCCTCACTTATTTGATTTAGACAATGAACGCAAGGACAACAATATCTCTCGTTCATAGGTTTTTCGTTTCGGCAAGCAAATTGCAAGAACTTATTGACTCCCTTTTCATACCCTAACATGATCTGCATTAATCCAACTTTAGTCAATAACTACATATGCTACAAACTACATCATCATTAAGTATGCAATGTGTTATTCTCACTTGCGTAATTAAAGGTAAGGCTCTTCTGAAAAAAAAATTACATAATTCACTAATAGGTACAAATAAAGTCCATTATCTTAAATTTGATAAAATTCTAGTAGCATTTCGCATTGGTTTCCAAAGTGTAAGAAATGAAAGTTTTAGCAAAGCACCATGGTCATGTATCAAGAGAATAATACAAAATGATTTCAATTGAAATTTCACCAAATTTAAGTATAGACTTAGAATATGTATGTATTAACCAATTATAAAAATTATTTTGCCAAGTTGTCCAATCGAATGATTCAAGATTTAATACAAATTATTAACCTTTAATCATTTACAATAAAACTAAAATGAGAATTAAAGTTTGCTTAATGCGTGCATGAATAGGATACTTAAAATAAATGAAATTAATAAAACTAAATCAAATAGAATCACCTGAAACATATTCAATACATCTTACTCATATAGTAATGTAAACTACATTTTATAAAATTTCTATAATTTGATCCCTATCATTTTAAATAAAGTAAGGACTAAAATATTAACTCACTTCGAGTCACTAAAATAAGTAATTAGTCTCTACAACTTTTATTTTTTTCTAAATTTCAAATTATAATTTACTCATCATATAATATTATTCTCTCCTTAAAAAGGTTTCATTTTAATAATCAAATTTAACAAACTAATTATCAAAATATAATTTAAATAAAAATTACACCAACAAACAAATTCAATAGAGACATTCATGTGTCATCATAATTGAAATCTCCAATGACACACTTGGACCTACAAAAACTTTAATCTAATTAAAGAAAAACATCAACCATGACAAAAGACTCTCACCAATAGTGGTAGATCTTTACCGATAATTTTGGCAAAACCAAAATAATATAATCAAACTTTATATATTTAATCATTGTCACTAGTAAAACAAAAATAAACAATTGAATCATCAATATCATGCTTCAAAATAGGTGAAGAAATTGAATTATTATTGTTTTCATCTTCATACCACCCCTACACACTAACTAATTCAAATTCGTAAAACGACCTTTAACACCTTTCAAAACATGCACAAACAGAATCGTTAGAGAAAGAAATGAGATGGAAGGGATCACGAGGAAGAAGATAGTTGAGAGCCCTAATTTAAATGATTGTACATCGAACTCAGAACATGCCAACATAAACAAGTTCCACTTATTTACAAAAATGTCACCAAACATTTTTTTTTCTGTTGCTTTTCTCTAAGTTCATGTAAAGCATGTGACATAGAATACTAATTTTGCACTAGTGAACCAACTAGGTTTTAAGTTATTTAAAGTTGTTTGTGATTTAAAACAAGTTTCCAAAGTTTGGTATTAGTGTATAGGCTCTTTTGTCATTAAAAATGGTTTTACTCATGTGAAAGTAGACACTACCTTTTATCAAAGAAATCACTCTATTTTTTTTAATAGTTGTTCAAATTTATGTTTATGTTATAATCTTTGAGCTACTATAATGAATATCATTGTGAGAAATTATCCCAAAATAGAACAAATTTGAAATGAGGACGATGGCAGAACATAAATTATTTTTAGATTTTTAGATTAAACAAGTAGACTTGATAGTAAGGATGAAAAATGGATCATGACCTGCATGTTAGCACACCATCCACCCAAAACAATTAAGGTTGGATTGAAATTTTCATCCCGCCAACCCATTTTGGCTTGGTCTGCCTAGCCTGTCAAATTGGCAATTTGAAGACAGGGCAGGCGGGATAGTCCACTAGCCTTTTTTTTTAAATTAAAAATATAAATATAAAATAATTTGAAAGATTAAATGTTCTATATTATAAGATGTAAATATGTAAAAATATTGTAACTTAAATTATTACTATTGTTAGGTGAAAAATGGCAAGTGCACTGATCGCACGTAACAAGTAATAAATATTGTTATCTCCGTAGGGACTTGTGCAATACATGACAAATCTCACAATTCACAATTTAAATAGACAACAAAGCTCACAAACACACAAAGAAACTTTTTTTGGTATTTTATCAAACAATTTGTGTGCCACAGAAATTTAACATAGATTATATACAATTGTCAAGACTAGATTTCATTCACTTTATTCTCATGCATTCACAAACATCTCAATTCAAATCTCAAGTCAAAATCAACTCACAAGAATACTCAAATCTTATTCCTAGTGACTTTGAGTCTATGATAACTCATCAAGTTCCAATTCCTTGAATCCTCAACCAGTGAAATCATGCATTAAGTTCAAGAGTCTTAAGATTACTAATGAATCATGTTCTATCTCTATATATAAGCTCCATTAGGCATTCAATTTCAGTTCTAGGTTCAAAAGACATTTTCCAACACCTCAAGAACCACAAATCATGCATGGGTGGCCAAACCAAAACAAGCATTAAGCATGGAAATCAAATACTAACATAGAAATGGAAAAGCATATGGATTAACATCACACAATACACAAGAATTCAGTTCATTACATCTAATCTCAACAAATTGGTTTAGCTCTCCATGGTGGAGAACCTAGGTTTTACAAATTAGAGAGATGGGGAAGAAAGGGAAACCAAAGAGAAGATGCAAGGCCTCTCCCAAGGTTCTTGGTTGTTGCTTCATGCTCCAATTATGCCTCCCCTTCGCATTAACACCTCCAATTCGTAGATCCTCTCTCTCATCAACCCCAAAAAGGGGAAACACCATGGATGAAGATTGAAGACCCAAAGAGGAGTGGGAGAGCTTCCCAGCATCCTAATCAACCTCCAAGAGCCTCTCTTAGTCGCTCTAGGTGAAGAGAAGTCGTGGGAGGAAGAAAAGATCTTGAACCTTCGTGAGAAAACATGTTTAAATACCCATTTTCAACCTATCAGTGTCGTTACCGCCGGGCACTATTAGTAAAATTGCGAAACTGAAAATTCTTGAGAGTCACCGCCTGGCAAGCATGTCTCCACCGCTCGACGGCAAGTTTTACGAATTGAATGCCGCTCAGCCTCACTTTTTCACCACTTAGCCTTGTTGGCGCTCAACCTCATTTTCCACCCCTCAGCCTTGTGGCGCTCAACCTCATTTTCCACTGCTCAACCTTGTGTAGTTTGACAACATTTTGTATTTGAAGCATTGGACGTGATTCCTTGGTGTCTAGCATGACTATTTGGCTCAAAATCAAACTTTTGTTTTCCAAAACATGCTCCCTTAGGTTCTTGCTTGTTTTTATCCACTAGGATTGCTCCGTATTCATTTATTTACACACTTAAAAGAGAGATTAGAATTAAAACAAGCATAAAATAGCTAAAACACAAAATAATACAAAACACACTAAACTTGAGAAGATAACAAGATAAAAGTTAGGAAACACTTGATTTATTTATGACAATAAACACACAAAAAGAGGTAAAAATGGACCTTATCAACTACTTACAAATTAAGTTTTAATTATTAGTTATAATATAGTAATTTAACATTTTTGTCTAATTAATTTTTAATAAACAATTAAAAAGCTTAGGAAATATTTATAATACATATAATATATTATTAAATATTTACAATACATATATATATATATATATTTTGTAAACATAAAAAAATTATAAAGTTTTAAAAAAGAATAAAAACTTAAAACAATAGTGGGTAAGCTCGTCAGCCCACCCTTTGGTGGGTCGAGTCTCAAATTATAGTCAGTTTTGTTATGATGGACTAGCCCGAGTTGATCCATTTTCAACCGGCTAATAACTAGTCGGTCCAAAGCGGGTTGGACTAGCCTATTTTGCCACTCCTATTTGATAGTACTAAAATTTAGACATTTAAACTACCCAAATTATATGTTATATCTAACTTCATAGATGAAATATTGTCTTGACATGTTTGATGAAAATATTATAATTGATGAATAATAATTCAAATAACACAAATAAATTTAGTCTTAGGAATTTTTTTATTTAGGTTAGGAATCTTTGAATGTTTTCAATTTAAAGATATTAAAGCTTTAAACATGGAATATAAATAATTTCTTTTCGTTGATAATATTTTTATAATACGTTTTAGCGAACATATTAAAGTATATGAATACTTACATTCCATATATGGTATTAAAATGACAAAAGATTATAAAAATTATTAAAAATAGGCCACATACACGAGAAGGGAACGTTAAATTGTGTACATGAATTTCTTATAATGTTCGTGATGTATCATTTGATGTTCAAAATCTAGTTTCTTTTGATGTACACAATGATTTAATTCTTTTATAGGTTGTTATTGAACACAACAATGTTTTTACAAGGCTTTTAAGGACTTGTGATTAGGTTTTAGTAGTGTTTCAACACTTTAAATTCGTTCATTGCTTCTCCTTGAAAGGTAGCTTTATATAGAGCATAAAAGAAAGAGTTGTTGGAAATCTTTTCGTAGTTGTTGAGAACTTCAAACTCATATAATTGTCTTCATGCATATGAATGAGTAAGGACATTGAGGTGTAATGAATGCTCTTTGTAACATTCCGTCCGGATATTACGAATTTAATTAATAAATCAAAGAAATAATAAATAAACTTCATTTATTATTTATCGTTTTCCAAAAACGCAGGAAATTTAAAACTTTATTACACTGATAAAACCAACTTTTATAAACACAATACATTATCAAAAAAATCTCCTTATAAGCCGAGTTCTATAATTGAAATGATTACAATAAAATCCTTAAAACTCATTAAATGATAAAATGTTGCCACAAAGTTTCCCAACTAGCCCACACTCCGGCTTTAAGCTCCACCAAAACCACCTGCAACAATATTTGCTCCTGTGTACCACGTACACGATCATCGCCAAACACACGCAGATAGGGTGAGCTAAAGGAATATAAACATATGCAACAATTTATATAACAAAACACACACATTATAGGAACTCCATCCTTTGGTATCATCATCCATGGCCACCACCATGTAATCCATGTTCTACGTCTTTGGTTCATAATCTCAAGCCATCGTTGTTGTCCAACCTACAAGCCACCACTTGTAGAACACATGTGGGAACACTCGCTATTTTGAGCCATAACTCAAAGAATGCCCGTATTACCCTCCATCCTGAGCCACAACTCCAGGAATACTCCAACATCTAACCCTTGAGATATCGCCCAAAGTCTCGTGGACCACGCACATCCAAAGCAAGCAAAACACAATGTCTGCTTCATCAAAAATCACTTGGCGCTCCACACGAGTGGCCAAGCGCAAAAGGCTTCTAGATTGTCTGGCGGGGGACACGTGCCGCCAAGTGCCAAGCGCCTCTAATGCTATTGTTTCTACAAGTATCGCCTGGCGGGACAACCCTTATCGCCAAGCACCACATGCTTCAATTATCTACTGGTTTTGTAGCTATCGCTTGGCGGTCAAACATCACCGCCAGGTGCTACACCAGTACTTGTGCAATACTGGTTTTTCAACACCCAGAACAAGTAAAAACAATCCATTCACATTTCATATATATATGAATGACGCATGCTCAAACAAATATAAGTAGCAACACTCTAACAATTTAAGCACATGATCCCATGCACCAATGCAAATTAATATTGACACACATGCATTCACCAATAACCAATTCTCAACATGTGACTAACCCAAAGGGACATTCAAATTGATAGAGACTTACCACATAACCCAATCATGCTTCATTATAAGTTACTTGAAATTATCAAGAGCTTATTCATGTATTCTAAAAACTCCAAAATCAACAATATTGAGTAACGTATATCCCTAGCTACTGACCTCCAAATCAAAGTGAAGAACTACATGTTATGGACCACTTGTCAAAATTTCACATAAATCGGACGGTTAACGAACTAGGAAATGCAGTTTTACGAAAACTGCGCAAACCAGAAAAATGGTGGCGCCTAGCGCCCAAAAGTGAGGAAGGTGGCGCCTGGCGGGACTATACGAGCGCCAGGCAGTTCCTGTTTCGTGAGAAATACGAAAAACATTGTTTTTCGTGAATCAAAGCACCATGCATCACTAGTATGGCGCCTGGCGGTCAAATGGGTGCCGCTAGGCGGTTCCTGCTGTTCCAGGAACCCAGAAATTTCCTCAACACCTACAACTCTGATTCCCTTCGATTCTAGACTCCATACTCATAGCACAAGTGTTTAGGTTTGCAATTTATTTCATACAACTTCCAATCACCCGAAATTCAGTTAATTTACCCTATTTAATTTAGTCAAACTAAATTCCCAAATTCACAACCCTAACATGACGTCTATGACATATAATCATTCTCACACAGTTAGAGTACCATTTTTCCCCTATCAAAATCATTACAAAACATCCAGAGCATCAAAATTGAACCAAAATTGGTTCGCGCCGCTTGGCGGGTGTTCATCACCGCCAGGCAGTTCATTAGAAACCCAAAAACTGAGTTTTTATGCTTGCGTCGCCTGGCGGCCAGAGTCATGTCGCCAGGCGGTTCCTCTTCAGGAACCCAGAAATTTTGCAAAACTGTGTGTGACGCTGGCGACTTTGAAGGCCCGCCAGGCAGTTTCTGAAAAATTTCCAAAAACCCATAATTACGAGTTTAACAGAGGAAAAATATGCATTTTTATACAAACACAACTGCAATATATCACAACCAATTAAAGTTACGGGTTCAGCTCCCCTAACCTGGATTCCTTCACTCTCATGGTTTTCTAGCCCCCTTGGCTGCTAGGGCTTCCTTGCTCTTTCACCTTCATGCCAAAGGAAATTTTGGCAAAAAGAAAGTTTAATTTGGTTCCACCAAGGTTCGAACCCAAAACCATTCCAATATGAAATTCCAATATGAAATCAAAGCACAACCATTCAACAAATTCATGTTTAATGATAATTCTTATAATTCTATAATTATATTACCACTCAACATGATCAAGCATAATTATTAAAAATAATTATAAATTAAATAGCACATAAATGGCACCTGTATTTCCTTATAGGTTTTCTCTCTTGATGGGGATTGAGAGAAAGGAACAAGAATATAAACTTACGTTCTATGTGTGCTCTCAGAAGGGAACCATGACCCTTTAAATAACCTAATTAGGTTAATTACTTTAAGATTCAATATTTCTAATTTGGCCCCTCATAAAATTAGAAATCACTTTATGGTCTTTACACAGTTTTTATTTTCATAACGGATGCCTTTAGCCAAAACATTAATTTAGTCAGATTACTTTATTATTTAGCTTAATAAATAATGACTCTAACACATTTAAATACGTATCATATATATGTATCATATATATATGTAAGACCCAAAATTACCGGCACATAGTATATATTTTAATCTACTCAATTACAGCTCACCTAATGCAGAAGATGATTTATACATTTCAACCAATTTCATCCGGGTTTTTAATTCATCCACTTCCACAATTTCTTCGTTCACCCCACAAGTTTTTGAATGACCACTTTGTCTTTTGAAAAAGTGACTTCCGGATTACATACCATGGAAGCTTTACGAAAGAAGCTTTCTGGAATTCCCATAACAATATTTTCAGAATAAAATTTTTGGAACAGAATTTTCAGAATAAAATTTACAAAAGATGATTTCCGAAAGGTGTGAAATGTGTTTGGAATAAATTTTCCAGAATGAGATTTTCGAAAAAAAAAATAACTTTTCTGAAACTCATAAAATATCTTTCAAAATAATTTTATTAGAATTTTGAAAAAATTTCTAAAACAAAAAATATATTTCGAAAAAGACTTTCCAGAACAATTTTTTTTTCTGTATTTTCTCTCTTATTCTTTCTGTCCAACGCCCTTCCTTCTTCTCCCTCTCCAGCAGCAAGGCAGCAGTGACGCTGGTGGAAGCAGCAGCAACGGTGGTGTGGTGTGTGATGTAGTCATGAAGGGTGTTTGAATTTTTTCTTAGTATTGTGGGGTTTAGTTAGTAATTGTGGTGGTGCAGAAAGCAATTATGATTCATCCGAAAGAGGAAACAAAACTCAGTCCAGCAATCTTAGCCCAGTTAAGGAAGAAAATGAGACAAATGCTTCCTGTATTCAATCAAACTTCTTGGTGCACCCTATCAAATGTGTGAATTGACAAAAATGAACTTTTAACTTCTTTTAATTTAATCCTAGAATTTTAGCCCCTTCTTTTTCACCTGTTCAGTACACACATCACCCATAGAACCATTTTTTTTATCAAAGAAGACAATTGTGATAAACGTGAGTTTGTTTTCATCACCGGAGAGTTTGGAAAGTGATGTTCTTTTTCATTTTTTCCGTTTGCAAAATGGATAATCTAGAAAGCCACTAGAATGCGTAACGGAGGATAGGGAAGGTGCAGTCGTGTAATACATAAACTACAAATGGTATCCGAAATTTTGTGGCGGAAAAAACTTTCTTCAATATGTTTTCAAAATGCTGATTCCAAAAAGTGTCAGATTATATCAACAAATTTCGTAATAGACAATTTTTCACGCACAAAACCCTCACCGTGTCTCCTTCTTAGAGACAAATTTGTAATAATCCCAAGGACAAAAGTGAAATTAAATAAAATAATAGGATTCAGGAAGAAAATTACGGAGATGTTAGATAGAGTGTTTATCACTAGACTTAAAATTATAACTTAAGCTGTCACTAGTCATTTTGGTTCTATTATGAATTGTTGGATCGAAAATTTATTACTAGACCAAAAATTATAATTAATAGTCAGGACGAAACACTTCTTACTTAAGAGTATAACTGCTTAAGTTTCATGATTCGATTGTGACTTTTTTTTGGCCTCCTTTACAAGACAATTAATATCAATTACAATGGAGATGAAAAAAACAATTCCAAAAGAATGATTTTCATATATTCTTACTAATGAGGAAATAAACTTGTAACCTTTGTCTAATCAACATAATGGTTTAATCAAACAAACTTGTAACCTTTACCACCGAGGAAGAACATTGTAATATAGCAATCATTCTCGTCTAAGATTATGAGTTTAATCTCTTCTGGATGAGTTTAAAAGAGACTAATAAGTGTACGTAAAATTTGTTATTTCAGTTTGCTTTGTTAATATTAGGGTGATCATGGATTAGATTTTTAATGATCCAATCCACATTCATTTTAGATCCAAATAATTATATCATATTTTTGATTAAAATTCATTTTTTTTAACAAAACTAGTTTGAATTTTTTTTAAATCCAGATCCAAATATTTGGATCAAGATTTAAATCCAGTCCAAATATTTGGATCAAGTTCAAGATCCATAATCCATTTTTTATATAAAAAAATTAAATTGATTTTTCTAAAACTTGTGTCCTCTGACACAACTCAGTTTGTCTGGGTTGTCAAGCCCGCTTAGCCCGTTTGTGTCTTTAGGCTCGCTTGGTCCGTACAGGTCATCGAGCAAGGTCTGTTCAAATCTGAATTTAGCCTAGTCCATCTCAACCTTTAGCCTAATCCAACTAAAAATTTAAATTGAAAATTTGAATTGGATTTTTTTGATTATCTATATTTGAAAATCTTGATTTAGAGAATGAATATCCAATTCATAAAATATATAAAATATAGACTAGATTGAAATCCAGATCCATTAAAATGAATTGAATTTTTAATAAAATAGATTTTAAATAGATTGAATTAGAACAAAAGTAGATCGGATCAAGAAAATTAAATTTTTTGTCGACTCCCGTGTTAATATACGACTCTATAATGACCTCTTTATTCACGTTGGATAATAATGACAAATATTTTCACTTTCTCTTTTAAACATTTTGTTAATTAAAGGAACTAGCATTTTACATTAACCTACCAACAAGGAAATTATTTTCAACATTTTATCTCAAACTCGTTCTTAAACCAACTTTAATGGGATAAAACACTTTCAAAATAATTTTGAAACTAAATTAGAAAAATAATTAAACACCATGATGATAAGTTATTACAATAATACAATTGTAAAATTATTTGTAAGTTTTTCTCCCTTTTTTTTCATTTTATGTCTTCATTTATATATTTTAAATAGCTAAAAAATAACTTAACCAAGTTCACTGCTACAGAAGAAAGAACGAGATCTGAAGAGAGTGATTATCCAATAGTTTGACACCTATATATACACTTAAGTACTCCTAACTCTTAAACAAAAATAGTTAAAACAAATTATAAGAAACAGGTGAAATGGAGAAGTAATGACCGTCACAAAATGATCAACTACATGAAATATTGGACTACCCTGCATTTTCTTTATAAAGTAACATCATTAGGACTTTGTTGTAAATAGTGAGTTATTAAGATAAAAATATTTTTAATATCTCCATAATTATTAACAACATTAATCAAAGATATCACTACGATCCTTGACTAGCAAAGATTCATCACTCTCCATCAAACCTTACATGCAAACACATCATTCCCATGCAAACAACCCAAAGTAAAGGAGCAACGAGATACTTACTCTAAAAATATTTGTATCGGGAGTGTCTTCTACTATGTGCTATATCTTCACTATGGCATAACTCTGATTTTGAAAAGGATGAATAATCAACTCATTATCTTAGAGTGAAAACAAAAAATGTTTGACTATATAATACTTTTTGTTAAATAAAGTTTATATAGTTACATTTTTCTATTTATAAGATTTTTAACTATAAAATATTTATGTTTCATCTCACTTTTACCACTTCAACTCTTAAAATGATTTACTCAATCCTTGCAATTAATCCACTGAGGTGTCTTTCAACATAATCATAATCATGCAAACATTAAAATCCCTCAATGTTAGAAATATGAGTTCATGAGGAGAGGGTGAATTGAATGATAAAAAATTTTGTCTATTGAATGGATAATTTTCTTTGACACTAGATAATCTTTAAAAAAAATCCTAAGAAACTAAATAGAAAATAATTCTAGCCTGGATAAATAATTTCAATAATATCAATTGAAAAAAACATTCTCAAAAACATGAACTAAAAAAATTATAACTTTCATAAATCTAAAAGTATTCTCAATGTCACTAATAAAAAGTCCTAATTAGCATTAACTAAAAGTTAGTACAGTTATATTGATCAAGAATAATATTAATTGAGAACAAAATCTATTGGATTGAAAATAATATTTGTGAGTATTAACCGGAAAAAAAAATATATAAAAAATGGCATTTTAGAAATGATAGTTGTCTAAAAATAGTGAGACTCAATTATTTTAATATTAAAATGTTTAAGTATAAATATAATTGTTATATAAGATTTTCATTATTTTAAAACACATTCTCTCTAGAAATCACTTTTATAGAATTCTCTGACTTTTCTCTAAGAGATTTTCCTCTCTAGTCATCTGATTGAAGAATCGAGACCGAGGAGTGATCTTCGCGGCGAGCTCTTCAATTTGGACTGATTAATTTCTCCATTTGTGTAAGTTAATTTTCTACCCCTTTTCTCAATCCAATTTATTTTTCCCTTACATGCAATCTTTCTTTTGGTTGCATGTGTCGTTTAAATCATTAGTATGAGTCTCTGCTAATCAGTGATCATCACAATATGTCCTGATCGTTCTTGTGATATTTCTATGTGTAGATAGAGCATCTTGTAAGTTAGAGGTGTTTGTCATTTATAGGGTCGTATAAGCTGGATAACAGGTAAGGGAAACTAATTACATTGTTCTAAAGTTATATACATGTTTGACTTACTTATTGAATTATTGTACTGTGATTTGCTAGCATGATTGGGTTGTGTGATGAGTTTTACCTATTGAATTTGAGGTTAAATCCTCAAATTTACATAATTTGGGTTGTATGATTAGATTCTAAAATGTTGTATGACTAGTACTACAAATGTGATAAATTGAGTTGATAAATGTTGTGAAATTGTATTTGGTATGTTTTGGCATCTATGAAGGTTCATGAGTTGTTTAGACTTGATTGGGAAGGCATAATTATGCATAATCATGTTCAGCATAATTTTGTAGACTCGTTGGTCGAGGGATAGCTCGCTCAACGAATCCAAAGCCAAAGGTTCAATGAATTGGGAGTCGCTAATCCAATCTAAAGTCAAGGGCTCACTGACTTAAGAGTCGTTGGTCAAGTACCTGCTCGCTCAACAAATCTAAAGTCAGAGAGTTTACTAACTTTGTAATCATTGGTCGAGAACACCCTCGTTGAGCGAATTCAAGAAAGATTTTCCATCCTGGAGTCCTAATGATACACTTGTTGAGCGAGCCATCTGGTCGCTAGACGAGTGGACATCTGTGCGCTTTTCGCCTAACAAGAAGATGGTTTCGCTGAGCGAGTGGATCAAAACATGAGTAGTTGTTAGATGATCAATTTTAGAGGCTTTGGGATTTCTATGAATGATTGCTTAAGAAATGATTGGTACATGAGATCTAATTGAGATTTGTTGATACTAAATCAAGGAGAATTATGGTGAATTATAGTAGTGTATGCATTGATGTAGGGATACAGTTGGAAGTTATCTTAGGATGACCTAAAGATTGTTTGTTTGTCATGTCTTACTAGTTATTCAAGTTTAGTATAGTTTATTTATAAAACCATAAATATTTGATAATATTTGTAAAAAAATATTTGATTTAAAATATAATTACAATAGAATTTAATTTAAAAGAAATATTTGATAATATTAGTAAAAACAAATGATATTGAGCTAACTATGTTCCGATCTCAATTAAAGTAATAATGTTCAAGACAAGTTAACAATATTCCAACAAACTCAAATCAAAATAAGAATATTAAAAAACATGAATTTCAAAGAGGAAAAGACACCAAGAATTTGAAACAATAATTTGTTTAAGTAAAATTTATAATTTTCTCAATAATCAAAATACTTTCACAAACTTTAAAATTTTTCTATAAAAATAACACATTGCAAATTTTGAATAAAAAATTATATGGAAAATTTTCTCATTAAAATTTATTAAGATTTAGTCTTCTATCTTTTGAATTAATTAAAATATGACATAAATATCTTATCTCGAACAGTTTCCACAACATACTTTTTGTACTTTTTGGTCGGGTGAAATTCATCATAAATTTGTTTAGTAATAATACTTAAAATTCGAAAGAAAAAGTACTTGATTGATCATTGGGTGATCTACATGTACTGCACGCAAACATCACAAATAATTCAGACTATCCCATGCTGCATGCTGAGAGGAAACTATTTCAAAATAGAATAACCATGTATGGGCACCAAAAAAGTGCATTATCACCTTATATACACTTAAAAGAAAAAAAAAAAGAGATAAATTTATAGTATGTGACATGATAAAAAAAAAATATATATATAATAAATATAAACAAAATCAAAGTCTCCATATAACCAAATAATCAAATGAATCCCATATATCAACCATGGAAAGCACCACAACAAAATCCACATGGTAGACTTCCTACCACTATTGATCTTCCCCTGTTGTCGTGTGTGTGCAGACAATTGGTTTTCCATGTTTGAAAATATCAAATAACAAGAATCAAGCATCACCCTTTTGGCAAAAAAACCGCACCCTCTTCCAAAACAAGCTCCTTCATGTCCCAATAATCATCAAAAGCATCATGTCCTACTAGGAAATGGATCTGTCGGACTATTGTTTGACAAATATTTGACGACAGTGCACGAAAGAGCTCTTTCAGGCTAAAGTAAACTACATAGTCAATTTCTTATTCATGTGAATCCTAAGTAAACACCAAAGTTTGTACATTCAAGAGTTAGGTTATAAAACATAATTCAAATTAACTAAAACTGAAACCAAATCAACCTACTTCTACATTATATATTTCACATGCTTTTATTTATATACCAAAAAGGAAAAAAGGAAAAAACTTGTTATCTAAGCAAATAACTAAACGTTGTTGTTGGTATCACCATCAACTTTTTTTTGACTGAGAAAACATCTCCGGTAAAAAATTCTCCGCGCCACCCTCACGGTGGCCGTGGCTGGTGGTTCCGTCGGTCTCCAAGAACTGAACCCTCCTCCTCAAGTCACCCAATTGCTTTTCCATGAACAAAAGTTTCTCTTTCAGCGTCAAATTCTCTTCTTCGAGGTGAGCAAGATGCGAGTCCTGTTCATCAACCCTTTTGTCCAAGTTCTGTTCCTCGCCGGAATTAGCGTTCACCATCTCGAACCTCCCAGCGCCGGAGCTTTCGCCGGAGTCGACTTTTCCGGGCCGGAGCCGGATCAGGCCCTTCATAGAGCCGTATCCGTTGAAGCCCCACTGCTCCTCCTCCGCCCTCTCGTGGAACTTCGCCGGCGACAGCGATCCTGCCGGCGAAATCAGCGGCGCGATGCCGCCGGAATTCTTCGCCCGGATTATGAACGACGTCGTGTTGAGCGGCGCTAACGGCGGCGTGAGTCGGTTTCCTCCGCCCCCACCGCGGCCGAACGTTCGCTTCGGGTGGTGAATCCGGCGACCCTTTGGGGCGGAGCGGTTTGCCGTTAGTGGTTTTGACTCGTTCGGGTTACCTGGTTTGAAGGTGTGACCCGGGACCGACCCGGTTCGGGGAAAGTCTCTTCTTTTATTCCAATTGACCCGACCCGGATGGGGTGTGAACGCCGGCGGTGGAGGTAACACGGCAGTGTTTTCTGGCGGGTACAGCGGCCGGGGATGCGGCCAAACCGCGTAGTTTTGGTTATTCTGAAAGATCTGATGAGGGTGATGCATCATGATTTGGTCGTTCATGAAAAAAGTTCCTGAAAAGAATTTCATATAAAAATGAGACAGGAAAAATAAAAACAAAGAAAATTAGACGCAATAAAGCTTACAAAAAAAAATGAAGATGATAAAATAAATTTAAAAACCTGAGTATTGTTAGTTCAATTCTGGTTTGCTTGGAGTGAGAGGAAAAATGGTTTCTGAGAACACGTCACAGTAAGAGAAAAACTAATTGCTTTCCCCATTACTTACATCATCTGTGTTGTGATGATGAAGGAAGAAGAGAGAATATAGATCAACGGTTGGATTATAGTTTTGTTGAAAGTAACGGTAGAGATTTGACTGTGTTGTTCTGATAAGAAGAATCAGGTTCTAAGGGTTTGGGGAAAGTGGAATCAAAGTAGGGTGCGATTTATTTACCAAGAAGAATTTTCTCTATTTATGAAAACAAATACTAATTTGTTGTTGATATCGTCACACGATTGTGGTTGATTTAAGGATTTTTCACCGATATATAGTTGATATTTTATATCTTATCTCTGTTTATTTGTTATTAATTTTTTTATTATTTATAATTTAGATTTAACCTATATTTTTTTTACTATAAATATAATATTTTATGTGTATTTTTCATAAGAGAGATTAATCTCATTCATGATTTTTCTCAGTATTTAACAGAATCAAACACAAATTTGTCATAGATAATGTGGTTTGTAACTACATAATGCTTAGTGTTTTTTAGTGTTTTTGACTTTTTATCTCTTAAATTTTCGATAGCGCCACCATCATGCAAATTTTATTACAGGGCTCTGAATATTCTTTTTCTGGATTTTTTTATGATGTCAATCTATTGTGTTTTTAAAATTTGCTGACTTTTATATATTAAAATGGCTTTTAATAATTAAAAACGTAACAGAAAATCAACTAGTATCGTGTAACCGGTAAAATGTAAAACACAAGTATTTCATATCCAATGAATTACCTCCATTATTTATTTATTTACCTTTCTACATACATGTGGGAGAAAGATGAAGTTTACAGTGTTTATTGGTTAGATTTATTAAAAAAGAAAATTCTATAAGTATAAACTTGTAATTAATTTGTATTTATTGTCTTCGGGTATGCTTATGTAAATGGCACCAAAATTTTCTGTGTTTAAAAGTGTTGCCATTGTTGTACATTGAATTAAAACAGGATGACTCTTTCCTTTTATGTTTTTATATAAAAAGTACATTGATACATGAACTAATTAATGTAACAATTCGTGTAAGGTAAGTTATCATTATATATATATATATATATATATATATATATATATATATATATATATATATATATATATATATATTAGTATGTATTTTAACATATATTTATATTAAAAATGTATGTTAGACAATTATGAATATTTGAAAAACAATAGTATATATATCTATAACAATAAATGGGATTTCTCTTTTTGTGTCTACATTTCATAATACCCATTTTACCCTTAGTTATTTTAAAAATTAATTCTTTTATAAATAATTTAATTTTAATCATTTTTCTACAAATCTCTTTTGTTTTAAATTATTATTTATTTTTTTTTACATATCTTATTTTTGTTATTTTTGTTTAAATTATTTTTATTATTGATCTTAAATTTCTTAAAAATTAAAAAATGCGAATACACAGACGCGACAACGCCGGTGTGTTCGCTAGTATTCATAAAAGAATTATTAAATTTAAAATTTGGATAAAATATAATGTACAAGATAAATAATCTTTTAAGATTTTGTTTTGTTAGAAGTCTCTAAAAATATTGTTCATTTGAGAGGATGTTAGATATAGTTAAAACATGATATTATTAGTTATAATATCTTATATCTTGTGTTAGTTACATATTATGTATATTTGGGTTTAGTTTATATTTTCTTCGTTATTTTTCATTATAAATATATTATCCTATATTTATCTTTTACACAAGAGGAATTAAATCTATATCTAGTTTTTAATACTTTAACAACATTTTTTCTATTTTTTTTCTTTTGTATAAAAGTTAAACATTATTAGTATAATTAATTTGAACTCGCTTATGTAAGGCCCACTTTTTCTGTCCTTAATGTTTAAGGATTTGGCCTTATCTGTTGGGTCTAAGGTCAACCCATAGGATATCCCAAGACCCCTTACAACCACTTGTTTTCCTTCATTCTGCATTCACTTTGCAAACAACCCCTTTCTCAGCCTCCCTCTTCACTCTTTTCAGAGCTCTGCTAGGGTTTGAACTACTTTCTCCGTTGGGTAATCGAACTCTACTCCCGGGTAAGTAGAACTCTAGAACCTTATTCCTTTTACGTTTCCCATTCTGTTTGGAAGCTCTATTTCCGCTTGGAACTCAGCTAGAATCTCAGTTTCGTTCTCCTTGGTCGTTTTTCCGGTTCCGCAAGCTGCCACGTTCAGTGGTGCTCTTTTCGAGTGTTTGTGCAGTTTGCTAGCATTTCTAGGTAAGGGAAGCTAGGGTTCTACTGTTTTCAAGTTATTATGTCCGTATGACTTGTTTTACACTTTGGGTGGTTGATGTATACTATTTATTGCATGATAACATGTTGCTTGCACTATTATGATGGGTTGAATTTAGTTTTGCACGAGGGAGGGTAGTGAGTTCTACTGAACTCGCCTAGGCGAGCGAGTTGGTCACTCAAAACGAAAGCTCTCGCTTCAGCGAGGAGCTCTTGCCTAAGCGAGAGCAGCAGCTCACCTCCCTCTCTATTTCGAGGACTCCCCTAACTGAAGGCCATTCGCCTGAGCGAGAGTAGTCTCGCCTGAGCAAGATAGGCTAGCTTGAGCGAGACCTCGACGTGTCTCTGTTTGCAGTCTCGCCTAGGCAAGAGTAGGTAGCTTGAGCAAGGGATTCTCTCGCCTGAGCGAGAGCTCTTTAGCCTAAGCAAGATTGACAGAGTTGAGTGTATATGAATTTGTTTCACATGATTGGATGATGTGTGCTTTAAACAGTTCAAGTTATGATGCCATATATGCTCTATATGATATATTGGGACTGGAATTGATGAGTTTGGTATGATTTTGCGTATGGAACATGATTAGATGGTTGGTTGAATATTGGCATGAGATTTGGTATACATGATAATTCTATGTTCGGTTGGTGAGACATGACTATGGTATGGATTAGGACATAATTTGTAACACCCGAGAAAATTAAATAATTATTTAATAAATGCGGGTAATAGGAGCCTTTAAGGAATTTAATGTGGTATGTTATGAAGTGGAAAAGTACAAGCTCAAGTGGTTGAGAGTACTTAATTGTGTGAAAGGACTTGGGTTCGAGTCCTATGTATGTCAATTGCATGTTATTTTAACTTATGCATTTTTTTAATAATATATTTGAATATGAGTCATGATAATGTAATCCTAAAATTATAGGAATTATCACGAAACAGGATTTGGTTGAGTTAGTTGTGCACTTGCTTTGTGATTGAAGGGTTGTGGGTTCAAACCTTGTTAGGAAAGAAACTAGAACTTTCTTTTTGCTTAATTTTATTTTGGCATGGGAATGAAGAGGCATAGAAACCCTAATTGCCAAGAGGGGTAGCCTAGTGGGCTGGAGACAACCAAATAATGGCTCATGATTAGCCATTAACATGAAACTTAATAGCAATTTTCATTTTAGTGTTAATTACACTTAATTAAGGTAGTAAGTGATAAAGAGAAGGCAATTGGAGGAGAAAGAGAGTGCTACATTTTCGTGTGAAGGCTAGGCAAGGGATTTCAAAGGAGTTGTACTGATTGAAGGAGTGGTAAGGCTGAAAACAACGCTATCAGAGTGGAATCAAATGTTGGAAGGGTTTGGTTGGAGGATACACACACCAAATTCGTGTTTTAGCAAGGAATCCAGGTAAGGGGAGCTATACCTTATGTGTTTGATTCATATATAATGTATTGCATGTAAATAATGTCATTTTCACGTTGTTTTTCAAGGTTTCTGGGTTTTTACCCAGAAATCGCCTGGCGGTAAAGCCCGAGCCGCCAAGCGATGCATCAGACTGGGTTGGTTTTTGCTGCATTTTGACATGAACCGCCTGGCAGGGATGAATGTCCACCAAGTGGCACGACACGGTTCGTTTTTCCTTGCTTGTGGTTCGTGTTGTGGGCTATTTTGACTCCTGAATGTGATTTTGTGAATAATATTATGTGTTTAATGTTATGAAAATTGAGAAAATTGAGTGTGATGATGATGGTAAGTCATCATGTATGAGCAATCATGAATAGAGTTGTTTTCTAAAAAAGGGGGGGAAGGACTCGAACATGAATTATTGTGGCCAAGGTATGCGTGAGTAGAGAGAATGATATCATGGAACGTTAGTATAGTGAATTAGGTGTGAATTATTGTCTTTTAATGCAATTGGTGTCTGGATCGAGTTCTGGACATATTGGGTATATCGCAAGGTCAACAACCTGGTAGTTATCTGGGTTCTGATGTACCGCCCGACGGCCCGCAGCTTACCGCCAGGTGATGATGAGTCTAGAGACCAATTTTCGTGTATAGGACTATTTGGTCGTGAGGGAATGTGTTGTGAGTGGAATGCAACAGAGATTAGGACAATGAAACTGGAAGAACATAGGGTACTAGAATTTGTTATAATTGAGTTAGTATGGGAACTAGGATATTTGATTAATAAGAAGTAAATTGGTTTTAAGCAGGGATTGTGCATTGGTGTTTTCACCTGTAAGAAATGAGGTGTAAAAGATGTAAAGTATCACTCATGAAGTGTCGAGAATTTAGATAAATTATAATAGTAAGGATATGATTAAAGGAAGGGGTGTTAAAAAGTGTATAGAGAAATTATTGAATTGTGGTGAATCATAGGCTCTTAGAGAAGCCATGATAGAGGGATTGGAAGGTGACCAATTACTAGATCACACAAATAACAGAGGAAATAATGGGTACCAATTTAGGAAGGACAATTCTGTTGGTCATGATATGCAGTAGTGGGTTAGTAAGGCCAAGAATGTAGAGGGGTACTTAAATCTAGTAGATGGAATTGGGCATAAGGATTGAATAATGAAAGAGTGTATTAAAGTTGGTTAAGTATAGGAGTATCCAATCGCGAATAAGTTAAATGGGCTATAGGGAGTGAGTATGGGATTGTTGTTGCTATAACTTGGTTAAGTCACATTGCACTATTTGGTGGTGGGTAAATCACCTAGTTTGAAAGGGTGAAATGGTGAGTATGAGTTATAGGCAGCCAAAACTACATTGGAGTGGATGGTTAATGGAGATAGGCTAGCTTGAGTGAGATAGGCTAGCTTGAGCGAGACCTCGACGTGCCTCTATTTGCAGTCTCGCCCAGGCGAGAGCATGTAGCTTGAATGAGGGATTCCTCTCGCCTGAGCGAGAGCTCTTTAGCCTGAGCAAGATTGATAGAGTTGAGTGTATATGAATGTGTTTCACATGATTGGATGATGTGTGCTTTAAACAGTTCAAGTTATGATGCCATATATGCTCTATATGATATATTGGGACTGGAATTGATGAGTTTGGTATGATTTTGCATATTGAACACAATTAGATGGTTGGTTGAATATTGGCTTAAGATTTGGTATGCGTGATAATTCTATGTTCGGTTGGTGAGACATGACTATGGTATGGATTAGGATGTAATTCCATGAATTTCTTGGTGAGATCTCATGGTGGTGCCTCATGTAATGGACGTAATTCCATGACCTTCTTGGTGAGAGCTCATGGTGGTGCCTCAGGTAAAGGACGTAATTCCACAAATCTCTTGGTAAGATCTCATGGTGGTGCTTCATGTAATGGACGTAATTCCATGACCCTCTTGGTGAGAGCTCATGGTGGTGCCTTAGGTAATAGACGTAATTCCACAAACCTCTTAGTAATGTTTCATGGTGGTGCCTCAGTATATAATTAAGGATTCAAGTAAGGATTACATCCTGAAACTCTAAAGAGCTAGTTAGTCTCATGTAGAGCGTACTGACTCAAGTGGTGAGAGTAGCAGAAGACCCTAGTCTTTGGCAGAGTAATGTCCTTAGATGTTTGAAGGCTAACCTTGTGCGTGGTAGGGTAAAACCCATTGGCAATGGCTCTGCAGAGCAGTAGAGGCCACCACAAGTGCAAACATCTAGTGAATTTGACTGATTATATGTATCCAGATAATTGAGTCTTAGAGTTTTTCTTGGTTGCTATCACATGTTTTATTGATTCATGTATTCTTGACTTTTAAATTGCATGTTCATTTGTATGATAAAACCTTTTTACTTTAGCTTACCCTTTCTGTTTGCTTGTGTGTTTTATGTGTGGTTTTCTCCTTTTGCGATGATCATCAATTTATTGATGTGAGCAGATGTGAGAACGCCTAGTGGTCATCAAGGTGATGGAAACTCCGCAGCATAACTTATCTTGGGTGGGATCCCTTTACTCCGAGTACTATTTTAAGGCACTGTGGCCTATGTAATATCTGGCTTATGAGCAAACTCTTTTGAATGACTGTACAATCCTTTATACTTTAAATCTTATGCTCTTGGGATATTATAAATTATGCAATGTTTTGTTTAATTAGATTTATCTATTAAATGGAACGTTACAACTTCTATTATAATTTATTCAATATTATAATAGTGTAATCTTATTCTATTTATTGTAGTTTATTTAATTATTTTAACACATGTATTATATTTGGATATATAAAATTTAAACCATAAATTAATGATTAATGGTAAAATAATTTTGAAAATATTTAGTACTTAAAAGTTAATATGATTTTTTCTTCTAATTTCAACACTTACATTCAAAATAACATATTGTAGTCTATATTTATTATTTTCATTTAACATGTTTTGTATACATCGTTTAGAGATTCAATTTGCCTCAACTCATAGTGTTTGGCCAAGTCTTGGCCCATGTGTTGGGGCAAAAAAAGCACACGAAGCCGAAAAGCTCCCTATTAAAAAAGCTCACCACCAAAAACCCCATAAATCCATATGAGACAAGGTCAACCTATGGGATTTCTTCTGAAATATAAAAAATATATTATTAAACTTTCGGTTTAGGTCTGTCTGTCTCGACAATCGACATTGACCCACCCAGGGGAGGCTCAAGGACTTGGAGACCTAAATTAAACTTAAGAATGAAACATTTTATTTAAAATTTATTTTTTTAGATTTTTTATGCAAAAATATTTATTAAATTGTCAAAATTAATTTCACTTAACATTTCTTTTTTAATGGATAATAAAGTTAATTCGTTTAATCCTTTTATATATTTTTAATTGTTATCATGAGTTTGGGAATCAGACTTATCCTTGTCACTAATTAATTCTCTTTTTTTGGTTGTTGTCTTCACCTAAATCTATACTATTATTATATTGTTCATTCAAAGATCACCAACTTGTATGAACTCATCACACCCACACACTTATCCTTTTGCACTCCTGGGCAAAATTAAGTAATTTCAAAACTTTATTATGGTTTATTTTATTGCATATCAATAATGAATCAAAGGATGAACATCACTGGAAACCAATCAATCTTCTAGAAATCAAATAATCATGCATATACAAACGGAAAGATTCTATTTTTCACACAAGTTAATATTTTGAATTTACAAGAAAATCAAATATGAAAGATATCATTCACTCAAGTTTAAAATGTATATTTTCTATCCTAAATTTGCTCAAGTGTTTTGGCTCGTGTTTTTGCTCATAATACTCATGTAAGTAAACACTCTTGATATTTAACAAGACTTCAATATTCACAAACTTTCAGGAAACACGCAATCTGTAAGACTCGTATAATTTAATTAATTAAATAATTAATTAATTAATAAAAGCGGGTAGAGGAAGCCTTTATGATATTTTGTGTGATGTGGAAAAGTACTAGCTCAAGTGGTTGAGAGTACTTTATTGTGTGAGAGGACTTGGGTTCAAGTCCTATGTATGTTAATTATGTGTTTTACTTGTTGTTATATTTTTATATGTGGGGGAACATGTTGTAGAATAATATAATCATTGAATTGTATTAGTTATCATGAAATATGAATTGGTGGAATGGTTTGACATTGATTTGGCATTGCATGGTTGTAGGTTCAAACCTTAGGGAACCTAAATTAAACTTTATTTTTGTTAAATGGAGTTTTGGCTTGAATTTGAAGGGTTAAGGAAAACGTAGTTGGAGAAGCATCCTAGAAGGGCTGGAAAGTAGACCATAATTAACCATTGAATGGCAATTATCACATGCATTAAGCCATTTTTCGTTTTAGAACCATTAACTCAAAATTAAAAGCAATTAAGGAGGGAATAAGGGAGAGAGAGAAGGGTTTTTGGGAGCTGTAATTGTTCTGCAATAGTCTGGGAGAGAATTCGGACTTGGAGGGGTGTGACAGATTGACGTAAAGCAGCTGAATTGGGAGAGAAAGCCAAAGGGAGGCCATTGGTGATTATAAGGAACTCTCAAGTGTCTACTTTTAAGCAAGGAGTCCAGGTTAGGGGAGCTAAACCACATTCTATCTATTGCTCTATGTCTAAATGTATGAATTATAACCTGTGAATGTGTGATCTTTAGCTGTTTGCACTGAAATTCGTGTTTCTGGAAATTGTGTGAATGTGTGATCTTTAGTTATTCATAGCCGCCAAGCGACGCATGATAATCTTGATGTTTCTGGGTTCCAAAGATGGAACCGCCTGCGACACTTGCTTGACCGCCAGGCGACGCTGGCTGTTCAACCCAATTCTGGATTTTTTTCTGGATGAAGGGCTTGGCGAGTTTGGTTGAACTGCCAGGCGACGCGGGTCTATGGCTCGATTCTTGCTATTCTGGGCATTTTGGGTGATTTTTGATCAGATGGAAAACCAGGGTTAATTATTGAAGGCTGATTTAATGTTGAATTGTATTTGAATTTCATGTAAGGGATGATTATTTCGAATGAAACAGTGATAAGGTTAGAAATATTGGGGATTTTTGCTGATGGGGATGAGTGTGGTTTGCACATTGGGCTGTATATGAGTGAGTTAGTGTGTGAACGAAGAGAAACTGGACATGACGAAGGTTGAATGGGGAGATTTAGGATTTGTTGCAGGGAGGAGCATTCTGGAAAATCCAGAACTCATACGCACCGCCTGGCGGCATGGGATCTACCGCCAGGCGCTATTGCAGAGATATCTCTCTTTGTGTGGCTGTTGATACATTGAAGGCTCTGCGATTTTGAGAATATTGTCACTTGAACCGAGGCTGGCCTGGCATTGGATGCAAATAGAGCGGTAAACTTGAGGCTAAGAATTTTAATAATAATATGAGATAAAGTGAATATTCTTGATATAGTAATTGTAATGGATGCGAGGCATTGTGGGCACTACTATAGAACTTGGATATAACCATTGAACTTGTTTGAGTGACTAACTAATTCTGGATGCGAATAAACAGTGCCTAAATTCAAACCAATACAGTATTGTGCAGATACTGGTGTGGCGCCTAGCGGCAGAGTTAAGCCCGCCAGGCGGTAGCTTCTACTCTAGAGGCTTTGTATGACGTGATTCGCCTGGCGGTGAAGGATGTCCCGTCAGGCGATAGTTGCAGAGGCAACATGAAATGAGGCGCTTGGCGCCTGGCGGTACGCGTCCCCCGCCAAGCGGTCTGGAAGCGGCTGTGCCTGGCGGTACATGTCCCCCGCCAGACAATTTTGATGCTGCAGCCTTGAGTTGTTGGATTCTACATGCGTGATCTACTAGGCTTTGGTGAAGCTTCAAAGGTGGGATTGCTGGTTCCTTGAGTTGAGCTCGGAACGTATCCTTTGAGTTGAGCTCGGGATAGGGGTTAAGCACGTGGCATTCCTCGAGTTGAGCTCGGAATGACATCCCTCGAGTTGAGCTTGGGATGGTGGATGAACACGAGGAACCCTTGAGTTGAGCTCGGGTTGGCGAGTGTTGCCGGTGTGAGTGTGCAGGTTGTGGCCAGTACAGATGGGTCCAAAGAGATTGCCCTCCTAAGTAGTTAACTTACGAGTTTGGTAGTCTTAGGACGTTGCGAACTATGTTCGTATTTGGGAACTCCACCTGGCGTTACGATGTTTGATCCGTAGCAATGGTTTCCCGCACGTGCTCTATCAGTTGTGACCAATAGGTATGGCAGCAAGTCACCTTAGGGTAATCACTAAAAGAGGTAGAACACGAATTACCTGGTTGTGGCCAGGGGATATGAAATCTAAGGAGGGGTTTATTTGGCGTGTTGCATGAAATATATAACTGAAACGTAATATTTTATATTTGTATAAAATATACTGAAATTAATATATATATATATATATATATATATATATATATATGAATATATTTGTATACTTATTTTGTTAAGCTCACCTTATCTGCTTGTATTTGGCGATGATCGTGTGCGCGGTACACGTGAGCAGATGATGTTGATGCAGGTGGTGCTGAAGAGGCTTAGCCACGGAGTGGGGATATCATGGGAGTTTCATGTTTAAGTTTTATATCTTTGGATTTGTAATAAATTGTAAAGGCTCATGGCCTATTTGATATCACTTTCAATTTTGTAATTATGGATTTCGGTTTATTTATTAATCTAATAAAGTTTTAAATTTCCCGAATTTTGGGAAATGGGGTATTACTAAATGAAACTGTTTATTATTTCTTTATTTATTATCAAAATCCGTAATATCCTGACGGGATGTTACATAATCAAAGATCATGAGGACTTTTCACAGGTTATAATGGGGCCAAGGCAAAGGTAGGACAACTTTAGGACTTTTGAGCTTTTGAAATATAAATATAAAAGAATACTGGAGCATAATTTCAAAAATAACTATTTCTCATTTTGTTGCTCTTTTTGAGGAAGCAATTATTTTTATACATCTTTTTTTTCTATCATTTTTCTTATCTATTTTTATAAATTTATTCATAACTCCTTTTTGTGATGCAATTAAAGCGTCAACTTTTTCTCTTCTTTTGAATTTTTGAATAGCCTAATTCAAATTTTCTAGTTGATATATATATATATATATATATATATATATATATATATATATATATATATGTGTGCGTGTGTATAACTACTAAAAGTGTGTATAAAATGAGTTAAAAAATAAAATCTGGTTCTGGCTGTTAAGAAAGTAAACTCGATTGTAGACTTCTTGTATTTGAAGTCTCAAGTCTCTTTCTGTTTCTCGAGATTCAACTTTTTCATAAAATTGTAAGGTTTATTTTGAGATTAATTATTAATAAAACCAACTAAAATAAATAAATAATCCTTAAACAAAATTAGGCAAAAGAAACACATTTCTAATCATGATACAAATTTAATAAATAGAATAAAAACAACATCAACTCAAATAGAACGTAAAACATACTAACTAGAAATGAGAATAAAAAAATTGGTACACACAGGCAATATCATATTCAAGGCATGAAATCTGTCAAAACACTTAAAAGAAGGAGATGCAAAGAGTGGAATTAGTAGATAAGAAGTTGTACAAATATAAAAGAAGAAAACAAAATCAAAATTCATGTCACAAAGAGATACAAGAAGAAAATGGGTAAACAATTGGGTTTTATATGCTAAAAATGAGGTTTTTAGTTGTAGGTGGCATGAAGTTCATATTGACAATCAAATGATGTTAACAACTCATCAACCACCCATGCATACAAAAACCAAATATAAATAAGCACAACAAAAGAAAACATGCAAATTTGGTGAATCAAAACTCCCTCAAAAGGGCTGATAGACTAAAGAAACATGCAAAACATCCACCCAAAAGAGATATCTCAGAATCAACACTCAGTACAAAATAAAATAAAATACAAAATATATACAACAGAAAAAAGATAAAAAAAACCTTAAAAAAATAATAAAATGAAAACAATGAAGAAATATATGAATTCAGAGTTATAAAAACAGAGAATGAAAAAAAAATGGAACAAGTGAAAAACTGTAAGCAGTGAACTCAAAACTAAAAAAAATATAGACAAAAATTAAAACAGTGAAGAAATTTAATCCATTAATTAAAACCAAAAAAACATAGGGAAAATCATACAGAGACACAAACAATGAATCACTAATGAATAACGAAAAAAATTATTAGCATTTAAACAAAACACATTACAATCCTCCAAAAATAGAAACGAAAATATAATACCATGGTAAGAGCGCAAGATGGGCAAACGATGGAGGAGAATCGAGTGAGACAAAAAGAGATAGAACATATCAATTTATATTTTTTTTGAATGGTTAGGGTTTTAGAGGACATGGTAGGGCTAAAGAACAGATTAGTGGGGTGGAGGAGATGAGAGTAGAGTGAAAGAAAAATAAGAGAGGGTCTCCTTTTTATTGAATGACTAGGGTTTTAGTGGTTATTATAGAAGGTTATAAAATAAAGAGAGAAAATAGTTTTGGAGGGAAAGAAAAGTGATATTTTGAAATTGTACACGTGGCAAGCAAAGAAGATGCCACATGTATTGATTTATTATTTTATATTAAAAACTACTTAAAGAGGTAAGAAAGATCAAATTTTGAAATGGAAAGTTGAGCGGGGAGTGATTAAGATAATGACATGTGTTTGGATTTTGCTATTTGTGTTTTTTGTATTGTATTTTTTATAGATTCTAGGTCTTGTAAAGACTTAGTAAAAATATATACTAATTGATCACTTGAGTTAACAAACTTAGTCTTGTGTCTCCAAATATAATATTTTCCCGAATAAAATGACAATCAATCTTAATGTGCTTGGTCCTTTCATGAAACATAGTATTAGAGGTAATATGGAGGGAGAGTAACTTGATTGTCATTCGAGTGACATCTCTAACTTGCAATTCCTTAAGTAATTGTTTAAGCTAAACAAGTTTGCAAGTGGTCGATGTCATACCTCTATATTCTTCTTTTGCACTAGATCTTGCCACAATACTTCATTTCTTGTTGTTCCAAGAAATCAAGTTACCTCTAATGGAAACACATTATTCAAAAGTAGATATTTTATCAGAAGGAGATCCTGCCCAATCAGCATCTGAATAACAAATAACTTTAGTATTATTATTATGACCATGTAGCAAACATTTTCCAAGAGTCCTTTAATGTACTTTAATATATAAATGATTATCTTCCAATGATATTTACATGGGGAATTAAAAAATTGACTCACCACACTAATTGCAAAGGAAATGTCAAGATGAGTAACTGTAAGATAGTTCAATTTTCCAACTAATCTTTTGCACTTCTCAAGATCTAAAAAAGTCTTTCCTTGATTAGGGAGGAATTTAGTATTGTGATCCATTTCTATGTCAATAGATTTTGTGTTCATTAAGTCAGTTTCCTTCAAATCCAATGCATTCTTCCTTTGAGATATAACAATACCATATTTGTTGAATTGCGTTACCTCAATCCCCAATAAATATTTGAGTTTGACAAGATCTTTGGTTTGAAAGTGGTGACAAATGTGTTGATTCATCTAGGAGATGTCATGGTGTTCACTTCCTATAAGAACAATATCATCAACATATATTATTAAATTGATGCACCCAACACTTGAATGACGGTAAAAGACTGAATAATCTGTCTCACTACGAGTCATACCAAATTGTTGAAAAACACATCTAAATTTTCCAAACCAAGCCCTAGGAGACTATTTCAAATCCAATGCATACTTCCTTTGAAATATAACAATACCATATTTGAATTATGCTACCTCAATCCCTAATAAATACTTGAGTTTACCAAGATATTTGATTTGAAAGTGGTGACAAATATGTTGATTCATCTAGGAGATGCATGGTGCCCACTTCCTCTAAGAACAATATCATCAACATATATTATTAAATTGATGCACCCAGCACTTGAATGACGGTAAGAGACTGAATGATTTGCCTCACTACAAGTCATACCAAATTGTTGAACAACACAACTAAATTTTCTAAACCAAGCCCAAGGAGACTATTTCAGGTTATACAAAGATTTGTGGACACAACGTACTATTCCAAAAAACTCCCCCTAAGCAACAAAACCTACACGTTGCTCTATATAAATTTCTTCCTACAAATCTCCATTAAGAAAAGCATTTTTGACATTTAGTTGGTAAAAAATTCATTGTTGCAGAGCAACGATTGCTATAATTAAGCGAATAGAAGCCATCTTTGTCATTGGAGAAAAGTATCGCCATAGTCCAAACCAAAAATTTGTGTGTAACCTTTGGCCACAAGACGAGCTTTGAGACAATCAATAGTACCATCATAACCAACTTTGATGGCAAAGACCCACCTAGAACCAACAACGGTCCCATATGGTAATTGGACGAGCTCACAAGTTCCAATATTGTAAAGAGTATTGATTTCATCAAGCTTGACCTGACACTAACTAGGATGGGCTAAGACATCACCTTCAAATTATGGAATTGACATAGTAGAAATAGACAAAAGGTAGTTATAAAAAGATTGAGATAATTTATGGTAACTCAAAGTAATTACAGGTAGAGCATTTGGAAGTTCAGACTCATTTGTTGAAGATGGAGGAAATACTGGATTAGGCACTAAAAGTTAGTCATCTAGTGAATGATGAGAATGTTGTCACTGTTATACACCTGAAGGATTTAATGGCCTTCCTCCTAGCTCTTTAAAGACTTGAGTCAGTGATCAAGTCTCCATGGATGAGTGTTAATGCATAAGCAATGAAATGGAGAAGAGGATGAAGTGTTTTAGTTCGGTTTAAGTGAGGTTTCTTATATAGAGGTGAAGCCAACTCCTAAGTAGAAAGCTAGAGTATTCTAGAGAGGATTCTACTCTAAGGTGTGCTCAAACAAGAGAGTTGTGCATACAAATGAGCAACATTTCTTAACTCAAATTCAAGCCGAAATTACAATAGGTACAAGCCCATAATACTCCTTCTATGCCCAAACTATGGCTCAAATACAAGGCCTAAATAAAATCCTATACTATTAGGGCCATAATACAAAGCCCAAAATATTACTCCTCTAATATTTACAAAAGAATCCTAGACTAAATCTTCACATCTTCCTTAGCCTAGATGAACATCAACTTAGGCCTGCTCAACTAAGGTGAAGCCCAATCTTCTTGGATCCTTCTAGTTGTGGTTAGGCCATTCACCATCACTATTGGTGGAGGTAGAGAATTCGAAGGTGAACATGACACAACATGAGGATCATAAATAATAGAAACATTGACTATAGTAGAAGAAGACACACACGAAGAATAAAGAGACTAAGTAGAGAGAAGACTATCTAAATGTCACATTAGTTGAAATAAAAAAGCGGTTAATAGAAAGACAGAAACATTTATATCCTTTTTGTGATCTAGTGAATCCTAAAATGACACATTTGTGCGACCTAGGAAATAATTATCAAGACTATGACTAAAATTATTAACAAAACATGTAGACCTTAAAACTTTTAGAGGTAAGAGGTGAAGAGGTTCATAAGGAAACAAAGTAGAATGAGTTTTCATTTTATCTAAAACAGAAGATGAAATACGATTAATAAGATAACATGCAGTGAGAACAACATCACCCAAAAAATACCGAGGAACCTTACCATGAATTAAAATTGTGAGTGGTTTCAACAAGATGTTTATTCTTATGCTCAACCATTCTATTTTGTTGAGGTATATAAGCACACAAGGTTTGGTGTAGAATACCGTAAGAAGCCACAAAATGTTTAAAAGAATGTTAAATGTATTCATGACCATTATCACTGCGTAAAATTCGAATAGAAATCCCAAATTGATTTTTGACTTCATTATAAAAGGATTTAAACATAGAAAATAACTTAAAACGATTTTTCATTAAAAATAATCATATACATCTTGAATAATCATCAATAAAAGTAATAAAATATTGAAATCCTATATTATTTTTAACATAGTTGGGTCTCCAATTGTTAGAATGAACTAAGACAAAAGGGGATGAAGCAAGTGGTGAGACACTACGAGGAAATGATCTATGAATATGTTTCCCTATTTGACACGACTCAAATGACAAATTAGATAAATTGGACATATTAGGAACAAACTACTACATTTTGGCAAAACTTGGATGATCTAGTTAAGCATGAAGGAGAGATGGAGAATCCATAATTGGGCCAACATGTGCAGAATGTCGTAGATGATAAAGACCTTGAGACATCCAATGTCAATCATTTGTCCTGAACTTCGATCCTGTAAACAAACAAGTGATTGATAAAGTAAAAAGAAGATTGAAGGATGTAAGGCCCACTTTTTAATTCATATGTATGGGCCCAGTTTAATTAAAAAGGGGCCCAAAGTCAGCCCACTAGCTTTCTCATTTTCAGAAAAACTTTTCAGCTTTCCCACTCTACTTTTTCCCCCAATTTCCTCTACTCCTCACAGGTATTATTATCCATTCTCTCTAACAGAGTGCTACCACTCCTTCGAATAGAGGTTGAAGCTAAGATTGTTGTTAACTTCCACATGGATCAAACTGAACATTTCATCCCTCCATGTAAGTTGAACTCTAAACCTTCATCTTTTCCTACTTTTCCAGTTCGATTGAATTAGTTTAGTTTTGGGTTCTTCCTTAGAGCCTCATTTTTGTCCTTGTGTTCATACTTTTCAACTCTTTAGTATGTTTTTGGAGTTGTGGTGTTGTTTTCGTTAGGGCTCTCTTCCCGTAAATTTGTTTTCCAGTTTCAAGGTAAGGGAAGCTAAAATTTTTAACATTTTTAAAGTATCTTGCTTGTTTTTGGTTTTGATTCATGTTTAAAATGTCTGGTTGATGTTTGTATTTGTATGAGGATGAACTAGATTCTTGCCCAAGCGAGAGGAGTCTTGCCTAAGCGAGAAAGTCTAGTTTAAGCGATAACTCGCAGATGTGCACTGTGCTTGTTGTTTGAGTTCTCGCCCAGGCGAGATGGTTCTAACTTAAGCGAGGGGACCCTGTCGCTTGAGCGGGACCTTCTAGCCTAAGTGAGAATAGTGAAGACTTGTTTTAATTCTCTTATTTAATTTATGGTTGATATACTCCTTGAGAAAGCATGAAGTATGTGACTATGCATGTATTATGGGATATCTTGAACTGAAATTGTTGTACTTGGTATGAAATGATAATGGATGTGTGAGAATATGTATATGGTATATGCTTCACGTAATTCCATGAGTCTCCTAGGGAGATTTTATGGTGGTGCTAGTCTAATAATGTATGTAATGAAATAAGGATTCAAGCAAGGTTTCATCCTAACACTCTTGTGAATCAGTCATACTCACAGAGAGTAGACTGATTTATATGGTGAGAGTAGTAAGAGGTCCTAGTCTTTGGCAGGATAATGGCCTTAGATGATCATAGACTAACCTTGTGAGTGATAGGGTGAAACCCATTGGCAATAGCTCAATAGAGCACTAGAGGCCACCATAAGTGCAAGCAACCAGTGAATCCAATCTCATTACATGTATCCGGATAATTGAGTTAGAGGGTCTTATATTGGTTGCTATCACATGTTGTTTGTGCTTAATAACTTGCTTGCTCATAATCTACTTATTTACCTGTTCAAAATATAGACTAACCTTGTGAGTGATAGGGTGAAACCCATTGGCAATAGCTCTACAGAGCACTAGAGGCCACCATAAGTGCAAGCAACCAGTGAATCCAATCTCATTACATGTATCCGGATAATTGAGTTAGAGGGTCTTATATTGGTTGCTATCACATGCTGTTTGTGCTTAATAACTTGCTTGCTCATAATCTACTTATTTACCTGTTCAAAATATTTTCTCTAGCTTACCATTTTCCTATTTGTGTTATGTTTTCTTATGGTATTTTCCCTTTTGCAATGATCACCAATATTGGTGTGAGCAGATATGGAGACTCTTGGTGATCGTTCAAATGGTGGAGATGAAGTTGTTTAAACTAGGTTTTAGTTATTCTCTTTTGAGCACCTTTGGAACAAACTGATCTTATGTAATTCCTTGCTCGGTTGAGCAAATCTTTTGATAAACTGTTTTACTTTTAATACATGTTTATGGCATTGTTATGTGCTTTTGATATTTCTTTTTTAGTATATTTGGGGATAACTATAATTGTAAATCCTCATATACTTTATGTCGCATGTTGTACTTTATTATAATATGTGATGTTTTATTTATTATAATTCTTTATTAAATAGGATGTCACAAAGGATGTAAAGAACATTATCATTAACAAAGAAGGGAAAAAATTAGGGATAAGTATGTTTTTCATCCCTGTACTAACATGCTAAATTGGAAATCGTCCCTCTGCCAAAGTTTATATAAAAATGATCCTTTTACTTTTATAATGAGTGAAAAGTATCCTCCATTTTAAATGGTGTTAAATATTTAATGACTTGGCAAACGACGTAGATGACGTGGCAATTTTTTACCTCAACAGTTGTTACTGCAATTAAAACATTTAAAATTTAATTACTTGATTTTTATAATTTATGCTTGGGAGACATTTCTAGGGTTGTGGGTGAGTAAAATTGGGACTTTCTTTGTTGGAGCACCATTGATCGATCTGCACCAGGTAAGGCTCGCATAAGCTTCAGGTCGTAGAGCAACGTCGAAAATCATCTGTGAAAGTCGATATGAACTTGGAGTGTGGTTTCGTTGAAGAACGGGTAAGTGGTTTTGATTTGGGGTTCATGTAGGGTTCGTAAACAATGAATGGGGTAAAGTTCTTTTTATTTTGTTAAAGTCAGGTTGTTGGTGATGAAATCTCATGGCGAGAGCTTTGCATACATTCGCGAAAGTTCTGGAACGAAGAGTGTTCGTGCATCAAGTTTGTTCTCGGGTCTAAGAGGCAAATTATGTGGTTGTGGGGAAAGAGTAGTGCTTCTGCAAGCAAACACGACGAAGAACAAAGGAAGATGTTTTTTGGAGATGCAGGAATTGGAGAGTAAGTTCTTCTAATTCTGTTTTTGTTAGAGAAATTATTTATGATTGGTTTTGGTAATGTGTTTTTGTTTTAAGTGTAGAGTGATGATAACTGTAAGTACTTTGAACGGGTTCATGATGGTGAAGAAACTATGATGCAAGACAAACCATAAATAGAGGAAGAAGATGATGAATTAGTAGCTGTTAACGACAAATATGTGATACAACTAATTAAGAAAAATACCAAGTTGAAGTTGAAATTAGAGGCAGAGATGGCAGCAGGGAAGATACAATTTTATTTTTTCGTCGTGGCTTGGATTTTGACATTAATGTTTTGTGTAATTTTCTGTTTAAAGAGGAATTGTTCGGTTAATTGACAGAGTTTGTGTTTTAATAGCTTGTTGTCATTGTATTTGACTATGTATCAGACCCTTGCATTAGTGTTTAAGTTCTGTTTTTTGACAATCAGTTTCACCTTCTTCTTTATTTTAACGCTAGAAAACTGAGTTGATTTAGTACCCATTACTACATTATGATCTGCTGAATTCAATTAACCGAACAATACGCATGTAAATTAAACCACGACGTATTCTTTCATGTCAAACATGTATTGGATCTAAAGCACCGAAAAAATGCTGCCACAAGTCATAGCTTTTGAACATTAAAATATGGTAAAATAACAAAATTTGTTCAATTCTGATTTCACCACTAAAAGACATAAAATGTTGGCACAAGTCATAACTTTTGAACATTAAAATATGGTAAATTAACAAAAGTTGTTCAAAGTGGTGACATAAAGTATTGTATCAAAAGTTGGACCACAATATTTAAAAGCAAAAAATACAATAATACATCAAAAGCGGTGGACCACAATTCTATAACACTTCACCCAATAATAGTGTGGACCACTTCATATTACAAAAGTGTGGTCCACTTCACATTACAATACAAAGTCTTTAGACATTCACATGCTCTAGGCAGTGAGGTTGTTGGAGCTAGGTTGAGAACCTAAAGTTGGTGCCATTCCTCTCGTCCTTGCTCCTGGAGTGTTGTCGGTGGAACTATTCTTGCTGGTATTCATGGGTGGAGCAATTCTTGTACCTGCAGGTCCTTTTCTTCTTGAAGATTGCTTCCTGATCATGGTTTTCCCCTGTTTTTCAAGAACACCAAATATGCATTACTTTCAACAATTAATGACAACTAAATGAAGGTCAGATCTAATATAAAATAGTATTACCCATGTCATTTTTTTGGTTGATTTTTGCATCCTCTTATGTTGTGACCGAATTGATCACATCTTGTGCACTTCATCTTCAAATTTCTTCTGCTGATTTTTGAGTGACTGACAATTTCATCTGCTTCCCTCCTTCTTAATTTTCTTGGCCTTCCAGCAGGTGTCTTGTATGATGGAGCTAAAATTTGTTGTGAGTTGGTTTAGCAACATCCCCCTCTAGTACATCCAGTGCTTTGTGCTTAGCTTGCAAAGCTGTCCATGGACTAATTCCAATATTGTGTGATTTCTTAATGTCATCCATAATTTCATTTGCTGACATATTACCAACATTTCTAAACTTATCCATAACAACTTTCGATACCCACTCTATATTGGCATTTTTGTTGTTAAAAACTCTTGCACATTGATGTACATCAACAAATGTTTTAACTCTAAAGTTATGACATGAGCCAACTTTGCTTACCAAAATTATAAAGCCACAACTTTTGTTGCAGACAGCTCTGACTCTTACTTTGTCCATTTTCACAAATTCAACCTGCCTCCCATTCAAAACCGCATGCTCTCTAATTGCTTGTTTGGCCTCTTTCAATGAAAAAAATTCCATTCCAAGCTTGAACCTGAAGTTCTTACACATATCATCACTTTTGAACTTTGAGAAATTTTCCTTCCCTTCAACATCACTTCCTAAATCTTTGCTGCTATATTCTTCATCTATTTCATGGTCTTCAACATTTTATTTGCCTCAAAACCGCCAGGTCCTATGTGTTCAACCCCTGTTTCAGAACTTAGCTTAAATCTTTCAACAAATTGTCTCCATCTATTAAGAATGTCCTGAATGTTTCTTCGTGGTCCATCATCCATCACAAACCCATCATCGCTATCTTCACATAATTCTGCATCACTGTCGTCCAAAACCACATCTTAAACTGACCCTTCTTCATCAATATCAGCTCCCTCACCAACCTTTCCATTATGGTCTTCACCCTCACCTACCTCTCCACTATGCTCATGACCCTCACCAACCTCTCCATTATGCTCATGACCCTCACCAACTTCTCCATTATGCTGCTGACCCTGACCTTCGTTACCAACTCCAACCTCTCCATGAAATTCAACACCAACCTCCTTATCAGTACCCTCACATTCAACCTCACTAGTTGGACATGTTAGAATTAATTGACGAATTAATTCTATTAGTGACTCATTTGAAATATTATGATGGGCCCAATTGTGATTTAATAAAATATAAAGACTTATTGGTTATTATTATGGGAAGTGATAATAAAATAAAATAAAGATAAAATAAAATAAAAACCAACTTGATGGACGTTGGTTTATAAAAGGAATTGGGGTTCTGTCTCTGGCCATAAGGTTCTTTTCACAGTAACCCATCAAGAACATGTGAGAAGAAAAAGAAAGGCAGAGAGATAGATTGGGAAACGGTGGTTGAAGAACACACAAGATTATAAATTGAAGAACGCATATTCACAGGATCTCTCAGGGATCAAGGTTAGTGCCCTATTATGATTTATCGTGTGAGAATTATAAATCTTAAAGATCCTTTATAAGTTTTACATGTGGTATCAGAGCATAGGTTGTAGGATTTATGATTCTCCTTTTATGATGTTTGTTACCAAATTTGTATGAATCCTAATTAAAGTTTGAAGGATTATTGAATATGAATGAACAATACAATGCATGCGTGAACGTGAAAAGTTTGGCATTGAATGAACAGTACATTTGGCATTGAATGAAAAGTTTAAAAATGGTTTGTTGTGAATGGGAACGTGTGCTGTTACCGTGAGTGAACGTGTGAAAATGGGAAGTTTCCCAATTTCATATTGTGTGAACGTGCACTGTGAAGTTACATTCCGCTACTGTTAATTTATTTATT
>Ga0214542_1002196_pt1 | contig 40460 bp, 26 predicted proteins | sample CNSS1metaG_FD_160096 | JGI IMG/M metagenome (GOLD analysis project Ga0214542, IMG submission 160096) | Root nodule microbial communities from cowpea collected in UCLA plant growth center, Los Angeles, California, USA - CNSS1 | ecosystem: Host-associated > Plants > Roots > Nodule | place: USA... | reverse complement strand
TATATATATATATATATATGGAACCATGGAAAACACTACATATTCATTCATTCAAACTTAAAGTGTGTGTCTAAATTAAGTGGCCACAAAATATTCGTAAATTAAATGATAGTTCCCATGATAGTCAATCAAAATATCTAAATACCCTGGTGGAATAATTATCTGCTCAAACAATAATTTCCTTGAAAATGTGTTAGTTCCATACTAAGTTTTATCGTTTGAAATTACAATTTCTTTATTATTAACATGGTTTTGTAAAGAGATGTCTTATATAAGATGACAATTTATTTTTTTTTGATATTTTTTTCTTGAGACATTAAAAAAAATATTTCACTAACAATAAATTTTAGTGCAAAAAGTTATTAGTCATTATACTGACCAAATTAAATACTAATTTGCAAAATAAATTATTATTGACTATTAAAATAGTCACTACTTATAAATAAAAAATTATAATTAATCGTCAAATTAGTAAATAATTAATTAGAAGCTAATTTAGAAACACATTTTTTATAGAAAAATCTTGTTAACTAATATGACAGAATAACAACATAGTGTCTGAACAACAAAAATAAAAAAAAGTTTACATTGACAACAACTTTCACTCTTATTAAGGTGATGAAAAACCCTTCCAATCAGAATGAGTCAATGGAGAGAGATATTGGAGGAATCCTCTGTCCAATTAATATTTTTCTTGAGATGTGTTATTGTCCAATATTAAGTTGTTTAATTAGAAGTTAATTAAGAAATACATTTTTATGATAGAAAATCTTGGTAGCTAATATGACAGAATAATAACATAGTGTCTGAGCAAAAAAAATAAAAATTTTACACCAACAATTTCACTCACTCTTGTTAAGGTGATGAAAAACCTTTTCAATGAGAATGAGTTAGTGAAAAAATATTTTGGAGGAATTCTCTGCTCAATTAATATTTTTCTCAAGATGTGTTATTGTCCAATATTAAGTTGTTCAATTAGAAACTACTTTAGAAATCAATTTTTTTGATAGAAAATTTTTTGTAGCTAATATGACAGAATAATAACATTGTGTCTGAGCAACAGAAATAAAAAACTATTACACTGACAAAAGTTTTCACTCTTGTGAAGGTGATGAAAAACCCTTCCAATGAGAATGAGTAAATGGAGAGATATATTAGAGGAATTCTCTGATTATTTAATATTTTTCTTGAGATCTGTTATTGTCCTATATTGAGTTGTTTAATTACAGACTAATTTAAAAATATATTTTTTTAATAGAAAAATCTTGGTAGCTAATATGACAGAAAAACAACATAATGTCTGAATAACAAAAATAAAAAAAGTTTACATTGACAACAACTTTCCCTCTTGTTAAGGTGATGAAAAACCCTTCCAATGAAAATAAGTAAATGAAGAGATATATTTTAAGAATTCTATGATCAATTAATATTTTTCTTGAGATGTGTTATTGTCCAAAATTAAGTTGTTTAATTTTTTGGAATTTACAAATTCTCTAATAAGTCTTTATGATGAGATGTCCTCTATATCGGGTGACAATTTTTTTTTTGTTATATTTTTTTTATGTAATTAAGAGATGGTATAACCCAAATGTGTCTTTAAATTATATTTGTTTTTTTATAAAAGAAATTTATAGACATAATATGTTATGTTATTTTTGAATGTTTTGTATTAATATATTTCAATTTTATCTCATAAAATATTTCAATTTTAGCTCTTTTAATGTCCGAAGAAACACTTTAAAAATCTTACAATAATGTGATTTCCTATTTATTGAGAAATTTTTGGATAAAGACTAAATGTGGTAATATTACTTTTTTGCTTTAATTTCAATTTTTATTGCAAAATAAAATTATATTTTTTATAACTTTTTTGGGTGATATTTGTTTACATCATGTAAAATGTATTATGTGGATTAAGTTGTTACATATGGATATTATTAAAGTGGTTTCGATTCATATACTATATTTTAGTTTGTGTGGTAAAATTGCAATATAAATTTTGTAAATAGTAAAATATTTATAAGGTTGAGTATATTAATATTGTGTGTACAAAATCAACTTGATTCAAATCGTTATAAATCCCAATTAATATTTTTTTTCTTACTTACTATTTTTTTAACTTATATATTTTTTTATTATAAACTCTTTGTAAATTTAAGATAAAACATACATATGAAAAATTATGAAAATATGTTAACTTAATCCTTGAAAATTCAAAATAAGTGATTCGTTTAAGGTTTCGTTCTTTATTATTGTACTATGACTAGGAATCAGGTTTTTTTTAATTAATATTGATGAATGCATATGGTTGGAGTAGTATATGTTTTGGATATTTCAACCAAATTCTTAAAATGTACTTATACTTATATAAGATTTTTATCATGAATTACATATTGCTTTCTTTAGCCTGTGAAAGGTATATGAAGAATGGGGAGATATCTTTTAAGTGCTTAGAAAAAGAAGATATTATTTAGTTGTGTGATGTTTTGATTACTGTAGTTTTCTTTTTGGGTTTAATAATATAACAACATAAACTCTGGATAGCAAGAATAAAAATGTTTATACCGACAACAATTTTCATTTTTATTAAGGTGGTGAAAAAATCCTTCTAATGAGAACGACTCCATAGAGAGTTATATTGAAAGAATTATTTGCTCAATTAATATTATTTTTAAAATATATATTATTGTCTAATATTAAGTTATTTAATTAGAGGCTAATTTAGAAATATATTTTTTTATAGAAAATTTTCATAGTTAATATGACTGAATAACAATATAGTGTATGAACAACAGAAAAAGAAAAATATACTGACAACAGTTTATATTCTTGTTAAGGTGATGAAAAACTCTTTCAACTCTTTCAATGAGAATGAGTCAAAGGAAAGATATATTGGAGGAATTCTCTCCTCAAATAATATTTTCCTTAAGATGTGTTATTATCCAATATTAAGTAGTTTAATTAGAAACTAATTTAGAAATCAATTTTTTTATAGAAAAATATTGATAGCTAATATGACAGAATAACAATATTGTGTCTGAGCAACAAAAATAAAAAAGTTTACACTGACAACAGTTTTCACTCTTATTAAGGTGATGAAAAACCCTTCCAATGAGAATGAGTCAATGGAGAGATATATTGGAGGAACTCTCTGATCAATTAATATTTTTCTTGAGATCTGTTATTGTCCAATATTAAGTTGTTTAATTAGAGGCTAATTTAGAAATACATTTTTTTGATAGAAAAATCTTGATAGCTTATATGACTGAATAACAACATAGTGTATGAGCAACAAAAATAAAAAAGTTTACACTAACAACAACTTTCATTCTTGTTAAGGTGTTTTCACTCTTGTTAAGTTGATGAAAAACCCTTTCAATGAGAATGAGTCAATGAAAAGATATATAGGAGGAATTCTCTGCTCAATTAATATTTTCCTTAAGATGTGTTATTGTCCAATATTAAGTTGTTTAATTAGAAACTAATTTAGAAATCAATTTTTTTGATAGAAAAATCTTGGTAGCTAATATGACAGAATAACAATATTGTGTTTGAGCAACATAAATAAAAAAGTTTACACTGACAACGGTTTTCACTCTTGTTAAGGTGATGAAAAACCCTTCCAATGAAAATGAGTCAATGGAGAGATATATTGTAGGAATTTTCTGGTCAATTAATATTTTCCTTGAGATGTGTTATTGTCCAATATTAAGTTGTTTAATTAGAGGCTAATTTAGAAATACATTTTTTTTATATAGAAAAATCTTGGTAGCTAGTATGGTTAAATAACAATACAGTGTCTGAGTAACAGAAATAAAAAAGTTTACACTGACAAGAGCTTTCACTCTGGTAAGGTGATGAAAAGCCCTTCCAATGAGAATGAGTCACTGAAGAGATATATTGGAGGATTTCTCTGCTCAATTAATATTTTTCTTGGGATGTGTTATTGTCCAAAATTAAATTGTTTAATTTTTTGAAGTTTACAAATTTTTTGATAAGTTTTTATAAGGAGATATCCTATCCATAAGGTGAGAATTTTCTTTTGTAATTTTTTCTGTAAGACATGGAATAATACAATTCTATCATTTAATTATATTTGTTTGTTGATAAAAGATATCTATAAACATATTAGCCTATGAAGGGTAAGTTAACTCTCCAGAATGGAAGAACATGTTTCATTAAAATAAGACAGTTTAAGTACTCACAAAAAGATTATATTATATGGTTGTGTGGTTCTTGATTGTTTTCTTTTTTATTTTCAAGTTTAATATTAATTACAGGATAATAACACAGTGTCTAGACAACAGAAAATAAAAAAAAAATTACATTTGACAACAACTTTATTATTTTTATGGAGGAGATAAAAAACTTCTTCTAATGAAAAGATATGGTAGAATTCTATGCTCAATTAATGTATCATTGGGAGACGTATTTTTTTCAAATACTAAATTTATTTGTTTCTGATATTTTTTTTTACATTAAAGTCATAATAACTCAATTGTCTCATCTTATTATATTTGTCTTTTTATAAAAACGTTTATAAACATAGTAGATTATGTTATTTTTAAATGTTTTTATAAATAGATTTGAGATTTCTCTTATAAAATGTTATTACCTTTTTTATCCTTCGAAGAAATTCTTTACAGAACTCACAATTTTATCTTTTATTTGAAAGTTTTTGATAAATATTAATTGTGCTAACAATGCTTATTTACTTTAATTTCAATCTTTCTATGAATAAACAAATGATATTTTTTTATAGCTTATTTTGTGATTGTTGTTACATCATTTAAAATATATTATGATGTAGATTAGGTTGGTAAATATAGATAATATCTTACCATAGGTCGATCCGTATATTATATTGTTATGTGTAGTATTATTCTACACCATTTTAGTAAAATATTTATTGTAAGAAATATTTAGATAAAAAAATAGGACAATAAAATAATTTAGTATATGTAAATTTTCTCAAATTCTATTTTTTGTAAATGTATAAAAATAATAAATTAAAATAAAAAATAGTATACGATGACTAAGGTAACTTTTATACAAAGACTCCACTGAAAATATTGATTTAAATTCTATTATTTGATTTATTACTCAATCTATTACGACTTTTATACAAAGACTCCACTGAAAATATTGAAAATATTGATTTAAATTCTATTATTTGATTTATTGCATCTCTGTGCACTCTGAACACTCTACACTCTTATTAATGTCTTAAAGAATAATACAAATATTATATAATTGATTCATATAATATCAATGAAATTTTTACTTTATTAAATATTATATTAATATCACTTTGATAATATTGAATGTTATATTAATATTATTTTAATAACATTACATTTTATACTTCTATTATTTTAATTTTACTTTTAATTTAACTTACATGTTTATCATTTTTTTATATATGTTTATATACTTTTGGATTCTTATACGAAAATATATTTTATAAACTATTTTTTAAAATCTTAATGAAATAAAAAGTTTTATAAGATATGTAAAAAGAAAAAAAAAACACAAAATTTATAATCCTCGTTTGTTTACTCTAAAAGTACATGCATGTCCTTTTAATTCCCGTTATAAGAGTGTTTGAGACGGCTCAGTTTAAACGGAGAGAGACACATGCAGTGAGAAAGCATAAGATTCTGGGTTCATCTGAGAAGAGATAAAGGGTTGAAAGAAATCAGAGAGAGATGGAAGCATCAGTGGCTGAGGTAGAGAGAATCTTATGCTACAGATTCAAAAACCGGAAGCTTCTAGAAGAAGCACTCACTCATTCATCTTTCACCGAAGATGTTTCTTACGAGCGTCTTGAGTTTATCGGAGACCCCATTATCGGTCTCGCAATCAGCAACCACCTTTTTGTTACCTACCCAAAGCTCGATCCTGGCCGTCTGTCTATCCTCCGTTCCGCCAACATCAGCACCGAGAAGCTGGCACGCGTTGCCGTCCGCCACGGCTTTCACCGCTTCATCCGCCACAGCGCTCAGCCCCTCATGGACCAGGTCTTGCGCTTTGTGGAGGCAGTTGCCCGGGAGAATCATTCCGTTGTGTCGCACGGTGGATCCGTTAAGGCGCCTAAGATCCTCGCTGATATCGTCGAGTCGATTGCAGGAGCTGTATACGTTGATGTGGCATACGACCTGGAGATACTCTGGAAGGTTAGTACTCAGGTTTCTTGGTGTCTTTGTTGTTAAGGTTTTATGTTTCACATGTTTTATGCTCCGCGGGCTTTGTTAAGGTTTTATGTTTTGCGGGTTTTGTTATGGTGGGTTTTATGTTTCGCGGGCTTTGTTCAGATTTGATGTTTCGCGGGTTTTGTGTTTGTGTTGATTTTTTTTTTCTTAGATTATACTAAATGATGGCAGTTTTTTTTTCTTAGATGATAGTAAATGATGGCAGTTTCGTTGGTGTTTATATGATAAGGTTTTGCATTATTTATGCTGTTTTGAATCAATTCATGGTGATGATGAATTGGGGAAGTGTTATTTTTGGATGAGGTTTTCGTTTTGTTGAAGATAGCAATGCAGGGGTGGTGATTTCAAAATCTTTAAAGTTGCATTTAAAATCAGTAGCTTGCAGTTTTGAAGATAATGAAAAAGCTGACTTGGGGATTGTGATTATGATTTCGACAGTATTTTAGAAAAATTTTGGAGCCCATAGTGACAGCAGGTGATTTGGAGCAACAGCCTCAACCGGTGTCGACATTATTTGAAATATGCCAGAAAAGGGGGAAGCACATTGATTTTAAATATGTGCGAACCAAAACATCGACTATAGCTAATGTGTTTGTTGATGGACAGTTTATAGCCTCTGCTTCCTCTTCCCAAAAGGATCTGGCCAAACTTGAAGCTGCCAAGATTGCTTTGGATATACTACCATCTTTGGTTCCTCCCACCAGTAAGCCTTGCAGCCGTGAGATACCGCTAAACTTTTCTACTGACGAAGATGGGAACACGATTGTTGAAGCAGCTAAACATAGACTAAACGAATACTGTGAGAATAAAAAATGGTCTAAGCCAGTATACAGGTATTTTTTTCTTTTTTAAGATGGGTTATTAAATGAGTAACATTGATTTTCATGTGTGAAACTTTTGACATGTTGACTAACTAGTTATTTATTCGCAATGGCTGACAGGGTTGAGAAGGATTCGGGTCCCTCTCATGATAGGAGATTTGTTTATTCTGTTGAGATAAATATCGCAGAAGAGGGGCGGGTCCTTCAAGCATCTGGCTACGAAAAATCTAGGGTGAAGGATGCACAAAATTCTGCTGCTTCATCGATGCTTTTGACCTTAATTGGGAGGTAATCACAGAGGATGAGAGTGGTGTTGTAATTCTTTTAGGTGACTCCCATCTCCTATTGCAATCTCTCAACGTCATCTCCTGTTGTAATCTGTTATTGTTGTGCGTCATCTCCTGTTGTAATCTGTTATTGTCTTGCGTCATCTCCTAGTGTATTCTGTTATTGTTTTCACATTAGCTGGCTTAACTTCGCATTTAAAAACAGGGTCTGTTGTTGCTTAGCACTTCGTTTGGCATTTGAGTTTGGTCATCTTATTTATAATTGGCAATGAATCATGAATCTGAATATTTAGTTCTGGCAAGTACCTTTATAATTTTTGGGATACCACTTTTGGTCTCTCTTCAGTCCTTACTGTTCAAAGTCATGTAAATTTATTAAACTATAGTGACCAAATAAATAATTTTCCAAAATAAAATTGATAAAATATTTTAGAATAACTAAGAAAAGAGTATTTAGAAATGCTCAATTGAATAGTGAAAAAATGCTACTGAAATTGAAAAATAATTTGCCGAAATCTAAACTATTTTATGATTTGAACTCAACTATTTTTTTGAATCAAAAGTTTTATTTTTTTTAGTAGAAAAATTTATAAATATTTAATAAAAGATAGAATACTGAATTTATTAAGATTTTAAAAATTAATACTTTATCTCATTCTCATTATATATTCAAACTTTTAAATTAATATTATAATATAAATAAAAAGTAAGTTCAAGGAGAGAATAAGCAAATATTATGTTATTAAAAAGGATGTGATGTGACTATATAATTTGTCCATGTCCTTGCCCTCGTGATCTACCCATGTAATTGTCAGATTAGATGCTGACCTGTTTACATCAAGCGGAAAAGGTAGATCCTTCCCTACCAATTTTCATTCTTAGTACATGCTCATCTGAAAATGCCATTTAATCTTCGCTCACAGCAAGTTAGAAAATTTCAGAATGACAGTGAAGAAAAAAGTCAAGGTCTTTGTTCTCACGACACCATCATATGATCAAATCCTCCTCCACCTTGAAGTGCAGGAACTCGATTGACTCCGATGTTGTGAAGCAACTGCTGTAACCACCGCCTTGCTGTTGGGTCCTCCTGCATGCATGAAACAAAACCAATATAAAATACAACAAATCTAAAATTATGAATCATAATCTCTTCATAAGGACGAGAAAAACTCTTCATAAGAAGAAAGCAAGCTTTACTTTTTAAATATCATCCTTTTAATCTTCAATTTACTAAATCAAATCACTCCAATCATGTTGATTACGTAAAACTTTTCTACTATCACTTACACGAAGGCAACTACTGAATGTAGCGTCTCTTAACATGTCTGGGAGACAGGTTCTTAAAGCCTCGCAAGCACTGTTTTGAAATGACCAAAGCTTTATTAGAAACTTGAGGAGAGAACGTAAAGGGGCAAGGCAGGAGGAGCACTTAGAAAACTGGAGTATTATTTAAAACCTCTGGTTATCTGACAGACGAAGATAGCAACGAATAATATGCTTCAAAAGACGGCATGACGGTTGCTCAACAAGAGTTGCCACCATGTTTCCCAAAACTCGACCTACTGCATAAAACCGCTCTGCTGTAGTGCAAATATATTTTAAACCAATTTCGTCCAACAGAATTTTTTGGACTATAAAGGTTGCAACCTGCAGTAAGGGAGCTTTCATTATACACAAATTTTCCTGTATACAACTGTTTGAAAGGCGCAGGAGAGGATCACGAGATAGGGGAAAAAGCAAACATGTGACTTAGCATTTACTGAACACCATCAAGTAAAATACAAGGGTGAAAATCTCGAGTATCAAGAACGGAATTTCAACCCGTGTACTTCAAATACTGGATACATTTTGATACAACCAAATATGTCAAGAAGAGTATCAACATCCCCGTGACAACCAAGAATAAAGGGCCTATAGTTCGCTTCATATGTAGCACGGTATTGGAACAGACTTCACAGGCTCACGTGTTTATCACAGAACCAAATAGCTCACAAAAATGAATAAGGAAAAAGAAATCAGTTTCAATTCATCCAAACAAAATATTTTGGCAGACCACACTGGTTAAAAACAAGATCAGTAAACTTAACCGTTTTTGACAATTCACTTCCCATTTCCATACTGCGCAAGCACAGCGGAATAATCTCTGTTGAAAGAAGAAAACTTATAACTTCTGTATCATCAACCTGATGAAATATCAAAAGAAAGGAAATCAAACACATGACAAAAGAGTATAAATGTACATGTAGCAAGCAACAAAAGCAATATTTTCTTCTCACTAGAGAAAAAAAAATCAACAATAATGAGAAGGCCTTAGAAAATTTTATTATCAGAAAGTAGTGATAAACTCATCCTAACAAGTTGGTTTGTATGTTGACAGGAAAGTTAACACAAATAACTGAAAATAGACATGAACATTATAAGACCAAAACAACTAACTATTTGTGGCAACTAAACTATATACACGTCTAGCTGTTTGTCACAGATTTACAATAATCAATAATTAGTTAATACTGTTTTCCAGAGAAGGCAATAGTTGAGCTTATTGCAGTTTATACTTTTTTAAGGCAGGGTTTTTTGTGACAATACTTTTACTGATTGCAATTGTTTTCTTTTCAGCATGAATGTTGTGTAAATTCTTCAAATATAGCGTATCCAACAACAGAATCAACAAGGAGGTAGTACGGCAGTACCTTTACCAAGGCACCAATGACTCCTAGACTGGTAAGCCTCAAATACTCAAATGGCCGGGACTTACTTGTTGTATTAAGGAAGGGATACAGATAAAGAGGTATATGAGCTGCAGATGAGACAAGGTAAAGTGTAAAGAGTGAACAAATTAATATAATTTTTCTTTAAGTGTTAATTTTAATGGGCAAAAACCCTGCTGAATTAGATATGATGTCAATGCAATCTCTTTATATATAAATTAACAAAAAACAAAATCCTACACCATGTCTTTCAATTCAGCCCAAAAGTTTCTGTAGATAGATTTATTTGACAGTATATTGGCAGTAAAACAAGGATGACTGACTACTAAGAGCAAGTGGTATGACCTATAAACTGCGTGACAGAGAAGCTTCATTTTCTAACAAGAAAAAGTAAAAGTCTTATTATTACAAGATAGGCAATATTAAGAGAGAGCAAGTTGCATTTAAAATTTAACCACATGATTCTGTTTTATACCGAATTTTTTAGAATATATATTGTCTAACCATCATTCAAAAAACTTTATTGTTTAACAATATTTGATGAAATTTTAATTGTTTAGTAATTGGTTGTTTTCAAATATCCTATGACAGTTTTAAATAAAAAAAGAAGGATTTTAATTAGAGAAAAAGAAGAAGGCAAAATATGACTAGGAGATGATAAGATATCATCAATCATTTAGCATTTTTTGAACATATACTGTACGAAAGGAAAAGGTCTGGGAATGACATTAATACGAAACGAAAGCCTTATTATTCTATCTGGTGAAGTCATCTACATGCTAGGTACTTTGCAATTACAAATAGCCCTAATGACTCTTTCTGTTTTAGTCAACACATATATACCAAAGGTGTATCTTCAAAGGCAGTAGAGGAGAGTTCGTTGGAGGATTTACTGCTTATCTGGGCATCAAGTCTTCTATTTACGCTGAGCTGATGGCTGCCATTGTTGCAATAGAGATTTCAAAAGCTAACAATTACAGATGTGTCTGGCTTGAATTGAGACTCCTCTTTGGTTTGTCACGCTTTCCAAAATTTTGGTATTGTTCCATAGAGGTTGAAAGCATGCTAGTAGAAGGCTCTTAACATCTGCAAAGATATGGATTTTAAAGTCTCTCATATCTTTCATGAGGGTAACAGATGTGTTGATGGTTTTGCTAACATTGGTACTGTTAATAGATTGTATTTTCTTTGGTTTTATTCTTTACCTTCCAGTGTTCACTCTTACTTTTGTAGAAATCGTTTAAGCCTCTGGAAGTTTAGACTTTGCTAGCTATTTGGGGGCTGTTTATTCTTTGCATAGAGTTTAGTTTGGTCCCCTCACGCTCCTTGTATCCTTTTCTTTTTCTTTCTTGTATTAGATTTTTCATGTGGTAGCACGTGGTTAGTGAAAATTTAAGATGTCAACATGGTTGGGATAGTGATGTTTCACATGATTTTAAATCATAAGCAAGGACTTTCCGCTGAGCCTTAATTAATCCTATCCCTATAAGAAAGTTTTTAGTCCCATCTCTAGGAATCCTCACTCTAGCAGCCACTTCATCGTACATGTCTTGTCTTCTCAAACCTAGATGTGAGAACTTCACCTTTCTTATCTATTTGGGTGATATAGGTAACATCAAGTGCAGCAATGATTGAGCTCATGAACTTGGATTCTAACCCTCCTCCCATGCTCTGTTCCATCTGGTTCTAGACTCGAGTACTCTTTCCTATTCTATGTATTACTCAACAAGCATAAATTAAAACTCAACCAGCGGACAGCATCCCCCTTGGTACTTGGCCAAAAAACTCTTATTTTGGGTTCAAACCAGCTCACATTAAAAAACTCCTTAAGATAACTTTCATAAAAAGAATCAACCTCATACTAAAAAATAAGGTAAAATCAAAACATATCACTTGTTCCATCACTAACAAATAATGCTATAATGATTATCAGAAAAGCAGACAGAAGTTCCCAGTCCTTCAGACGAATTAAAATATATATCATTACCATTGAGGAATTGCATCCTTGTATCCAGGTGAGACGCCACACACTGTAAGAAATCCATTGGGGTAAAAGAGATGCGTTGGTGAGAATGCTTTGAAGAAAAGGAGAAAAATACCAGACAGAGTATATTATATGTGACTGGACATATCTTCAAATCAATTACTTTTCAGAGCTAAGAAAAATATTTGGGGCTTATTAAAAGCGTCTATCTGTTGAAGTTGAAATATAAAATTTGATAAGACACGATCATCTCAATTCTTACCTGAAGAAGGGCGAGAGCATTGCAGACTCGGTTTGATTGTGCTGGAGTAAGGTTTGGCGGTGAAATAACAGGGTATATTGAAACTATTTCCTGGGAGAAAATAAGAGTATAAAAAAATAACATAAATCCTAGTTAGTGGCGAGAACATTTTGATGTAACTTTGTTTAATAATGTTTTTTAAATCAATTTTACACTACTCAACAGTCAATAAATCAACCAAAATATGTTATTAGCTTCAATCAAAATTGAGAATAAAGATTTATATAATTCACATTCTAAAAGCATATTTGTTTAACTTCACAGTTTTCATATAATAACGACCCTTAACACATAATATTAACAAATCAATCTCAATAAAAAATAAATCCCAAGATGAACAGTACGAAACAAATTTTAGAAAGCAGAAAACTATTCCAAAATACTCGTTAGTCATGATGATTCAATGCTATCAAATAACAGTTATACTACGAAAAGGCGTTTTTGGTTCTCTCCGTGTCAGGCAATTTGTGAAGCGAGGTCCTCTAGGACTGTGCCACAAGCAACAGAGGCATGTTATGTAATGGAATTTTGACCGTCCGCCATTTACATCCTTGTTCTTAAAACTCCAAAATTACTCGCAATAAGGTCTAACAAACTCCATTGGTATAAAATATAAAAATACATAAAAGAATAAAGCAAAGCAAAAGAAAGCCAAGTGATAAGGAATACGTAGTGCTAATGCAAGTCACTCTGAGCATACCTGCAAAAGCGCTGCCATAGTACCAAAAGAATTCCACAGTAATGGAGCAAGATCCTGAAATAACTCTCTCTTCTAATATATATACACAGAAGAAAAAAATGACAAAAAAAAAAAATCATCAGTTAAACCGTACAAGTCCTGAAACGACGTCACATGAACACATGCATGAGATAGAGATAGAGATAGAGACAGATAACTACAATATAATCTGTACATTATCCATGCTTAGTATACGAACATAGCGGAAAATCACGTTTAGAATCAGAGAAAACAAAATCCCTAACGAGAGGTTTCATTTTCTGACACGTGGAAATGGAGCGCGGCGTTTGGAGTGGTTGGAACAGTTTCAGTGATAAGACAGATGAAATTGAAAGAGGAAAAATCGATAGAGCATAACCTTGGAGAGTTCATGGAGTGCGTTTTCTCGGAGATCAGGGTTGCTGAGTTCGAGGACGAGATGTTCCACAGACGCCATTCTGCGATCCTTCGTTGCAGAGACAGAAGAAGCTCCAAAGGACGCACCACTCATTGAGATTGATTGTGGCAAATTCGCCATTGACTAACTCTGTGAGTGTGTGTGCAAGCAATGTTCTGATATTCTGTGTGCGAATGTTGCGAGTGCGACGTTTTCTTCCTCTGATGCCAACTTCCTTGTTATTTATGCGCGTATGCGAAGCAATGGTGCGTAATGGAAGGAGGCAGAGACACATGTTTTGCATGCTAGCGAATGCTAACGCCTGTTTCTCTTGCTCCGTGCGTGCCCCTCTCGAATACACTTCCAAATAACACTCTCTCTTTTTTTCTTTATCATTTTTATTTAACTAAAATATATTTGTGCCAACAAAATTGGACTTCAGTTTTAATTTGTGCAGAAAAAGTTCAATACGTTTTTAATTTTTACCTTTAATAACACTACGTGTTTCTAATTTTTGAAAAAAAAATAATATTGTCTATTGAGAATATAAACAGTTTGATTATTTTAACCTTTAAACTTCTTTTACATAATAACAATTTTATTATACATGACCAATTTTTATTGAATACTTTTAGAAAAAGTTCAATACGCTTTTAATTTCTGCCTTTAATGACAATAAATGCTTCTAATTTTTGAAAGAAAAAAAAAACTAATATTGTCTATTAAGAATATAAACTGTTTGATTGTATTAACCTTTGAACTTCTTTTACATAATAAAAATTAACAATTTTATTATACATGATAACATTATCCTATGTATGGGTAATTACAGAAAATGAAAAGCCTACAAATATAATAGTTACATACTATATCATTTTGAATAACCGGGAACATAGTACGTAACATAGTTACTTCCAAAAATATCATCTGTTTTTTATAACAATAATTATGAAACTGTGGATGTAAATGGAAGGAAATTATACATCATGTTTTTGCACTAATAATAGTATGAAATTACTTTAAAACAGTAGTAAAAAAACATTTTGACACTGTTTTAACTAAAATTATTGTATTATTAATACAATTTTTTAAAAATTAACTGTTAATATTTCAAATATGTCCGTAATTTATTATTTACACGCTTTTTAATTATTGCAGCATAAAGTATGGATGGTTGAGAATTCATGAGTATAAATAATATATTGTGTAAAATAAAAAAAAAAGTTAGACAAAGACAACGGTCATAAATACGTTATCTTAAATATTTAAATTGGAGAAATGGTTTTAAACTTTTTGAGAGTTTAAGTTCAAGTCAAACTCTGACCAGATCAAGTCAAAGTTGATATATAGAGACCGAGTCGAGTTAGTTTAACCTAAAGGTCAAGTGGAGTTTATCTGAATTGAAGATCAAGTCAAGTTTGCCTGAGTTGAAAGTTAAGTCGAGTGAGTTGGATAGAAAAATTGAACTAAGATGGCTTAGACCAAAGGTCGAGCCGAGACATGTTGAAGAATTGAGACAAGTCATGTCGGGTTAAAAGACGAATTGAGCTAGTCTAGACCCAATGACGAGTCGGGCCAACTTGAGTCAAAGAATAAATGAGTCAGCCTAGCCTAGACCAAAGGATGAGTTAAATTAGTCCTGATCGAAGGTTGAGTCAAGTCAAATTGGATCAAAAGATGGAGTCGATCGACCTAAGTCGAAAGATGAGTTAAACATGTCTATGCCAAAGGTCAATTGAGTTGATCCGAAACAAAAGGTAAAGTTAAATCATTCCAAATGAAGATTTGACCTTTTTAATCCAGATTAACTCAGCTTGACTCTCCCTTCTTCCAAGACCGACTCATTTCGACTTACTTTCACTTTAACACTAACTTGTTTTAAGAAAAAAATTTGGGAATTAAAACTTTTTGAAACTTCTCGTTTAATATACCAATAAAATAGAAACTTATTTAAGAATAAATTGAAAATGGTTAATGAATCTGAGAGTCTTAAATCCTCCGAAAATACCACTAATTGCAAACTTAATTTTCTCCTCAAGTGAGACATTTCACTCCTTCATCTTGCATTGTTGCGTTTTTTCTTTTTCAGGAAAAAGAAGGGAAAACTTTTTTATTAGCTCTTCTCTGTTAAATACAATAAAGGATCAACCTTGAATGTCAGAAATGGATATTGTACCTTGTCATTTCAATTTAAATAAAAAAGAATCAAATATCTCAAAAAAACACACAAAAAAATAATAGACATATTAGTTGAGGCAACATATTGAACATCATGTAACGGTGATGCATAGATAGAGATCGATAAATGGCAAGATACTAGGCAAACATATTCTGTTTTGGTGGCTGCTGGTCCTGACTATTTTTGGTCTCGTTCTTCTGCTTCTGCTGCTGCTTCAACATGAAGAAGTGAATCCACGTGTAAACCTCCAAACCAAAAGCGACGGCACCCAGAAAAGCAAGATCTGCAACGTACCCCCACTTCCATGCGTCACCTCCTTCCAATATCCGAATTCCTTTGAATATGTTTATGAATATGATAGCCAACAACCCATAGCCAAGAAAATGATGGTACATGTTCCAATACTTCCTGTAATCATCCGTCAACTTTGGCTTCAACCGAAAAGCCAGCATCTGAAAAAATCAATTAACCAAACTTCTCTCACCACATTCAACTCATATCAAAAACAGTGCGTATGCAATGAGAATATATATTACCTGGATTGTGCTAAAGGTGAATATGAGAATGCCATAGGTTCGATGATCGCGGAAGGTGTAGTATCTCGAAGAATGGCCGAGGCTCAGTCCAATAGCCCATCCGGTGGTGCCAACCAGAAAACCAGTTAATTGGAAACCAATGTGCAGGTTAAACCACAGTGGATCGCATTTGAAAGGAAACACCCGAAAGTACCTTGCAATTATAATTCCAATCGGCAACAGTGTTCCCCATCCTATGATGTTTAGGACTCCATGTATCTAAATTTCAAACACAACCAACCATAATAACGTTGTTGTAATTACGTGTTGAATCTTAGGTTTTAGAGGAAAAAAAAAAAACAGTTCTCACCGATCTGAGATAACTCCGGTACTGTCCGGTGCCACGGCCGTTGTGAGTCAAGTCGATGACCTCGGTGCTGTCGACGTTGCGGAGAGTTTTGGGGTGTCCGAGGGGATGCCACCCTTCAATATCATAGCCAACTTGCCACACATGGTTCAGCTTCGTAACGTTATAGGCTTCAGAAGAAAGGTTCAATCTCACATACATCATGGTGTGCAAGTTGTCCCCGTCGTGCTCAACCGACATATTCGACACAATTCCGATTTCCGATGGCAGAAGATTGCACCCGTTTCTGATCTCTTTCGTGATGTTGTACGTGTTCACACGCCACTTTTCATCGGAGCGTTTAACGGCTATGATGGCTTTGGTCCCAACCATCTCCGGTCTTCTTCCAGGGTTCACACCCCACCCTATCCACCCCTGTGCAGTATTCAGCGCCGTACCGAACAAGACATCAACAACGGTGGAGTTTTCCGAACCGTTGCCGTGGAGTTTCCATGCAAACTCAGCCCCCAGAGTGCGCAATCTCTTGCAGTCTGAGATGTTCTTTTGTTCTGCAACTTTGAGGAATGCTTCGCTGCAGGGTTGAGCGTTTGCACCCAGGGTAAGGGGGAGAAGGGTCAGTGTCAAGATGGTTAATGGCAATAGGGGTGAAGAGGGCATGTTTTGTTGTTGGGTTTTCATCTTTTTTTTTTTTTTATGGTGGGAGAATGTGAGGCACATATATAAAGAGCTTAAGATTTGGTCTCTTTCTTACTGCTATGGCATATCTTGTTACGACTTGCGTGGAGTCTTTTCTGGTCTTTTTAGTCTTTCGAAGGATCAGCCAGTACTGTGGCATACTTCCCAAAGAGGATAAGAATTTAGAACCTTCAAACTCACTTTTTCACGTCTCGAGTGCGTCTTTCTTTACTCCCACCATCTATTCCTTCAGAAATTCTGTGCTTAATTTAACAAAACGGTATAGTTCAACTTTTTTACCTATGTACGGATCAATTAAACTGTGCTGATCCAACTTAATTAGTACTCTGACATTTATAATTGTCAGAAGCGACTAAATCGACCAAAGATGAGACAATTTTATAATATATAAGTGAAGTGCAAATCTCACATTCCAAGTCGATTTTGTGGGGTTGAGTTACGTTTTAAAAACACATTTCTAACATAGTATCAGAGTCGTTGTTTAAAAAAAAAAGTCAATTCTAACAAGATTTCTTGAACATTCACCCGCTATCGGGCCGCTAACGGATCACCTATTAATTTTTAGTCTCACGCATTAGATGTATATACCTGGGCGTGAGGGAGTGTGTTAGAAGTCTCACGTCGACTAGAGATAAGACAATTTTATAATATATAAATGAGGTATAAACCTCACCTTACAAACCGATTTGGTGGGATTGAGTTAGACTTAAAACTCACTTCTAAAAATAATATAAAATAATTAGGTTAACTTCATTACAACATTCAATATGTCTTTGTTCGGACACTCGTTATGATTTGAAAAGAATGGTTTGTCAAGATTATCAAGAAAAACTTTGTGAAACTATGTTATCCTTCTTGTTATTCTTAGAAATGTTTAAAAACTTTAAATTTTAAAGCTGACAATCGAATACGATTAATATAGTGAGTAATCATCTCTTCTTGTCTGTATACTATCTCATTTTTGTCTACATACTATATCAACAGATTCGGTAACGGAACAATTGATATGAAATTTCATAACAATTCGAATGGTGTAGATCCTCTCCTTGAAGTGCACATAGATATCATAGACTTGCCTATAATTGTGTAGACAAAGTTGACATAACTTGGGTGACCTTTAATTAAAGCGAGTGTGCAGTAAGATACTAAAAGCCATGTAATATCCAGAAGCTCGACAACTCGTGTATTGTGCAACAACATCACTTTAAAAAAAGGATAAATAAAATTTAATACCATTTGGAAATTGGAACATATTGTGCTTACATGATCTGTAGGAAATTCTCTTCGATCACTTTCTGCTTTTTTAGGTAAATTCTCCGGAGTTATGACACTCCAGTTGTTGTTTTCTTGCTTTCTTACTTTATGACTCAGTCACTCACATTTTGTTTCATGCTTCCGTGGAAAGTTTGCGTTGCGATGCACAAAAAAAGCAACCTATTTATTTGTCTCTTTGAGCACTTATCATCATCCACCATTTTTTTCATCAACTTCTCTATATATAACAATCACCTTTCAATCTTTCTACAGTTAACTAAAACTTTAAAATATTAATATTTTAATTTTTCAATTTGATTTATCTCAATTTATTTTATATTTTAAAATAGAATGCTTTTTTTTATTAGTGTTAGATAGGTGTAGAGTAAAGAATGTGTTATTTATATATCATCACCCTAACTAATTATAAAAAGACGGCTAATATGTAAATAAAATGTAGCACGAGCATGATTACAATTAAAAAAACTAATGTGCAAAATTGGGAGAGTTATAATAAACATACTTTTATGATAAGATTTGTTCTTGGATGTGTAAATACTTTTATGGTGTAGCCTTTATTTCTTGATTTATGTAAATACTTTTGTATTAACTTGCATTTAAATGAAATATAATCTACAAGAAATTCGAAGGTCAGAACAACTTGATCATGTTCAAAGGTCTTCAGTTATGAAGGGAAGGTTATAAAGGATGTGTTTAGGAAAACATTACTGTTAACATAATCCAAGATTTTTCCAACACACCCATATTATGTATACTTGCTTCTTTACTTTTCAATTTCGGTGCCTTGTTTGCTCTTGTCAAAAGTTATTCTGAACCTTGTTCGATCTTGGAAAGAAAAGCATGGCATAATTCTTTGCCCAATCTGACAAGTCTCCAGAACCAGCTTATAACCACATATACTTTCTAAGTCAAAATCAAAATTTCATTTTTTTTTCTTTTTAGTTAAACTTAAATTTCAATTCTAATAAAAAAATTATTATTTTTGTATTAAATGTATACTATCAAATATTGATCTTTGAATATGAAATGTAGTTTTTATCTTAATTATACTCTTGGCCTAAAAAAGTTATTATGCAGTGACTTTGGAAATATAAAGTGTGAGAATATGAATAATCATCTTCTATGAGAAAATAAACTTACATTTTAAAAAATATACAATTTAGTAATTTATTTTCTTAGCCTATCAAAGATGATGAATATTACGGAGTGTTATTTTTCTATGATATTCTTAGTAATTTATTTGTAGTTTGACATATTAATAGAGGTTTATTTATTTATTTTCTTTATCAAATATATTATCAGTAGTGAAAATAATCTCCTATAATTCATCATCTTATAAAAAAACCTATGACAACTTTTAATCAAAATTATTTATCATACATTATATCTTTTATTTATTATTTTTTTTTATCCTAATTTTTATTATCTTGGTCCGTAGTGCGTTTTTTTAGCGAACCTATAAGTTGACCTGCTGGACCAAATTCACATTATCATTCTGAGGACGTGTTCTTTTGGGAAGATTCATTATTGAAAGGTGATAGATAGCGATGATTGGAGAGATTTTTCATGTTCATTTGAACTAAATGAAGAGGAATGGAACACGTTGATTTGTGAGATATGTCACCATATTACATCTCACTACCAAGACAAGATTTGAGAGTGAACTTTAACAATTTACCAATATGCCCTAATTATTATATTACATGCACTTCCTTCCTTTTCCACCATTTTTTGTCATCGGAGAGGCACGAAGATAGCAGCGCGGAATTTGAACTAGTTTATTGAACCAACCAATTGTGTTTTTAAGAAGTGAATGGAACGGATACATTTTAGTTGGATCCAATTTCAATTTCAAAAGCTTTTGTTACATTTATCCGGTTCTACTTTGTACCCGATTCCAAATTCATGAATTTTTCTTCTTTATTCAGTTCTATTTTGTCTTGTACTCGATTTCATCAACTTCAAATAATTAATTTTTGAAATCAATTATATTGTAATATTTATTTTACTCAAATAATAAATATTATTATTACAAATGTTTAACTTTTTTCTTCAATAAAGAAGAAAAAAATTAAAGTAATTAATTTCTCAAATCAATTATATTAATTTTATTGAAATAATACATATTAATTATAATTTTTTTCATCATAAAAAAAATTAAAATTAGTTACAACTTATCTAAATATAATTTTATATTACTTTTAGTATCAAAGACAATTTGATAATCTTACTTTATTATTTATTAAACTTTATTTTTTATTAGTTATATCAATCAAATCGTTCACCTCAAATCAACTCTATTATCAACTACAAATTTTTTTAAAAGAACAGTATAAACTTCACTCTCAAATCCACCCAAATCAATCTTCTCCTCATCTCTCAAATCATTTTCTTCAAAAAAACACACCCTTAAAATATGTTAAATTAAACGTTAAATATGATTTTTATCTCCATATAATTATAAAAAATTATGTTTTATTTTTAACCTAAATTATAAAATATTTAGTCTGACATCTTAAGAAAGAAACAAATAGCATATGGAGCATTTTATGTGTAATAAATAGAGTTTGACATCATGTTTTTAGTTAGAAAGGATATTTTACACAATTTTCATAGAGTAGAGAAATAAAATATTTCATAATTTAACTTAAAAGCAAAACGTAATTTTTGTATACTAATTTGAAGATGTAAATCATGTAATTATAATATTTAGAAATAAAAGGTTTAACTAATGACATAAACCAAATTGATATAGATAGCACCAAAACAAAACTAGAAGAAGCGGGTCATAGTTTGTATCTGCTAGAGTCTCCATCAATATCTTTTTGAAGCAATCGAGAAGCCCATGTAAACTTGAAAACGAAGAAAAGAATGGTCTTTTTTTAAATGAGAAATATTACATTTATCTGACAAAAATATTCCGGAAGGTCCTTTATGTTTGTAAATGATGTTATGTTTACAAAAGAATAATTCTCTAAATAAGGACTACTTATAATTCAAATCAACTTAAGAGTTTTTTTTTCTTACCTTGAATTATGTACTCATAACTAAACGTAGAAGACCGAAAACTATATACTTAATTAAAAAAATGACTACAAAGAATTCTATAATTACGTTGGAAAAAACTACATATAAACATTTGTAAACTTCCTTAAAAATCCATTAGATAACCCTTTCAAGCGTTCAACAAGACAAATCCGAAAATATCAAATCCGGAAGGTTTTTCATAATATATTTTGAAATATATATTTTAAAACACATTTCCAAATATAAAAATACCTTCCAAAATATATTTTTTTAAATATATTCTAAATTATACGATCTAAAGATATTATCAAATCCAGAAATACACAGCACATTCAGGATTATATAATCAGAAAAATATTTTCAAATGCTTAAAATACACATTTCAAAATGTATTTTTTAATGCATTCCGTAATACACTTTTCAGATCTGAAAATACTTTTTAGATTACACAATTCGGAATTCATTAAAAAGAAAAAGCTGCAAGAAAAAAACCGCCAAATTTTCGGCAGCTATTTATCTCTATTCAAATCACCATCATGCCAATTATAAATAAAATATCAAAACAGCACACTTTAGAATAATGTACCATTGGATCAAGATCCTCTAGGGTTACGAAACAACCGCATTCCTTGTGGCTTGTATTTTATATCTGTCTATTACAACAGAATCCGAAGTAAACTGAAATATACTAAGCCAACGTATATCCATTGTCTAATGGCAAAGAAATTCAACTCTGTATGAAATCTAATCACACCTATAACAAGAACATATGCATATCATGCTCAAGATAAAAAAATATCTCACTTTTTTCAGCACATAAGCATACACGACGCATGTCCATGTTCAAAATCTTTTCCTGTTAAGGTTTTTCAAGGAAATGAAATTGTTTGAATGTGAATTGTCTCAATAAGGAGAGAAAAAAAAGTCAGGCTTCAGCAAATAAATCAGTTTTCAATTTTTTTCATGCATACCTTCGAACACTTGATAGGCACAAGAAGAAGAAAAGTTTGGTGTTCCAAAATAAATCATCCTCACAGGCTATATGAATCTTTCTTACAATACCTACGAGTGACACAATAATCCACACTACAGTCCAAAACAAAATCTGCCCAATAACAAAATGCAACTAAACAAATAATGTTTACAAAATTCCTTACCCGAATAGAGAAGAAAAAAACCTCTCGTCAATAGAGTTTTGCCATGCGTCACTAACAAGGGAAAATTATCATATGCTGTGAATTGAAATAGAAGACGATAGGGTTTGGCATCAATTGGTTCTCCTTGTGAGAGAAGTAGCTACTGAAGCTCGTCACTACAGTTTTTGCGAGCTTCCCAGATGAAACAAGTGTTAGTCAACCATTCAGCACACAATGTGTATCAGGTTGTGGTGCACAAAGAAACTGATTTGAACTCAGCCTTGCTGTTCATAAATTTGCATATAAGCTTCTGACAGCGCAACCAAATGAGGAAGTGTTTCGGAGACATGCAAATCCTGCATCTCATACCTAAAGAAACAAGATCTTAGTCCTCATATGTGTTGTACATCCATAAATCTGTTCAAATTTATAGAGATTTTTTATATTATCGAGAAATAGAACTTACCATAGTTCTTCTGATTTGCGTTGTACAAATACCCTATACAAACCCTCACCAGGTTTGCCATCATGAACAACATTAGCAATTAAATCATATTTAGATCGCAATTTCTCATTTTCTTTTGGTGTTGGCAAGGGAATGTAATCCTTCAACTCCAGGTTCTTCACAGGAAAGTTTACTGAAGCACGTATACGGTGAAGTTAGAATATGCGGGTGTTAACTTGAACAAAGTACAGCACATTGAGACATAAATTCATACCTAATGTGGGATTCTTTTCCACAAAAAAATTATTCTTAGTAAACCTCCGCATGTGAAGAATCATATACTTAGGCAATCTGGTAACACGATATTTCATCCTTGCTATATGAGGACGGACCACCTCTGTGATAGTTTCACCATCAAACTTCTTCAGAATGTTAAAGAGTGGAACCTAAAAATCAAGCCTTATTAGCAGACAATTAGGGAAAAAAAAGACAGATAGAGCTTCAAAATAAAAAGCTTAACATAAAAACCAAAACTCAAGTTAACAAGTGCAAATGTGGAATTGCATATTGAACTAATTATCCTTGATTTAAAGGGAACTCTACATTTTTCCTTTAAAGCTTTACATCATACCACCTGGACTATACTACAACGTTAGGGGGTATACAAAATTATTACAGGTGTTCATTGTACACAAAAGATATCACTGGTTCGGGGGGAGGAGAGTCATCAACCCAGTGGTATTTGCAGATATTTTGAAATGAATGCATCAACTTACCCTATAAGAAGATGGGAATTTCAACTACAAAATACAAACGGGTGCACTGGTGGTTCAAATTAGATACATTAGTGTACAGAAAAGGTATTCAAAATTTGTCTCCCCAGTCCTTTTTAGTGTTTACGAAAATTCTTGTGAGTTTTTCCACAAGGAGAATGACTATAGTATTTGTATATAGGCTTTAAAGATGAGTTGTAAACTAAAGGGAAGTTGAAAGCTTGAGACAAGAATCAGAACAAGTGCAGAGCAGATCAACCGAACAGGGTCCTCTCATGGCAAGGGATTTTATTGGAACTGGGACAAAATACAATTACGAGCATGTTCACTAATGGGAGTGTAATGGGGAATCTGAATTACATTAAAAGAAACAAAGAATACAATTCTTACAAACATTTCACACGACAAATAAGATAAATCATTTTTTACTGACTATAACAAAATGTGTTGAAAAAATTAAAAAAGAGCATTTATTACACTAGAGTCATGGTTTTAATTCCATAAAAATGTGTGGATCATGCTGCTCATATGATTATTCTACACACTCCCCCACAAAAGTCATGGACAGTATTAAGTTTGCATAGTTTGGATGCAAACGGAACTTGAAGATTATTCCTTGTATCATAGACCACAAAGAGTCATTGGTCAAGTTCAGATGTTTTCTTTGAACTACGAATTTTCCTCTATCCAATTATTTTGTCAAGATCAATGCAAGTAGTGAGTAATGCTGAAAACATGAGGAAAATAAGCATTGTCAATGCATAATTTGGATTATTGTTTCAAGTCTTCTAAATTAAAACATTCATTATGTGAAACAAAATGTAAGTGCCCATAGGTGAGATAGTAAAGAGCATATTGGCAGCCAAGATGCAGTCCACAGCACATAACTAATTACTTAGCTCTTAAATAATGGTTTATAAGTTACAATAAGTTACCAACATTGATGTTCAAACATCCTTCCGTACATTAATATCCTCAATTTTCTTATTTTTACAAGTCTCTTGGATATAACAGTCACAGACAAATAACAAGATTTAAACTTCCAATCAGATCCCTTGAGGTAGATTATACCATTATCAAATATAACATCTCATGCAACAAGGACAACAACATTAATGGAGTAGTACCTGTGGTATTATATTTTTTTCCATCACATCCTTGAAAAGAGGAGGTGGTGGCAAGTCCAACCCCAACATTAGAAATGGCATTTTTGAAGTTTCTTTGACAAATGCATATCGCTCATTTACCCCATCCAAAAGTTTCTCAGCATTGTTCTGGTCTTCATTGTTTTCTTTCTTATCAATGGTACCTTTGTTAGGAATCTCTTTCACAACCTCAAGCTCACCCTGCAAACACAGTAAAAACAACATACAACTTGTGGATAGCTGCAGCCAGTAACAGCATGTCAACCAAAAGAGAGGACAAAAAAGAACCTGAAAACACTCATAGATTATGCTGGTATTCTTTTTTGATGTCTTAAGATCTGCATGTAGAGTATTAAGCAACCATGACATGAACTCAACTGGGTCAGATTGTGCACCTATCCGAAACCTTTTCTTGCTGGCTTTCATCACTGCTTGTAGAAACTCATGTGGGCTGACCTGTTGGTATGCATGTTGATAGACATGTCACTACCAAATTATAATAATATAGCATACAATGAATTTATAAGAAACAAACCTGTCCTTTAAAGTTCCGTGCATGCCATATTTTCCTAGTGAGTTCACCAAATCGATGAACAAGTGGAGATTTACAGTGTTGATAATTTTCAGGGATGAGGAAAAAATTCCTCAAGGGGGTAACTCTCATTAAGGATTGAATTGTTACATTCACAAAATCAGTCTCCTTGATATTATTAAGTCCCACCTGAAAAGACATAGTATAATATATAAATGTAGGCCATAAAACACCTAGCAACCTTTCTATAATATTTTCATTTTTATATGCATGAAAAATATACCATTCCAGGAAGGTAACTAGAACCATCAAGTGCCCTAGACCACTGCTTATTTTTGTCAAGTTGTTCAACTTCTTTTCCAGTGAATCTGCATATAGAGAACAGTATGAATGCCCGTAGACCATGCATTTTAATAGACAATGGAGACCATTTAAAGAATTCAAGGTAATGAAAACATAAGATAGCACAAAATCATATACGATAAGTGATGACAACTTTATTATGGGTGAATAAATATTTCCATGTCATTTTTAATTAGATAAAAATTGAAGTTTGATCTTTTATGGTGACAGCAAGTCGCTGATAAACATCATACAAGCAATTTGGCACATCCACAGGCAGAAAATGGAAGATAAATTATGACAACAGGCAAATCATGAAGATGCTAAGAAGAAAACAGAATTTATTGAGAAAAAAAAAAAAATCATGACACATAATAAAAAGACCAAACCAATTGCTTATAAAACAAAAGCCCTTCTTTAATTAGTTATTATGAAGAGAAAGATGTTAACATCGGTGACATAAACAAGGGTAAAGTAATTATTCCACATGCACCATATAAAACAACTATTTTTTAATTTTGGTACATAGAAGGGATTCCAAGGTAGGCCTGAACAGCAGAGGAAAACCCCTACCGACCAGTTAAGTTAGATGTTTGTCCAGGGATTTTCTAGTTAAGGGCTTGCCATTGGCCCTACCATAGAGTGGATGGGGATACGTATAAAACCAGTGAGATCCAATCTCATATCTATTCACAAAGTGTCCAAGCTAAGGATTAAATCTTAGAACCTCACAAACTGTGTTGGCAGATGACAACTTCAACCACAATCCTCAATGTTAATAATTGACTTTAATTTTGAGCTACCAGAGTGAATAAAAATCAATTTTCTAGGGGAACAAATGGTAAATAAATACTCTAACCAGCTAACAACAGGTGACACACATTGTACAAAAGATCAAAATATCAACAACATAGTCACCGCTGACAGCTGATGACCATAGAAACAGAATGATATTGCTAAAATGTTTTCTGCAGCAGGCACAGCCAAATAAAAGAATTAGACTAACCTTGGATTTAAGACATGCCGAATGTCATCTAATGAAGGATCATTAATTTCATAACCATCAGGAAGACAGTAGACTTTTTCAGTACGGAGATTGATATAAACATGGTGTCCTGCTTCCAGACTATGTGTATATGCATGAGACTTCTTCCCTCTCCCTTGGTAATACTTCCCGCAAACCAAACATGCATACACATTTAAATTCGATAGGGAGACAGAACAGAATTTTTCAAAGTCAAAATCCAAAACCTGTGTGCATAAATGTCATAAAAAATCAGATATGCATGAAAACCAGTAAAAGTACTGCCAACAATGGACAAGGTAAGTCAAATACCTGTCTATTAACCGTATCGAGATAAGGACAGTCCTTCCGAACCTCAACCTGGCGACTGTTTCTTCCACTAAATAATTGTTCTTGTGAATCATCTTCTTCATCACTACCATCAGCCTCTCCATATCTATGCCCATTGTGCTGCGACCTATCATTCCTACTCTCATTAACAGAACCCCTTTCCCTTCGAACATATTCTTCCTCCTCATCAATGTCAGCATAATTATTAGCTAACCCAGAAAGTGGATTCGCAATGGAGACGGGAGGAGGAGATGGAGAGGAATTCTCATCCAGCTTCTGCCTTTTCGATTCATTATCAAGCCCTTCATCCTCTACTTTACGATCAACTTCCCTTTCCCTTTTTGACGTCATGTTCTCTCCTAAAGCAGTATGAAATCAATACCAGAAAAAAACTTAGTTAAAGGGTAAATTTAGGACGTTAACCTTCCAATCGCCAACAAATATAAAAACTAGTAGAAAGAAAAAAATCACACAGATGGACAGCAAGACAATATAATGGTAATTTTATCTTTTATCTAACGAGAGGGCCCAAATAGAACAGCGAAAGAAGCTAAAAATGCTGAGGCTACAACTACACGAATAGTATCAGTATCAAATATCACGCCTAACTTGTACAACTAGGGTCTGTACCTCTCACTGCCCCAATTCTATCAAAAAATGACTAGATATTCTCTCTCTATCTCCTGTTTCATTTATAGGCAACATGCCTTATTTCTATAACCAATGAACCTAACTAAGTAATGGGTAGCTATCTGCATTTGTTTAACGAACAAGTAATAGAGTAATCATTTGGATTGTTCCAAAACTGATGAAACGTGGTCAAACAATGCGTAAATTGTTTCTGCCCCCATGCCAATTATAAATAAAAATCCAACACAGAACACTGTTTAAAACAATGTACCATTGGAGCACGATCCTCTAGAGTTACAAAACAAGTGCACTCCTTCTGGCTTATATCTATATACATTATCACAGAATCCAAATTAAACACTAAAAAATACATCAAACCAGGGTATATTCAAAGAAATTTAACTCTGTATGAAACCTAATTACACATATAACAAGAACATATCCATATCCTGCACGAGAAAAAAAAAAATATCACTCTTTTCAGCACATAAGCATACACGAAGCATGTCCGTGTTCAAATTCTTCTCCTGTTAAGGTCTTGCAAGAAAATGAAATTGTCGGAATGTGAATTGTCTCAATAAGGAGAGAAAAAAAAATCAGGCTTCAGCAAACAAATCAGTTTTCAATTTCTATCTCGAACACTTGATACGCACAAGAAAAAAAAAAGTAAGGTATTCCAAAATAAATCGTCGCCACAGGCTCTACGACTAAATCTTACAATTCAAAACAAAATCTGCACAATAACAAAATGCAACTTAACAAATAATGTTAATGAAATACCTTACCCGAATAAAGAAGAGAAAAACCTCTTGACAGTAAGCGTCAGAGACAAGGGGAAATTAGCATATGCTGTGAATTGAACAAAAGGACGAAAGGTTCTGAGACCAATGGGTTATCCTTGTGAGAGATGATGTTTGTTGCTGAATGCAAGCTTCCCAAATGAAAGAGTTTTAGGAAGACCCTAGAACAAGTGTTAGTGAAAACTGAGAAAGGGTCGCTTTGATGTAAGATAATCTGAGAATAATGCATTTTAAGGTTCCTGGGAGGTTATTTAAGGGTTAAAATTATTTTAAGGTCAAATCAATTATCAGAATTCAAAAAAATACATCAATCTAGTATTTGTCTACTGAATTTACTGTCATTCATCTTATAATTTGCCATCTGAACAAAATTTAACCCCTCTTTTATACACATGATTTCTTACAATTTTGACTTTTATATTTTGCTATTATTTTTTATGTACATTTTATTTAATTTTCTAACTTAATTGATTTTGCTTTTATTAACATTATTATTTATAAAACATTTATCCATTATAAAATTATAAAAAATAAGAAAAATTAATTTAGTTTTATAACTATTTGCTCATGAACATATTTTTTTTATAATTTTAATAATTATAATATTCAAATAACAAATATTGAATGGGTCAAAATAATATACTTAAATTTTATATATTTAATCCTTGTGACTCATATAACAAAAATATATATAATTTAGTATTGAAATCTTGAAATCTCTTAATATAATTTTTGTTAAAAAAATTATAGTTTTAAGTTGTATTTGATATAGAACTCATTTTAAATAAGCTTTTTTAATTTAATTTTTTTATTGAGATATTCCCATATTTGAGAAAGTTTTATTATAATAAGTTTCAAAGAATTAATATGAAACTTCTTCTCATGTATAATTCCAAATAATTAATATTAAATTTTTCCTACAATTCTTTGCATCTTAAGGAATGAAAGGTTCCTCTAATTCAACAATTGAATCTATCAGAATCATTACTATCATGCTTGAAAATATGTGAATTATAATTTCAAATAATTAATTAATAATTAATATGAAACTTCCCCCTATAATTCTTTAAATATTAAGAAAGAGTTCCCCTAAATTCAACTATTGATTCTATTGAATCATTAACATTATACTTAAAAACAAATAAAAATGTAAATTTGTATTAATAATTTATCAAAATTTAATTAAGAATCGAAAAACGTAACTACAAGAAAAGTATAATAATTAAGTTACATCTAAAAAGTAGTTAAGCAAAAACATACAATAAACAACTTTTATTTTTTCGTATTCATATGAAAATAAATATTAAAAAAATCATAAGATGAATTAAATATTAAATATCAAACTATTATTTTGTTATAAAAAAGTTATCTTTTTTACCAATAAAAAAAATGGATGACAAATGAAAGTGGAGAGATTGACTTTGTATATAAGTTTCTACTTATTTTTTAAAACGAAAAAAAAAACAAAACAATATATCTAAGTATAGTACATAAATACAATATGCAAAAAATTTAAAATAAGAAAAAATAAAAAATATTTCAATAAATTTAATTAAATTTTATTATATTTAATTTTATATTTTATTATTTAATAATATTAAATATTATATTTTATAAAAAATAAAAAATTAAACTAAAAAAAAATTAAAAGAAATTAATTAAAATTTTAAATTTTTTTAAGGGACCATGACCCTTAAATAAGATCCGCCGATAATAATATCGTTTACTTTTTATCTTTTATCTATAACATCATATTAAAATTATATTTATTTTATTCATATTTGTTATTTCAATTTTGTTCTTAATTATTATTTTAAAATTTAATTATTTTATAAATTTACTTTATCTTTTAATATTTATTTTTAAAATATTTTTTATGTACATATTTCATTTTTTTAATTTTATATTTAATAAATATTGTAAAATTTAATTATATATTATTTATTAATTTAAATTTAAATTTTTATAAAAATTAAAAAATATGAACACAGATTATAATCTGTGTTTTCGCTTATGATAAAAAAATAATACACTGTTATTGAATGATATCAATCATGGTATATTTTCACACTGGTATTGAATGATATCATGTGAATTAAACTGTGTGAATATTTGTGTTGGTTAATTTTGCAGTTAATTGAGTAAAAAACTGGTTGTTGCCTGTATTTGAAAATTGAAGATATATTAATGAAAGGAAATTAAATTAAATAATATACATACACATACATAATACAATTAAAAAGGGTAATTAAGTAAAATTCTGACTTAGTTGTTCACCTAGTCACATTAATCTTGCATTTTCCTTGTCTAAAGTAACTGCGAAAAGCAAAGACAAAACCCGAACAGCTCTTCCCTCTCGTTGTTGAATGCTTCCATGGAGTTCAGACCTCGCAATTACAGTGCCGAGCTTGAATCTCATGCCCTACCTCGCGTAACTGCCGCTGCTCATCCTCTGTGTGCTTCACCTCCGTCTCCACCTGTCGCTCAGGTCCTGCTCATATCACAATTTCTTTCGCAATTTTTGTCCTTCTATTAACAGTTACGGTACCTTGACCACGGAAAAAAGTAATCGTGACTGTGCAAAATTGGTGTCGATTTCACCGTTCCGAATATAAGATTTAGTTCTACCAACCTGAAATAAGAACATGCCTAGGAAATGAATCCGTCAGTTAAATTAACTTCTATTGATGCTTCCTCGTTTAGAAGCCTTTGTTCAATTCAATGTTGTACAATGGTTCGAAATCGATGTTGTTGAGCAGAGTACTATGCTCATATGACTAAAATATGATGTAATCTGGATAAAGATTTAAATGATCTTAGTCATGATTTGCAAGTTATTAGCATGCATAGTACTAAGATAATGCACTAAAAGCGGGGGAAAGAGGGTGAGGGCAGGGACCGGTAAGGATTTGATTTAGTTACTACAATTTAAGACTTAGTAATTTCTGTTGACTTGCTTGAAGTGAAAGTGTTCAAAAGCTCTGTGGTTATGTTTTTTAAGTTGGTTTGTGACCGCAAAATTTTACATATATTTCACTTTTGACGATATTCATTTCTTTGTTAATATTCTCAATTTAGGTTGATGTTGTAGATCGTGGGAACAGTGATTTCTTTGATCCACTAAGAGGAACTGATAATGATGCAAATGCTGCTGTTCCTGATCATGACAACCTGAATGAATATGCTGATATTCAGCCAACGAAGGAGTGGACCTCTTTCAGGAGATTACTAATGCAGAGGTTTCCTGTCTCCAAGATGGTTTCAGTTTCTACAGTAAGTGCTACAGTAATTTCCTTTTTCTGGTTTAAATAAGAAACTGTACTACATATTTGTGGTATCTAAGATGGCTGAGAGAAAATAAAGTATGGTGGTGCATTTAGAAGCATGCTGAGATGAGACTGCAGACAGTTCTTATTGGCTTTGAATGTTCATAATTGTCATTAGGTGTAGATCAGTTTAGATAATAGATGTGAAATTTGACAATTTAGCTACTCTGTTGTGGCTTGCTAGCGGAAAAGCTGGACATTTTCTGTTTGGAAAACTGTAGAACTGTATGATACTGTTTTATCGATTTCCTTGCTATTAGGACATTGTTTAATTGTCTGCATTAGTGGATATTAATTACTAAATATTTTTTAGGAAGAGGTGTATCCGGCTTGAGTAGAAATCTTGACCAAGATATTACTAATTATTCAACTATTTGTTAGTACTCTTAATATATTGCACCTTAGGTTTCTTAGTTGTTGTTGTTTTTGCCTTCAGCTATAGAAATAGTGAATAGAGCCTGAGTATGGGCATTGCTGTGATTTTTCATTTGAAGGGCACTATGCAAGTTGCCAGATAACACTACATATGAGTTAGCCATCTACCAGATGCTATGTTGGAAAATTTTCACAAACTTTGAAATACTCTTTTAAAGTGTAAGATATAGTAGTTAATTACTATTAACATCTACAATTTTTATTGTGCAACTGGCAAATATAGTATTGTTAGAGGATAGGTCTTAATGTAAGCACTGGAAAATAATCCTTTACATTCTAAAAACAGTTTTGATCCTTTATTTTAACCCTTTTAATTTTTCGTTATAATTATCTAATTATTTTTTTCTTTAAATTACAGATGCCCGATGTTTTAATGAGAAGTGGAAAATGTATGTCTATACTTTTGCATTGTTTTTACTTTTGTAATATCCTTTATTTATCTTCACTTAGTTATGTGACATCCCAATTTTCAGTACATGAGAAATCTTCAACAGCAATGCATTTGGAGGAATTGGACGATCCACAAAAATTTGCAGATGAGGGTGTCAAGACTATTACTTGGCAGGAGTATGTTTCTCGGCTACATGAGCTCAAAGATGAGATTACTCGTTCTTGGCAAGCTGAAGACCGGGTGACATCCTTAAAGTTATCAATAAAGGTAAACTTCAATGTATTTAATAATTTATTTTTAACATTATGGTTTGTACTGTGAAATAACCTTTTTGTTTTTGAAATCATGAAAAATACATTTTTGTTTTATAGTTTAGTTCATTCTGCTAGATATGATTTTATATATGATTGTTGTTTAATTGATTGTCTTGAAGGTTTTATCTAGTTGGTTGATTGATGTTTGGTTTTGTTGGATGTATTTAGTTTCTTTAGGTGCTGTATTAGAATCTAGGAAAATCTTAGATGCTGCTTTTACCATTGACGAGGTTGTTGATCATGTTACTTGAAGCATGGAGTTTTGTTGCAAAATTATATTTTGAAAGATGCTATGTTTGATTTTTATGATTCTTACCAAGAAAGGTTTTGGCAAGATATTGAATGACTTAGTAACTTGTATTCTTCTGGTGAGTTGTCTCTGCCATCATTCAAGAGAACCTCATGCTTGATCTAGAGGAGCAAAAAGTGGTCATATTAAGTGTTCAAATATGTCTTTTTGGGATTTGTGCAGGTTTCTCATTTACCATTTTTGTTCTTTGATTGTAGCCTTGTAGGTTTCTGCACATGGCTTTCCCTTTATTAGATTGTATAGGGATTAATCAGTTTGTATTTTCTTTTCTTTCTGTACTTTATTTAGTCTTAGTAATTTTTTATAAGCCAAAAAGAGTACAAATGTTATTTCCTTTTGTTTAACAATGTTTTAAAATACATGGGACTTTGAGAGAGGGCTCTGCCCATTTGAAATATAAATCAATTTATACTTAGTTTTGAAGTGGGAGTGAAAGCATACTGATTTATTTTCATTTATTGTCTAAGTTTATCTTGATTTTGATTGATTATGTGGATCTAAAACAGATTATACTGTTTGCAGGTTGCTAAACTTCTGATGGATACGTCAGTACTTGAGTTTTATCCTACGCTTTTTGTTCTTGTCACAGATATCATGGATATGCTTGGAAACCTGGTTTGGCAGCGCATAAAGCGTAAAGCTGAGTTTTCTGAAGATGGAACATTGCGCTGCAGCTTAGCAGGTCCTTTGTTAATTTGAAGCTCACTCACAAAATGCTGTTTACTTCCGTAGTTATGTATTTGAGTCAGGTTAAGCATATGGCTCTTGTGCTAATAATTGTTTGATGTGGAATTTTTTCATGCTAATGTTTTGAAGACTAGGGATTCTGTGTTAATGCATGTTAGTTCCTTAAAATGTAATTTTTTTAAGAAATTAAAATGAAATTTATTGATGTATGAATATCTTATCCCAAACTTTGAGCTTAGCAGATAGAGAAAGAAAGATATACCACAAATGTGAATGCCATTATATTTGAGTATTCTTATCTACATCAGCTAAGTATGTGATTATACATGCCAACATCTGGGAGTATCCTTGCGTCATTGAAAAGTTTATCCATTAGAGGGACATCATAATTAGTAATTTATTATAGCCTCACTGACATAAGATTAATGATTGAAAATATGTTCACTGGGATATCTTAACTGCAAAAGGGTTCTCACCATCTCTAACATCAGACTCTTTGAATATTTTCATTTTGTATCTTGCTTATTGGAACTAATTTGTACATGTCAGACAAGCTTGATGATCTGCATGAGTTTGATGGATATCATTTAAAAGTCACATCATTTTTCTTAAACGATTTATTTAAATCTTGTAGAAAATTTTCAAGCAAGGGATATTTGTGCTGATGCCAAAGAAACTTGCTATAACTGGTTTAGCAAAATTGGTGCTGTGCAAGAGCTTCTTCCACGCATGTGAAGACCTTATCCTTTGTCCTGTACTTAATTTATTCCTTACGTTTTTTCCCCTAAAGTTATTTGTCTTCTCTTTCAGCTTATGTTGGTTGAGACTTTCTGATGCCATGTTTACCTTTAGTTTCTTCATAATCACAGTTATAATTTTCTATGAATTCACTTTGAAAGACACATTGCCGTGATCTCTCTAGAATCACAGTCATCTATAATTATATTTCCATAATCTCAAAGCTAAGCCTAAATCCACTTCAACAAACAAAGAAAGTCATCTTGTTACAACTAGGCTACAAAAATTATATTTTTGGATGAAGCAGAGCCTTGTTATATGTAAAAACCATTCGTCCATGGGCCTGGGCCTAGGTGCCTAACTGCTTATGCTTTTGAGATAATTTGGTTCTTGATATGCTATCATATGTCTTTGATCAGGTGCTCAGTACTCTGCCCTTAATCATTTATCTTTCACTCTTCTGATTAAATTATAATTTCAGCATATGATTTTAGTAGGCTGGCTGGCTGGCTGGTGGCGGTGGTTCGTCCATGATTCTATACGGATAGGACTTTAGTTGGGGTGTAGTAGTGTGTCAGAAAGAAAAGCAATCAAGCCCATTAAATAGCAGCTTAAGCTTTTGTTATGATTAGGTTTCAATTAGAAATTGAGACTACAGAAGGTAAATAGTTTTAAAATACATGAGTTTTAATAGGAAAAAGTTAGACAGGCTATGTGTAGAATATTTATGGGTTACTACTACTAGTAATATGGAATTATCACTAGTTTGCAGATATTTGCTTCGTTATGGGGTGACCTACTCCTATCTTAATTTATTTCCTTCAACAGATTTGGAACCTTTTATATACTGTTAATACAGTGAAGATTAGGTTTAATGTGATAACTGTCAAACACTTTGTCTGTCAATATTGCTTGAAAAATTGCTACGGTGTAGACCTTTTTCTGAAAAGTTTGAAAGGTTTTGCTAATAACATTTGCTGAATGCATATCTGAAATTGTACTAGTTATTTGGAGCTGGCAATTTTGCCTTGCTGGTGCTTTCTGTTTGACCAACCTTTAGACAGCCTCCGGCGATTGGTAATGATGACCAGAGGATTAGGAGATCCAGTGGCATCTGCATATTGCCGTCTTTATATGGCTCATTGTGCTCAGAAGCTACCTTCACATGATATAGGTATTTGTTTCTGATATTATCTATGTATCCTTAGGATGTGTAGAACACGTACACTGAAACAGATGGTCCCCCCTTTTAACTGTTAAAATAAATCTGTATGTTTCCAAACATGTTTTGGTCTAACCTTTACGAATGCATATTAGCATATGCAATTGTTCATCACTATGATGCCCAACGACATGTATTCCATACACTGATTTGTCTCACCCTTGAAAATATAGGACATGATATGTTGAGATATGCTTAAAGATATATGCATATATACAGTTCACAAAATAAAATAAATATTACTATAGCTTTTTTTAAAAACCATATGAATTTTGAAAATTATTATTAAATATGATCTAAATATATATATATATATATATATATATATATATATATAAATAGTGAGAGAATTGTTTTTATCCATATTTGTTGTCACAGTGTTTTCTTTTATTAATTATATGTAACTCAAATATCAAATCCTGATAAAAATAAAATAAAATAAAATCATGAAAATGGTTTCATGGAATAAATCATAAAAATTATATATTTTATGTTTTGTTTAATATTTGGAATAATATAAAAAATAAAAATAATGATAGTTAAACACTAAAAAGAAAAAAATGACTATAAGAAAAAATTGTGACTGTTATATATATTAGTTGAATGTTGTATCTGACGCTAGTTTAGGAAAATCGGGTAGGATGTGTTGTCTTGTACAACAATGGTAATAAAGTCTTACCCAAAGGGCAATGCAAATTCATAAAACATGATTATTAAGCAATAGTGTTAGTAGCTTCACAGCACTGTTTCTTATCATTTTTAACTGCTGACTGACACTTTACTGATAGTATTTTAAACGTATCCAAACGTATTTGTGTTAGATATGTCCTAGATATGGATAAGGCCCGATCCATGTATTAGTGCATCACAGGTTCATCATAATGCTCTAGCACCCCTACAAACGGCAATCCAAGACCTTGGTGTATTATATACTCTCTAGTGCCAGTACCGTTACTAATACTTTGGTTTAGAGTTTTTGTATTTCTTTCATAAATTTCCATATTTAGAAAGCTAGTTATTCAGATAAAACAGAATCAATTAATCTAGATTACCGCTTCACACTATCTCTAATATGAAATTTTGTGCTCTATAGCAGTGCTTAGTTGCCTCTAATTAATTTCAGTTGTTCTTTCTCCAAATTTAGTTGCTCGTTCTGAATTTAATGTATCTGATCCCTGCAACATACTTCTTTCTCATGTTTATTTTCGTAAAACTTATTTGATATGTTGTGTAACTGAAACAGGCTATCTTGTTACATGTGTGAATGACATCAGAGTTATTTTAATGCAAATCTTGTCAGCCAATGAAAGATCTCATAAAAATGGTGAAGTCAACAAAAAATTGCAAGTCAGTTTGATGGAACCAACCATTGAGTATATTATGAAGTGTTTATTTAATGGGTTGACTCAGGTATGTAATGAAGTTTCTCTTCACAAGTATACTTGTTTTGGGCGATATTATATATGATCATGTTTCCACATATCTTGGTTATCTGAAAGTGTATAATTGAAATTTCATTGATTGGTTGGTATCTTTGTTCTTCTATTGTGATTTTTACATGAACATTTCAAGTGAGTGGAAATGAAGATTGGGTAAGCACATATATAAGCTAAATGGTTGAGGTTTTTGTGATTATAATATTGACTAGTCAAGTTTTATTATGTCATCTATATACTCCATCAGACAGTAGAAAAAAAGAAAGTCAGTTATTTCTTTTCTGCTTGTTTTCCTTCTATATCCTGTGTTTTATGCTGATCTAAGTATGTCGTTGCTGAAGAGACAAGTCCATGAAGTTCTGTCAGAGCTTGGATTGATGAAGAATCAGCAGGATTTGGGGAGTGTTTCATGTGTTTCAATCATTCTTCATCATTTACTGAAGGAGCTCCCTATTGAAGTAGTTAGTACAAACGTTGTGCAGATCCTTCATCTCATTGAATTTAGCAAGGATAATTCTTTTGGTCAGGTAAGTTTTTGCAATTTCTATGATCCCTTGAATTTAGCAGCATCTTTGTTTTCGTTTTTCCAATTTGCAGTTTTATTGTTTTCTTTTTGGTGATACAGCACTTGAATTACAGACTGCTTGGATTCAGGCTGTATGAAAGAAAATCCCCTGCTCATATTGTGAATACTGTGTTAGATAAAGTTATCCAGGTATTTATAGAATTATAATCCACCTTGCATCATTTCAGAGTTACATTCACAGTGGTGTATATTCCTCTTAAATCTCCACCCTTGGTATATTACACCTTGAGGGAAACTTTATTATTTTAGTTTCTTTCATTAATACATTCTCGTCTCGATCCCTCTTCCTCTTATTTTGCCAAACAGATATAAGAGTAGGAGGAGGAAGTGTATATCTTATGATTGGGAATCTCCTTAAAACAGAAAAACATAAATGATAAACAAATCAGAGAGTAACCATCTCAAATAGATTTTATAAGTGTTATTTGGTTAAGTAGACTTTATATGGTGTCAGAGGTGTGTCATCTCTTATTATGTCAAATATTATAGACTTTAGAGTGCAAGGAAGGAGTAGAAAAAGGTAAGAGATGGGCCAAACTTGGTGTTTTGTATTTGTTGTTTTTAATTGCTTGCTTCTTCTAGGAGAATGTATTTTTGCTAGGTCTTGCACTCTTTTCTTCAACATATTCACTTCTCCATAATTCTTGAGTGCAATGTAACTAAAACATGTATAGAAGGAGAAAGTATATGCTGAAGATATAGATTCTCTTAAATGTGCAAAATGTAAACGATGAAAGAAGCAAAAAAACTCTTTTTATAGAAACCCAGAAAAATTACGTATGTGTACATCTATGTATCTACTATCTAATCCTTTGCATGCTTAATGAAGATAATCCTTGACCTTTTCTTGTAAAATAACTACAGAGCAGCAGGACTAGTTGAAATATTTATTGAAACACAAAACACTTGAACTTCATACTACTGCAATGTTATTACCGTCCAAGAGACTTCTGAAGAGAACATCTCTGTTCTGAAACTTACAAATACAACAACACCATAAATGTTCCCATTCCGTAATACTAAATTAAGCATTACAAAGTAAAAATGCTATATGCAATAACTGCTATTAACCTCAAATCGTACTACCCACTCACTTTGACCAAATCAAATACTGCAGGGCATAATTGCCATTTGTACACTACCCTCTTCTGGAAAAAACATTTCAAATTGAAGGTCTTGGAGTGGTGTCTCCGTCAGATGAGACACAAAATGTAAAAGCGTGTATAAACTGTTGGTTGAGCCACATATATTCTACTTCTATTTCTCTGCTCTGTATTCTTGGTATGTGTGTTTCCTTATTGGTTAGGTTACTATACATGAGAATATGAGGCTTAGGGTAAGTCATCAACATCCGTTTCCTAACTGTTGAAAATTGTTTGGTCAGATGTAATTATATTTAGATATTGACTTTTAAGGAAAGTCTAACGAGTTAAGGAAGGATACACCCAAAAATCAAGGGAGTGGGGATTGATTCTGCCTTCTATGTAATTAATTGAAAGCTAAGTAATCATATACTCTTTCTAATACCTGTACTGTACCTATATATACATCTATATTTAACATACGATACCAGCACTCCCCCTTATTTTAAAACAAAAAGGATTTGTTTTTGTAGTTTATTCAACATCTAAGCTTACCACTCATGGTCAATTGGAGTATATGGTAATTTTTACCTAAGTAGAAAAATGTTTACTTTCTGAGATTTAGTCCGAACTTCGTTTGTAAGCATATACTGTCATTTTTTTCCTCCTGGTATTTCATCTGTTCTCTAATTTTGCTGCAACTCTAGGTTATTGGTATGTATGATAGCCTTGACGAATATCTGAAGGTTGTAGATGCTTATACTGATCTTATTCTTCAGAATCAGATGGTAAGTTCAAGTGAGTGAGTACAATCAGACTGTTACTAGTTCTCTATGTCTTCTAAGTAAAAAGTTTATTTTGCGATGGTGTTTCTTCCTTTTTTGGATGCACTAATATGTTGACTATTTTACAGAGCATAGATGATTTGGGCTTATTTAGGCAAGTTTAGTAATCATTTTTTTTTCCTATGACTGTTTAAAATATTAAACTTTGAAGGTTTAGATATTTAGTTATCATTTTGGGTTAAATATGTTTTTGGTCCCTCAAGTTTCAGCGAAATTTGGAATTAGTCCCTCATCAAAACTTTTGACCAATTTAGTCTTCATCTTTTAAAATACATGAATTTAGTCCTTTTAACCAAATTTTGTTAAGTTTATATGACGTTTCAAGCGCATTTCATGATAGTATTTAAATTATTTACACTGTTTGACACATTTTTGCTTCAATGTTAATTTAAATACTATCATGAAATGTGCTTGAAATGTCAGATAAACTTAACAAAATTTGGT
>Ga0214542_1002195_pt1 | contig 40461 bp, 17 predicted proteins | sample CNSS1metaG_FD_160096 | JGI IMG/M metagenome (GOLD analysis project Ga0214542, IMG submission 160096) | Root nodule microbial communities from cowpea collected in UCLA plant growth center, Los Angeles, California, USA - CNSS1 | ecosystem: Host-associated > Plants > Roots > Nodule | place: USA... | reverse complement strand
TATATATATATATATATATATATATATATATATATATATATATATATATATATATATATATATATATAATGTTTAGAAAATAAATAAGTTAATTGACAAAAGATGAGCGAATTTGGATCCTCAATGCAAAAGTGAATATTCAAATAGACAATATAGAAATAAATAATTTCATTAGGTTATTCTCTTCTGAGAAAAATAAATAAATTTTATGTATGTACGTATAGTGAGGGATTCGTATTTAAAATTACAAAACAAAATTTACATTAAAATCTTAATTTAATAATTTATTTTTTATTTTATTGAAAAAAGGTATTTAAAATAATTTTATAATTAATAGTTTATAATATTTCATTTTTAATATATTTATTTTCTTTCATGATTAATTTCTTAAAAGATTTGTGTAATTTCAGTTTCAAAACACTGTTTTTTCAGCAATAACAATAGTTATGAATAGTGTTTTTTCTCTGATGATAAATAGTGTTGATAACACTTCAGAAACAATTAATGTGTTTAAAAGTGAACAATTTTATATATAAAAAAAAAAGTAAAATTAATATAACATTTTCAGACTATGGTATCGTATAATCAAATAAACAAGTCTTTCCCAACAAAATAAAAATAAATAGAATCACTTTCTGATGATAAATAAATAGACAAGATGATATAACGCGTTCTCTTTCTCGATAGTCAACTCAATGATAGAAATGACCCTCGAAATACTTTGATCCCTGATTTTTGTTCGGATGCGTTTAAAAGTAATTCATGTATTCCTGTAACTTTTGACACCTTGATATAAAATAGTAAAAATAGTTGTTGGTGTTCGAAACAAAATAAACAAAACTAGGTTAATTTTATAGAAGGGTATCCATGAAACAACTTTTCACGAAACAGAACAGAAGATGATGATTCCATAGTGAATAACATAAATATAGTTTCAGTATATAACTATTACTACATGTCATAAAGAAGTGAAGAATTTGTAAGGAATCCAAGTTGCAGGAACTAGGAATCATGATAGTATGCAAAGATAAATAATTGTGAGCAGAGTGAAGAATATCAGGAACTGATATTTCCCAGCACTCACAGAAGAAGTTTCATACAAACACACTAAAAATCCTCCCTATTGTCTTCACAGATGTATGTGGGCAACATGAGACCTATCCACGACATAAGTCAACAGCGGGAATGGAAAGATAGATTATACATTAATGTCTTTTAACAAATGGAAGGAACATGTCCTATCCTATAATATAAGGTCTCATTCCAACATACTAGCCCATTGCATACTTCTGAGTCCAGCTCCTAGCAGTTGTCTCATACTTGGACCTGTCTGTCTTGTACATATGAGCAATTTCAGGCACCAAAGGATCATCTGGGTTTGGATCCGTCAATAGGGAGCAGATGGAGAGCAGGACCTGAAAAAGGAAAGACAAACCCTTCCCACCCATTTAAAAAACAGCAATAGTCCAACAGAAACATCGACCATAAATAAAACATTGCAATGGGAGGCCTTCCAATGTTTCTCCCAGAAAAAGTTTCACAACAAGACCACATTAAGAAGTGTTCCTTGTATGATATATAATATTACAAGCCATAACTTAGGTTTTATAAGGTGAAACAGATGCATGCAATAAAATAGTATACTACAAGAATTGCAGGCAGTCCAGACCCCAGAATGTGAAATAGACCCAGCTTATGTTTCATAAGATGAGAAACGAAAGAGTCCACCCTACTCTTGTTGGGTGAAATTTATTAGAAATCATTAAATTTAATGGATTCCAATTCATGATTTTACAATTTCCAATAAATTTTAACCAATGGCATAAAATGCATTAGAAAGAATATGTTGGTTGCACTTCCCCCATGCCATACATATCCATCAATATTCTGGATTATGGAAGAGATTCTCATATCACACAGACCACAGGTTTGCAACCTTGTACAACACTATGCTAAATTAACTGTTGGATTTCTCTACCAATTATTTGTATATTCTTTGCCTCAGAAATATTTGTGATTATAAGCATTGCTGCTGTATTGCAAAACTTCCTTTCCCTCACAAGTAAAGCCATAGAAGATTAGCATTAAGAAGTTTAGTGCAGTCATAACCTTAGATATTGTCAAGGCAGGGCTCCACTGCTCCTTTAAGATATCAAGACAAATGCTGCCATTGCTGTTGATATTTGGGTGAAAAACTTTTGTCCTGAATGCAACCTGCAAAGAAATAAAGTAGACATACAGAAAAAGAAGGGTTAAAGCATTGAAAAAAAAGGAGCTTTATGTGAATTGGAGGTCACGTCTAAAGAGTAGTGACGGTGAACATAAAAGTAAGTCATTGGAAAAGCTCAATCGATTTTCCTAAAAACAGAAGAGTTTCTAACACTAACTTTCTAAGCAAATAATTCAAATCTAAATTCTGAAATATCATATAGAAAGAGTAAATCCAGATCACTGAATTAGAGAATTTATTCTGTTCTGTCTTTAAGGTGCAACCACACAATCTTCCTTTAAATGATTTGAAGGTAAAGTTAGAGTAACGATACCGGCCCTCAGTGACAGAAACCACACTAAATTTATTTGCACACATCATCACTCATGGTGAATTGGATGAATAAAGTATGAATTTTATGATTATTGATGAAAAAAATAAAAATGATGATATTTTTATAAAATACAAGCACATGGACAATTATGAAAAGGTAAACTTTCTCCGTTTTCTCTTAAACAGTTACCATTTACACTTTACTCTTTAAAGTACACCCCATCACATTAAGGATCTGGATCTCTCTGGTGGCCAATGGGTTCTCTGAACCAAGAAAAACAGGCTCTTCTGTCGTATAGATATTGAGTAACTACGATTTCCACGGTCATATCTTCTAATACCTCTCTCCCTAACTGCTCTAACCCCAAAATCTTGTCCTTGAAAGTTAATATGTCAACTCCTTTGGTCCCCTCACTATGTTATCCAAAACAACATCCACGACTCCGAGTAGCATTCTCCAAATAGTGGCTACTTTACAGCTTATAATTACAAAATTCATTATTTAGCTAGTTTTTTAAACTTTTTATTACTCACTGAAAGTTTTGGTTTAATGAGGTAGCTCCATCTCTGCAGGTAACTTTTAGAAATTTCAACATGTGAAAACAGTACATAAGCTGCTCCCCAATCAGGAAAACTAATATTTGTTTTTAGCCCAAGCAAGCAAGCGCATATTGTAAACTTCTAGGCAGAAAATAAAACACAACAACCGAAAAACTAGAATAGTCCATCACATATAAAATAACAGCATTTCCATTAGTAAATGGGAAGGACTCATCAACATCCCAAAAATGCCACCAGACTGTGATTTAGCACATACATCAGTCACTGCCAAAATTCAATATGTCACTAGTATAAACATCTCAGTCAAGGCACTAAAGTTACATTGTGACAAGATTTTAACAGCACAGCGAAGGAAGTATGCTTGCATGTTTGAAATGAAAAACACAAATATCTTTAAAAAAAAATCATAAAATCTATTCAACAAATGGTAGAACAATCCAAAATTCAGGACAAATAGAAAATGTAACCACATAAACGGAAAAAGTCCACTATTCTCCAAGCATAGATATAATAAAGGCAGAATTGTTGAAATTGTATTGAGCAGGACGCTAATACCTTGGGTGGCTTGAATGGATAATCAGGAGGAAAATGAATAGTGACTAGAAAAACACCCCCAGCATAAGGACTGTCAGGGGGTCCCATTATAGTTGCTTGCCAATGAAACATGTCTTCTGCTACGGGACCTGGGAAGGTAATAATCATTAGAAAACAATAAAACATTAAATTTCAAATATAGAATCAGAAAATGATGTATAATGTGTAACAGACTAAAGAGTGGAGCTTAAATAAAATTTTCAAATATACACAGACTTGCAACTTACCTCCGCTTGTTTGATAAATACATTCTTCACCTCAGATAATAACATATCAGTCATATATAATCATAAAATGAGAGTTATCTTCCAATGCATTCAACAACCAAAGCAGAGATAATCATAACAGTATCACCATCTACAATCTATGATAGTTCTTGCAAATCCATAACTCGAGAGTCTCACACTTTGGAGAGAATCTCAATTAACAGAAAGCAATAGAGATTCTAACAGTCTCGGCGTTTGCACTTTAAATGCAGGATTAGCTTAGTAGAAGGAACAACACAAAGGGGATTTAATTTAAAATCGAGACCTATTAATAAAAAAAATTAAGGAACAAAAAACTTATGAATCGTTCGTTATTAATTATGGCCCTTAACCAAGAAAGGCTTCTGACTAGCAGAAAAGTCTCACAAGATACAGTATTGAGAATAATCTTCAAAGGTCAAGCCCAGGGATGAGAAGCTCGTAAAAAATATTTCATCCTACCACCTAAAAAATTGTAAATTTATTACATTCACACACGTAAGCCACCATCTAGTAACTATAACAAAATCCAGACAAACCCATGAAACAAAGAGGGAAAGAAAAAAAGAAAACAACGACCCAGATACTTGTAAATTCCAAAACTCATAGATCGAGCAACATAGGAAGCTTAATTAAAGTTTGACGTCGATACAACGAGAAAAGGGGCAAAAAAGAAAAGGAATTGGGTGAAAGAAATTGTACCGGCACTGCAAGAGGTTGGAGGGTCTTTCTGGAGGTCCTTGAGCTCCTTCAGAATCCGCTTAGAGGCCATGGAAAAAGAACAGAAGAAGATTCGCGTTCGATCTACGAAGAAAAAAAGGAAGCGTTGCAGAGAGAGAAAGAGAGAGAAGCCCCTCTTGAACGAAACAAAGGAGGAAGAGAAAACCAAACCAAGTTGCAGATATGACTAAGTAAGGAAAGAGACAATAATTATACAATAGAAATCTAAAATCGCAATCCATTTTTACTAATCTTGCGCGGACAACAAAACACAGACCCGTGTTTTTTTTCCTTTTAATGTTTAAGGTTTTTTTTATATTTATTTTTGGGAAGAGTTTATTGTTTTCATTTTCTTTTTCTGCTTTCATTTTTTTTATTTGTTTTCATTTAATGCTTTAATAGTTTTTAATTATATTATTTGTTTTAATCACTTACTTTAACTTTGTATAGTATTTTTCTTTCCACTCATATGTATAAAAATAAATTTATGATTGAAAAAAATAATAATAATCCAGACTATATTTAAATTTTAAAATAATTGATAAATATAAAATATTTTAAAAAATAATGGAATTACTGCTCACGCATTTTTTACCAGGCTACGCATGAGTGATATTGGATTGGGTTTAAATTCTTAATTGTAGTTAGGTTAACGTTTTCATATCCCAAAAAAAAAAAAAAAAAATATATATATATATATATATATATATATATATTTTATTTTTATTTTTTTCAATTGAAAGACAAAGACAGGAAAATTATTTTGGTTTAAATTCACTCCTATAGTTTCTAGAATATGTAATTTTAATTTTCATAAAATTGTAGTTACTTACTCATTTGTAAAATTAAGTAATTTTAGTTTATAATTAATATATATTTCAATTGTGAAAAAATATATTAACATATTTATTAAATAATATGTATTACATTTTTTTTAATTGTTATCATTATTATTTTTTATATATAAGTATATACATATTTAATTTATTGTCATTAAATAAATAATTAAAAATTGACCAAAATTATTTTATTTAAAAAAATTAGAGAAACAAATTTTTAGTTGAAATTTTATTGATACTAAAATCACACATTCGCAAAACGCATGAAAGTTTAAAAAAATCAAAATAACATTATTGTAGGTGTGTTAAATTTATTAATAATTTTAGTTTACGCTAAAGATCCTTTAACTGCAATTATTAGTGTCATAGGGAGCATCAAAATTAGTTTTGGTCCCAATGTAAAAAAAAAATAGTGTTGAATTGTTGGAGTATATTTATAATTAAGTTGATGTTATTCATGTGTTCTTAATTGACGTTATATTTTACTTCCTTCATTTTAAAGTAATAATTATTACACAGTAATTAAAAAAAAGGTCAGTTTATCCGAATTTAAAAAACAAACATCATCAACTTTTCCATTTTTCTAGTGAGTGACTTTCACCCTTTGTTTTTTTGTAGAAAGTGGCATTTTTGAATGACATTTTTTGTCAATAGCTTCTTTAATTATTAATTTAACCTTGAAAAGTGGGTTAAAAAAATAAACTAGTCCATGGTAGTGTAGTTTTTATCCAAATTTCTATTATTTTCAAACCTAAATTAAAAGATACTAGAACACAAGTACATTGAGCAAACAAGTTTTCTTTGTAATAGTATATTTTGGAAGAAATTATAATAAAAATACTTTTATTACATAACATCTTATGTTTGGCACGCCCGTTTTCTGATTTCTGTATTACATAAAATAAATGTTTATTTTATATAATTAAATTTTATAATAATAAGTATTGTTATTTGAAAAAACAGTTTTTTTTCTTAGTTTGAAAAGGTCCAACTACAGTTCCTATAACTGGTTGCCTGGTCTATATTGAAATGTAAAGCATAAGAAGGATTCCATGTTTTGTTCTCTTTACCTCAAGTAGAAGTAATGCAACAAATGAAATGCAAATTAGATAAACAATCATTTTGCTTTTGCTTCAATTCACTCACATTATTATTGCTTCTTCTTTTTTCCGATTTGGGACTTTGATACACTATTGTGCTCAAACAACCACCCAAATTTCTTTACATGTGCTTCAAGTTCCACATCGCTATCCCAACAAATTCTTGTTTCTCCACTCCCTTTCTATCCACTCACATAATTTTGTCTAATTTTCTATGGGAAAAGTTAAGGAAGAGAAAACAACACATGCAAGTTGCGGCAGCATGGCCTAATACCTAGTTTTTTATAAAGGAAAAAATATTCATGCATATGCAGAACCATGACAGGGAAATTAAACCCAAAATGCATTAGGCACAGGGTAGCTTTGGCCTTTAAGTTCCCTTTCTACCTTTGTTTACCAAAGAGAATGATACGTTACGTTACACCTTAAAAAGCTACCATTGCTGATACCTAATTTGCCACTCATTTCTAGTTACTCTCTACTTAATTTACAATAGGGAAAAACTGAGTTACTTCACTGATGCAGGGTGCTCCATCACACTGTGGTTTTCTTCTGAGTCACAAAAGAACAAACACAGTGAACATTTTCTCGAGTACTTTATGATTCCTATCACCAACCACACAAAAAAAGAACAATAAATGTTTTCATAAATACAAGGTGGACTTATGTGCATCCCACTTCGCAATGGAGAGAACCAGCAGCGAGTTAAACTGCTGCAGAAGAGACCCTTTTTCTATTTTCTAAGCAAAGAATATTACATTTCCTTTTTACATTTTATTCTTCCTTTACTTTTATAAAGTGAAAAAAAGAAATAAAAAAAAAAATTAGATACAAGTGAACCATATCTTGATCACCTCTAAATCGCACGCAGTGGACATATCAATCCGCCATTTGTATAGAACACATCTCCAACCAACTCATCGTATTTTGATCCTGTGGTCCATTCAAAGCGAAGCAACAACATCAATTCGAATAATCACATTCAGACACCACAAATAGAAACAGACACCACCAAAATCCAAATTCAAAAGCCACATTCAAGATCCCTACCCTATTGCCAGTCAGAAACAAATGAAATATCAAAATCCATCACATACACCTAATGAAAGAAAAATAACAGCTGACCATTAATTTGGATTGCAGATTCATGAAAAACAACTTTTACGCTTTTAAACAATCTACAAACTCCACCCTACCCTCGTAAATTTTGTATTCTGGTGAATGATAACTATACTAAATACAGAAATACATAATTTTGTTAGTGTAGCGGCACATTATGAGATTCATGACATAGCAGTGGGGACCGGTTTGAGAAGTCTTGAACAAAACCAAAAAGAAACCCATGTCTTCAATGATGTTTTTTGGTTTTCTATTATAGACAAAAGGTACGTGTGAGTAATGTTATTGTTCTAGCATCTACACTAAGAATTAACCCACGTAACAAGTACATTGAAAAACTGTGATCCATAAACATACATTTTTACGGTGTCTTAAGATATAAAGGTTTAAAACAGAGACACCCATTTGAGAAACTAAAATATTTGAATAGACGGCTTTTTCATGATATAGAGTGATGAAATTTCTGATAACTGCAAAACATAATTATCTGATATAAATGTGTCACACCATGACGCTATGCTAGAACTTCACAGCAATTAAGAAACAAGTAGGAACATGGGTGGGTGGGTGGTAGCAAGCATTAAAGAAGTGAGTAGTGTAGGTTACCATTGGAGGAGAGTGATGGAGCAAAGGGGAGGGTCTCCGTTTTCAAGTCTCCTCATGGTGACACCTCCGCATACGACAGTGACGGCGATGGAGGGTGAGTTCCAACCCTGCAAGCCCACACTGGTTTTGGTTCGAATCTCCACAGTGGGGGTCAACGCTTTGCTCTCCACCGCGCCCTTAAGCTTTCTCCTCAGCCTATCGTCCAGTGCAAGCTTCGTCACTTTCGTCGCCGCCTTCACCTGCGCCAAGCCCTGCTGCTCCACCACGAACCCCGCCACCTTCGACGACCCCAGACTCAGGTTCCCGTCATCCGCCGACACCTCCACCTTGCTCTGCCCGAAGTGCCACGACATCTTCCCACTCCGGTTCCGCACCTCCACCCGCGCCGTCGTGTCGGCGTCGAGGTAGGCCCCGTCGTTGGTGTTGGAGACGTTGAGCTTGGGGACGCGGAAGGAGCTGAGGCGGAACTTCGGCAGGGCGGGGTCGTACAAGAGGTAGAAGACGGCGGCGGCGATGACGAGGAAGAGGAAGATGACGATGAAGAGGATGCAGAAGGTGCAGCAGCATACGCGGCAGCAGCGCCGGCGGCGCTTTGGTCTCGGCCGGAAGGAGGGTGGGAGAGCGGCCTTTCGCAGCGGCCCAGGCGCCGGTTGGAACTGGTGGTCCCGGTAGGCGGGGGGTTTCTGTAGTGTTGGTCTGGGTTGAGAGGTGGGGTCTCCTCCATAACCGGGGGGTTTGGGTAGAGGCTGTTCGGGTTTGGGTTGATGATCGGGGGGGTTCCGCGGCGGTGTTTGGGGTGCGGCGGATTGTTCCATGGTGGAGGGAGTGAGAAAAATGAGAATATTGTGGAAGGAAATGAATCAATTGGGCAATGTGATGGAAGATGAGTGGTGTTTGAGAATGTAGATGAATGCAGAGGTAACAGAAAGATTGAAGGTGATGGACATGTTTGTGAGTTTGGTGTGGTGAAGATTGAAGATGATGAAAATGCAGGTAGGGGAATTGAAGATGAAGAATGTTGTTGGATCTGAAGGGAGAGAGAAGCGGGAGTGAGTATATGGAAAAGGTAAGGTTGTGGAGTAATCAGAGGCTGAAAATGAGCGCCGTTTTTTGTTTGGTATGATGAGCATTACACAGGTGCACTGTCACAACCCACACCACAACGCTCATTTTCTCCACGTCCTACTTTCCTTCTTAGGCTTAATCACTTCCGAGATTCCATGCACCTTCTAAGAACAAAAGTACAAACAAATACATTCTCGTAGATTTGTTCCAACTATGTTATATGTCAATCCCCCAACCCTGTCTGGACTGAAGTCCACGTGGATTCATTCACAAGAACCATCGACTATACATCTCTACTCCTACTCACTCTTCCATTCCATCTTAAGAATACATTAATTTACAGTAGCTAAAATAATTACTCAGTCTATAATTCTCGTAAAAATATTTTTTTCATTTTAACTCCTTCGTGTTTTCTAATTCTTCTATATTAATTTAACACTATGAACACAATTATGAGAGGTTAATTAATTAAAATATCTTCTAAATAATTTCAAAGGAAAATTTGTCATGAATTTGTTGATGATAAGTAAATTGATTTGTTAATAAACACCAAGAACAACAACATTTCAAATAATTAGTAAGAAAAAAACTCAAAAAATAATACAAAAATATTTTATATTGGTTTAATTATTTTTTAATCTATATTCAATTAATTCATACAGTTTAAGTTTAACTTTGTTCATTCAGATCTTGAAACATTCAATTATAATAAAGACTTGTGTAAATAGATTAAAAGAATCAATTACATTAGTAATATATAAAAACAAAGCATGCAAAACTTAAAAACTAAAAATTAAATATAATAAATTATATACATATATTTAAAATAATTATAAATTATGATCATATAATCAATTATTTTGGGAAACCATCACTGTTAAACAAATGACACATTACATTGATTATGAAATTGATGTTGTTTAAGACGATGTAATAATTTGAACACACATTAATCGATTGTACCATGACTTATTTAATATTGAAAGATTAATTATTGTTGAACAAAAAATTTGACATCGGTTGTCTTTTTGTTACAATTGATATAATATGTAGATGAAATATGTTATATATCATATCGGTTTTAAGCTTATCAAATGTGATATTTCCTGTTTTCTTCGAAAAAACAACAAATGTTCGTAATATCATGTTGTAATCAAATTTACACAAATTTCAGATGGCATGAAATTAAAATATTTTATGCGTTGATGTAGTAAATCCTAAAGTTTTACTTAAAAATCAATACTTTTCATAATTTACGATAAAATATTTCAAATGTCCAAATAAAACATTATGATAAAAATAATGAAAATGATTTTTTATGTTGCAAAAATATTTTGTCTACTTGTTATGAAAATTTGTAAGAGTGTCTATTCCAATAATATTTCATTTTCATGAAGTGTGTGCGTCTGTGTGTGCGTGCGTGTGGGGTGAAGGCAATATACGGTATGAGTTGAGGTTTAAGGTTAATGATTTATTCATTCTAATAGAGGACTAAATGAATTGATGATTTATCTTAAAACCTCATTATCGGTTCCACGATAGGTATTAATGTTCTGATATCAAGTAAGTTGAATAACATGGTTAGAATCATTCACTCATTATCTTAGATGGTGGAAAAAGAAATAAGTATTTAAATTGTCTTAATTATGAGTGTCAAAGCGAGGTTGGAGTTTTCAACCCGCCAGCTCGTTTTGGCCCGATTTGCCTAACCTGTCAAAATGGCGGCTAAAAGTGGGAAACTCCGCCCTTGGCTTGTTGATCTTTTTCTAAATTATTTCTAATTTTAAAAATTAAAATAATTAAAAAATTAAAATTTATATATCATGTTTTTCTATGAATGTAAATATGCAATAATATTAAAATTTTAAATCATTAATACTTACAAATTAAGTTTTAATTATTAGTTATAATAAAATAGTTTAACATGTAAATATAATAATTATTTTAATTTATTCGATTAAAGATATTAATTATTTAATTAAAAGTTTAGAAAATATTTGTATGATTAAATATGTTATAAATACTTATTTAGAAGTATGTATAAAAAAAATTTATAAATAAAAAAATAAATGATAGATCAACCCGTCAGCCCGTCGACCTGTCATGTGGTGGAATGGGTTACAGCTTCTGGTTCATTTTTAGTGGCAAGTCAGCCCGATCCGATCTATTTTTGACGGGTCAAAAATAGGATGGGCAAAAATTGACAAAACTTGTTCATTTCGCCACCCTATGTAACGCCCCATTTAATTTAATACAAAAAAATTAAAGGAAACGTCACACAGAGATAATCAACAGTGCAGTCCTGGGGTTCATAACGTCACCCCTACAAAACCAGGCACACCACAATGCCAACAAAAGCAGGATAACAGTTTAACTAAGAGTTTTCAATCCAAAGACAACGAGTACAGGGGCCATAGCCCTAAAGAAGACATGAAGAAGAGAAGTGTAAGATCCAGCCCAGACGGCTAAGCGGTGGAATCACCATTCCCTTGTTGACCACGAGAACTTCGCCCATCTGCTCCCATCAACCAAGTCGATGATCATCGCAAGAAAGAACAGCCACATACATCACAACCATGCAACAAAACGGGTAAGCTAGAGCCAACAACATATTCATCATGCAGTCAAATATATTTTCATCATCCCATATCCATATAATCAACCAAACATGTTATGACTCTCATTCAATACACTACGACTCGACTCGACTCATCCGGATACGTATAACTTAGTCGGATTCAGCGGATGCTTGCACTTGTGGTGGATATCCCTGCTCGACTCTGAGCTGCTCATCTCCGAGCTATGTGTTACAAGTGTTACGATAAATCAAATCTCCCTCACCACAAGGTTAGCCCTTAATGAATTTCAGGCCTCCTGCTACTCTCACCACAGGAGTCAGTCTGCTCTAAGTGAGACTAACTGGCCCCTTAGAGTGTCAGGATGCAGTCCTTACCTTGAATCCTTACCTAGTTATACAGATGGGGCACCACCATGGGCACCCACTAACAGGGGCCATGGAATTACGTCCCGACCACTGAAGCGCAACCCTGAAAGTCTCGCCTAGAGACCCCAAGGAATTTACACGCTGACACGGACCAACATTCATAACTCAGCAATAGGAGAACATTAAATCATGTTTACATTTCTATAGCAACCCTCGAGATTAGTTCCTCATACGCATCATATTTCGAATCCATACCTCGGATCATCACCACCCCATGAATCTAGGGCCTCATCTCACATCGATAACGTATTCCTTTAGTTCCAAACCTTTCATTCATTTCACATGCCAATAACATACCCAACCCGTCATACGAAATTCATAAATCATGCCAAACATACCTTATACTCCATCATATACATATCACTCATCATACAATCCTACTCAACCAAGACAGATCGTTTAGGAATAAACCGACAGCCAAACACAGCACGTTCTCGCCCAGCACCTCGCTCAGGCTGAGGGGTCTCGCTCAGGCGAGTTCCCCCTCCGCCTAGGCGAGGGCACAAAAACACAAGCCTGGACAACGCGGGATCTCGCTTAGGCGAGACCCCTCTCGCCTGGGCGAGTTGTCTGCTCGCTCAAAAGTCGAGCTGGCCGCCTGGGCGACCTTTCGCGCAACAGCTCTGGGCGAGCTCCCTGTTCATCTCGCCTAGGCGAGTCTGGCTCGCTTGGGCGAGATTAACAGGTCTCGCCACTGTTTCACCTGCAGCAGCCAAGTTCTTCACCCAAACAGTTCATACAATATATTCTCACGCATCAAAACGAAATATCACGCCATCAAATTAATAACCAACTCATACACGGCTCAGAAGCATGACCCGAAATTAAAACCCTAACTTCCCGTACCTGGAAATAGGTTCATACAGGACCTTCGACGCGTAACCAAGGAGCACAACAGCTCTAGGACTCACTACGGAGCTGAAAACAGAATGTGCACGGAACAAGGCAGATTAGTACTAACCTTAACTGCGAAACTACAAGGGAAAGCCAAAAAGGGAACTCCGGTGAGCTAGAGAGGTACTTACGTGGAGTAGAAACTGATCCGGAGCTAGCTCGAGAGACTTAGGGAGGAACCCTAGCAGAGCGTTCTGTGAGGGGTATGGGGAGTGACGGCTGGTTCTTTTCTGAAAGTGCAAAAAATGTGGAATTAGGGCAACGCTAAGGGTCTTTATATCATGGGCCAGCCTTTTAGGCCCAATACTGTAGGGCAGCCCACTAACTTTTAGGGCAAGAATAAAATGGGCCTTACACCCTATATGTATTAATTATTTTACAATATATCATAAAAGAGAGTTAATCATTAACATTTTCATATTACTAGTAATTCAGTGTAAAGATGACAAATAAATCCCGTGAGTATTGCTCGGACTCGTCCTTGTTTTGATGGAAAATCCCCGCATTGACTGGGTATGGGTATGAGGAATCCTCGACCTTTTGAATTGGGTATGAGGATGGGTACGAGGATGTATATATTCCCGCCATAATATCCGTCATCGTTTAAATTATTAAAATATTCACAATTAATTAAGTAACCATATATTTATTTACTTTCTATTTTTTATTTTTTCTAATTATTTGTTTTGTCATGAAACTCATTCGTATCTCCAATATATTTTTCATCTTATCATAACATTTATGTAATTATGTTAAAATGATGTATGTCAATTAAAAAAAAATTATGTCTCACATTTGAATATTTCTATTATTTTTTAATATTTTTATTTATTGTATATTTTCCTTTCCCATGAGAATGTTTAATACTCTCATTTTAAGTATTTAATATCATAGCTTTTATTTATTATGTAATATAAAAAAATTTACTTATTATTATTAATTTTTGTTTTATTTAAAGAACTTTTTTTGTTTCGCTAAAATAATTTTTGTTATTTATCAACCATTGAGTATATATGTTGATATTTGAAAAGTTTTCTTAGATCTCTAAGATATTTTTCATCTTATCATACCCTTAATTATACATTTATTTTTCTTTGTGCGATTTCTTTCAATAGTCTCTCAAATTGTGTAAAAGACACACATTTGTTAATTTTTTGATATATTTATTTGTTGTTTATTTCATCATGGTAGAATACTATTTTGATATATTTTATATAATTATTTTTTATTTTTTAACTCGTTATCAATCATATTGTAATTTTTCACTATCATAATTGTATAAATAACTTTTATTTAATACAATATAAAAATTTAATGTAATTGTCATGAGTTTTTTTACCATCTAACATATATTGGAGTTCAAGAGATACAATATATATGTTAACATTTTATTATTCTGTTTATTATTTGTTCTTTGTGTCATTTTGATGAAGTGATGTATTATAAATTGTATTGGTGTATAAAAAAGCATTCATTAGAATTAAAAAATTGATGTAAACAAACATTTAAAATACATTTTAATTTGAATGTTTGTTTTCCTTTTATATTTAAAAAAATATTTTTAAATTTTATCAACTAGGTTTCATTAATGTTTGCAAATTTAATAAATGTTTTTGATTCTTATGAAATGAAATTTTATTTGGTATTATAATCCAAAATGTAAACAATTATAATTTATTTTAAAGTATTTGATATCGAATAAATAATCATCCTCCTAATAATATTGAATATTTGATAGTATTGTGTTTCTTTTACATAATTTTTATTTTATTTTATCAAAATTAATTAAAATTAATATTTAAGTAATAAGAAGACAAGTACGAATATGGGTACGAGATTATATTCGTTATCAGATGAAAATATGAGGATGTGATAAAAGTTTGATACTCATTGGATTTTGGTATGGGATGATGATACATTTTTTCTACGAAAATGAGTATGTAACAGCGAAATCTGTCACCGTTCCACCCTGTCTCATTGTCATCCCTAATTCAATGTATTACCTATTTCCATGAATAAAAAACTTAACACAAGTTATGGTTTATCATGTAGTACCACTTTTTTTTTACATCATTTCTTACATAATCGAAATAATATCTTGTTATTCTCTATTTTGCTTGTGCATTTAGAAACACGTATTTTAATTTAATATTATCAATTATTCTAAAATTAATAAATTAATTTGTTCGAAAAATATATTGTTAACTTAATTATTATTATAATTTTAATATTTTTTAGAAAATTTTTAATTTTGATTTTTATATTTTGCAAAAATTAGTAATTTTATTTTTTATTATCTTTTTTACACATTTTTAGTCCTATATTTTGTCAAATTAGTAAATTTGACACAACTAAATTTCAAAACAAAAATGTGTTCTATTAAATACTTACAAAAAATAATAATAATTTACTAAAAATAAGAGAAAGTTAATTTAATACACAAAAATTTATTCTTTTAGCAAGGTAAGAAAATGTTTTAAAAATAAGGGTTAAATATGTTTTTGATCCCAAGTTTCAGTGAATTTTGGAATTAGTCCCTCATCAAAACTTTATATCAATTTAGTCCTTCATCTTTCAAAATGCATGAATTTAGTCCTTTTAATCAAATTTTGTTAAGTTTATATAACGTTTCAAGCACATTTCATGATAGTATTTAAGTTAATATTGAAGCAAAAATGTGTCAAACATTGTAAATAATTTAAATATTGTCATGAAATGCGCTTGAAACATCAGATAAATTTAACAAAATTTGGTTAAGAGGACTAAATTCATGCATTTTTAAAGATGAAGGACTAAATTGATCAAAAGTTTTGATGAGGGACTAATTCCAAATTTCACTGAAACTTGAGGGACCAAAAACATATTTAACCCTAAAAATAAAAATTAAATAATATTACAAATAATTTAAAGTATTACATTTAAAAAAAATGAATATTCAAAATTGCTAAAATTTTACAATATAGGAATTAAAATTGAAAAAAATAGAGATCAAAATTGCAGATTTTATTAAATATAAAAACCAAAGTTGCACAGAATTGAAAATTTTGCTATAAAATAAAAAAATAAGTTTTTATTTTTATGTTAAGTACAAATGTATTTTTTTTTAATTTTAAAAATATCTAAATATATTGGAATTTGATTTAAAACTATTTTAACTTCATTTTAATAATCACATTTTTTATTTTGGGGTTCACATTTTAAACCAAAAACGCAAAACACCCGCCCGCACAAATCCTTTTTCTCTGGTCCTTTATTTCCTTTTCTTTTACCAACACTAAAATGAATCCTTTCCCTGTAGGCCCAAACGGTTCAAACCGGGTTCAGTGCAGCTGCTATTTTTATTTTATTTTTCTAAAAAAATCAAATTTAAACAACGAACAGCGGAACCCTGCCTATACTACACTTGTTTGCAGTGCGCAAACCAACTTCCGTTCTCGCCGGGGCCGCACACAGCGTCACAGCCACCGCCACCGCCACCGCCACCGCCACCGCCACCGCCACCGCCACATCTCGCCTTCAGTCAGGTACTTTTCCTTCTCTTTCTTGGTCATCAAAGTTCAAACCCTTTCAATGTTTGCTTTGTCGCGTGTATTGCTTTGCAGTGTCACCACTCACCACTCACCACTCATTCCTTTTTCTGTTAAACTCGTAAACTTTGCTATGCTTTTCTAATTTAATCAATTCAACACTTACAACCAAGAATAATGGAGTTTACGACCGCTTTGTGTAAGCTTCTAACATTGAACTTCTTCAAACATTGAACTCCTATTCTATATCGTTCTCTCAATCAAACGTATAACCCTTCCTTCCTTGCCCTTTGTATCGATCTCACAAAAATTCTTATAAAAACGCCTGCATCTTGAACTTCTATACCGCCCAACCATAATTTTTTTTTTTCAGCATCACCGGAGAGTCACTAAAATCATTGCTCTATGGTATTAGTTTATTAGAGTGGCAACACTGTCCTTCTCATATATAATTGACTCAAGTATCTCTTCAGCAACTCTTAAACTAAAAGCTTGCTCATTCTCCTTTAGAAATGTGCTGAAATTCGGGGAGTGCTTGAATAAAATAAAGATAATAATATCGTGCAGATATGAATTTGCTTCCTGAACCCCTTTACAATATCTTTCTGTCCGTGGTGTACTTTTCTCTTTTTCTTTGCTTGCATTTAGATTAATAGTATTGTTATTTTGTTCAAATGCATTGTTATTTTGTTGTTTGCTAATTTCTAATATTGATTTCTGCTATATTATTTACCTAATGCCCCACTCATAGGGCAAATGTTTGTTGTTTTGTCTATATGATATTCATTCAAAGTTCAGATTGATTGATTTTTTGTAACCTTATTTCACCCTTATTTTTTGTAGAGCAACTGGAGTTGGTTCTGTATGTTTTCAATTGAGTTTTGTTATTTATGCGAGTTTCTCTCTCGCACCTCTCACTGAATCACCCGCTAACTACTGCCAACGCAAACTTTTAAATGGCTCAGATTCTGTGAAATCTCACCATATTAACTTTTTGAATAGAAGATATCAATTTTTTTTTTCTGAAGCCAAGAACGTAAAGCAAAACAAAACAACTCAAAACAACTCCAGCTGCATATGTCTCATCTTTGTCTCTCCTTTTTGTCTCTGCATAGATTGACTTGAGGATGGAATACGTCAGCCCAGAAGGACTTCGCCTGGATGGTCGCCGACCCATGGAGGTACAGCTATTATTTTTTTTCTTGGGCTTTTTTTCCTCCTTTTTTCTTCATTTAATATTCATTCCAAAAAAGGTTCCTTTAGATCTATCAAAAATACTCATGAAGCATATGAAATGCGGAGTGTTAATAAAGAATAACATCCTACACAAATTCTTACATAGTCATGAATTACTGAAGCTTTATGTTAAGTAGTATATATAAGATCTGTAGATAGTACTGCATATGGGTTATACGTAGATGTGCCATGCCATGGGTAAGGAAAATGTGTAAGGGCACATTTTGAACTAGAGAAAAACATATAAACAGGCAGACAACAACCTGAGTTCTGATAAACATTAAAACCTATCAATTAAAAGCTAGAAATGTTGTGGTTTTTCAAATGATAAAAGTAAGAAAATGGAGAGTTTCTAACCCTAAGGATGCCTAACTGACTTTTTTAGTGAGATATATGAAATTGGTCCTATTAGAAAGTGAGGTAATAGAAAGAATTCAGCCCTATTTGACAGCTGTGATTTGTACATGATTTTGGGATTCAACTATTCAAAATGAGATGTACATTAGAGGATAAGGTGAAGTTATTACTGTTTAGTAAAAAAATAGTAGTTAGGAGTGTGATAAAATATATCTACGTGTATAAGCAACTATGAAGTTATTAAAATCTCAATGACTATTACTGCACTTTATATTTCTTTTTCCTGATCTTCTGGTCTTAACTTTTTCTTCCCTCCTTATGGTATATCCTAGATGCGACAAATTCGTGCAGAGATTGGTGCTGTATCCAAAGCAGATGGGTAAATGAATTTTAACTTTTTAGAAAATTAAGTTGTGTTTTCATATGAAGCATTTTTTGACCATAAGGTTTTTTCATTTTGAAACCAGTTCTGCCATATTTGAGATGGGTAATACCAAAGTTATTGCTGCTGTTTATGGCCCTAGAGAGGTACTGTTTAATTATTTACCTTGCTTATGAAAATTTTTCTATGTAATTTAAGGATTGGTAACTCTTTTTTCTGTGTTAGTTGGGTTTAAACATTTAAGAAAGCTTTGATGTGTAGTTGAGCTTTAGTAACCTCTCTGTCTTTCAGGTGCAAAATAGGAGCCAAATAAGCAACCATGCTCTGGTAGTTTTTCTTTTCTTTTTCAATTTATGTTGTGTTTATTTATATGCATTGTAACAAAACCTTAATTGTTGCTTATGTGCGATGTATGTCTGTAGGTTCGGTGTGAGTACAGCATGGCTAATTTTAGCACTGGAGATCGCATGAGGAAAGCAAAGGGTGACAGGTTTTGTTCATTTACTTGCATTTGTTTAACTTCCTATTTGTTTGGCCTCTCGCTTTATTTTTTATATATTCATAGTTTTATACTTGTTAAAATTATATTGGAGCATAGAATACAAGGATGACAGTGAATGTTGCATTAGTAGAATCTATCTTAAGAGTGCCTTGTAATTGTAAATTGGACATTTTTATCTTTTTAACGAGGTAAGAATTTAATTGCAATAATGGTGATGCATGTTTAGACTTTTAGACTATAAATTTTGATTATTAATTAGTAATCTATATATATTGCATTTCTTCATGTAATACAGTATAACTTTTTTTATATTGTATTCATATTTTTCGGTGTAACAACTATCTTGATATCCACTAACTTTAGTGTTTTTGGGGTTGGCTGCTCCATGCCTTTTAGATTGTTGACTACATGCTCAACAATGGGTTATGTATCATAAAACAGTGAAAAGCAAACCCCAAGTGCCCTTACTGCCCTTTCTCATTTTTAATCTTTTCTACAAGCTTTAACTTTCGTGAGTAAACTTTGGCCAAAATTCACTGAGTAGTTTTGAATGACTTAACCATCAATGTTTGCAGATATAAATGTTATCCAGTTTTGCTTCTCCTTCATAGTTTTAATATGGTTCCCATTGTAAGGTTCTCTTACAGAAGGATAATAGGACGACCTCTTGTTTTTTACTACTTCTTTAGTGTATTGAAGTTTTCTCATGCTGCAGGAGATCAACAGAAATTTCTCTGGTTATTCGGCAAACCATGGAAGCATCTATATTGACACATCTATTGCCTCGATCTCAGGTTTATTACACATTTAGAACTTATTTTGTATAAATGTGCATTGCCTTCCCCTAGCCCCCCGTAATGTTTTAGTTATTAAATTTGCAGATAGATATATATGTCCAAGTTCTCCAAGCAGATGGAGGTAACTAAGACCTGATAATGGGATCTTGTGATTCTCTTCTCTCATTGCAATTTTACTTTCTCTCTTTTACTCATTTAATATGTCTATTAATTTTGGGTGATGTTGACATGTCTTTTATAGGAACTAGATCTGCTTGTATAAATGCTGCAACTTTGGCCCTTGCCGATGCTGGGATCCCTATGCGTGATCTTGTAACTTCCTGTAGTGCCGGATACCTTAACAGCACAAGTCTGCTTGGTATATTTCTTTTTACTCGAAATCTGAACTGGCTAAATGCAAGTGTGGTGTGTCTGTTTTCTTTCTGTCAACTTCTGATGCATGGGCTGTCCTAATTATTAAAGGTTTCTGAATGTGTACAGATTTGAATTATGTAGAAGACAGTGCTGGAGGTCCCGATGTAACCCTAGGAATTCTGCCAAAGTTGGATAAAGTGACACTGCTTCAGGTTAATTCATGTCTCATTATTTCCTCTGTATCTACTGTGTAGTCAACCAAGTAAAGTAGTTAAAGAGAAAGGAAAACTTTTATGCTTCCTCCTGACTGTTTGGCCTAATTATGGTGTGTATTGCTTGTATATTGTGCTAATGTGTATCATCCACACTGCCTGTTATTAACCTTTTTCTTGGGCCCTTGAGCATCTTGTTTCAAGTATTGCTCTCTCAGTCATTGGTACTCACGTAGTAAAGAGTCTGGTGGTGTTGAAGATGTAATCCCTCTCCTTCCTTCAAAAATTGTTCTCATTATCTGACTTGAAAGATTTTGAAGGGAACACTAAAGTTTAACCCTTGATTAGTCAAGGGAGTAGGTGCATGTTCGGAAACCCCTAAAAGAAGCTTATCTAAGCTCGCCTCAGATTGAACAACCTGATAGTTGCAGTACACATGAATCTGTTTTTCAAATATTTGTTTTTTAATCAACAGATATATCTTCGTTCTATAATGCATCCATCACTTTAGAGAAGTCAAATTCAAATCTTCATTTTACTTCTTACGAAGGTTCTTGATTGAGTGATTTGCTGTTGTACCCCTTGATTGGTGTTAGACAAATGTTCTTTTTAGTCTGAGTTAATGTTTGATCAAGTGTAACTTAATTTTCCCTAGGATCATACTTGTTAACTCTTTATTTGGAATTCCAGTTTGGCATCTTTTATTTTCTTAGTTGCAGATCTCTTGTTGGTTCTTTAAATTTGGACTGAAGAAAAATACTAGCAATATACTTGATATATTCTTTCCGCCACGTTATTATAGGACGAAATTCATGTATGATCCACAAAAGAGAGGGAGACACTTCATTTAGTGGCGTTGGCATGAATTTCATCCAATGACAGTTTATCAGTCAGTTTATTGCTACCATTCCTCTTAGATTGATATTATGAAGTTACATTGGTTTCGAACACGTGCCACTATGTAAAGGCTGGTTGAGATTATGAACCTTCAAAACTTTAATCAGAAATTTACTGCTATCATTATTATGAAAAGCTCTTTTGTAATCCAGCTTATTTCTTTCGTTCACTCCCTGCCATATTCCGTAGTTTTAATGGAAAAGCTCTTAGTTCAATTTTATTTGCACTAATATCTGTTGTTACTGTCTATAGATGGATTCTAAACTACCAATTGACATTTTGGAAAATGTTATGCAACTGGCAATTGAAGGCTGCAAAGCAATAGCAAACTACATTCGAGAAGTAAGAAGCTGTTGACACTTTTTGTGATTATACTAAGAGGAGTCAAAACATGTTTTACATTAATTTCACTGCTTAAATCCTGTTTTTCTGTTGGTTGGCAGATTTTGCTGGAGAACACAAAGCAACTAGAGTATCGACGAGGTGTATAGTTTTTATAGCAGAAATGATGTTTCCTCTGTGCTTCCATTATTTGTTGGTTTATGCTAGCGCATGATGCTATGATTATTATTGCCTGTGGTCATGGTTTTCCAGATTTGTAGGTCCGTTCTTTCAGCATTTGTGCTTTTTTTCGTTATGGATGAGAATTCTCTTGTATTTACGTGAAACAATTTTGTTTTTAGCATACGGTGCTGAATAAAACGGAAATTTGTTGTAGAATTTGTTTCTCATTTCTGTCAACTTATCACTTTGACTAAAAGGTAACAAATTTATGATTTATTTTGGGACCACTTTCTGAATTTCCACCAATCCCCCAAAATTAGACATGTAGAATGGAACTAATGATCTGACACTTCAACGAATGAAGAATTAATAATCGAAGTTAGGATCAAAATAATTAGTGGGTTGGTTGAGTGTGTGTACATGGTGGTTGCATCCTCAGAACAAAGCAATAGCATCAGTATTGACAATTTAATTGCTAACTAATTTCAATGGTTAGTTTCCTAAATTTCCTTTCTGGGTACGATAATATTTTATCAAATAGCATGGGTGTTAAATGATTGTATAGCAGTTAAAGTCTTAATAGAGCGAGTTAAACTGATTAATTATGAAAATATAAAAAGTAAATAATTGATAGTAATTTCAAAATCTTGATAAATATGAAGTAGTTTAGTTAAGTTAACATTTTTTTATTTCTTTTAAACAAGTATGCTAAAGCGGAATACGGAAGTTTTTTTATTTCAAAATGAAGTCTAGTAATACACATTTAGAAAAAGAAAAAAAGAAGTATTTGAAGTAATAAAATTATATGGAAAAAAATATAATTTCAGACAAAATTAACCTGAAAGTTGATTATTTCTATGGTAATGGAAAGTCTTTTGGAGCATCTGTGTTTTTTTTTTTGGTGGTGGTTTAGTTTGTTTTTAATTAATACTACACTACATTAAAAATTATATTATCATACTAAATGTTTATAAAAAAAAAAGTAAGCTACGAAGTTATGAGAATTATGAATAGAAATATAACGACAATATAATTGAACACATGATTTTTACTTTTTAAAAGAAACCACTAGTAAAGGATAACAAAAATTAAGATAATTATGAGTGCAGATGAACATACGAAGCTCACTTAAAAAAAAGTAAATACCGATTTATAGTTTGATTAACCAACCACAATGTCTCATCTCAGCAATTTCAACCTTTTAATGCACACCCATTGGTCCCATTTGTACAATGCAGGAGAAGATATTGCTTTTTGACGCACCACTTTTGACCCACTTTATTGAATACAAACATGAATTCAATTACATCACAGTCAACATCAGGATTCTTGACAATGTCATTCAATTGTAAATATCATTTATAATAAAAATATTGACTTCTAGAAAAGTCATTTATAGTATAATTCAGTCAATTAATCATGAAACGAAAACAGTGATAGTATACAAAAGTTATGTGGAAGTTATTAAATTATGCACGTATCACTGTAAAACAGAAAATACCAAAAAAAGATGCATGATCACATTGTCCACTAACCACTCGTTTTATCTCTGTCATAAGATGCAGATCATAGCCGTAACCATCCAATATAAGCAAATTGGAAAACGAAAGCTAAATTATCCATGCCGTGGAACATATCATAAAATCCATGGAGAGAATAATAAACTTGGCAATTACACAACAAATCTAACACTTAAAGAAGCAGCATCCATAGCAGAACAGAAGGAACCAACTAACTAATGAAAAAGCCATTCTCACAAAAAACATAGGCCTCTCTAAAGCACTATTTCTAGCCTAAGATCACAACAACATAAAACCTGAGACTCCTACTAAACAACACTATTTCTACAACTAGATGCTGCTACATTGCTGGATGCAGTAGCAGCAATAACTCAGACCCATTTTGTACAATTCCTCAAAGACCACTTCTGTCAAGACCAAGACGGTCACTGCAAAAACTTGATGCCACAACCGATAGCTGCAGCCGGCCGGTCCATTCCTCTCCCGGCTTCAAGCTCACCGGTTTCTCTATCACCGCCCCATCAACACAAAGCATCTGTTTGTACTCTTCATCACCGAAATCCACCATTGATTTTGACTTCTTCTCCCATGGATTCCACACAGCTGAACACACCATAAAAGTTAAGATGAAAAAGGACTGCCATTAAATTTGTTAGTGGAAAAAATTTGGTACTCATAGAGCTTACCAACATCAGGGAGACCTTCCTTCCTTATGACAAATGTTCGCTTCTTCTCATGATCTAGCACTGCAATTATGTTTGGAGAGCTAAGATAAACTCGATCCACCTGCCATATGGATATTTAAAACCTCTTCATTAGCCTTCATTGTGTCAAAACCAAAAGACTTTAGTGGATATTGTATGTGATTGACAAACTGCAGCATAGGCCAGGAATATAGTGCCATAGTGATATAGTGCTATAGTTACCTCAACCTGAAGCAATAGCTTAAATTGCAGCATGGAACTATAGATATCTACATTTTGTTAACATCAACATAACCTAGAAGGATTTACCTCAGATTCAAATGTTATTGCATCTCCTTGTTCTGTAAATCGTTCTTTTTTGAAAAGGTTGTCTAGGTAATCCAGTGTCTCCAGACCTTCAATCCTTATCTCACTATACAAAATTGTTAATGCGACGTTAATAATGATTGCAATCTTAAAATAAAATTCCCTGTTCTAAAACAATCCAAAGAGGGGTAGTTCAAATAAAAATATATAAACAAGTATCTATATAGGCAAGAGCATTGCAAACAGCGTTCCAGCAGTCAATTTACTATGGAAAAGAAAAATGATGGTTGGACATGATCCCACACGCTCAGAAAAGGGAATGAAGACCAAGTTCAACAAGGAATTATCCATACCTAATGTCAGAAACCAATAAGTATGTGTGATATGCGAATGAGAAACTAAATGGCTTGCCATTTATATTCCTGACTCTAGATATCAAAGACAGGTCCCCATCTGCCGCAAGAGACACCCGAAGACGGAATTCAAAACTGGTACAATTATTAAACAATCGTTAGATTACCACTGCTTGAAATTTACTGCCAAAAACAGGAGAAAGTAATATCAAGTGCATATATGTCAGATTCAAATGATCAAACACATGGAGAGCAGATATCCCAGTTATACTGTCGCACCATGCCATTCATACCTGTGTGGCCAGCACTTCATATCTTCTTCAGATGATTTTAGCACCAGGTCAATGAAGGATTTCCCACTGGAATCATTTCCAGGAAGAGGAGGAGGATTTTCATCAATTGCCCACATTCTATTTCTTGCAAAACCATGCTGCTCCAGCGATCCACAGTTTCCAAACTGTCAAAAAAATTCAGCTCAAGATATGTAACTATGCATGTTATAACTTATACAAAATGAACGTACAAAGGAGTAAGCTTGCCTGTGGAAAACACATCGGAATTCCTCCCCGGATTGCTTTTGGAGCCTTGAAAATTGCCTACAATCAATGGAAAATGGAACAAAATAGTTTAGTAATTAATTACTACTTGTCTCTTTAAAAGGTATAATTGATTAAAGTTCTATGTTCCTACAAAATCATCAGTTAACAAGTTGGTTTTCCCGTCAAAGTTTTTCATTATACCAGTATTCAACTCCAGTGGTTCCAAAGAACAAAATCACTACAATGTACCCTTCTTCCCTGTTTGATGGACAGCATAGAATACTATGATTCATCAAAATCCAAACTTTCTTAAATTTATTGATTATTCGGGCCAATGCCCTTCACATACCAGTTGCAATATAATGCAGATTATCCCAAAATGAAAATTTTCAGATAGCAGGATTATGAAATGTTGACATATTTTCCTTATCAGCGCTGACAACTAACAAAATTCATATAATTTGAAAAATACAGATCGATTTTCAATCAAAATTGAAAGACATACCTTGCTGCTTGTGAATAGAAGTTCTTCCCCATGCTCATTCCGCCATGAAGTGACCTGCGCCCCATGTAAGCTTACCTAATTTCAAGAGAAAAACAGTTAATCCAAGTAATCATAGTAATTAAATTACTCAAACTAGAAATATCCTTACAAAGCAAAATATCCATATCATAACTTCACCAAATGTTAAATTAAAACCGATACGAATTTTGTAACGAACAAGTTCTCACCCTAGCTGAAGAACCCCTTGGGGTCCGAAGCAGAACTTGATCAATTCCATTCCAGTCCTTGGTAATTTCAGTTGCTGCTCTATAGTCCCATACGGCTGCAGAATGCCCCATTCAAATTAGTGCAGATCCTAAACTTCTTCAGCAAAATCCTATTAAGCTTCTCAAATTCGGAACATGCAAATGCCAGAGGATTGAAGGGGTCTCCACCTCACACCTATAGCGTAACAAATAAGTGAATTAGCCTCCTCATCAGTTAAAGCCAAAATCCCAACACCCAATTTCACTCAAAATTTCTTCTCGCTGGTATGATTCAGATCTACGGAACCATAAACCTATTTAAACAAGAATCAGGAATGTGTGATAGAATTCCATGAAAACTCCAGAAAGCCAAGAGCAGAAACATTACACTGAACATTTGGCAATTGAATACCAATCTACCTGGCACACATCCAAACATGTCCTTAAAACTTGTCAGATTTACAGCAGAAAAAGACAATTTAAACACTGAAAAAACTCTGAAAGATTAAAAAACATAATAATTATCAGTAAATAAATAAATCACGCACACATACATACATATACATACACACACATACATATATTACAGCTGTAATAAAACTAAAATTTTCTGTAATAATATAAGCAGAATACAATAACCATAATTTCTTCGGGAAAATTCGCTTGAGGAAGAAAGACCAAATACTAAAAACTCAAGAGAATACTGAATAATAAATCTCCCATTAACCAAACACTGGTAATAAGTGTACTTACTTCAACAATCCGGAATCAGGAATTCTGAGTCTAAACCGACACCAGGTCTTGGATGCAGAGAGAAGCAGCAGTGGGAGCCAGAATAATGCATGACCTCTGTGAAATGAGTTAAGAAAATTCACACATCCAATGACACGAGGCAGCACATGTTCATCGAGTACATAGATACATACATGACGAAGAAGAAGCGTTCAAAAAGTTGAAAGGTACCCTTTTCTTAGAAGTATGCATTCAAGACCATACTTGCAATTGAATCAAGAAAAGTTTAAAACTTTCAACAACCCCAAGATTTGAAAAACCAAAAACTACAGCAAATGGTAGGTGGCAATGTTGTGTGAGGCCGCGATAAAACTTTTACAGAAGCTTAAGATAAGGAGCAAAAACCGGTGTTGTAAATTCTGTGTCTGTTGGCTGCTGAAGAGATCTGGTTCTTGGACGTGGAGATACGAGAAGTAAATGTACACATGTACAAACCGTCAAAAATTTTGAACATTTTTTTAATGTCAATTAAACTATAATAATTCTGTGTACAAGATTTAAAACCAGAGTAAAATATACACCATTCCAGGACAGGGTTGAAAGCTACTTTTTCTTTGGACTGTGGTGGAGAGAATCAACAATCACACAAAAAACACAGCACAACACAATGGAGGGTGATGGATGAATCCATCTCAATATGAAAACCAAAGTAAATAACAATAAATAAAAAAAAAACACTTATGTCTTAAACACATCACTTCAGCATACTATTATAAGGGCATGCGTAGATGTTCGGTATTTCTTCCAATGAGGTGTGCAAAATGGATTTGTCACCGCAATCCCGGGCTTATCTTTCAATTTCTCTTTCTTTTTTCTTTTAGCACGGAAACACTTACAATTTTCCTTTTTTTAATATACTGAGAGACAGGGCACACAAAACAGAAATTGAAATTCCCACAATAAAAAATTTTAGTCTAATAAATTGTCATTATCTTATTAGTATGACAATAATATTAATAATAATAATCATTATTATTATTATTATTACTACTATTATTTCGTCACGGCTGTTCCATTAAGAGGATAAGGGCAAAGAAACGTCCATGGAATTTCAGACTCTGCATCACCGTTAGTATTTTGAACTTTTAAGTTACAATTATTCATACAATATATTGTTTTATTGTTTTGTGATATTGTCTTCATTATCTTTTTCACTGTGCACATTTGTTTTCTTTCCTGTCTCTTTCAATCATGATTACATATACATTTTTTGCATTTTATTACTAAAATCATTTTTTATTTTTTAACCTTTTCAATGTTTACGTTCTACTGTACACCATTGGATTAATGATTAAGGTTTAATATTTTTAAAAACAAAAACCTTGAACTATTTAATTTTTAAGTTGGACTCTTAAATTAAAAATTATAATTGATTCTTTGATCTTCTGCAACTTATACAGGTGTACCTGAAATTATTTTAATCGAAACAAAATATTGTTTTTCTTTGACTTCGAACCCGTAAATTAACTTGAACTCACTTAATAAGTTCGCAAAATATAAAAGGCATGACTAATTTAATAGCTTAAAGACATGATTAGCTTTTTTAAAAGTGTAGATAAGCTATTATTATATGATAAGCTTGATGTATTCATCTATATTTGATTTTATATGAAAAACCCATTTTCATTTATCAGTTTAAAAGCGAAAAATCTTATTTATCTATTTTTAAAATTTTAAAAACATCAAATATTAATCTTGAGTCATGTCGTTATCTTTACTGATATTTAATAAGTTGGTACAAAGAGTGGTCAATTTATTAATCATTCGAGAAAAATATAGTATTGGAAGAAAGACATAAATTTTATTTCTGAATTTATATGTCACCTTAATAAAATGAATAGATACAAAAGAATGGAAGTAATACTACTTTTATTTATGGTAATTGATCATCACGGTTCATGAGATATATTGGGTAAAGATAAATATTTTAGAGGTTTGGGTTTATTGTTGTTTGAATATAGTTTTGATGAAAATAATGAAAGAAGCTTTTACTGTGTGCGATTTGAAAGGCAGAAGACCAATGGGAGGAGTTTAAATTGTAGAATGATGATTTTGAAAAGGAAAACTTTAGGAGCATCTTGATGTGGGTGTTGAAGATTCTTCATGTGAGTGTTGAAGACTCTGAATAAAAAAGCAAACTTTAAAAAATAAGAAATGTAACACATTCCTTGGATAGTCATTGAAGATGAAAGTGTTGGATTAACCGTGAAATAAAAGCATGTGTTGGGATGTTGCACGTGTTGAGGAATGGGCGTAGCAAACTACCTTGTGATGTATCCAACTACCACCGCCCCACACATCCTCATCCTTAATGTCCACTAATCAACGACATTGCTTTCCATACTTGTCACATCTCTCACACCACCACACCCACACAAAATCCTCAATCCTCACTTAACATCTATCATCCATTTCCAATGCCTCAATAATCACCAATATAATACCTAAATATAAGTTTATGGTATACTCAATTCTATATCATTTAGGAATAGATGTTAATGATAATTTAAATTTTATTTTTTTTATATATATTTTTTCGAACACATTTTAAAGATAAAATTATGATGAAGTTTCACATTTCAAAACAGACTATAATCTGAATGTGAATTACTAATATATTACTCGACAAACTTGATATTGAAAGATATATTATTTGTGTTAAATATTGAAGTTGTTTGTGAAGACGAAAATTCTCTTAATCTTTGACTTAATTTTGTATTGATACATCCAATAGTTTTATATTACTTAATAGTCGAGGTTCAAAGTAGTTTAAATAACTTTTCTTTCTTATTCTCTAATTATTTTTAATGACAAAACTGTGAAGAAGTTTGAGACTTTGAATCAAATAATATTTTAAATGCGATTATTGAAACTAAGATTGGAACATATATAATTTATATTAATTTATATATGGTAAATTTAATTTTTAGTAGATATAAAATCTCTAAAATTAATTCATGTAAAAGAGTTTAGGACAATTCATGTAACCTATTCAACCAAATGAACTAGATTCCATTGACGTAGTCTAAATGCATACATATACTTTGGTTATTATATTCATTAGTTTTATTATTCGTTTATTTGGCTACACGGGACCTAATGTATTGAGGTCAGTGCACATGTTCTAGATCTAAGATCAGTTGTTATTCAACTTCCAAAAATTCAAATATGAATATGAATCTAAATCTTATGTTAAATAAAAAAGGCTAAATAATATCAAAAAAATAAAATCTATAAATTTGTTATCTTAAAACTTTAAATTGAAAATAATATTAATTCTAAAAAAAATAGAATAATACCACACCTTTATGTATAATTATTTCACTTTATTCGACAAACACGTGTATAAGAAGTTTAGACCTAAATTACAACCAAAATTAAGAATTTTGAAGAACTATTTTAATTTTATTACACACTTTTCCATGATTAATGTCATAGATATGAAATAGTGAGCCACATTAAAGAAGGGAACACCTGAAATGGGATAAATGCAATGTGGGCACTGGGAACATCTATGGGCTTAAATTAAAATAATAATAAGCTGGACCAATTTGACCATTAAAATAGTCTACAATTGGACCCAATTCAGGCCTGGAGGCCTGTGCTGCGTTACTCCCAGTCATCAATAGTACACAAATCTTGAAACTCTAAATGTGAATGAAATAAATCTTTTATATATTAAAATTGACTTAATTTATAGAAATTATTTTATATTATTTATCTAAAATTTAAATTTTAACTTATACATGTTAAGAATTCAAGTGACTTGAAAGTATAAGAACGAATAAGATAATTATTATACAAATAGAGTAATAATTTTATTTTTTTAAAATTTTGAATTAAAAGTGATATTTTCTTCTCTTATATAAACTTATCTTATCCATAACTTATTAATACCATATCTTCTTAATATATGTTTTTATTTACTCAAAACTCTTAATAGGTTATAAGATTCTTTTAACTTCTTTTAAACAAAGATTAATATACCGTTCAAACTTTTTAGTTCTCGATACATAAATTTATTCTCTTAATGTTTTTAATTTAAAATGAGGTTCTGAGTTCTTATATATAGATTTATCCATGATTTCTTTCCTCGAAAAAACCTCTCAATACATAAATAGTCTAGTTTATCATTAACTTCTATTCACTTCATTTTATTTGTACTTAATGTATGTTTACTCAAAACCCTCAATAATTTATGAAATTCTTACAAAGGGAGCTTAATCTATCATTCCAACTTTTTAGTTCTTAATTACTTGAAAATAAATATCTTTTATTTATAATATTTTTCACTATTTCTTATTTATCTACTTATTTTGATGCTTTGAATACTCTTTTCATCACTCTAGTTTTGAGTGCAATGGATTTTCACCTATATTAGTTATCATCTGCAGTTATCAAACTACTTCTTCAAGCTACAGTGTAAATATTTACTTTAATAATTCACAGCTATTTAATTTTTCTAACAAAATATGTGTTCTTTATTAATCAGAGTTCAAAGTTATAAAGAAAACAGCTATATTTATTTTTCATGCACTATGGGAAAACACTTGTTATTTTCATTAGCTTTGCACTTGATTTGTTATAAACTCTATTAATTTTATCCTAAAGGAACTGAAGTAAAGAAAAACACATTCAAATTATTATTGGTTTCGATATTTAAATTACGGATTCTAAAATGATGTGACATGTATTGCACTAAGTCTGAAATTTGTAAAACTAATATGATATTTGAAAAACTGAAGAACTGAAGAAGATATTAGAATTACACTTTTTAGCACGAATCTGAAATATGAACAAATCATTTAGCAACTAAATCTATTGCTTACTACTTTGTAGTTCAACAATAATGGTAATGGCATGTACAATGCTAATTTTGGGGACAATACAGCTATGGTGATTTCTTTTTGGAAGAGAAGTTGAACTATGCTCTAGAACTCACTAAATTTTGGTCATATACTGTTTGAGGCTAGCCTTATTTGCAGAGAAAGTTAGATCCTGTTTCCAATTTCAAGCTTTCCCTAGTAAATGAACAGGAAAATAGAAGTGGTGAAGTGCTTTTGTAGTGCATATGTTGATTATTGGGACAAACTTTGTCTGCAAACAATTCTTTTTTATTTTCACTAGCCAACATATTGACTTTCCCTCCCCCTCCCCACTTTTTCCTTTCTTTCAACAAACTTTCTTTTCGTGTTTCTAAAAAAGTGGCTGACACGTTTGCATCCCCTGGATCTATCCTTGATTCTCGATAAATGCAAAACAAAGGGATAATGTTATTTATGCATCACTATCTTACAACATATTGTTGTACAATGAATAGAGGTGCAGCAGGAGAACATAACAGAACTGTGAAATGATGTAATAAAGAGAGTACTCAGAAAAAGAGTTAAAAACAAAGGTTGAGTAGGCATCCCTCAACTTAAATAAAAGTAGAACAGTTAATCCATGTTTACTACCTAAGATTTGGTGTTTTCCACTACATCTAATATTGTTTATAAAATTGTCGGTGCGTAATTCTATATTTGTTTGTTCTTTTCTTCAACACAATTACTATTTTAGCCAACATATGGCATAACTTCTCCATACTTTACATAGTGCTTCCATGCATTTCTTTTTTAATCCTATTAAAATCTTTGAAAGATAAGAACAGACTGAAATATAGCCATCATAACGTGTATGGCTACCATATTTTTCTCTTAAATATAGCCATCAAATCCAAACACTAACTTAAATAATAGACTGTCTAATAAAATCAACACATTCATCAAATACCCTATAGCCAACCCGTGTGAAAAGGTGTGTAGCAACAAACTCATTGAAAAACTAATGAATGGATTTAATTACTTTAAAATGAAAGAGCACACTCTAAAATATGAAATGCAGATGCTATCAGTACATTTATGAGTGGAGTAAAAAATGATTGACATTGCCGTTATGAGTTGGTATCACAAAATATAAACCAGAATAACATTATATCAATTATATCAGATACCATTGGGAACTCCACACCAATAGTTAATGATACAAACACAATTATGCATCGGTTCAACAACCCTCTCCAAACTGAAATCTCTAGTTCTCTTGTTCATTTTACAAACTTAGTCATCCACTTTTGTCAAATCTAATAGTAACAGAGATTTTGTCCTAGGTAAACTGACAAGCAATGAATTAGTTCTGATTTTGATGGATTTAGATACTAAAATTCAGCTGATCCATCCCTCTGGAAACTGTTAGCGGTAATTTTGGACTTGTAATATGCCAAAACCACCTGATCAGCCAGTACAATTACTGGCTTTCTGTATCAACCAGCTGCCACAGCATCAGCTCTAGGACTTGTGTCCAGTAGTTGATGCAGCTTTGCACCAGAGTTTGGTTTATTTTCACAAAAATCATTCTCATCCTCCATAGTTCTATCGTTGGAACTGGAATTATTATTAACTCTAGATAGTAAGTTTTCTGTGCTTACAGGTGTAGCCCTCTCGCTGTCAATTATGTTCAAAGTTATCTCTTGTGTTTGTCCCAGTCGAGCAATTTTAAGTTTTTCCTGAGTCAAAGACAGGATGACATTCAGCATTAAGAAGTAACACAATGAAATGCATGTGAAATGAGGAATAGCTAGTCAAGAGTACCCTTAATGTTGCATTTTCCACCCTCATTTTTTCGGAACTTTCAGTCAGTCGATTTAGTTCTGATTTCAGTGTCTCATTCTCAGAATTCAAGGCATCAACTTTTCGTGCCAGTTCTTCGGTTTCAGCCTGAGCAGCAGGAATGTGAGCATTAGTCACAAGTCCATAGAATACAATCTTTACTTTTGTTTTTCTGGAGGGCAGGAATCACGTGCAACAAATGTACAAGGGTGTGATATCAATTATGATTTTTAAATTGACAACCAAAGAAGTAATAAAAGGTTTACAATGTTCTTGACAAAAACCCACAATATTTATACCTGCTTCCGTAGTCTGGACCTTCTAGCGGATTCTCGGTTAGATTGTTTCCGCCTCTCTCGTTTCAGCTCGCGCTCATTCTACATAAACACATCATACCCACAAGAATTACTTTAGTGTCAGCAAAAGACGAGGATACCGCATTATTATTACATGTCATACACATGTACATGTATATAAACGTACTATATGTGATCTGAACCGCTAGGATGATTATATATGCTGAGCATACCTGTAACCAAGCTTCTGCAGGCAATACAGAAGGTTGTGGTGCACTTGTGGCATTTGCTTTAGAATGAACACTGGAGGGATTTCTCAGCTCCAGCACAGTGGTCATACCTGAAGAAACTACAGGTCCAACTATTGTTCCTGCAACACTGGTGGGGGCAACTGCCACGATCTTATTAGAAGCTGCAATATCTTTGGAAATGGGACTGCTTTGTATCTCAGTTTTTCCTTCTCCATCTGCTAGTACAGTGCAGAAAAGAAGAACCATCAACAACACAGATTATGTTCGGAACCTACTCTAAACTTCGGATGCCTGTACTTAAAATAACACACTTTGGCTTGTGAGACATTTCAATAGCAATTGCAATTTGCAACCATGGGACACCAATACCCCATACCACATTTATCAAACTAATGGCAAGTTGAAATCCTTGGCAATTTCACCTTGATGAAAAAAATATTTAACAACAGCATTTAATTAAGAAGATTCAACTGAATAAACAGATTTAACACCATGTGTAGAGTGTCACAACAGAAGAATAGTCGTGATCTCAGGACAACTCTATTATTCATCAAGATGTGACACTTGGTGAAGAACAGAGTCATACCAGTGGTTGGTGTTCCCCCACGGCTTCTTTTCCTTCTTGTTGGATTAGCCTGAGCATAAGATGGGCAAATATCATATTTTGATGTTTCAATTTAGTCAAGCCATTTTAAAAATAGACTACAGTGAATAATTTCAAATGGTCAACAAAGTGCAGAAAATAATGCTAATTGCAAGTAAGTTCTCACCCCTGAAGTGTTGCCATCACTTCCATCACTGGAACCCTCAGTATCCACACTGTTCACATCATCAGTAAATTATTCAGTCATCCACAAGACTCCCTTACATAATCAATTCATGGACCACTATTATAGGCAGAGAGAGAAAGTATTTTTACTCAGTTAAGAGTATCAAATGACAGATTTTCCCCTCTCCACCACTCCCAACACGTGGGAGATGTCTAGAAACTCAGATAGAATGCCTTAAAATATTCATACAAAAAGAGGACAGATCAACAAACCTCGGTGACAGCCTGTTTTCACCTCCACGCTCTGCACTTTCAGCATGGCCATTGCCTATTGACATAGCAAGTCCATCAAACTCCTTCAATTTCTTCATTAAACCCTGATCATTATTTCCTGATGATTTGGGTGGTGTCTCTATGCTTAAAGGAGTCACAGCCTGCATTGTTACACCAATTTCAAACCAATCATAAATTGATAGTACTCAAGGACTTGGTAAGAGTTGGTCTCGGATGAAATTAAAACTTACAGCAGGTGAAGACGGAACTCCTTGACTATGTGTATGTGGCCCCTATATTTTGTACATAAAACTCATAAGAACATGCTTCAAAATTCCAACCAAAAGAAGCATACTACTTAGGAGGAAACGCCTTTTATTAGCCATTTTATACGCTAAAAGAATCAAGATATTATTATATTAAGGTTATAATAGCATGGAGAGGTTAAGCAGCCAGGTGCAAACAACTGTGAGATTACTAAGGGCCAACAGAAACAGCAGAATCACATCTCGCTATATTCTTAACATCTTTTATCCTTCCATTTTCAATACATGATAAGTACACCCATTCACAGACCAGAGAAAGAACACTAGTTCCAATAAGAGAAAGGTTAATTAAACAAGCATAAAAGACAAAAGTAAATTGCAAGAATGCTAGCTTACAATAGGAACTGCAGGGTAAACCCCTCCATGTGAATAAATTGCTGCATAAGGAGGCCCATAAGGTGGCATCATAGGCTGGAAGAAATAATATGTCAGCAAGTTACTCAGCCTTGTCATCTAGGATACATACAAACATGCAAAAAACAAAGAATCTTATCCACAAACAAATGATTGCATTGAGATACTACTACCTGTGGTGGACCCCACATGTATGGGTGAGGAGCGTGACCAGAAGCCACAGCCGAGTTGTAGTATGGTGGCATGGTGACTCTTGGCCCATAATATGCCTGGAGATATATAGCAGACATTTTAAATCATAAAAAAGCATCTATTCCCTAATTAGAGGGCAAATATGCTAGAAAACATGCATAAAGAATAGATTTGGAAGAGATAAAACTTAATAGCCTCATACCATCAAAGCACGTCTAATCCTAGATATTAACCAAAATCAGTGGCAATTCAGGGCATAATTTGAGTTTGACATTGTTTATGGGAACATATTGATGGTATATCACAAATACAGAATAGGTAACAAAAAGGACCAAAGGAATGGCCCTATAATACTAATATTCATAGAGAATGATCAATAATTCACAAGAGGGAAATAAACAGCTTTTATCTGTTCAATGCTTCGTCCAGTGAAAAAACAAAAATGGAAATACAGAAACAGTACTTTTAAATGTAAGATTTCAAATATGGAGGAAATAAGACAATGAAGACATGTTCTCCAGGTTGTCAGTGTTAAGACAAAATCATTGGCAAAAAATCTTCAAAGAGAGCAAAGAAGCCAGTAGACAATCAAATAATTGACTTTGTTAGAATAGTACAGCTTAAACCACTAAAATTTGAGGGTATTCGTTTGCATTGAAGCTAGCTAACAAGAAACTAATTGACTACTTCTGTCACCAACAGTAATTCAAAGAAAAAGGTAGGTAACCTGCATGGCTGCCCAATCAGGATATACATGAATATTGGGCTGGTTGGTCTGATTGGCCTGATCCTGTTCACAAGTTTAAACAGTATTAAAATTCAAGCTTGTTACAAATTTGTCAAGAACCAGATACACCCTCATTAACTCACCATTGTTACAGGTGAAGAAGGCTTTTCAGTCTTGGTAGATTTTTCTTCCTCATTGTTTCCCATTGTACACTCCAAATAGAGAGCACTAAGCCAAATAATGTATAAGGAGCTTTCCTACTTCTGGAAAGATATCTGAACTGCATTAACAGGAGGCATGTCAGCTTGTTAATTGATATCAGCCAGAAAATGTCCCAAAGAAATTAATAACTTTCATTTAAAATCTACATATCATCCACTATATTGTTGGCAACCAAGATAATACAATGTTTACTGATTATAAACGGTTTATTGTTGTAGATAAGTTATACATGAAAGTATATAAAACAATAGCAAAGGCAAGGAGCGATTCCAGCAATTCCATAGCAATTTCAAATTAGTACATGATAAATCAACTTATGAAAGGGGGAAGGGACTACACAAAGATGCAGGACTAACAAACATCATTATTACACCGAAGGAATTGATGTTTTAAAAGTTATAACAGCAGCTGGAGATCTGATTCACTGTATAAAAACTACATATCAGTACACAGATTCCACCACAAACAAATAGTGCAGTACAATTTCTGCTGTCTAGTTTACCTTCTAAGCTAAAATAAGATAGCACCCAGAAAAAATTATAATTTCCTATTCGGAAAATCGAATGGGTTAATTTCCGTCTCCAATATAACCTTCGGATTAGATTTAACGAATCTCAAGTGAAAAATCTAGAACCCTCCAAAGATGACCATCCTGATATAGCTAAAGAATTCAGGATAGGTGAAACACGTCTCAACATGTCAGTATAACAGACTGATCTATACCGACGAGAAGTTCAACAGCGGAAAAAAATGAGATGATTTCATAATCAATTAGAGATGAAGAGGTAAATGCTTAAGGAGCAGAGGGGGACCTAAAGATACTACTGGGCCATCAGAGAAGGTACCAACACACAGTTCAACTTTTCTGGCTCTTTGTTTTGGAGAAAGTGAGATTTCAGAACTACTTTCAGGAAAGGCTGCAGTATTAATGGTAAGCTACAGATAGATAATTCAATCCAGAGTAGACGCAAGAGTCAAACACAGAACGGTAAGGGTCAATTCTGTCTTTTGAGCACTCCACAAGCCGTATGGAAAAGGAAGAACACACGCAACAGACCATGCTATAATCCCTCCCAGCAACACCACCCCTAGCTAAATGACAAAATTACCCTTCCAAATCAAACATTTTTCATTTTCACACGAATCAAGGAAGCTGAGAAAACGAGTGAAACTCCTTAATTAGCCAGTATTTTAGCCCCGATCCAGACACCCTCTTCAGTTACAAGAAAACGAATTTCACAAAAATAGCATGAGGCCAAAAAAAGAAAATAACATCCACGTGAAATAAAAAACGCTTCACTGAGCAAATCAACACAAAGAAAGCACACAGACTCCAAACTCTCGCAGATGCAAAACGAGATCCAGATGAACCCCAATTCTAACCCTCTTGTTTATGTAGGCAAAAAATCAAATGAAAAAAAATAAAAACAGAAAATTCACGGTATCTTCAAATACTCTTAGTGTTTCCAATGAACAAAAATCTAAACTTAAAAGCATATAATCTGTTCTTCTATCTACTCAGTCTCCAATCATGAAACTTCAAATTTTCACGCATACATTCAATTTTCACATCCCCAACACAAAAAAACATTAAAAATCAAAACTTTCTACCAAGGGCACTGCAGAATTCCACATACCTCACCAGATAACCAATTGGCCAATTGTTATCCTCACTCACCGAGCCAAGAAAAAAAAAAACCATAAAAACACAATGGAAAACACTCCTGATAGCTCAAGTATCCAAAAAAGAAGAAGGGTCAAGGTATGGAGAAAGAATTAATTGAGATGGTAAGTGTGCATTTTCTCTCTCTAAAAAACGAGGGAAACAGCAGTGTGCCTTGACACAAAGATGGGGTATGGTGGTGGTGGTGACAAGAAGGGAAGGTAGGAGCGCGAAGGCGAAGTCCACGTCACCTCACACGTGTCGTATGTGGAATTGGGCGTATACATAGAGTAGAGCGTATATACGGTGTGGGTGTGGTGGTTGGTTGAGGTGGCCATTTGTTTATTCCAACGTCACCATAGCCGTACACGTGGTGGTCGTGGAATCCATCTACGCGTCTTGTGCTAGGGTCCAGCCTAGCTAAGCCACACCGCACCCTCTTGTCATGTGCCTTACGTGCCCTTTCAGATTCACGTTATCAATTATATTAATTTATTATTAATACTTTCATTTCAATTAAACTAAATTGAATAGGTCATTTGGAATCCACCAGTAGCCACCTATGCTCAATTTTTCTCACTCTTCTAAGGAGGGATTACTGTTTCTGATATTTTGCTTACTTTTTTCCTCACACAAGTGCACCATATCTTCTTTCTTTCTTTTCTTTTTAACCCCTTTTCAAAGCCTTTAGGTCTAACCTATGGTAAAGCCTGCAAATTTTTTAAATTCGCTTTCATCAGCAACCAAAGTTAGGGTTGCAGAGGTGGCAACTTTGTCTTTTCATGGTTAATAATAATACCCAGAAACTGCCATGTTTTCACCATTAATTTAACCGGTTCTTCATAACTCTATTCTGATGGTGGTGGTGGAACTGAAAGGTGCAGAATCATATATACATGGCTAATGAGATGCCAGAAATAAAAAGTAGCATCAATTATACAACACTCTATTCTCTCTCTGTAGTGGGTCTGAATCCTGAGCAAAAGTTGTTATCCTCTGTACTAATAGATTGTAAGAGGCAGAGTTTCATTTAATTATATAATAAAAATTGATATGATTTTTTTTTATGAATATGTTTGTTGAAATTAAAAAATGTATGTATGATTAAAAATATTACAGTAACTACTACGGGTGAATTTATAAATACAAATAGATGTTAAACTAATTTTCAATTTACTCATGCTGTGAAGTGTCAACGGTGATAAATATATGGTGACAAATATAAAAGTGTTTATTTATTAACAAAATAAATAAATGTAAATAAAATTTTAAATTATCGAAAAAATAGAACTGCAAGTTTGTGTACTACCAGTAAGAAAAAATATATGTAATTTTAAGATAAAATGAAATTATATCGATAATTAATATTAGAGGAGCTAAAAGACTTTAGTGAAAAAAAACTCAGTTACAAACATATATTAATAGTTTAAAAATATATAATAAATGGATTAAAATTATATAAAATATGATTGATTTTTGTCGATTTGCTCAAATACGATGAATTAAAAAAGTACAGATTTGTTTTTTTAAGTCAACATTTCTTGTCTTTTATTTGAAAGAAAAAAAAAACAAAAAGTTTAACTATGTTATCGAAACATGAATATTTATGTGATGGAATATTCTTTACAAAATTATATATATATATATATATATATATATATATATATATATATATATATATATATATATATATATATATATATATATATATATAAATTTT
>Ga0214542_1002191_pt1 | contig 40486 bp, 32 predicted proteins | sample CNSS1metaG_FD_160096 | JGI IMG/M metagenome (GOLD analysis project Ga0214542, IMG submission 160096) | Root nodule microbial communities from cowpea collected in UCLA plant growth center, Los Angeles, California, USA - CNSS1 | ecosystem: Host-associated > Plants > Roots > Nodule | place: USA... | reverse complement strand
TTTTTCACACATATATATATATATATATATTTATATATATATATATATATATATTCTCATTATATTACAAAATGCATGTATTATTGAATCAGGTAAAAAAATTTTAAATATGCGTGATATTATATTAATAGGTGATAATATTATAATATTATTAAATTTATATATATATATATATATATATATATATATATATATATATTTATTAAAAATAAAGTGAAATATATCAGAACAAATAAAAGAATAATCATTGATAAATTAAAAAAAAAAAAATAAAAACATCTAATTTTATAAAAAGTTTGTAAAAATAACGGTCAATTTTTAAAAATTTAATAAATTATTATATTTAAAAAGATAAAATCGATATTTTGAAAAATGGACACAAAAAGAGAAATCTCCTTTATATATTATTATAGATATTTAATTATCGGTATAAAAATTATTATTTTATATTAAAAAACAAAAATTAGAAAGAAAATTCAAAAGAATTCGTAAGATCATACATTATCTAATTTGGAAGTGGATATAACAAACTTCATACTAGGTAATTCATAATATATTTTCACACGGATTAGTAATAAATAATGTATTTATGTATAGATCGTGTTATTGTTTCTACAATCTAAAAGTTGTGTTTTACATTTTCGGGGATTTTGTTTATTTTTTTCTAAATGGACTTCGTATGTTTGATAAAATTGCAATGAATGATCAATTTTTAAATGATAATAAGTTGAATATTATAAATGAAGTTAATATTATGAAACATGGTCCAAGAACAAAATTTTTAGTTAAAGAGAATTGTAGTGAAGTTTTTCACAACGGATAATATAAATATTTTATTATTAAAATTATTTGTACAATACAATAGATACTTGACACTGTATAATTTTTTTTTTCAAATTTCGAAGTGTTTACCGAAACACAATTCTGTTATACTCTCTGGAGTAAAATAGCTTCACACGAAAAAAAGGGAATGAATACACATATCAAAAGAAAAAAATGAATAATGATGATAATAATAATTGCATCTAAAGTGGATATTTATAACCCAATAATTAAAAGAAAAAAAAAAAAAAAACTTATTGCATACTATCCTAGTCTAATTATTGAACCAGTGAATGGATAAAACATCAAAATCTACCAGAGTCATTTGACTTTGGTGTCATGTGTTCCAAAGAGAGTACAAAAATTATCCTTGTCAGAATCTAAGCCTATATTTATGCAGATCTATTGGAGTACTCCTTAACCAATGCTGCAAAAAGTGAAGGCCTTTCTAGCAACCGTGATGGCTTGTCATATTCTTTTGAAAGCCCTGTTAAAAATTCAAACACCCAAATCATTGTTATAGCAGAAAATTTGTGTTGAAATTGTAAAAATTTGTATGAATTTTGTAGTTGTAGTTACCTGCATCAATGACTAAAACTTTGTCACAGTCCATCACTGTAGGTATTCTATGAGCAATGCTGATAATTGTACGATCTGCAAAATCCTCTCGGATGATTTTCTGTATTACAGCATCAGTTTGTGAATCAACAGATGCTGTTGCCTCATCCATGAACAGTATTTTGCTGCGTTTTAGCATGATCCTTCCCAAACACAGAAGCTGTCTTTGCCCCACACTCCAATTGTCTCCGCCATCAACCACTACCAGATAAAATCAAGTACATTATGTATATCAGTTCATACTTTCAACAAACACAACATCATAAAGCAATACCAGAATTTTTAGCTTTGGAATAAACTTAAACATATCAGTCTTAATGTGTTATCTAGTTTTAGATGTTGTTTGTTTTGAGTCTGTTAATTGCATGAATAACACAAAAACAACATTGGTGACATAGTAAATTTGTTGTCAACAAGAATATCTTAAGCAATGCTTTCTAGACATATTGGACCAACTAAGCTATTAAAAGGAGATTTGTGAGAGGAGTTAACACCTGAAGCCTCAAGTTTCTCAGGCTTTGCAGCCACCACATCTTTCAGTTGGCAACGTTCTAGGCTCTGCAGAAACAAAATTCAAAGCCAGTTATTAGTTCTGAGAATCTCAAATTACAATTAAAAATTGAACTTTAAGCTTAACTCAACTGGCTAAAACGAAAACGGACTTATAAACACACTTATATGTTATTGTGAAATCGAAATCACTTTATCTATAATCGTCGTGAGATCTTCAGAACTCTCAATTATATACCTTCCAGATTTCTTCTTCTGAATACAGGCCAAGGGGATCAACGTTGCTTCGTACTGTTCCTTGAAAGAGAACAGGTTCTTGAGGAATAATTCCAAATCGAGATCTGAGATCATGAAGGCCCACAGTACAAATGTTGATACCATCAACAATTATTTTCCCAGCTGAAGGCTCAATCAACCTAAACAACACCTGAATGAGGGTTGATTTCCCACTCCCTGTTCGACCAACAACACCAATCTTTTCTCCTCCTTCAATGGTGAGAGAGATTCCTTTGAGAACCAGAGGAGTATTTGGCCGATACCGAACCTGTTCATCACCATTCAATAACAAAGGTTATGTAAGAACTAGTTACTGAATCACAAGGTGTTGGATCTTTCAAGAGAGGATTACCGATACAGGGCCTTATCTAAGTTAGTCACCACACATATAAGGGATTGACACCACTCTTAACCCAAAACTTTAAGGCGATGGATTTATGGACCTTGATCCTTATATAGTGCTCAACTTTCTCATTTTTACTCAATGTGAGACTTAGACATACACTTGGATCCCCAATACAAGGGTCATTGAACAAGGAGCAAGACATGCACACTTTTTTTATTTTAAACAAACTTAAGCCTAACATATACAGTTTGTACTTAGATGTTTGTGATTATTATTGATGTGTCTAGAGGGAGGAAGTTCACTGAAAAGATACAACACCAGTGAAACCTGAGTCCGACACATATAAGAGATTGACATCATCCAAAACCTTATAATGCACAATTTTTTATTTTAAAGCAATTTAAGTCAAATGTAAAAAAGTTTGTACTTAGATGTTTGTGACTATTACGTACCTGCAAATTGTTTAACTCAATGTGTCCATGGCTGGGCCAATTCTTAGGAGGAGAGGTATCAGCCATTTTCCATGGCGCTTCTGAGGGAAGGTTGGTGAACTGTTTTATTCTCTCAACTGAAACCATTTTGTTCTCAACAGAACAAGTCATTGATATGGTAAATGCCAAAAGACTACTCAGAGCTAAACCATAGGACAAAGACAGACCAACATATTCTGCAAAATTGAATGTTTGATTAGTTCTTGTTTTATCTTCAATAAGAAAATTCATGACATAATAATTGAGTAGTGTGGTGTACCTGGCCTCATGATAGCACTTGGGAGAAAGATCATAAAAACAGTGCTGATGCTAAGGAAAACCACTCCCATGTAGTCCAAGCGAAAACCAAGCCATTCATTGGCCCCATTGTTGTGGAAATCCATTCTCAGACTAGCATTGACTTTGTCAATATTTTCTTGACAAAATGCGTTCTGTTTTTTAAAGCCACGAATGGTCATAACACCAGCAATGGTTTCTGAAAAGTGGTGAATCACAGGAGCTTTGGTGATGGAATCAAGGCGAGTCAATTCCCGAGAAGATGCAAGGTAATATTTCTGCAAACCAGAGCAAGCAAGTGTCAAAATGCACTCAACATTTTGTTTCAGTATGGTTTTAATACGAAAACTTTAATGCAAAATTGAAATTCATTTCTATCCGAAATTTTGATATATTTTAGTCCTCAAACTTTAAGAATGAATGAATATAATCATTTTAACCTAATTAGGTTAAACTTTTTTAAATGTTAAACGCAATTTCCGGTCAACATCGTAACGGAAGCATGTCAGATGGTGTAAACAACTCAGATACTAACATGAGACGCATTTGACACGTAAAAATATTTAATCTAATTGGATTAAAATGATTAAATCCATTCATTTTTTAAGTTTAAAGACCAAAATATATCAAAATTTCAAACAATAACAAATTACAATTTCACGTCAGAATACAGATACTAAAAATATAGTTAACCATTTTTTTTATGAGTAATCACAAGTTCCTAAGAACTCTGCACTATCCATTCACAAATATCAACAAAAATCCATCATAATTTTTGTATCATAACATTATAGAGGCTAGAATTCAAACAAGAGTGAGTAGACATATCATACCCGATACCAGTTATTAAGATAGAACAGTGGGATTAAGAGGAAGACCGTTTCCCAAGCATTTTGGCATGTCACAAAGAGGATGCTGATCACCGAGAAGTATGCAACCATTACGAAGTTCACCAACATTGGAATTGATATGTCAAGCCAAAGTATATCAGTAGATACCTAAACATTTCACACAACACAATAAGTCCAAGCAAACAGAATATGCTAGCTTATGCAGTTTACTAGAAAAAAATGAACGTGAAATATGGCGTTAAAACTCACACGACTCAAAATTCTGCCAGAGGGAGTGGTGTCAAAGAATGACATTGGTGCATGCAGAATGCTTTGAAGCATTCCACCGAAGAAGCTTTGAGATGTCTTGAGACCCCAATAGGTAAATAAGATTGATCTTGCCATCACAACAACAGTTACACCAAGTGCTATGCAAGCATAGACAGTGATGAATGTAGAAGGAGCAAAGTTAGTGCCTTCTGCAGTTCCAATTGCTAGCCAGTAATCACCAGCCAAGAAGGATAAAATCCATGTTAGAGACATTGCCAGCATCAGCACAATACCCCACCACCCAAATGCTTCAGTGAAGTAGTGTTTGTACACTTGAAGGTTCACACGACCGGTTTCTCTTTCCTCATCTTCAATGAGCTTTGCAGTGGTGTTAGCTGACTTAGCTTGATTTTGAGGTTGCTTTTCACCTGCTTTTTCCTTTTCTTTTGAAGGGATTCGAGCCAGTTTCGGAGACTGAATCGAATCATCACCACCACCTTTATCGCTAGATTCTGCAATCTCCATAGATGATTCATGAGCAGCCACAAGTGCACCAAAATCCAGGCCTGCATTGAGAAGTTCATCATACTTCCCACTTTGCACGATTCTCCCTTCTCTCATCACCTTGACGATGGTATCAAAAACAAGAAAATGTGCTCAGTTGAAAGATTAGTGAAGGACACCAAGAACGAATCTAAATTTAAATCTATGAAGCCTGGATACGGATACGGACATGGAGATACGACTAAATTGCAAAATATAGGACACGGGACACGGCATGTATATACATATTATTTTCAAACTTTCAACTAACATATAAATAAATCTAATTTATTTATCTAATATAAAAAAAAGTGAAAAGTAGTGATCATATAATACTTTTTCCTTATTTTTATAATCATAATAGAAACTTATGTGATAAATTTACAATTTTATGGATTTTTTAGAAAATTATTGAATTTGTAGTTATTAATATTATGTTGGAGTCATGTCAAAATCATGTTAAAGACAAAAAAAATGTTTTTCAAATTGGACACTTTACTGATACATGTCGTACAAGTGTCATACAAGTGTTGGTGTTCGATACGTGTCGGACACGGGACACGCCCATTAATGAGGCTGTCCGGGCTTCATACATCAAGAACAACTCAAGTGGTGTATTTGTACACTCTCAACTACTACATTGTCTATCACAGAACACCGACCAAATTTAAATATATAATATTAGGGAACAAAATAAAACATTTTCAAATATTCGGTAATAATCGTAACAAAACTACACCTTCACACCCTTGTGTACACATAGGTTTGTCACCGATCGACACGATTAACATAACACTAGAGTAAGAAAATTGTCTTTATACACGTACCATTATACAGTCAACATTATGCAGGAAGTCAACTTGGTGGGTTACAAGTAAAATGGTCTTGTTTTTTAGAGCCCCCATGATACATTCCTGCAACAAGGTGAAGAAATTAGAAACTTCGTTGGTTATGGCAAAATCTTTTTTCATGGTTTATGTGCATTTCTTATACATAGATACTTTGTTTTTCATTTTCTTCTGGCATGAAAAACATTACACCATAAACCATAAAACGTTTAAGGAAATGAAGCTAGTGAACAATGTCTGTTGTTCTTTATTTACTTACCTTGAAAATGAATGATCCAGTTTGTGCATCAACAGCACTGAATACATCATCAAGGAGATAGATGTCACAGTCTTGGTATACAGCTCTAGCAAGTTGTATACGTTGCTTCTGGCCACCACTGAGGTTAATACCCCTTTCTCCAATCTCAGTTTGGTCTCCATATTCCATCATTTCAAGATCCTTTTCCAGGCAACACACTCTTATAGCTTCTTCGTACTTCTCTCTGTTCATTGGTAAACCAAACAATACGTTCTCTTGGATGGTTGCATTCTGAATCCATGATGTCTGTGCTACATAGGCTATTGACCCACAAACTCTAACCTAAAAGATTAAAGAAAACAGAAAGTAATGATCACAGAACAATACAACTAAATTTTCATTTGCTAGAACATTCATAAACCAACAAAACACATTTATGTACATGTATTCCTACAAGATATCATGTTATAACGAGTTAAATATGTTTTTAGTCCCTTAACTTTTAGTAAACATTGAAATGAGTCATTATTCGAAACTTTGGATCAATTTAGTTCCCCGTATTTAAACTATGTTATAAATATAAGTCAATGCATCTAATATATAGTAATCAGCATGCACATAATGAGTCAAACCAGAGTAATTACATACCTTTCCTGATATCTTGATCATTTCCCCTAACAAAGAAGCCAGTAACGAAGACTTGCCTGACCCAACTGTTCCCACAACAGCAGCATGTTCCCCTCTCTTGATCTCCAACTCTTCGACTTTCAGAGACACATTTGCATCTGCATCTTCCCAGGAGAATTCTCCATTTTTTATCTCCACAGCGATGTCACCATCACATCCCTCCAATCTCTCCACTGCACCCTCATCCATTTCCTTGCTCATCATGAACTCATCCAACCTCCCAAGAGATATCATCGCTTGGGAGATCAAGATGAGAGCCTGAGGGAAGGTTCTCACAGGCTCTTGCAAAATCTTGATCACCGAAGTGATGGTGAACACAGTGCCAGCGTTCAAAGGAACCCCCTGAAGAACAGCAGCTCCAAAAGTGAGAACACATACCAACAAAGGAGCAGTGGTGAGAACCCCCATGTTAATGGCAAAGTAGTACAAGAACTTTCCAATCCAACCGTGTTCGGCTTCGCGAAACTGCTGAATCTTGTTGCCAAAGTACTCCTCCCAAGCTTGAAACTTGATCACACGCATGTTGTTAAGCAACTCATTCGTGGCCTTCATCCTCAGGTCACGGCTCTTCATTATCCTGAACTGGAACGTGTTGCTCTTCTTGGTGCGAATGAGAGTGAAAACAAACACCACACTGGTTCCAAGCAGCGCTGCAAGCGCTGACACGCCAATACTGTTGTAGATAAGTGCCAATGCTGCAGCTACTTGCAGTGGCATCAACCATATGGGATGAAACTGCATCATCAAATCTGAGAGCTGTTGTGCATCAACGGCCATGTGGTTCACAATCTGGCCGGTGCCATGAGTCTGCCTTGAAGAACTTGACAGCCTCAAACCTTTCTTGTACACGGAAGTTATGATGCTGGAACGCATTAACATGCCTAGTTTCTGAGAGTTGAAGTTGAATTGGTGCACAGAGAGGACCTCAACAGATTTTGCAAAGAACAGGATCAGAATCAGAATAAGTCCTTCAAGAGGGGTGCTATCTTTCCTTGCGGTGAAATCAACAAAACTCTGAATAAGCATTGGACCAATATACATAACCGCAAGTCTTATAACTGCAAGAAAGCCAGTGAAAGCTATGTGCTTCCAAAAGCATCTAAACAAGGTGACACCAACCGGCTGCTTGCTGTTATCCTCTTCCTTCGGCCAATTGCTTTGGAAAAGCTCTGACATTTTTTCTGCTCGGAACTCCAGAGGAAGAGAAGGCACATCATCGAGCTTCAGGGGTGTTTGGTACCCTTTGTTCAGCAAAGGGTTCATCCAAAGCCACACTATTTTGGAAAAAATCGAAGAATGAGCATAAGGACTCAAATTTCTCTCGCTGGAAAGGCACTGATATGCTGTCACTTCATCAGAAATTCCAACCACCTGAATCCCCGTTACTCCTTTCACTGCTACAACGAAAAGGAACGCAGAAAGTGGGAGATTAACCAAAGAAAACACGTCATCCACTCTCAAACTAAGCTCCAATCTCGCTCCATCCACAATCACAAAGCGAACAATAGCCGAAACGGCAAAAAAGCACGAAACCACCATGTTTGCAATCCAATACATTCTCAGCGACAAAGGGTGCTCCAAAGCTTTGAACTTGTTCTCGTGAACCAACAGGATCACAACCACTATGTTGGCCGCAGCTTGAAAGAGCCGAAAGAGTGCCTCTATGACTGTCCATGAAGAAAGACTCGTTTGAGTATAGGCCAAGACACCAAGAACAGCATAAGCTGCGACCAAAAGGGTGGTCACCAAGAAGGTTAGTTTAAACCAGAAGGTGACTTTATAGTGAGAGCGTTTTTCCTCCTGCAAAAGGGGTTTGGTAACGGAAGAGGAAGAGGTGCGAGGGGAAGTGAATCTAGAATAGAGTTTAACAGCTGAAAAGGCGAAGACAATGAGCAAGAAGATGGAATCAACACCAGAGAGAATAACTCGTTGAGGGCATGGTGATAGGAGAAGAAACCTTAGCCACTGAACTGTGAGAAACGCGGTGGGTGAAGATGAATCTATGTCGAGAGTGGAACATGAAGGGGAAGTGAGCCAGGAAGGTGGAAAGGAAGAAGACATGTTAAGATTAAGATGAAGTGGTAACAGTGTTTGAAAGTGTGGTGACATTGTTGTAGATATATGAAGGTGTGAGAGAGTGGTGCAAATATGAGAAGATTTAAGTTCAGTTGATCATGGTGGTGGTGGTGATGATGGTGAAGAGGAATAATGGCGGTGAGAAATATGGTGACTTGGAAAGGGAAGTGTGGGGTATGATAATGGAAAGTGCGGTGTGAAACGAGGTGCATTGTTTTCCTTGCTTGATGAATAAAAAAAGGTTCCATGCGAACCACGCATCTAGAACATCAAACAGCGTGGGTTTTAGAGGATGAGGTCAGCTCCACCATTAAGGTTGTTTTTGTGTCCATTTTCATAAATACGATTGACATAAAAAGTTTTTATTTTTTATGGGCTTAAATATCATTTTTGTCCTTATTTTTGGTGTGTTTGTTGTGGATAATATTCATTTTGACAGAATGTGTAAAATGGCTCTTATTTCTAATGAATGTCTAAAATAATTCTTATTTTCATAATTCGTGTTTTATTTGATCTTTTTTGTGTGTGTTTGAATTGTTGTGATGTTTTTACATGGTTTCTAAATTACCACACATGTACAGTACACGTAACACCCAATACAACGTGATACATATGTACAGTACTCCGTTATTAATTTAAACAGCGTCACACCAAATAAAACACGAATTGCGAAAATAATGATCATTTTAAACATTTGGTACAAATGAAGACCATTTTAAATATTCTATCAAAATGAAGATCATCCGCAACAAACACTATGAAAATGAAGACGAAAAAGATATTTAAACCCATAGAAAATAAAAACTTTTTATGTCGATGTATTTTATGAAAGTTAATAAAAATGTATTTAAACATTTTCTATGTGTGAATTTCTGAACTCAGCACAAATAGTTAATATTGTATATATTTACTTTTTATGTGAATTATAGAACTGGCACATAAAAACTATATTCTATATCAATTTAGGAATAATGAGTAATAAAAGTCATGTTCTATGTGATTGTGACAAAAACCGGTTTAGATAACTAACGTAATCTTACGAAACAAAATAATTCCTGAGACCAAATTCTCTCGATTCAATTTGGTGTTTCCAGAAGATATAGAGATATAGAAGATTCAATGTCAATAAAATTCAAATCAAACTTGGAATAAAAAAGTTGACCTAATTTTCGTTCTAAAATTTGAAGGTAACGAGTTTTCATTCTTAATTGAGTAACTCTTTTAAATAAATATACCATACTACATTTATTTCAGAGCTTACTTTACAAAAGGAAAATAGTAGTCTATATATATCATCATAAACTATAACGTAAATGTATAGACTACTATTTTGCATTTAAACGTAGTATTTTGAGAAATTTTATTATTATTTATTCATTTTAGTTTTTTTACCTAATTAAAGAGAATGAGATTATTATTTGTCATTATTATTTCACTTATTTTATTTTATATTTCTTTTCTCTATTATTTCTAAAATGTGAACAAATCTTGAAAAAAAAATTTACGTTTTTTTTTATTTTATTTCTGTACTCAATTACCTTCTTAATTTCTATCGTCTTGGAGTGTCTAAAATTTGAAAGAAGAGTATTTACTTTTTGTTACTTTTGAAAAGCAAAAAATAATATTTCAAAAATTTGTAAAGAAAAAAAATATATATTTAATTTGTGTAGTGATGTTGATATGTTTAAAAGTTAGTGTAACTCTTAAAAAATGAATGTTACGAAATGAATTTAATAAAATTCCAATTTATTTAGACATTTTAATTTAGTTTTTTAATTTTCATAAATATATAATTTAATCTTTAAAAAAATTATTAACAACATAATTAGAGTAGAAGTTTATATATTTTATTATACACTAAAAACATGATCTTTTAAAGTACTAAAACATCAATTAATTTGAAAAAAAAAAGGATTATATGTTTAATAGAAATTAACGGGGAGATATAAACTTAACAATACCAAATTGTCTAATAACTGTTTCGGATTATTATCTATTTAGTCTTTATAAGTATATGAAACTTATTTTTTTTTATTTATTCATTTTAATCTTTAAAAATACTATTTTAATCTCTTCTAATTGTTATATATGTTATTTTTAATCTTTTTATTCCCGATGTGTATTACTTTTAACGTTTTCATCCCTAAAATTGTAGGATTGAATTTTTTTTAAAATATGTGTAAAAAAATAGTTTTTAAATAAAAAACCTAAAAAGTGAAGTTGTTGGTGTAACTTGTCTTCTCTACAGAATCTATATCAATACGAAAATTCTTCCCAAATTAAAATAAAAGATATCGTCACGTGCACTATATTAAATATTTTTTATTGCATAAAAAATATTATTATTTTTTACTATGCTTTGTGTTACTACTCAGTGTCACGTGCCATGCACTTGGGTCCTAGACTGCTGAAAACTTTTTATGCATAAACATAATTTCTTCTAGTTTTATGTATTTAATTTGTTGTTTGTATCAATATATTTTATCTTAATAAATTCTATTATTTGGAATCGTTGGTTAAATACAAGATTTATAATAATTCTGATTTTTTTTTATAGTAAAAAAAATTATATATAATTTTTTTAATTTTATGTATTTAAAAAATAATTTAATATTTTTTTATCAATATATTTTATCTTAATAAATTCTATCATTTGGAATCTTTAGTTAAATACAAGATTTGTAATAATTTTGAAACTCCAACTATTTCATGAAAGAACAAATAATTCTTTATCTTTTTCTATAAATTAAAACAATTAGGTAAATATTTGTGATGGACATATGATAAATTATTTTTGAATCTTAAATTCTGGCGAGTCATATAAAATATATCTAATTTTACTAATAATTAATCCCAACTAAAAAAATGTAATTTTTAATAGATCTAAGGGAGTTTTATTTTTATGTATAATTGTAGGAAAATCTAACTAAAAGAAAGGCTAAAATGTTTTCGATAGGACATATATTTTGATTTATATGTTATAAAATAATTTTATCTGTAATCAATATAAACTACTAATACCTTCGACATTCATAAGCAATCTAATAACTATAAGTTATGGTACAATAAATTCAACAAATTTCAATATAAAAAGATCTAATATCATATTTAAAAATCAATTCAAATTAAACTTATTTTCAGAATACTAATTTAAAAGATGAAAATTATAATATAAATTAGTCTTATATGAACCCATTCTATAAATTCCAAACGTATAGGAAACCACAAACGAAAATGGCAATAATTGATTACATAATAAAGTTCGCTCCCATTTTTGGATTTTGTGAAGCAAATAGAATTTCATCACACTCAAAATTAAAGTGATAGGTACAAAAAGTTTTACTCGGTTTCACGTGTCACAAAGGAATAATAATACCAACTTGTATCTTTTTTAATATTTCAAAAAGACTCAAAATCCCACATATTCAGAGTCTTTAATAACTAGTAGGATGAGAAATAGGAAATGAAAAAGAAAAAAAAAAAGTGAAAATAACTAAAACGTACAGTAATAATTTTAAATAATTACTATTGTAATAAATAAAACATTAATATTAATAACTATGACATCATAACTATATAAAATACCTAAGATCAATATATATGAATATTATTACAGCATTTACAGCACAATTTATTAAATGAAAAATATAATTGGTTGGGTCAATTTTTAACATATATTTTTAATTAGTTTTTTTCTTATAATATAGTTTATAATAATATTGATTGCTATATGCATAATATATCAGGATGCTACAATATTTATTGATATAATATGATATTTAAGACGTGTGAAAGTGAGGAAAAATTTATGAACATTTATGTGTCTGTCTTATTTCCTTTTTTATATTGAAGATGTTGCGTACACTCATTACACCAAATAAAAAAGAAAGGGAAACCATTCACACCACTTCGTGTCTTCAATCCAATCCAAATGCAAAATAAAAATAATATTAAAAAATAATAATAATAACTAAATATGTTCCTAATCCTTAAATTAGGACCTAAAATTAAAATTCAATTCTCTTTTTTAAACTTTAATGCATTTTAATATCAAAAAATAAATAAATCCAGTCCAATTATGTATGTTAAACAAAATACAGTCCCAATTATGTATGTAAAACAAAGTTTTAGACTGATATTTAAGTTGTAATGTATCAAAGAGGGATAAACAACTCAAATATTCAATTTAAAACTCAATTTAACATGTAAAAAAGATACAATGAAGTTGAGTTAGGAAGATTATGTAAATTCATTTATAGAATTTGAGAACCAAATCATATCAAAATTTAAAACATAAACTAATCTCAATTTCACGATAAAATTTATAAACTAAAAATATATTTAACTCTCATAATAATAATATATTATTATTATTTCATTATCATTGTTTTTTATAAATTTAATAGTAACAATATTGGTCCATGTGAATTCATTTTTTCTTGTCTTTTTAACAAGCCCATTCACATATGTTTATACCAATAATAACCAAACCACTTGAAGTGGATTGTTGTGATTGCTATAGGCAACCTTTTAATCAATTTCATTTCTAAAAGTATAATATGATTCCAAAATTCATTCTCAAAAAAATTCATGAATATAGCTAATAATTTGCCTTCACACTATGCACAAACTCATTGATTCGGCTCTTAGAAGTTATTTTCCCTCTCCTATATTTATGAATCACTACTTAAGATTATCAATGTTGTTCTACTATTTATGTTACTAATGATATGGTCTTTAAAATAATTATATATTCAAATTTGAACACTATTTGTTATGACTATAATTAAGAGTAGTTTGAGAATTACAATTTTTTTATTTTATGGAATTAAGAGCATTAAATGAATTTAACTAATACCAACATTCTTAATCACAATAAGGTATAAATCAAGAAGGTAATAAGTAACTAACTTTAAAAAAATAGTTTTTGTATAAATGATATAATATTTAAAAGCAACATAAAATAATAATTATTGATTCATAAATCTATCTGTGTTATCCCTCTTAGTCTATAAAAGAAAATTTTTTGTTTTTGTTCATAGAGTTATAGTATTGTTTTTCTTTACATGATTCACGTATTAAAGTTAATAAAATAATATTTAAACATTCTAAATGGGGTCTTATTAAATGATTTTATTCAAATCATAAGCTTGGTAAAGTTAATATCCTATAAGCATAACTCCTCTAATACTAATAGAAAAAATAATATTTAAATAAATTTTAGAATAAATTATTACTTAGATTGGTCAACTAAATTTTTTTATTTAAATTACTTTTGTAAAAAAAATTAAACTTGTTTTAATTATTCAATTAATTTATTTCTCCTTTTCACTCGTCAATTTAAGCAAAAACAAACTTTTTATTTCTTTTCTACTTTTTTTGGTTATTGAAATACATACGTTGCTCTCGAACTCTAATAATATCATACATCGTTTCACTTTCAAACAAACATTGGCATTTAAAAATGTTACCGTTACGAACCAAAACCCCAACGTCTCTTTCCATTTTTAGACCTGAGCCCCAAAAAGTTGCGATTTTTATAGAAGGAATTAAATTTTCTTGGAATCTATTAAGTCTTTCACTCACTCATTCACTTTCATTTCTTGATCATCTTTCTCTTTGCTCTGCAACACTCACAATGGCTCTCAGACCCATCGACAACGCTCTCCCAACAACAACCCCAGAGAGACCCAAAAAACAACCCAAGATTGCTGTTGCAACCCAGAAACAGCAAGATCGTGCTGCTGCCGTCAATGGCGAAAACCAAGTTCCCTTGCCCTCATCAGGGGATGCCACTGTTGACTATGTCTCCTCCGACAACCTTAAACCCTTGTCGGATCCCGAAGTTCAGATTCAGGTTTGTGTGTGTTGTTCTCCTTTCTTTCTCTCGTTGTGCGATTAAAGATTTGGAATTCAATCTTTTTGGAGCATTTTATCTTAAAAGTGAAAATGTTTGGAAATGCAGAGTTTGATTGAAGATTTGAATTCGAAAAACTGGATCAAGGTTTGTGAGTCGCTGAACGATGCTAGGCGATTTGCGTTGTTCCACTCGTCCCTTCTATTCCCTATCTTGTAAGGAATATTTATATTCATTGTTCTTTTTCTTTGTTTAAATTTATATTTTTCTTTTAAAGTTTTGAGCTTTGATTGTGGGGGCAATTGGGTTTCGAGGAATTAATGTAATGATGTTGTGGGCAGGGGAAATATTGTGTTGGTGGTGGCGAAGACAATGAAGAACCCTCGTAGTGCTCTTTGCAAAACCGCAATTATGGCTGCGGCTGATATTTTCAACGCCTCTGGTGACAAGTTGCTTGACCCCGAGACCTCTGATGCATTTGATGGCCTGGTACTTGGACTCAGATTTTTCTTATGTGATCTCTTTTCTAGGATAAATTTTGTAGGGTTCATTGAAAATGTGTTTTTGATCAAAAATTGGTTTTAGCTCTTAAATTTGTAAAAATGTTGTGGATTTGTTCTTAAATCTTAAACCTCTCACACAATGACTAAGATAAGTTTTAAACATTTTGTTTTTTGGTTATCTAATGGGTTGGAATGTGTTGTTTGGTTCAACATCAACAGCTGCTGCAGCTGCTGCTAAAAGCTTCCCAAGATAAAAGGTTTGTGTGTGAAGAAGCTGATAGAGCACTTGGCTCAATGGTTAGTTCCATGACCCCTCTTCCTCTGCTTCAGAAACTAAGGGTATATGTTAGTCACAAAAACCTTAGGGTCAGGGCCAAGGCTGCTGTCTCTCTCTCCAACTGTGTCTCAAAGATGGTGAGTAGACATTATTACAAGCTCATGTCTTTAACGTTGTTTGTTTTTGTGTCTATGCACTGTTTGTTCTAAGGTTATGTGAATGTGAGCAGGGTCTTGAAGAAATGGAACAGTTTTCTTTGGCTGAACTGATTGAAGTTGCAGCTGATTTGCTGAATGATAGACTTCCAGAGGCAAGAGATGCAGCTCGAAGTATTGCAACTGACGTGTATGAGGCACTGACTAAGGACGCAGAACAGAAGATGGAGTTGTGGCAGAGCTTCTGCCAATCCAAATTGCCACCGATTCACGCACTTTCAATGATGAAAATAGTTAAGCCCTGAAAAGGAATGTTTTCTTTCTCTCTTAGTTTAACTGTTCTTCAGCTCATGTTTCTTCATGAGTGTCAATTTTTTAATATTCAGTGATACCTTGTTGAGTAGCAATATTGAAATAACATTTCATTCATGCAGAGTAATGTATAATTTCCTTATATATAATTATCGATTGGTTTCCTCTTCCTGAAACCAAAAATCAAAGAAATATTTGAAAGAATTTTTATATCTCATAGATATTGAGTCTTTCGAGAGAGAGTTACTGGGAATATACAACATCAATGAGACATGAGTTCAATTATGAGTGATTGATACCATTTTTAACCCAAAATCTTAAGACGATGAGTTTATGGGGTCTTCATCTTTATATGATACTCAACTTTCTCATTTTTACTCAATGTGGAACTTAGACTCACACTTTCCAACAATTTCGCCCTTAAGTGTGAGTCTTTACATTGAGATTTCTCTCTCGAGCTAACCACAAAATATTTCGTACCGTCGACCGTCGCTTTTCTTAACGGTACATGCTTAGCTGACCCACTACCAAGAACTCATGACAAAGCAATCAGCATCTCCATAAGCTATATGAGCTTTGATTTTATAATCCCAAGGTGATATTTTCTTTGTAAAATGAATCATTAAAATTTTTATTCATTTCAGTTTTCTTCATTCCATCTTAGTCTAATTTACGTGCATTATTCATCATAACTCGAGATTGAATCTAAGGAAATGATGCTTGTCAACTTTAGCTTATGAAAATTGATGCTATGCATGAGTAAATCTAAGAGGAAATGAAATGCACGTGAGTTGGAATGAAAATGAAAAGGAATAATGCACGTGAATTAGACTAAGATGGGATGAAGAAAACTGAAATGAATAAAAACTTAAATGAAATGAAAATGAATGAAGGATGAAATGCAGTGCACGTTACACGTTATGACCATGTGCACATTATCAATGATTCATTTTACAAAGAAAATATTACCTTGTGATTATAAAATCAAAGCACATATGCTTATGGAGATGAGGATTATCGAGAATATACAACATCAATGAGACATGAGTTCAACTATGAGGGGTTGATACCATTTTTAACCCAAAACCTTAAGCCGATGAGTTTATGGGTCTTCATCTTTATATGGTGCTCAATTTTTTTCATTTTTACTCAATGTTGGGACTTAGACTTACACTTTCCAACAATCTCGTCCTCAAGTGTGAGTCCCTTCTTTACATTGGGACTTCTCTCTCGAGCTAACCATCGAGTATTTCATACCATCGTCGACCACCACTTTTCTTAACGGTACATGCTTACCTGACTCACTACTAAAAACTCATGGCAAAGCAATATGCATCTCCAGAAGCATATGTGCTTTGATTTTGTAATCCTAGGTGATATTTTCTTTGTAAAATGAATCATTTAAGTTTTTTTTCATTTCAATTTTCTTCATTCCATCTTAGTGTAATTCACGTGCATTATTCATTCATAACTCGAGATTGAATCTAAGAAAATGATGCGTGTCAAGTTTAGCTTATGGAAATGATTGATGCTATGCTCTAAGAGAAATGAAATGCAATGAGTTGGAATGACAGTGAAAAGGAATAATGCACGTGAATTAGACTAAGATGGGATGAAGAAAACTGAAATGAATAAAAACTTAAATGAAATGGATATGAATGAAGGATGAAATGCAGTGCACGTTACACGTTATGACCATGTGCACATTATCAATGATTCATTTTACAGAGAAAATATTACCTTGTGATTATAAAATCAAAGCACATATGCTTATGGAGATGAGGATTATCGAGAATATACAACATCAATGAGACATGAGTTCAACTATGAGGGATTGATACCATTTTTAACCCAAAACCTTAAGCCGATAAGTTTATGGGTCTTCATCTTTATATGGTGCTCAATTTTTTTCATTTTACTCAATGTTGGAACTTCGACTTATACTTTCCAACAATCTCGTCCTCAAGTGTGAGTCCCTTCTTTACATTGGGACTTCTCTCTCGAGCTAACCATCGAGTATTTCATACCATCGTCGACCACCACTTTTCTTAACGGTACACGCTTACCTGACTCACTACCAAGAACTCATGGCAAAACAATATGCATCTCCATAAGCATATGTGCTTTGATTTTGTAATCCCAAGGTGATATTTTCTTTGTAAAATGAATCATTTAAGTTTTTATTCATTTCAATTTTCTTCATTCCATCTTAGTGTAATTCACGTGCATTATTCATTCATAACTCGGGATTGAATCTAAGGAAACGATGTGTGTCAAGTTTAGCTTATGGAAATGATTGATGTTATGCACTAAGAGAAATGAAATGCAGTGAGTTGGAATAACAGTGAAAAGGAATCATGCACGTGAATTAGACTAAGATGGGATGAAGAAAACTGAAATGAATAAAAACTTAAATGAATGATATGAATGAAGGATGAAATGCAGTGCACGTTATGACCATATGCACATTATCAATGATTCATTTTACAAAGAAAATATCACCTTAATCAAAGCACATATGCTTATGGAGATGAGGATTACCTAGAATATACGACATCAATGAGACATGAGTTCAACTATCAGGGGTTGATACCACTCTTAATCAAAAACCTTAAGGTGATGAGTTTATGGGTCTTCATCTTTATATGGTGCTCAATTTTTTCATTTTTACTCAATGTGGGACTTAGACTCACATTTTCCAACAATCTCGCCCTCAAGTGTGAGTCTTTTCTTTACATTGAGATTTCTCTTTCGAGCTAACCACTGAGTATTTCGTACCGTCGACCGCCGCTTTTCTTAAGGTGATAAGTTTATGGGTCTTCATCTTTATATGGTGCTCAATTTTTTCATTTTTACTCAATGTGGGACTTAGACTCACATTTTCCAACAATCTCGCCCTCAAGTGTGAGTCCTTTCTTTACATTGAGATTTCTCTTTCGAGCTAACCACTGAGTATTTCGTACCGTCGACCGCCGCTTTTCTTAACAGTACACACTTACCTGACCCACTACTAGTAACTCCATGGCAAAGCAATATGCATCTCCATAAGTATATGTGCTTTGATTTTGTAATCCCAAGGTGATATTTTCTCTGTAAAATGAATCATTGATAACATGCGAATGGTCATAACTTGCACTGCATTCCATTTCATATCCATTCATTTAAGTTTTTATTCATTTCAGTTTTCTTCATTCCATCTTAGTCTAATTCACGTGCATTATTCATTCACAACTCAGGATTGAATCCAAGGAAATGATTAGTGTCAAGTTTAGCTTATGGAAATGATTGATGCAATGCATGTGTAGATCTAAGAAAAATGAAATGCACGTGAATTGGAATGAAAGTGAAAAGAAATAATGCACATGAATTAGACTAAGATGGAATGAAGAAAACTGAAAGGAATAAAAACTTAAATGAAATGGATATGAATGAAGGATGGAATACAATGCACGTTATGACCATATGCACGTTATCAATGCAGTGCAAGTTATGATTACAAAATCAAAGCACATATGCTTATGGAGATGAGGATTACCGGGAATATACAACATCAATGAGAAATCTTAAGACGGTGAATTTATGGTCTTCATCTTTATATAGGGCTCAACTTTCTCATTTTTATTCAATGTGGAACTTAAACTCACACTTTCCAACAATCTCGTCCTCAAGTGTGAGTCCTTTCTTTACATTGAGATTTCTCTTTCGAGCTAACCACAAAATATTTCGTACTTGCATATTTCATACTATCGACCGCCGCTTTTTTTAACGGTACACGCTTACCTGACCCACTACCAGGAACTCATGGCAAAGCAATCTGCATCTCCATAAGCATGTGTTTTGATTTTGTAATCCCAAGATGATATTTTCTCTGTAAAATGAATCATTGATAACGTGCATATGATCATAACATGCATTGCATTCCATCTTTCATTCATATTCCATTTCATTTAATTCACGTGCATTATTTATTCATAACTCGAGATTGAATTCTTAAATGATGAGTGTCAATGAATATCCTAACCAACACTGGTATAGTTGAGTTTTATCTTCATTGGTCTTCCATTCTCTAGCATGTATATTGTCCCATCGGATTTCTTGTGCAATAAAATACAAGAATTATTATAAAAACATTACATGAAAGATACTCAATTTTTGTAGAGAAATCAAATTATTGTACAATTTAGGGACATGATGACACTTAAAAAAATTATGAATAGGCTTATTTGGACCTCTCTTTGTTAAAATATATTGAATATGTAGAGAAGTATTTAGGTAGTGGAGATGGAAGGTCAGCAACTCCAGCAGAGTCTAGTAGCAAATAGTGAGAAAAATGTGTATCTAAAGTGAGTTGTCTATTATAAGGTTGTTCCTACTCTACCAAGGTATGCTTGACAAGCTTCAGTGTAGAAAATTACAGAGGAAAAAAAGGGTATAATTTAGAATAAAAAATTTCACTTCCAATTAGCAATCAAGAGCAAAAAAGTCTTTCAACTTAAGTAGTTAACAAAAAATAACGCCCCCCCTATGAGCCTGACATGTCCTTTCAAAGCCAGATGCAATACCTCAGAAATAATGAGGCTCACAATTTTACCAGGCTTGAGAATGCAATGTGTTGCTGGATAAATTACGATGCAATTGAATACAGGATTTTGCAGCACAATCACTCACAATAGATAGAAAAAAACATCGATGTACAAGGAAGGGGTATATCCAAATAAAGACGGACATATACCCCTAACAGATTGATTCATGTTACAAAGCATAAAGTATTCATTAACTTATGCAGTCTGCATGAGCGAGTCAATTTGAGCACATGACTTGGGCGAAGGCTGCTGCATCATCTCCACCTCATCCAAATCTTGAGATTGGATGTTTATATCCTGGCAAACAAACTTACTGTTAAAAAAAAAAACTAGTGCAGTAAACAGGAAGAGATTACATTTCTTCCATAGATTTATACTCACAATAAGCTTGCAGAAAGAAGTTAAAAAATAGATATTGGATTATGAATTCAATACCTGTGACGGTAGAAGTACTTGAGGTTGCTGATCCTGGTTTAATGGATAAGCTTGAGGTTGGGACATTCTATAGTAAGGTTCTTTCAGATCAAGTTTACAGGATGATGTTTGAAGAATCCCTCCTTGTTCAGCACCAGGGCCCCATGTTTTAGCTAAATGAAAAATTGAAATTTGTTCATCCACAACATGGTGCAAGATATAATATAGTAATAAATTAGAAAAAAAAACACACAATTACCAACCTGACAATGTTAAATAGATTGTATAACTCTGAGCAGTGTGGGCAATCAAGTGCATCCTGCCAGTGATTTCTTGCCCTGCCACAACATATATTGGCTGTGAGAGAACACAGCGTAACTGATACCAGTGGGTTGTAGGTGAACCAGGGGCAGTGGTAAGCCACCTTCGAGCAGTACTGCGGATTTAGAATAATTGAGTGACAAATTAACTGATGCAAACAATAACAAAGCAATGATGCATGAAAAAACAGAAAATGTATCACGAAGAAGTGCAAGATTACCTTCCATTGAACAGTACATCAAACCAACATGCCAACCCATGTAGCCTGGCACCCACAGTGGCTACGAATTTGAGAGGAATGTCAATTTCATATAGCTCTTCTTCCTACAGAATGAAACATGATTTGAGCACACTCGGATGTTTCTTTCTAAACATTGATCCGATATAATCAAGAAGAAATACAACCGCGATCCAGCAATAGGCTCAAAGGATTAACTGATGGATACAAACTACCAGGTCACATATTTCTATTAACAAGTTTCCTGTCACAAATATGGTGGTATAGGCTATGTATTAGCTGGAGTACTACGATGGAGATATCAGTTTGTTCCACGAAAAGTGGTATTTATCAGCCAGTAGGATCTCTGGAAAGTAACGATCTAACCAAATAAAACTGAGAAGGTTCTCACCTTTATTTTGGTAAAGTCTATCACATGGAACATAGGAGCAGCTATTAACAACCTTGGATCAAAAGCATCCACCACAGGCTGCATGGAGAAGAGAATATATGATAAATTTATTCACCACAACATAAATTTTAAAAACCATAGCAGTCCAATTTTACTCCTTTGACAAAAAGCACCATAATGGAACACTCGTAGAAATCCCTAGAAGCAAAAGGCTAGTAATAGAAAATGTTGAGAAACATTTTCATTCTATTCTACCCATTTCTGTTTCGCACATGGGATCCTTAAAGGATTCAGAAAACAACACAGATCCTAGAAAAACAGAAAGCTGACACGTTCAATTTACCCATCTTAGTCTTGCCCATGGGATTTGAGGATTGGAAAAACTAAACAAATCGTAAAAATGTCAAATCATGGTGATAAGACACCATTTATAAGGACTATAGTTTTTATAAATGTTAATCTCCTAACAGGAAAGGTTAATCCTTCTTAATGGTTTCAACTATAGTTTTTCTTAGTCTCCCTCTACCTCTAACAATAGGGCTACTACACTCATCAAATCTTTTCTTCTAAATCCTGCTCCTACTGATCTTTCATCATGCACATCTAAAGCACTTGATTAGATTCTACCATTTCTCTACACTTGAGATTAAAGAGTGAAAATATTTTGAGGGCTTAATGAGACCCCTCTACTGTTCCTGATATTTATATAGATGATAAAAGAGATACAAGGGAAGTTAAAACATTAAAGGCTACAACTAGGTGCTAGGTGCACAGGTTATCCACACTCAACCTCCTAACTTACACATAATGATTAAGTAGATATACTAACTATTTCTAAACTCCCCCTCAAGCTGAAGCATACAAATTGTACGTACCAAGCTTGGAACAAATAAACTCAATCTGAGGTCCCCTTGGAGCATACAAATTGTACGTACCAAGCTTGGAACAAATAAACTCAATCTGAGGTCCCCTTGTCAACATATCTGCGAGTTGGTCATTCGATCCCACAACTTTTCACGAACAAAATGGCAATTTATTTCTATATGTTTTGTTCTCTCGTGCAACACTGGATTTGATGCAATGCGGAAAGCAACTTGATTATCACAATACATCTTCATAGTCTGGATGTCACAAAAATTAACTTCTTGAAGAAATTGCTTCACCCATATAAGTTCACATGTTAGTGATGTCATGGCTCTATATTCAGCTTCAACTGTCAATATAGCTACTATACTTTGCTTCTTACTTTTCCATGAAATAATATTACCTCCAAGGAATACACAGTATCCAGTAGTAGATCGTCTGTCCATAGGAGATCTTGCCCAATCCGCATCACAATATCCAAAGACATGAAAGCTTCCTCTATTTTCATATAACAACCCTTGCCCGAGAGCCTTTTTTAGGTACCTTAGAATGCAAGTGATAGAATTTCAATGGCCAACACATGAAGACTGCATAAACTGACTAACCACTCCAACTACAAATGATAGATCTAGCCTTGTAATAGTGAGATAAATTAGTTTTCCGACCAGCCTCCTGTATCTCTCAGGGTCAAAGAATAATTCACCTTCTTCAGTTGTTAACTTTTGATTTGGGTCCATAGGACTCTCTACTGGTTTACAATCAATCATACCAGTTTCTTGTAGTATATCAAGAACATACTTCCTTTGAGAGATTACAACGCCATGTTTAGACTGAGCCACTTCAATGTCCAAGAAGTATTTAAGGTTTCCCAAATCCTTGGTTTGAAAACGCCTACACAGGTGCTCCTTTAATTGAGATATGCCAACAATATCCTTTCCTGTAATGACTATATCATCAACATATACTATTAGGTAGATACATTTCCTAGAAGAAGTATGTGAGTAAAAGACTGAGTGATCTCTCTCATTGCGTCTTAACCCAAAATTTTGAACAATGAAGCTGAATTTTCCAAACCAGGCACGTTGTGATTGTTTGAGGCCATATAAAGAACGATGCAATTTGCACACCATACCAGACTCCCCCTGAGCAACAAACCCAGGAGGTTGCTCCATGTAGACTGTCTCCTCAAGATCACCATGAAGGAAAGCAGTCTTGATATCCAATTGATGAAGTGGCCAATGACGAATGGCGGCCATTGCAAAGAAGATGCGAATATTAGTCATTTTCGCCACGGGAGAGAAAGTGTCACAATAATCAAGGCCATAAATCTAAGTGTACCCTTTGACAACTAATTGGGCTTTGAGCCTATCAACCTAACCGTCAGAGCCAACCTTAACTGCATATACCCATCAACAACCAGCAGCCTTGTTGTCCGATGGGAGGGGCATGAGCTCCCAAGTATTGTTGTGTTCAAGAGCTTGCATTTCTGCAATCATGGCTTGTCACCATCCAGGTTGATCAAGTGCTTCCTTCACATTTTTCGGAATAGTAGCAAAAGACACCGAAAATAAAAGAGAACAACAGGGAAGCGACAATATGTGATAACTAAGAAAATTATAAATGGGATAGGGGTTCCGAGTGGAACGAATACCTTTTCTAAGAGCAATGGGCCAACTGGAATCACCTTCATCAGGAGGCATGGGAGCAAGAGACGAGCGAGAAGGATCCGAAGTCGGGGATTCACCAAATTCATGGATAATTGGACTATCCGTCAGAGTCCTGTGTTGGAGGTTGGGACTCGGGAGGGTATCAGTAAGTGGGGATGGGGCTCAGGAGGACTTTGATGAGGACTCGAGTTGATAGAGACATCCGAGATAGGAGACTCAACCACTGGAATAGGGAGGACTTGTTGTATGACATGAGCGTCTTGAACAGAGGAAGAAAAATAAAGGGTCTATTCAAAGAATGTAACATTGGCAGACATGTATTTCTTGGTTTCAGGAGAGTAACACCGATACCCTTTTTGGAGTCGAGAATAGCCCAAGACACATTTGAGAGCACGACCAGAAAGCTTACCTAGACATGGAGACATGTTGTGAACAAAACATACTCAACCAAAAACCCGAGGAGAAATGTGAAAGAGAGGGTTATCCGGAAACAAGATGGAGAAAGGGTCTTTATGATTGAGAGAGGAGGACGTCATCCGGTTAATAAGAAAAAATGCAGTTAAGATGGCATCTCCCCAATGATGGACAGGAATGTGGGCACCAAGCAAAAGTGTACGAGCAGTTTCAACCAAGTGTCGATTTTTTCTTTCTGCTATACCGTTTTTAATGTGGCGTATGTGCACAAGTGGACTGATGCAAGATACCATGTGAACTTAAAACAACAGACAAAGCAGATGAGAAGTACTCTTTGGCATTGTCACTTAAGGTTTTGATTACTTGATCGAATTGATTCTTGATTTCGTGTAAAAAGGATGTGAAGATGGATAACAATTCAGAACGATCTTTCATAAGATAAACCCTAGTACATCTTGAAAATTCATCAATAAAGTAACAAAATACCTAAAATCAAAAGACGAAACACGACTAGGTCCCCAAATATTGGAATGGATGATAGAAAAACTAGATTTACATTGTGATTGAGACCTTTTAGGAAAGGCACATCTAAAATGTTTGCCTAGTTGACATGACTCACATTCTAAGATCTGAAGACCACTAAGTTCAGGACACATTTTTTTTAACTTGGACAGATGAGGGTGACCAAGCCGATCATGTAACATTTTAGGACTATGGGCTACAACACGACACTCGTGGACGAGATCCAAAATGATATAATCCTCCTGCTTCATATCTTTCTCCAATCTGTCTTCCCGAACCACGCTCCTGTATAACAAAAGATTTGTTATCAAAGGTTCCTGAACAGTTTAACATTTTGGTTAATTGGCTTAAGGAAATTAAATTGAAGGGGCAATTACGGACAAAAAAGGCAAATTTTAGATTTAAGGAGGGAGACAGGATGACTCGACCGACTCCCTTTGAGGAAGTTTTAGAGCCATTTGCAAGAGTTATAAAATTAGGTTTGTCTTGAAATAAAATGGTTGAGAACAAGGAGGTATTACTAGAGATGTGGTCAGAAGCACCGGAATCAATTACCCGTGAATTGTGACTTTCCATGCATTGAGAGATGCAAGTTGTTAATGTACTTGGAACTTGAGATGACTGTGTCAAGCTGTTGGACTTGAGACGTATGTACTCTTGATACTCGTCCTTAGTGAACTTGGACTCAGTAGTTTCAACCTAAGAGACATTGGCATTTTTGGAAGGAAAATCATGTAAGTAACAATTTTCTTGAGTGTGACCCATCCTTTTGCAATACATGCATTGAGGACGTCCACGGCCTCCACACCCACCTCCTCTAGGTCCACATCCTCCTCTTACTCGAGTTGCAGCCATAACAAATGGTTCTACTAGAGCAGGAGATTTTAGAGTTTCATGTGTTGGGACTTTTGGGATCTCATGAGAGGTCAGAAGTTGATCTCTGATGTGATTGAAGTCTGGATGAATGGCGCGAAGAATCATCACCATATAGTATTTGTCCAGCTTCTTCATTTCATCTGAAGCGTTGACTTTTAGAAACATCCGCAGGTCTTCCACGACTGATTGTGCTTCATTCATGAAAGAGATCATGTCATGGTTGGTCATTTTCAGAGATGCTAACTTGTCCGCCAAATCATATAGGCGTTGGATATTGTTGGCATATATATTGAGTCCTCTTCTAAAACGAGTGACATGACTTAAAGGCCCTAAGAGATATTAAAAGTCTTGGCTCCACGGATTGCCACAACAGGGCACACAACTGAAAATCTGCTTGCTTCCATTGTTCTGCTTTTTCTTCAGGCACATAGCTTTCGTCTTTCTCAAGATGGTCATGATGTCACTGACCAAGGAACCATATCTAAACAACAGCGGACCAGGAGAGGTAATTTTGTCCGTCTAGCTTCTCGAAAGTAATGCAGGGGCTTTCAGAGAATGAAATAGCACTCCCAGTACCTCCAGTGGCCATATCTGATCAAGGGAACAAAAAAACAGAGAGGAGTTGCGAAAAACAATGAAGATTTTCGAATTCCCTAGGGAGATTTCCACAAGGGTTGCGTCTGGACTTCACCGGAACTGAGTTTTGAAGGTCAAAACGGGCAAAGGAGGCTCCAGCAACACCTATGGAGGTGGCGCGATGACGAACCTAGCTACAGCGAAAGGAAATGACGCGCGTGGAGGCGCATGGCAACGAGTCTGCCTTCGGCACCGGCAGGGTTGGTTGTCGCTCGAAGAGGTTGTCCAGATCCGATGGTTTCCGGACAGAACTGCGACGGCGAACGATGGCAGACGACTGCAGACGACGACAGACAGTGGGAAATGTTGTTTGACAGTGTTAGGTAGTTCAAAAGGACAGTGGGCAGTTCTAGAAAGAGATGAACTAAGCTTGGACAGCCGCGATGACTAATGGTGGTCAGCCACGTACAACAATGACGGATGATGGCAAACCATATGAGACAAAAACCAGAGCGTGATCGACCCGCTATGATACCAACTTGAGATTAAACTGTGAAAATATTTTGAGGGCTTAATCAGAACCCTCTATTGTTCTTGATATTTATATAGATGATAAAGGAGATACAAGGGAAGTTAAAACATTAAAGGCTACAACTAGGTGCTAGGTGCAATGATTGCCTAGATATACTAACTATTTCTACATCTACAATAGGCACCACACCACCAATTGGCATTAATTAATTTGTATTTTCCACAACCCAACTATTGGAGCATCTTTACGGAGACCAACAAAGTACTCAAAATAAACAATGATAGACAAGAACCGCATATTAGCAAGGCGTATGTTAGAAGGAATTCAAGACAAAAAGAGGATTAGACCTGAGATAGTAGACGCACAATCTTTAATAACTAGTGTTACCAATTCAGAATCCATAGAAAATATTGGCAACTCCAAAAATATTCATTATCAAAAGTCATAACAACTTATTGTTGAAGCATTACAGACAAAAAAAATACAATACATACATGATTATTAAAAAATGCAAAAATAATGAAAGAAAACCATATAATTAATAATAATAATAATAATAATAATAGCAAGTCTAGAAATCCAAATAACAGTATATCCCTCAGCTTGCTACGAGAATTACAAATATAATTCCAACTCAACTTATTTGCCAGACACTCCAATTATCTTACAACAAAAGCAGATCCTGATTTGACCCTTAGATTTAAACTATAGTCACTTAACACAAACTTTCAATAAGCATGTAAATATTATACCAAAATAATAGAAATAGGTGCCAATTTATTAAGAGACAATGAGTTTGACAGAATGGAATGCTTGCATCGGGAATGCAATAGGCAGAAAGGGAAGAAAACAAGAGAGGATTATGTCAAAACTAGAGGTAACAAGGGAAAATATAAACAAAAAACCCAGAACTAAATGTAAAGCTGAATATGGACCAATTGAAATGCATTTTCAGCTTGCTATGTAAATGCCAAATGCTATATATTTGTCCTAGAACCATGAATTTGACGCATAATAGTATGAAAAACAGGTGATGTTGCAATTCAAACATGAAAAATGCATTCATGTGTCTAAGTGAACAAAACAAACTAATGTGTCTAGTGAATTCTGAGTCCTATAATCTCCAGAAACAGATATCACATATAATGTGCAAGGGGATCACCAACAAACATTTTAGACGTGTTCCAAATACACCCCTACTCTTATTGGAATGGACCAGTTGGAAATCTTCGTTTCATTTCTTTAAACCAAGCTAGAGGGATACCTGAGAAAAGTATCCTTGAAAGGCAGTCCCATGTAAGGGCGTCAAATCAACACCATAATAGTTTTGTTGCTGCCAAAACAGTGCCTGAACAGGTAAAATAATACAATATTGATCAATGAATTTAAGGAAAGAAGAATAATTGGCTTAATACAACGGTCTGAAAACAAGGATAATTTCTCTTATCGACTATCACTAAAAGAATGTTATATAATGGTATAAGTCTGAACCAAAATTTAAAAACCAACATCCAACAAACAGGGTTCTACAAAGCCAAAATAAGTGTTCTTTTAGAAAGCAGGATCTTTCGAGTACTGTAATTCAGTTACATCAAAGAACTAAAAGAAGTGCAAGGTCTAAGAAATTAATGAGTCTGTAAAACAGCAAAAAATTGCACACCTTATTAGCAATTTCAACGAACAAATATTCATCACTAAAGGGAGCCATGTGAATCCTGCAGCAGTAATAATTATAATTCAAGGTTAGGAGGAAAAATAATTCTTATATGAATATAAGCGTTTTTTTTTTTGTAGGTGGTGGAGGGGAGGGGGGTTGCAAACATAAATCCCAACCATTTATTTGCAAAATAAGACATATTGGGCAAAGAATAACTGTCCTTATTGGAAGATAATTATCCCAACAAATTACCTCTGTAAAATCATATTGTCACATGCTTAATAGCGTCACACATAAAAGGGGAAGAAGTAGAGAATGTTTGCTTCAAAGTACCTTCCTACACTGGGAAACATTTTCCCATTAGGGGTGAGAAACCTATCCCTTGCAATGACATACGACTCCAGCATTCTTTCATTGACTAACAAGGTGCCTGCGCAACAACAGAGAAACCTCCCTGACTAATAAGTTATGAACAAAATTATTAACAGCTGATCCCCATATAACACTCAGCCTTTCCAAATTCCTGACAACTTATCTCAACACCACAAGGCGGAAAAATCTATTGACAAAATTTAACTTATGCATGGACCACACAGTAGTCAATTGCAAATAGCGGAAAAGAGTGGCCAGCTCCAAAATAACTAATATTGTATTACGTATTATGCTTTAAAAGTTATATTTAAATGTCTATTATATATTATGCTTTAAATAGTTTTTTGTATATTATTTATTATCACTATTATTTGGTCAATTATATTATACACTATGGTATGCTTTACATTAAAAACGAAAAGAGAAAAAAGATGTCTGACTCGGACCGAGGCCCAAAAATTCAAAACAGGAGATAAATAAAAAAAAAACAAAAAAACAAAAAAAAAAAAAAAAAACAATTTGTTAGTGCTGGCCCTATCTATGAAATAGACAAAGAGAAAGCAGATGGAGGAATGGGAGGTCATGAAGGCTGTTGCAGTGACAGACTGCGTATGGTTACAGAGCATGTGGGGGTCATAGAGCCTTGTCTACCAAGGGAACAATGTAGGAGCATTTGCAACCCGTGCTCTGTGACAAATGCCTTAGGAGCAGCAAGGGGCAACTCTATTGCAGCACCCTGCCTGCACTATGGACTACTTTGATGGATTATCAAGATCATTCTCTAATTCACAAAAGTAAAACATAAGCTTACCCATGGGCTCAGAGATCAGAATATCTGCTCTCTCAGGCAGTTCAACATCCTCAACTTTGCCTTTAATAACCTATATGTAAACATATCACTTCACATAGCCCTGAACAATCAGATAACTAATGAACAATGACTACTAAAGGAAACTATGGAAAAATCTTACTGTAATTCGTTGACCAAGTATTGGGTTCCCAGCTATAAGTTTCCGTGCATACTCTGCCATTTCAGATGCTTCCACAGCATAAACGTGCTTTGCACCAGCCTGGAAACAAGACAGAACAAACACACCATTTCTAACAAAAGAAAATAATAGTACCAGCCTTTTTGTTATCCACCAACACATTTGTAGGATAATTGTCTAGGGTTAAGAATTGTTCTTTTTGAAGCAAGAGAAATTACCCACTTCTTGAAAAAGTATTATGTGGGGTCAAGAAGCACACCCCAAACCTTAAAACTTAACAAAATTAGTCATTGACTCGTTTTCATTGTCAGGGAACTGTAATTATTTTTGAGCTTTGAGCAGAAATCTAGGAATTACAATTTTAAAGAAGTTTATAAAGTCACGGTGAATATCTATTGGCATTCAGATTGTTAATTACAAACTCATTTGCAATTCCAGAGTACTTTACGGAGTAATTGATTGATTTTTCATTGCTGCAGGGGGTAGAAATTATTATAATGACATATTTAATATTTATGATTATTATGTAATTAATTTGTTACAATCTCTAACATTATGTGCTCGCGGAAGCAAGCCTTGGTAATTCATATTCATATTACTTACAAACTAAGGTGGAACAAATTTTTGCCAAAAAATTATACCTATTAGAATTCAAATGATATATATATATATATATATATATATATATATATAATGTATATACAAATGGTTAAATTTGTTTGTCTTGTCCCACATCAATGTGCTGGAAGTTCATCAGCCTCCCTTGCTCCAGAAAGCAAATAAAAAAATGTTTACGCCAGTTAACATAGTACATGCATATTACATATAAGATAGTGTCACATGACAAGTAAAAAGAATCAAAGCATGAGAATTGCTTCTGTTAAACAGAGTGCCACATCAAAGTGATGGTGTTACTGTGAAATAGGAAATCTGACATCCATAGTAAATTTTGAAGATTAATTGAGATAAAATTGAAATTAAATTGTTTATATACCAAAAGTAAGTAAAGTCCAAGTATCATTAAGGACCAAAATTGACGTTTTGAGAGTCTGTTTGCAAAAGAGGTCAAGTTTAGTGGAGTTCAAGTGTTTCCCCCTTTAGGTATAAAATGTTTGACATTCTATTTCTTTTGTAAATGTTTCTTTGTTGGTTCAGCTAGTCAGGCCATGTGATATTTTTAATTTTAGTCCTCTGCACCAGTCATGGTCCAATGTTGAGTAGTGATAAGGACTTCATACCAAGTGTTGGAATTGGAAGAAAGATTGGACAGGAACGTCACACAGAATTTTTAAGCAATCTCATATGGCATATAGACTTTGCAGCTTAGATAGTTAAACTACCTGGGCAGCAAATAATGACAAAATTCCACTACCAGCACCAACATCAACTACTACACGGCCCATGAAATCTGAGCGATTCTCAATAACCGCAGCATAATAGGTTCCTAAAGAAAAACAAGAGCATTACAGATACTGTAAAAAAATAGGTAGAAGTCAAAAAATAAAATAACTAAATATAAAATCACTAGAATATAATTATGTGTAACCTGTCCTCACATAGTCCTGCAACATATTTTGTTGATGCAGAAGTTGTCCATAATAATGAAAATACATTTTTGCAGAAGATGACTCTATCTTCTCGTCAAACTTGCTTTTAGAAGTTATTACATTAGTTCCATTCGGTAAATTTCCTGCTGCATTAAAAAAATCAAATATATAATTACACAACTATACTATATTGCCAATAAATATCTAATGTAAGCATGCATGCAGTTAAAAATAAAGATTCGTGTGGAAGATGACAAATATTTTAACCTACACAAATTAATTAAGACTACAAAATACAAACAAGATGCTAACTGTAAAGAAAGAACCTAAAGGTTATACAACATAAACAATGCTTCCAATTCAAAACTAAAAAGTATTACAATAAGAAACTATCCCTTTCATTAGTTATCCAACAACCAAAGTTCCCCTACTCCACATTAACTTCATGTACCATTTCAATACTACAAACTACCATTACAAGTTCTTTAAACATCCATTAAACCATCTAACCATTCAGAAAATCTAAAATCACATTGAATAATGAAATTCTTTCATCTAAATTAACACAATTGTCAACAGCAGCAACAATGCAGTTGGTTTATAAATATTATTTTGCAAACCAAAGATGACCGAGGTAATCAAAATCAACAACAGAGTTTGTCAAATAGCATTCTACAAGAAGGTTTACACAAATTTCCAAAACAGCACCTTGAACATTGAAATCCTTCTTCCATTGTTGGAATACACAATGGAAGGCCTCACTCTCTTCCTCATTTCTAAACTGTATAGCCACTCCACTGGAATAAGATGTCTGGTTCAAAAATAGCACAGTTAAAAGGCATACATAACTATATGGCATGACAGTACATCAGCGAGTTAAGCAATCGTACCAACCTCACCCAACACAAGCATAAACATCACTATTGATGACAATTAATGACAAAAAAACACAGAATACCGGAGTACTACCATAATACCAATTATTTGAAACTCAAATCTTCTAAACCAAAAAAAAAAATAACAAAACTCATAATGTGCAAGCCAGATGAAACAACACCAGCTGAGATAGCAAAAGGTGTTTTACACATGTGTACCTGTTTGTCATCAGACCCTTCCACCATGCAAACTGATTCAATAGGACCTAACCTGAATAGCTGTACACCACGACAACGTACAACAACATTTTAATACACAGCAACAAAAACAGAGACATCACTATCACAACACCATTTGTCGCACACTTCATCACGAAGCGAACACGACAAACCAAATAATCTAGGGATATTCCAAAAAAACCAAAACAGAAACCAACCTGAAAATCTGTAAGATGAACACTGAGAAGAATATGGTTAGATTCGTTCCGAATTTGAAGACGGTCACCAGCAAACACACCAACCCCCGGCGAAGCAGACGAAGAAGAGGAAGAAACCTCAGACACAGACGCTAACGCAAATTCTCGCTGCTTCCTCTTCTGCTCCACCAAATCCATTTTCGTTTCTTCCTCCAACCTCAACCTCTGTCTATGATTTTATACGTGTGTAATAATATAATTATGGTGTGTATTCGTCGTAATTAAATAAATAACGTGTAGAAAGATGAAATGAAACTACGTGTACATGATTTTGATTTAAGAAATGGAACAAAGCTAGGGTTTGGGGTTATGAGAGCTGAGAGCCGCCACCAAGAGAGAGAGAAGTTGGTTGAAGGACGAAAGAGTTTCTGCTTTCGGGTTTGGGGTTTTATAGTGTGTTTGTGTGAGTGTCAGTGTGTGGTGGTGTAATTGCCTTGTGTTGGAGAGGGTGAGTGAGTGAGGAGTCTTGTGTCTTAATCTACTTTACTTTAATGTTATGTATGTATAAATTGATGTATGTAGGCAAATGTATCCATCCAGCACAAAAAAAAAAATAGTATGTGGAGATTATTTGTCCAGTTTAAATATGTCTGGAAATTATTTTTTAGAATTCCATTTATGAAGAGTTGAATTTGCAATGTGAAATTATGATATATATATATATATATATATATATATTAGAAAATTAATTGGAATTTGATCTTAGGATAGCTTGATTCCAATTTTTTTCTTTTTTTTTAATTTTAGATGTTTTTGTAATTAATTTTTGAAAAAAAATATAATTTTACAGGAATTTGATTCTTCTGTTCACAATTAAAAATCAGATTTACATATGACTAAATTTTAAGTATATTTTTAGCTTCATAAAACAATTTATAATTAAGAGTTTTATACCGGTTTTTTTATAAAAAATGTTATTTTATACTACCTAATAGTCAAATCGTTAATGTAAATAATAAAAAAGTATTTATATATATAAATATTTTTTTTACTATTTATATTTAATTTTTTTATTATTATAAAAAATGAGTTTTCATTAGTTATGATAAATAGAATTTGAAGAGAGTTTTGAAACAAAAAATTATAATGAGTTTATTGTGCAAGAAAATACTTTTATGGATTGACTAGACAAATTTATGATTAATGTCAACAACTTATATTAGTCTATTGAACTTGTTAATTAAAGACGTTCAAATCAAAATTTTAAAACATAAATTACAAATTACAACTTTTAAAATGTAATATAAAATGAACATAAAAAATATAAAAGCATTCGAAATAACATTTAAGCTAATAGAAACATGCTGCCAACATTTGTAGTTTAGTCTTTAGCAAAATCTTATTATTGTATAGATGCTTTCACAATGTACAATGTTTTTTATCGATTTATTAAATTTTTAAAATTAAATTGAATCATTCAAGTTTATTTCATGGTTGAGTTTAAATCAATCAAATCAATAAAATGTTTACTAAACCACATTTGTTAGAATTGCAATTTACAATATATTGTTCAGATTGTTTGATTTAAACTCTGTCTAATTATCTTACAACATGACACGGTTACAATTATAAAAAAAAATGTAAAATAATAAAAATTTTAAAAGTAATATACAAGAGTCTATAGAGTATTGGAACCGTAGTGTGTGAATAAGAAACAAAAAATAATTGCCAAGGTCCTAAGTCTATCTCGTGAAAAAAAGTTTGTTTGCATTTTTACATCTCTTAGTACAGATAATCAAAAGCTTAATAACATGAGATTTTAAGGGAATAATTTATTTTTATAAATAATTTAAAGTGTTTTATGATAAAATAGGCTGTTTGTGCAAAACAATGTAGAAAAAAAAATAGAATTTTATAAGAGTAATTGAATTATTTAAATTTATAAAATACTAAATTTTATTTTTAACAGCTAAAAATTTAAAATTCTTCATATTTGAATATTCAGGTTTTTTAATTTTACATTTTCTTGATATTAACTGGGTTTTATTAATATCTATAAAATTCATTTTGTGATCTAAATTATTAGAATTGTTTTTTTATCAACCATTGTTATTTATGTAAAATAATGAATAAAAACAAAAAAATAAAAAGTTTAAAAATTAATCTAAAGAGATTTTAAAAATCTCTCCTTAAAATGGTTGATAATGAGGATAATTAACTGCAACTATCAGTGATTATAAAGACCAACAAGAATTTAAGATAATATCATCAAAATGAATAATAAATATATAAAAAATTACATAATATTTCAATGACAATTTTTTTTTTCACCTTCATAATTTCATACTACACTTCCATATTAAAAATGATATGTCCAATATACACAATTAAAAAGTGGGTGAATTAGTATTTCAAAAATTTTATCTCTTAAGCAAATTTGAAATAGTTTTTTGTTATTAGTCTTTAACATGAATTTTAATGAATTGACAAATGCATGTTTTCATGGATTATCTTTAGACCACTAAAGAAAACAATGAAAAAGGACAACAATTTTACACTAGTTCAATTCAAAATTAAATTTTCGTCAAATTTTCTTTTAAACCATTTGAGGTTAAAAGATTTTTACTATTTCGATAGAGTTTAGAGAATTATAAGTGTTCCTAAATAATTCTATACTCTAATGAACCAAGAATTCAATACACTAATAAATAACTATCATCACTTATGATGCTTCACACAATTACAATTAATTATTCGCCTACATAGTGAATACACTATAAAGAAATGAAGTTCACAAAAGAAAGAAATAAACGAATACACCTTTGGTGTGAAAAATTACAATCAATCGTAGTGTCAAGTCAAAACTCTCAAAATCATATCCATTTTGAATATTTATTGGCGAATGTTTCAAAATCCAACAGTGTGATATCAAATCACTCAATAATTACTCATTCTCAATCTCTCAGTTGTCTTAAATTTCAAATATAATTGTGTTTCAAAATGTGAATCAATGTTGGTTTAAAAAAAGAAACATTGATACTAAGATTAATTGATTAGAAAAACAATCCAATCAATTATGGAGTATATAAAAGAGTCCAATTAATTGATGCTCTACTAAACAACTTAATTGATTAGATAAGTAAGTCATTATAAGAGAGTTTCTCTTACTTCATATTTGTCCTATTCATTTATGTTAATGCTTAAAACAATTAGATTGATTGATTTAAAGAGTTTTAAGCTTTACTTACGTCAACTCTAGACAGACACCATTATTCTATACATTAATTATTTATTTTAAGTAACCGCTAGTAACAAAACTGGGACACTATTATTGACTTAGGCATTGTCAAAAACACCACATGGGTATGATGATAAGCTTCCACTTTCAACATTCCATACATTTGAAAAATAAAATTTTACCATATTTCTTTATTTTAAGTTTCAAAATACATGGTTTAAGACACCTTTTGAAATGTATAGTTTAGAATAAAAAAAATGCACTTCAAATTACATATTTTGGATTGCAAAAATAAAAAATGTATTTTGAATCGCACAATCTAAAATATAAAATATGTATTTCGGATTCTACAATGCATTTTTTATTTTACATTTTCAAATATGCAATCCATAGTGTCTTTGTGTAGGATAAACAGGTGAAAAATTGGGGGAAAGATGGTGGAGGAATAAGGTGATGATTGGGTCGGTAGAGGTGGGGGGAGGAAAGTGCATCGATGGAGTTGAAAGAAGAAAGGAAGATACTGGAAGTGAAGATGGAGGAATGATGGCTATGCAGAACGTCCCACTATGTTTTGACTTGTCCTGCATTTGGCCCACAAAAAGTAGGTCGGGCTTACTCGTCCTACATGAAGTTCGGCTCATAGGTTTGTAGACCGATCTGCGACCCGTGTAAGATACTTTTAGATAGACCAGAGAAAGAAACGTGAATGAGCATGTTGTTTATAAGAAACACACACGACATGTTGTGCGAATGCTGCTATATTTTAATAATTTAAGTTGACGCGAGCTATGAAAGTCAAATGTGAGTCAGCCCACTATTGACTTGCGCGTGTTGCAAGTTATGTAGAGTGGGTTTAAGCGGATCAAAAAGTTACAATAGTTGACCTTCCACATTTTTTTGTTGTGGACTTATGGAACGACCTCCATGGATCACCCCACATTATTATTCGTAGGTGGAGGAAGAAGAAAGGAGATTGGTAAAGATGAAAGAAGGAACATTGAGAGGTGGGTGAAGAGAAAGAGAATGTCAATGGTGGTGATGGTGGAGGAAGAATAATAAGGAAAGGGGTGCATCTATGGAGGAGGAAGAAAATGAAAGCCATGTTTTCAATCTAACACATTCAAAATCTTGAGTAAAGTACAAAACTCTACTTCAAAAATGATAAAATGTATTGATGAATGAGAAAAAAAAAATCTCTTTAGAAGAGTTTGGGGTCACTAACAAAAATAATAACAAAAATAATACATTACTATTGACTATAATTTATTATCATTGCTCAAGTAATCTATCAGTCATTTTAAAAGAATATAATTGATTGTTAATGCACGCGATTTAATTTATTATTTGCAAATGTAAAGTTTTTATCGTCAAATATAATCAGTTCTTGCTTAAATAAATCAATTATTTAAGAAAATGTATGAACGCGTGTGTTATTCTATTAATTAGTATTTTTTTTACCACTGTATATTGAGAGGATTTTTTATTCGATACTCGTTTAAATGTTAAAACCCTCCCCAAGCATCATCACCATAAAAATGATTAAAAATAATATCGATTGACATAAAAAAATGTTTTTCAAATGAGTTGATTTATTTTGACAAACATTAATTAAAAAATAAGAGAGAATATCATTAATGTTGTCATTTTTTAATTAGTAACATTTATTTGTCATTTAAGTAATTTTTTTCATTTGGAGATATCTGAAATATTTTATTTAAATAAAAATATTAAAATTTCCTAAATTTTAAACGTGTTTTTTCTAAATAGAAATTGTAAAATTTAGTATTCAAGCATTAATAGAATCGGGAAGATAATGAAAATTGTAATATTTGTTTATTTTTATTAATTAAATCGTATGTTTTTCTTTATAAAAACTTTAAGTCTGAATTATTTCTTACGGAATTAATATCAAAACAAATATCAAAATTTAAATAAAATATTATCAATATATAAATAATTAAATATATTTTTAGTTCTAAAACCTTAAAATTAAAATCTGCTTTTGTACAAAATTTTAACATAATTATTTCTGTTTTTATATTAATAAACATGTTTAACATATTAAAAGACAAAATAATCTAATTAAATTAAAAAAATATATTTATTAATTTTAAAATTTGAAGATTATAATATATCAAAATTTTAAATAAAGAACAAATTTAATTTTACAAATTTTAAAAACTCAAACATATTTAACCTAAATATAAAACATAATTTAAACTATCCTATTTAGATTCAAACATATTCAAAAATAATTTTTTATAAGTTAAATTCGTATTACACAAAGTAACATAATACTTTATAATATGCTTGTAGTCACAAAAAAATATTTTCTCTAATTTATAAATTTTATTACACTCGATTTACAATATAATATACTATGTCCACAAATTATTTACAAGATTATTAGAGTCATATCTAATGATGAAAATAAAACCAAATTCAAACACATAAAAGAATACAATAATTTGTATTAATGACAACACCTTAGTCTGTATTTATGACAAGACGTTAAAATAGTAGTAAATTCAAACTAACTAAATAATAATAAAATATCGCCAATAAAAAATGTAAATACAAGAAAGAACATTATTATTTTTTTCTTAAAATAAATGCAACATATTATCTATAGTATAATTAATTATGATATTAAAATTAAAATAAAATACATTTTAAAAATATAATTACTTTCTTAATTTAAAATATAACATAGGTAGTTTACTATTAACTATGTTTTGCAAATAAAATATAACAATAGTTACTGTATATTTTAAGAATATTTTCTACCAAAATAATTTTCATTAACAATTGCTTTTTTATTTTGATCTCTTTTAAAATTATATAATAATCTTACTTAAAATATCAATAAATTTAATATCTAATAAAAGTAAACTTTAATACACAAATACATATATAGTAAATATTTATTTAAGTTTGCATTTTGATTTTAAAAATTTAATACGAACTTATAAAATTTTAAAAATTATATAATAATATAAAATATTAAGATAATATAATTACATAATAAAATATTATGGATGTTGAGAATTTTAGGAATCTGAAAAATAAGAAAAATATAAGATATATTAAAAAAAAATTGTTATCTTATATTATTTGTATAATATATATATATATATATATATATATATAACAAAATATAAAATATAAATATTTATAATATCTTAATCTTGATTTTCTAAATTAAAATAAAAACTAATTTTCAAAATTGAAAAATATTTTTAAAAGTGAAAATATTTCTAAGAAACTAATATAAATAAAAATATATAAAATCACAATATTATTCATTCGATAATTTTTTTCTTCCTAAGTGTAAATGAATGTTTAATATAACTTAATATACTAAAATTAAGATACATTCCATTTATTTAAAGGGATTTTTACATCCTAAAATAAAAAATAATTATTTGAAAAAAAGTTTAAGCTCTATAACTCAAATATTTATAAGTATCAAAATTGTATTTTCTTTTTAATTTTATCCCACATCTTTGTAATTTAATATCATATAGTTTTGAATTATATCCCTCTTAAAACACTTATATCACAAGCTCTCTACATATTTTTCTCTCTCATGAATTCTTAATTTTTTGTCTAATTTTAACGATAATAAACAAATTATATAAAATATACAATTCTCTTACAAAAACAATAAACTATATAAAAAAGTGTCCTTAAATTTCAAATAAAAACAATAAATTACATAAGGACTTCATTTACATTTATTTTTAGTGCCTAAATTATAACTTATTGTAATTTCCTTCTTACTCAAAATTAAGTTTTCTATATTTAAAGCAATTCTTATGTGCATTAGCGTGTTCCAACACTTTTCAATAAAGAAATTATAAATATTTAATATTATTATAATTGATTGATATTGATGAATGTAGTTATGATTTTTTAAATTCTTCTTGTTTGACATCATTTCAATGAATATATATATATATATATATATATATATATATATATATATATATATATATATATATATATATATATATATATATATATATATATAAAAAAAAAAATAAAAAAAAAAAAAAA
>Ga0214542_1002188_pt1 | contig 40504 bp, 13 predicted proteins | sample CNSS1metaG_FD_160096 | JGI IMG/M metagenome (GOLD analysis project Ga0214542, IMG submission 160096) | Root nodule microbial communities from cowpea collected in UCLA plant growth center, Los Angeles, California, USA - CNSS1 | ecosystem: Host-associated > Plants > Roots > Nodule | place: USA... | reverse complement strand
TGGTGGTGAGGCAGCAGGAGATGGAGGCTGTGAAGAGGGTGAAGAAGTTGCTGATGATGTCTGTGAGTGGCTCTCTTCGTTTGCACGCTTTGAGGATGATCAGGAGGGAACTGGGTCTCCCTGAGGATTTCAGAGATTCCATTCTTGGGAAGTTCAGTGGGGATTTTAAATTGGTTGGTTTGGAGGTTGTGGAATTGGTTGATTGGGATGCAGAATTGGGATTGGCTGAGGTCGAGAAATGGAGGGAGAGAGAGTACACAGAGAAGTGGTTGAGTGAGTTTGAGATAAAGTTTGCATTTCCCATTGGTTTCCCAACTGGGTTTAAGATTGAGAGAGGGTTTAGAGAGAGATTGAAGAATTGGCAGAGGCTTTCATACACTAAACCTTATGAGCGGAAGGAGGTTGTTAGGGTGAGGACTTGTGGAGGGATTGAACGGTATGAGAAGAGGGCTGTGGCTATTCTTCACGAGCTATTGAGCTTGACTGTGGAGAAAATGGTTGAGGTTGATCAACTGGCTCATTTTCGTAGAGACTTAGGCATTGAAGTTAATGTGCGGGAATTGCTGCTAAGACACCCTGGTATATTTTACATATCAACTAAAGGGAAGACACTAACTGTTTTCCTTAGGGAAGCATATCGTAAAGGGGGATTGATTGAACCGAATCCCATGTATGAAGCGCGAAGGAATATTTTGAATCTTGTACTCTTAGGATGTAGGAAAACCAGAACATTGTTGGCTGGTGATGAGGCTAAGGAAGAGAGTAATGTTGTAGTCTGTGAAGTGAATGAGGAAGGTGAAAGACAAGGAGATTGGGTGATTCCTTTCTTGGAGAACTGTGAGGAGAGTAGATCCCCTTGATGTTGTGTGTAAAGGTAGCAGATGCAGGAAATTTGAAGAGATTGTGAAAATGGTTTCAGGATTTTGGAGTTCATTGCCTTTGTCGTCGTAGGCATTGGCGTCCTCCTGTCCATGCTTCATGAGTGCAGACTCTGGCTCTGCGGCTAGGCTTTCGAGTGCATTCTACGTATGACATTTCTCTTTTTTGAGTTCCATGTCGGAGTTGGCGATTCCTTTGCTCACACTACCTAAAGGTAAATACACTCTTCACTTCACTGCGACTAGTTTTTTCTTCAATTCCTGCGGTGACAATTGATTCTAATTTAGTTTATTTTTTTAAATTATGTCTATTTTTCTGTTGAATTCTAATCTTTTTAATTGACATTGTTCGTGTGTTTGTGTGAGAGAGAGGTTGGGATAGGGAGGGAGCTATGGCTAGTAGCTAACTGATGTTAGAAATTAGACATGTGATGATGTTGATTTGGTGTGCTGCGATGATGATTCCTTTCAATGATGAATGAAATCGTTAGGGAGAGTTTTTCTGAGGGTATAATTGCACTAATAACGTATTTCTTACGGTTATAAATTGTTTGTAATTGGAAAATTATTGCTTTCTAAGATTTGTCATGGATTGTTATTGTCCATTGGAGGAGCTGACTGGCGATGCAGCTTACTTTCTTTTCAATTATTGTTGAGAAATTTTGATGAATGCGTGGAAGGGGAAATGCTTGGTTTTAGTTGAGGCTGTTTTTATTTCAGATATTGAGACTCGATACCTCGTAGTGATGAGCTAAATGTTGTAAGGAGAAGAGTTGTGGATAGCTATTGCAAAGTGTCTGTTATTGGAATGTTCTCCCTCCATCACTCTGTCTTTAGAAGAATAATGGTCCTTAGTTGTTATGTGTGCTTTTGTTTCAATTCATATGCATTGGAAGATAGTTGAACTCTCAATTCATATGTATCTTGCTTTAATTTTCTGCAGTAAATAGTTTGATTCAGGTTTCTATTTTTGTTTTGGTTGAATTCCTTCTTCCATGCGTTTTTTCAGTTTCTTTGCATTTGAGTAGCAATCTTGATGCTGTCACAGGATGATTATTGCTGCCATCAAGTTGCATCTTGCATTTGCATTGTGTTAATCATGATTTTACCATTCTGCATTAGTTTTCAGCGCTGCACCCATTTTGCATTCACAACTTCCTGCTGAGAAATCTGCACTGCATATTACCATTAGGCTTCATGCACTCTGAATCTGCAGTAGTTTTTCCTATTGGTTGATAATGCTGACCCAAATCTGCTGCCAAGATCTAAAATACTGCAGCTCAATTGTATTTCATGCAGTGCAGATTCCATTCCAACTTGACATTCTACTTGAATCTTAATTCCTTCGTCACCATCTCATATCTATTCATTCATCTTTGACTTAACTCAATTTAGAGCATCTTTGCATTCATAGTCCACTGCAACGTGTTCTGTTTCTAAAGTTCTATGTTGATCTGCCACTGCCATGTGCTGGTTTAATGTTGTCATAAGATCTTCCTGCATTCTTTCATTTGGCAGCTTAGCATGGCATCCAAGTACCAACCTAGCATAATTGATTGGGTATGTGGCTGTGATGAGTGAATCCTAAAACTGTTCAAATATGAAATTTGTTCTGCATTGTTGATTGGGATTTATGCTACTGAACTTGAACTTTGATTCTCTACTGTCATAGATAAAATTCTGCTGCCAATTGGTTTTTCAAGTGCTCATCTTATTCTAAACAAATCTGCTCTGGTTTTAGTAAACTTACTGCACCTGGAAACTGATTTGCCTTGTGTTGTTGTTTCCAAATCCAAAATTCTGCACTCATTCTGCATAAAAAAGTTTCCTGATTTCTGAGGTGAAATTGGTTGAGTAGTTGCTGTTACGTGCTGGCTTAATGTGGCCACCTGGGTTCATGCACATTGAATTGATCTTGCTGTTATTATGTGCTACTTTAACGCTGTCACAGATCAGTTTTAAGCCGGTTTGCTGTTGTTTTATTCTGGTTTAGTGCTCACATAATTCACAGAATCTCACCCAGTTCGGCATCATTTTCTTATTGCCATTCATTCATCCATCTTAGTCATTATACATTATAACCGCTGGCCATTGCTTTTCCAGAAATTCATTTTCCATTCATCTCTCTGAACAAATCTGCATTGCATTCAGGTGCACAATTTAAGTTCTGCTGCCAATAGGGATTCACGCACATCATCTTGTTCTTGTGTCAAGCTCATTTTGCATTGTTCATGGTCTAATACAGCAGCATGTGGTATCTGAGATCTGCACTGCATGCCTTATCTTTTAGGTTCATCTTCATTCCATCTTGGATTCCATTCTAGGTTCCTTGCATCTCATGCATTGCATTCACTCATATCTTAAATTAGTTTCATCATGCATTTAGATAGTTTAGTTTTTAATTGAATAAAAATTCAGCACTTTCTTTTAGTTTTTTTTCTTTATTGTATTTCTTTTTACCCCTTTGTTTTAGTTTTATTTTCTTTTTAGCGCAAGCTAAACTTAACACACACCATTTTCTTGGATTCGATCTTGAGTCATCTTAATGGAAGATAATTTGGGTTTTGTTTAACTCTTCAAAACGACTTAAGTTAACAGACATTTTTAATTATCTTTTGCATTGGGATTGGCATGTGTAGTTTTCTTTGCTCTCTTCTGCATCATTCTAATGATAGCACTAGCTTATGCTATGAAAATCAGGGAAGGCACATCAGAAAAAGATAATCAGGTCACTTCTTATGTATATGTTTATTCCGTCAAATTCATTGGTGATGGTTGATGACAACAAGAAACAACTTGTTAACACATAGATTCATGCAATAAAAGCCATGAGTGAACTTTCTCTCAATCCAGATGATTCTGTGAGTGCTGACTGTGTTATCGTATCTTTCATCCAGTAATTATTTGGTGCTAATCTAATTTGTTCTTTGTAGTTAGTAACCGGTGGTGGTAGCTTTCTTTCATGTTAAATTTTATTCCCTTCAACTGGCCTTGTCATTTTTTGATACTATTAGGATATTTTATCTGATTTATCCTTCTTTAAGTACTTAATTGCTTTTGCTAAGATATTAGCATGCATTCTTTAGTTTTACATTTTATATATAAATCAATAAGACAGATTTTTCAAATTACGAGACTTTCCAACCCTTTCTCCCGACGTCTATTTTTCAGTGAGAGAAAAGACATTGGGGGTGTAACATTGATGGGGGAAATTTAAGTTTCTTTATTTAGAATTGAATATTGAAATAAACTTGTTATAACATGAAATGCATCTTGAAACTGTTAGAACGATTGTTAAGCAATGGTTGGAGAATTAAAAGTGAAAATGGATAAATTTGAAAATAAAATTTATGAGAATTTGTGAGTGATTTGATTGATATGATAAATAAAGAATTTTTTTTTTAATAAATTAAAATATAAAATTATTATTTTATCTTTATTGTAAAAATTAATATATTATTATTATTATTTGTTATTAATGTATATATATATAATATATTATTATTATTATAATATATTGTTATTAATATTTTATTATATTATTATTATAATATATATATATATATATATATATATCTATATTATATCCAAACTTAATATTATTCCCAATGAACTTTGAATAAGGAATGTGTCAATAATCAAATACAATAAAGGACCGTTTAATAAATAGGTTCTAAATATTCAAAAATCTGCATAAGTCTATATAAATACTTAATTTTGTTTGTTATTAGTTTTTTCCTATGACTAAATAATGAATAAATAGAGTAGAGAACAAGTTAAGGAAAAGAAAAAAGAAAGAATGGAAGTAGGAGAAGTTAATCCCATTTTGATAATCATATTTCTATTTACAATTTTTACCTTCTAATAAATAATATATATTTTTATTTAAATAATTGTTTAATATTTTTATATAATAATATTGTTAAAATAAATATCTTATTTATTTAATTTTTTCAAATTAATTAATCTTAAATTAAAATAAATAATTTTAATAAAAAAAATTATCTTATAAAATAAATAAAAAATATATTTATATTTACTTTTAATCTTAAAAAACAGAACAAGCATATTTTACTCTAACATTAATAATATCTACGGTTTGCTAATTTTTTTAAAAATAATCAAAAATTAAAAATAAAACTTTTAAAATTTTAATTCATTTATTCTTTGATTTTTATTTCAGCTTTTGTCACAATTTTCTTATCATATAAAAAGGTTGTTAATTATTTTTTGTTAATATTAAATATAATAATACAAAATAAAATAAAAATGTATATTGAAAACAAACTATAATATTCAAATAATAAATTAAAAAACTTATAATTAAATGAAGTATATGTAGTTACAATTATAAAAGTAAATTAATAAATATAATATAATATATAACAAACATATACGGTTATAAATTAAATAATTTATATTTATTAAGATCTACCACTAAAAAAATAATAGATCAACTCTCAATAATAATCAATAGTTTTATAGTCTAGACTCATGTGAATGATTTGTCATTCATATGGTTATCATGAAGGTAAAGAATTGCATGATTAAAGACTTTTCCTATGAGTTTCTAAATAAAAAAAGAAAAAAAAATATAATATATACCAATGTAAAAAAATTATAGTTCCTAATTAATTAAAACTTACGTTGGTTATTTATATAGTTAAATGAAACTAATCTTTTATTACCGGATTTGACCCTCTAATAACATGTGTTTATAAGTTTTTTAGATTTGTTGATATATAAAGCATAATAACAAATAGGAAAATGATTGTTTGACAAAGAAAATGTGACAAAATTTTTGACAAACTGATCTGGCATATATTAAATGAATTTTTTGAGTTAAAAAATACTGGACTGCACGTGTGAGAGAGAAATGTGAAGGAAAGGGAGGTGGTTCATGAAACAGGGTTCTCTTTCACAGAAGTTGCTCCCGCGCTGGTCTTCTTGGTGGTACAGATTCAATTTCTTCAATCCCACCTCCTCTTAACCTTTTCTTCCCCACGGTGAGAGAGAACGATTATGCAAAAAAAGCATCTCGGCACCTGATTAGAATTTCCGCTGCATTTACCCAAACCCCATTGTCGTTGCATTTTGAATCCCACCCACACGAAAGCAGTTCGTCCCGACGGTGGTAGACGAAATTACAGTGAAACGTTCTCGACGGTGATTGACGGAAAGCATTGAAGTTGCAGAAGAATTTGCGAAGACTAAGGCTGCAACTTTAAATGGCAATCACTAACTACCTATATGGCAAACACTTTAAAGGGTTTTGCACAAACAGTTTTCACGAATCGGTGGCAACTTTATTTGCATTTTCTTTTTACTAAACTTTCTTATTAAAAAATCAGTACATCTTTTTTGGTGTCACCAATATATGGCAAGCACATAAACTTCCAAAATAATTTGGTTTGACTAAGGCTACAGCTATAAATGACAATCACCAACTACTTAAATGGCAAACGCAGATAAATGTTTTGCACAATAGGTTTTCACGAACATGTGGCAACTTCATTTACATTTTTTTTCACCAATCTTTATTATTAAAAAATCAGTACAACTTATTTGGTGTCACCAATATATGGCAAGAACATAAACTTCCAAAATAATTTGGTTTGACTAACGCTGCAGCTTTAAATGGCAATTACCAACTACTTAAATGGCAAATGCAGTAAAGGGTTTTGCACAACAAGTTTTCACGGACAGGTGACAACTTCATTTGCATTTTCTTTTCACCAATCTTTATTATTAAAAAATCAGTACAACTTATTTTGTGTAAGCAAGATATGAGAAGCACATAAAGTTCAAAAATAATTTGCGAAGACTAAGGCTGCAACTTTAAATGTCAATCACCAAGTACTTAAATGGCAAACGCCGTAAAGGGTTTTGCACAAAATGTTCTCACAGACAGGTGCCCATTTGAATTGGAACAAAATTTAACCAGGGATACATGCCTAACTTTCTCATCCAAATATTAGTGCATAATTTGTGTTCTTGGGTATGTCCTTTACACATTTTGGAAAAATAATTTAAAATTTTAGTTGGAGGTTAGAGTGGAGGACATTGACAACTTAAATGGCAAATGCAGTTAGTCTTTTTGGATCAATAATTTGGTCAACACAAAGTAACTGTTTTATACATAGTAAGTACTTCAACATAATATTGTAGCAAAAGCTCTAACTTATGTCCCATAACAAGGTATTCCAATGTCATAATAACATAAATACATCAATTATTTTCTCTCCAAAAATTTCAAAAAAAAAAGTACACACATCTATTTACGAAACTTTCGTCTTTGATTTGTGGCAAATGAAGTTCGAATTCTTGCACTCTTCAAACGTAATCGTGGTTGATGCTTCATTCGATCATACATATTGCTTTCTTCACATTCATTTGTGTCTTCATTATCAAACTTTGCTGCTTTTCCAAGACCTTCAATATCATTTACCAGCTTAAACATAATTGGGAAAACCCTACCAATACGATTTGGCAATAAAAATTCACAAATGCCCAACAATATGTAAACTCTATAAAAGTCAGGTACATAAATTTCTTTCCTATTTCGCATTAGGAATTCATACAACATGCTTAAGTCGACGTTCTTACTTTGAAACATTTTCCTACAATTACTCTTCACTTCGATTAAGATCAAGACCTTGACAAAAATCTAACAAAGTAAATCCAACTGATTGGGATCTAATTTGAAAACATCCACTCTTTTCATCCCATTTAGAACATAATTTACTAAGAAGGTTTCTAGACAATTTCGTAGACTCCTTCAACATTGTTAACCATCCGAAACATGTCCCTTCAATAAATAACTTTTGCTCTGCTGTTAACTGGTTGTTAATAGATGCAACATATTTTGTTCCACCAAAATGCCTCAAATGTATCTGCAAAGAAAATTAAACAGCTACACTAATGGGACTTATTAAAATGTCAAACACAAATCAAATGTATGGTAACGCTATTCATACCTTATTTTCAATGGAGTCATTACCTTGTTGCATATCCATACTTAGTAGAGATATCAACAAACACTCACCAATGCCTAAAACCTAAAAATGACCACACAAAAAACCAATCATAAAAACCAAAAAAGCACATCACCAACACGGATAAAACACACAACACAACATGATTAAATTAAGTAATCAAACTAATAAAACAAGGAACAAAGTATTAAACAACAAATTGTAATTGTTTATGTGGCAAACGCATTGCAACTTTTAGAATTCAAATAATATAAAAAATACGAAAAATTTTAACCAAATAATTAGCACATTAGAATGTGCTTGGAAATAGAGTTCCAATCTAAATTCTTAAATGGTGTTAACTAGGTTCATGTTATTCACCATTGACACTAGTAGCGAAGTGATACAAAATAGGCAAGGGGAGTTTTCAAAAGTTCAAATATTCTTACAGGATCAGAACTACAAAATTTAATCTCATTTTTTGTCATAAAACATATGTAGCATATATGATTCGGGTAAAACTTTGTTTCATAGGTTCATTCAAAAAAATAATATGAAATCAATTACTAAGATACAAATTAACATGAGTTGAGAATGAAAAGAAACAACGTGACAATGTAAGGATATAATAAGAACTGTAACCAAATGAAAATGAAAAGATGAAGAAGATGATAAATGGAGAATACATCACTTAAACATGGACCAAATTATTAAACATCAAACTGTAATTGTTTATGTGGCAAATGCATTGCAACTTTTAGCATGCAAATAATATAAAGCTTCCAACTAATACAATTCATTCACTAAGCCATCCAATAATACTTTCATCAAACACCAGAACACAACAAACCATTTCAAAACAAGTAGGGGATTCACAAATTAAATCGTAAAGAACAAAACTCAAAATAAAGGAGGCTAGTTTCAAATGACACTTACAACAACAAAATTGAACTAACCTGCAAATAAGTGAGTCTCCTCGACCACTTGTGGGACAACACCGTCGCCGGCCCAAGGCCCGATCTCAGCGAGCTCCATAAACACCACACTTCAATTTTCGACCTAGCTTCGACAATGGTACGATGCTGTGACACATATCACAAAGACAACGACAGTTTTCGATCAAAACACTAAACCCAAAAATGCATTCGAATCCAAGAAGCTATGGTTTCCTATCGAAACCCTAAACCCCAAATTGATTTAAAATCGAAAAACCTAGCCTGCAACTTCAATGCTTTCCGTCAACCACCGTCGGAAACATTCCACTGTAATTTCGTCTACCACCGTTGGGGCGAACTGCTTTCGTGTGGGTGGGACTCGATGTGCAACGACAATGGGGTTTGGGTAAATGCATCGGAAATTCTAATCAGGCACGAAAATGCTTTTTTGCATAATCGTTCTCTCTCACCATGGGGAAGAAAAGGTTAAGAGATGGTGGGATTGAAGAAATTGAATCTACACCACCGAGAAGACCAGCGCGGGAGCAGCTTCTGTGAAAGAGAACCCCGTTTCGTGAACCACCTCCCTTTTCTTCAATTTCTCTCTCACACGTGCAGTTCAGTATTTTTTAATTCAAAAAATTCATTTAATATACGCCACGACAGTTTGTCAAAAACTTTGTCACATTTTCTTTGTCAAAGAATCGTTTTCCTAACAAATATGATAAATGAATTCTCTTAATCATGAATGGACTCTGTATGCATGACATAAAATATCATCATCTCTTTCATTAATATTCCTTACTTGAAGATATTATTTGAATCTCGCACATGTGAGTTTTTTTTTTTCCTTTTAAAATATGTTAAATAATAATAATATTATAAATACAAATGTTATATATACTTGAAATAAATTAATTAGCTCTACTTTTTATAGCAAACAATGAAGTGTATCTTTGAATAATTTATTATATCATTATAACCTAAAATGAATAAAAATGAAGAAAATATATTAAACAAACTAACTTAAATATATTTATTGCGTTTTTTATTTTGGTATGCTATTTTATTTTAATTAAGTTAAAGATTCATATTTATTTAAATACAGATTTGTATATCTTATTATTTTATTTAATAAATATAAATTGTAAACCTCCAATGGTGTATTTGCTTATCGTGATTTGTTGTAACATCACATTTTAGCATTTTAAAAATAATAAAATAGGACTTTCTATTATAATATTCAATATAGGTAATTCAATGTATAAAGAAGCAATTCAGTATATAAAGTATATTAATACACTATTACAAAAGATATAACTATAAAAATATATTATTTATACAAATCAACTAAACAAACAAGCTCTATACATAAATTAACCACTACTAAAGTTCTCCGAAACCTTTACTTACTCTAACTGATAACTTTTCATCCTCTAGGAGGTGTCTCTAAACCTGCAACTTCATATGCTCCCACCAAATAAGTGATCATCGCAAAAGAAGAGATGAATACAAAAAGACACAAAACACACAACATGGTAAGCTAGTGTACAAAAGGATCACACAAGCAGTTGACACTAAACTCAATTATCCGGATACATGTTTTTTATATAGGGTACACAAAATATTAGATATGTATAAGCCATGAGAAAGAAAAATATTAACAAGAGGTATTTGATAAAAACAACTCAATGAGAGCTTGTTTACTGATTTATTAGAACCTTGTTTAATATATAGAGTACAATGTCTCATCATATAAAAGGAAAAGTAAAACCTAATAAAACAGAATATTTGATAATAGTAAAAGAGAATCAAATATATGATATCTCTATCAATATAAATAATAGTAGAAGATATATAATATCTTTATCACAAAAGGTGTGCACCTGTGATGGTTGCTAAACTCTGCAGAGTCTAGCCACAAGGGGTCATTATTCAATCACACACAAGGTTAATTTCATTTATGCCTAGGGCCCAATAAGTTCCAAGACTAGCATCTCCTATTATTCCCACTACATAACTCATTCTACTCTACCTGAATATGAATATGAATAATTATTAGAGTTCATGATACATCTTCCCTTGTCATTCTCCCATATCAAGGCATACACTAACATTACTACCACAATCATCACCACCAGGAAATTGTCCTTGAAATTCTTTAAACATCATAACTCCACATGCTCCCACAGCATCTCATACTAATTACCATCTTATATACCCACAATAACATTTTTACCTTAAATTATAATGATAAAATTTATAAAGCATGTTTAGCATCTTGCACAGAACATTCAAAACAACCCAACAGGAGAAAGAGAAAAAAACATAATAAAGGACACTATACATATAGCACATCAAAACGGTAAAAATCATTTCTGTAACAACAAACTTCAAAACAAAGATCTCACCGGTCAAAGTAAAGAGTCGTGTGTCTAGGATTAGTTGTTGAAATTATAGGTTGATCTGACAGTTAATGAAGCAGGAATCTTCATTTTACCAAGAGGACACAAACCAAAAAAACAAGTTGGCGTCCAACGTTGGAAAATTAGCATGCGCCCAGCCCTTGGAACCCATTGACTTCTAGTGCCTGACAATCCAAAAATGGCAAAAATGGTGTATAACGACACCAAGTCAATGGCCTAGCACCCAATGGAACTGTAATGACGCCCAAAGGTGTATAAGAAACGACAATTTGGGAAAAGTTGATCATGTGCAATTGACTAATTGGGCACCTTTCTTTTAATGTTTTTTTTATTTCAAATGGTTTTGGAGAGTTTAAAACTGATACCCAATCACTCAAAACACATATCCAAACTTTTCCCCAAATCAAGACAAAACACAAATCAAATATTATATAGTTCAACATACAACTCATCAATTAAATAAACTATCACAATTAACTAAAAAGATTATCAATTCAACAGAAACCTAGCTTCCCTTACCTGTCAAAGTGGTTACACAAACCCAACCAACTGCCGAAATGCTTCTAACTCCAAAGAATGATCTATCTACACGTAGAAATATTACAACAACGATCAGGACATACCGTTATGATCATTAGTTATTAGAGACTCATATAGAAAATGAAAAACTCACATGCAACAAAAATAAAAGAAGACCAAGAAAAACGCCTGAAATTTAATTTACGCGAATGAAGAAACTGATCGGTTCAAATTGAAGAGCTCGTCATTGAAGTGCTCACCACGGGAATCATGCATACGATATCAGATCTTCAATCATGCGGCGTACAAAGGAGGAGAACCCTAAGAGAGAAGTCAGGAAATGTTAGAAAAAACATTTTATAGAGAGATAATTTCTTAAAATATTGAATTTTTTTTATAACAATTCTATTTATACTAAAACTTTTTTAATATTAAAATAATCGTCTCACTATTTTTAACCTATTATCACTTTAAAAACACCATTTTATAGGGTTTTACATGTTGTTTAACATAAGTAATAGATAAAAATGAAAATTAAAACATGAAAAATAAGATATGTTTTTATTAAGTAAGAAATCTTTTATGGTAGAATGAAATTATTATCCCAATCATATTTTTTTGCATAATTAATTATGTATATAAATAATAATAATAAAATATGTATAATTATTATATTTGAAATAATATCATTTCTTAAAAAGTAGTATTCACGTTTAATCGGCTTTTGTAACGTTAATAATTTTTTTAATAAATAATAGTGTAAACATATAGCTGTAGATAAAATAAATTTAGTTATCGAAATAAAATCCATTATGAACAATTATTTAAATTCAAAAAATTAGTTACTAAAATGATAAAAGAGTAAATAATTATTTGAATTTAAAAAATTATTTACTAAAATAATTAAATTGAAAAATAATTTTTATTATAAATTATTATTTAAATTGAGAAAGTAATAACTAAGTTTGTAAAAATGAAAAAACAAAAGAGAACATAAAGACCTCTTTATATATAATTAATGAAAACACATGTGCATGTGTATTCACTTTTTTTTTTAATTTTAAACTAACTATAAATAGTTTTTTAAATTTTATTCTTTTTTTTTGTAGATATTTTTGTGTTATTAATGATGATTATTTTAGTTTAAAAAAGACTAATATAAAAGAAAAATCAAATAAATGAAATGGTTTAATCCAACAAAACTGTTATTTTAAAAATAAAAATGATAAATATTTATTTTATTTTAAAAAAAATACTTATTAAGAGATAAAATTAAAAATAGAAATGTGAACACCACTCTAAATAAATAAAGATTATAGAATTAAAAAAATTATATTTAAAAAAAAAAACTATTAAACGAACGTGTTTTCGCTGATCATAAATAAACACGGTTTTTACTGTTTAGATTTTTTTTTTTTTAATAATCATAACTTAAAAATAAAACTTTTGAATTGAAGCTACTTTTGTTCTGAAAATGAAGGGCTCTTTGATCTTCGGAGTTATTTTAACTAGGAAAATAATAAATAAGCTAGTTTTTTAAGTTAAAAATTTTAGTAATATATCCCACACGAAAATTGTTGAGGACATGGATACGAAAGTATTTGATATTATGGAATAATTTATCGTGACTGATTGTAAATAGTGGACAAATAATGAAAAAGGATAAAATATACTTTCATTCTTACAAATGGTATACAAATTTATTTACCAAAATTAATTCATAACATTATAATGCTATTGTCATTATTCTTCATTATGGAATGGGAAAAAGGAAATGTTTATTCTCCTCACATGTAATGAAATGAAAGAGAAAAGTCACAAATTATCATGTCATTTATTGAAACTATTTTATCAATATTTATAACTACCATTTCCAACTAGATGCATGGTAAGATAAATATGAACAGATTACTTTTATGTCTAAATTAAATTAGGAAAAAAAATCACAATAAGAATTGTGGAATCAGTAATAGAAAAGCTCATGACAAGTGTTAGTGCTTAATGTGCTTAATGTGCTTAATATGTTAATACAACATCAATAGCAGCTTCTTTAAAAATATTAGTTGTATAAGATGAATAAGGAAAGAAAAATGATTAAAAGTAAATATAAGTACTTAAAGAAATATTTTATTTGATTAAAAATAATTTGCATACACTATCACGAGAAATTCCCATTCATGTTCTCCATAATGAATCATAAATGAAACACTTATTCAAAAGACTTTAAATTTTAATTATGAAAGATAATATATTTGCAAATATAGATGGAGTTGGATGGTAATAATCATGTATCAAAATTTGTAAATACATTAACTACACTCAGAGCCAGAGCCATATGATGAATAATTACCCAGTCAATTATGGATAATTTTTATAGATGTTAGAACCAATTACCATCCCTATAATTTGAAGGTAAAACAACTCGAGTAATAAAAAAAAAAGTGAATTAATGATATTAACTTCCAATTTCTCCAAATTTCACAGAAATCTTCGTCACGGAAGCATATGGGAACGAAACAAGAGGGGGTAAGTGCAACAAAACCCACTGCTCCAGCACTGCAGGAAAACAAATACAGAACTTAGATGTGTGTGCACCAAATTATCTACGAAGAGTACAAATGATGATATTTTCTTTAGATTTTTCTTCTATTTTTAAGGGCAGTGGAAAAATGTGATACAGCATCTACAATGAATAATGATATCAGCATATCTTGCTATAGAAAAGTTATTTGAAAAGAAAATACCACAGAAAGCAATGGTCCCTGCTTAAATTTTCCATGAAATGAAAACGTGATTGGCTTCGGACTGTCTCCAGGCCCTCTTATAAATCCACTAAAACACATAATTGGAAGGGAAAAAAATGTCAAATGACATAAAATCCAGCATTAAAAAAATCAATAATGACAGAGATCAGTAATTGAAGCATTTTCAATTCAAACATGAACTCACATTAAAGATGTAGATATAAGAGGTGTCCTTCTTGTATCATATATGGCGATCAGTCCCCTGTACATGTCATCTCCACCTTTAAAAGAAATAGCCAATCGCTCCCCCGAATTATCCCATGCTATCTTTTCAATTCCCTGACTGAATGAAATGATATAAGATAATCAAAGCCCACAGTTTCTAACAAAACAAACAAGATAACCAAACATTATTTAAAAAGACATTATGTCTGGTATGATGGGTTTTCTCTGCAAAAATTGCGTTGCATTTAAGGCATGACATAACATAATTCACATTAAAATTTCTCCCCATAACATCCTATCAAATATGTTTGGGCAGGGTAGATGTATGCCACCCTGCTTTTGTAAGCAAAGACTGTCACTAGAATTTAAGCAATGTCATCCAAGTGACACAGTCTTAAGAGCTGATTCAGAAGGAATTTAATATAATGACAAGACTTTAGGAGCACATAAAGGAATTATTTAACATAAAAACATAAATTCATCTTTACCTTCCGGTCAATGATAATATTTCCGGCAAATCAACAGGTAACAGATGAGCATCTGGAAAGTCACGGATGAGAAATTATCTATATATGACATTTCAGAAAGAAAAAACGAAAACCAAAATACTTTGAAAAATTGCAAATCATGAATGCTAGAACAACCACATACATTAATATTAAAATGAATTGAGGTTAAACTAAGACTTTTAAGAATAACTGGCTCAAAATTTGATTGCATGCCTCTATTGATTCAGCAGAGCAAGATTAAATGCAAACTCCCAAATATACTTTCAACTTACAAATGAATTTCCTAATTCCTGCAACTCCTTTATGAGCACTTTTCAGTGGTAGGACCATGAACAATTAAAACTTTCCCTCTTCCATCAGGGATAACACTTGACATAACATTTAGTTTCACTCACCTAACACATGTTCACCAAAAGTCACACATCTCAAAAATCAACAGTCTACTAATCTAATAAACTTGAATAGTTTCTACTGATGAATATAATGTGTTGCATGCAAATTTTTGCATGAGAATGTATTACTTCAACTGCACCCAAAGCAGACGTCATGTGTTTTTTCATGGCCATAGTTTTGGCTTGGAGATTCTGGGTTACAATCATGCAGTGTATTTGGGAAATAGATTTTACATTGTTCCAACTCAATCACTTTTCACTTTTCCATCCAACTAACAAATTTTATTATGGGAAAGTGTGGTACTGTTTGTCATGGTCTTTGTTGTCAGCCTTTTTATGGCAGTGTCTCACTATAAATAGACTTTATAGGTCAGAATGTATCACATTTATCCCAGCTATTTTTAATATATTCCATTTCCCTCACTAACTTTTCCCTTTTCAACGCCACACTTTCATTAGTCCAGTATTAATATAGACAAGATACAAAAAGTGAAAAAAGGTCATATACCTAATGAGGGAGGCTTTGATGCAAAGTGAACAGATCCCAAAGTTGACGATTCAGAAAATGCAAGAAGTATCATGCGCCCATCTGGATCCCATGTTGCACCCTGATAACACATCATTGAAAGTAGAAACTAAATAAATGAGCATTATCTGATAGCTATCACTAGAATAAAACTGTGCCAATGCCAACCACTTCAATTGTACAAAAATGCTAAGTTCTTCTACCATTGAATCTTTTTTTAATAGATATCACCGTACCTTGTTGCACTCAAGATATATGAACACTAATTAACTCCTAGTCAAACAGAAGGGAAAGTACATGAGTGACTATAGTATGTATTAGGTAAAACACATAGCTTTTCTTCTAAAAGAATAGGAATGATGAAGCATGTGTATTATATGTTCATTTCAATAATAATTAAGGAGCTGTTTTTTATGGCTCATTATAGAGGTTCTGGTAGAACAGAGGACAAAATCGAGGTGCAGTGGGCAGGTTATATAGTGTTTGGCTGGAGAAAAATGTTCCCAATTTTATGGGTGTGTCTAGGGCCCTAAATTTTCTTTTGGCATAAAATTAGGTTCAAGGCTTCTTTTCAGTGTTCTACTGAGGTTTGTCCAAGGGAGTCACTGTTATTTCTGATTTGTGGAGTTATCAAAAACAGCCAAAAATATATTAATTCTTTTTTGCTCCAAAGAAGGGTTAGATTGGAATAAGTAATAAAAGATTCTTTTTAGCCTCTATGTTAATCCAGCTCCTTAAACACTTAATTAATTCTTGATCTCTTCTATGATTTTTTCTAAGATATATCATCCTACCATGGACATTCTTTCTTGATAATAAATTCATCTTTTATTACAAAAGCAACATTGTCCATCACCCTAAATTAAAAATATATAAGCATAACTCAATTTTTACACTGAATACTATTGAAGATAATTCTATTTATACTATCAACATATTGTCAAACATATCAACACACCGGAGATGGTTAAGGAGTAAATGCCATTTGCTATAAACATGTCATCATAGAGCATCAAAACATGAATGTAAATTTCATATACCTTGACGAAACCACTTGTTGATGACCATTGCTCTGAAGTCCACGTATTTGTCTCCCAGAGATAAAATGTTCCATCACTGAACGAGAAAATAATGATGAGAGTGTGAATCATAAACAGTGCATATTCAATCAATAATCATGTTTCACATTTTGCATTACAATTTTGAAGCAAAGAAGTAATCTCCAGTAGGTGACCACTTCAGCATTGATATGCCTCCCAATCCACGTCGAATGGGTGTCCCCACACCTATATATAATATAGAAAATAACCAGAGATTCAGAAATTAGAGACAATCGTTAGAGCTTAAGATCTTTTTATATGACAACATAAACTTTAGTGGTCTCATAGGCAATCCAAAATTGAAGTAAAGACAGCCAATGTAAAAACATGTTGATATCCTGGACATAAATTACTCATGACAGATAGGAAATTGTTAAAAGAGATTTCATGGTAACTAAGATATCTTAGACTTTGACTTCTACTGAGCCCAAAAACACCATTTGAAAGTAACGGACCTCAGCTAGTGAGATAAGATAGTCATCATCACTGTGCATGACCTTGTGAACAAATTACCATTAACCACTAGTAAGAATGGAACCAAGGACCTTTAGAGTTGATGTAATTTTATCTTACCAATTGAGCCTATCCTCATTGACAGCATTGATCAATCGGTAAGATCAAATTACGTCAACTCAAAAGTTAAGTTCACACAAGAAAATTAAATTTAAGAGTCAAAAAAAGGGTGTATTCTCTATATTTATTAGTAGAAACAACCTTGTTCTATGGTCCATCAGATTCTATCTTCCGTATGCTAATGTGTTTGTTTAGTTCATCAGTCTAGGTTGTAAACATAAGGGTGCTTTTTATGTCCCCTCTAAATTGAGGGAGAACAACTCAAGCACAAAATAAAAAATCCAGAATGATTTATAAGCGTACTCAGCATATTGGTAACATCACTGAACAGCAAGGACGTTTAAAAGTAAAGTGTAAACACTTAAGCAAGCAAGGATCTTCATCATACCTTGAGCAAAATCCCACACGGTGAATGAGGAGCTTTCATATGAACCAGATGCTAAGTATGTAAAAATAGGTTAAGAAAAGTATGGTTGAGTACATAATATATATATATATATATATATATATATATATATATAATATATATATTCTTGCACTGGAAACACATAGAAGAACCCAAAAATAATTACTTCTAAAATTTATAAGGATATCTTCCATCTGGGCTCCAAGTGAGAGCACTAACATGCTCATCATATGGACTACGAAGAAAATCAACCAAGATATACCGATTTCCTGAGCTTCTAGACAAACTTCCTAAAAAGGAAGCAGCACCAGATCTAACAGATGCAGCATTTCCAGGATAAGAAGCAGCCCAGATGCAAATTCCACCCCTGCAACATTAAACACAATTCCAGTAAACAAGAAAGCATACTCGACCAATTGACGTTGCATTCACCATAACAACCACGCAGAGACAAAACCTCACTTGCAACCCACAGCCAGCATTTTCCCACCATTGGGCCTCCACTCCAGTACCCTAACGTCTCTGTGAGACTCATTCGCCAAAATGCTCGGATCCTTCCCCTCTATTCACAATGTCAGAATATCAATCAGCAGTTACTAAACAAAAATAACAATAACTAAGACCTTGTTTGGATAAACTTTTCAATTAAACACTAATAGAAGAAAAAAAAAAGATAAAATGGAATAAGCTTCACCCACATGTCAAATTACAGAAGATCCACGGTATAGATTTTCAAAAAGCTTATTTTAACTTGTGAATAAGCTAATTTTAACTTGTAGGAATAACCCGTGTTTATTTTATCTTCTTATTATTTTCTTCTATTGATAATTTTATCCAAACAAGACCTAAACAAGCTACCAATAACACCTCTCATCATCATAACAAGTTACGTACCAGACTCTTGGTAATCACGAACCAAAACTTGTGTTGGGGCAGAAATAAAAGCAATTACATGCTTATTAGGGTGCCAGCTTACTCCTTGGAGATCAACCTCCGGCAACAAATGCACCTGGCCCAACAATTAACATTCAAATAACACCACACTATCAAATCACGTTAAATTACACCGTAATGCAAAGAGTGAGACGAATCAAGCACATCATACATCGTTAGGGTAAAAGAGGCGTCCGAGATATGTGTTCACGAGCCCTTGCAAGAGTGCCACCGGACCTTTCCTCTGAACGGTTTCTCCAGCGGTCGTCGTTGCTCCTTCCTGATCGGAAGCCTCGCTCTCCAGAGAGTGAAAGGGTACGGGACTGAACACCGATCCCTAATATAAAAATCCGAAATAATGATAACGAATTAAATGGGGAAACAACATCGGGAAGAGGAGAATCGAGGGAACTTGGAAAGGTGTATAATGAGATTGGTTACGAGGATTTTTCCGTAGGTTTGGTTGGCTTGATCATCGGACAGAGCGTCCACTGTGACTGCAGAGAAAATTTTCAGTTAGAAAAGCGAATCAATGGGAGAGTGTGAGAGAGAAAGAGAGAGTTACTCAGGTCACGATTGAGTTCGCAGAGAGTGAGTGAACCGGGAGGAGGAAAGGAAGCCATGTTTGGTTCCTGTTACAGAGAAAGTAGGGTTTTAGCTTTGATTCACCTTTGTTTTCCCGCTTTCTTCTTCTCTTAAGATGATATACAATAAATTATTGTATTAATTTTTAATTAAGTATTAAAAACTTCATTTTTATTATTAATGATATTGTTACCCTTTTTCCTCTTTAAGAATAACAGTGATTTTTCCTTTCAGTACTGCACAAAAATATTCCAATTGGTTCTATCAGAACCGTAACCTGAGTTCAATGCAATGAATTCTTTCATAGTCTTAGGCACAAGCTCCTCTCACCCTTTACCTTCTTCACCCAACGCCGATGGAAGAAACCCACCATTTCTGCCCAAACCCGTTTGGAGGACAGAGTACGAGACCCCCACTTCGACAAACTCATGACTCACCTCAAAAGACTCTACCATGTCCACGAAATCCACCAACTCATGTCCAACCGCAAGCGCGCTCCCTTCGTGTCCCTCACCCTCATGTCCCGCTGGAGAAACATCCTTGGACTCAATGTCCCTGTGGGCTCCTTCCTCCACAAATACCCTCCGTGTTCTACGTGTTCGTCCAGCGGGAGGAACACGTGCTGCAGAGTCACGAAAAGAATGGAAGAGTTGATCTTGCTTGAAGGGGTGGTGGTGAGGCAGCAGGAGATGGAGGCTGTGAAGAGGGTGAAGAAGTTGCTGATGATGTCTGTGAGTGTCACTCTTCGTTTGCACGCTTTGAGGATGATCAGGAGAGAACTGGGTCTCCCTGAGGATTTCAGAGACTGCATTCTTGGGAAATTCAGTGGGGATTTTAAATTGGTTGGTTTGGAGGTCGTGGAATTGGTTGATTGGGATGCAGACTTGGGATTGGCGAGGTTGGAAAATGGAGGGAGAGAGAGTACACAGAGAAGTGGTTTAGTGAGTTTGAGACCAAGTTTGCATTTCCCATTGGTTTCCCAACTGGGTTTAAGATTGAGAGAGGTTGAAGAATTGGCAGGCTTTCATACACTAAGCCTTATGGGCGGAAGGAGGTTGTTAGGGTGAGGACTTGTGGAGGGATTGAACGGTATGAGAAGAGGGTTCTGGCTGTTCTTCATGAGCTATTGAGCTTGACTGTGGAGAAAATGGTTGAGGTTGATCAACTGGCTCATTTTCGTAGAGACTTAGGTATTGAAGTTAATGTGCGCGAATTGCTGCTAAGGCACCCTGGTATATTTTACATATCAACTAAAGGGAAGACACTAACTGTTTTTCTTAGGGAAGCATATCGTAAGGGGGTTTGATTGAACCGAATCCCGTGTATGAGGCGCGTAGGAATATTTTGGATCTTGTACTGTTAGGGTATAGGAAAACCAGAAAATTGTTGGCTGGTGATGAGGCAAAGGAAGAGAGTAATGTTGCGGTGTGTGAAGTGAACAAGGAAGGTGAAAGACAATGAGATTGGGTGATTCCTTTCTTGGAGAACTGTGAGGAGAATATAGATCCCCTTGATGTTGTGTGTAAAGGTAGCAGATGCAGGATATTTGAAGAGATTGTGAAAATGGTTTCAGGATTTTGGAGTTCATTGCCTCTGGCTTCTATTTCCTTGAGCAGTGCTTCCATTTGCATTCTACTAATCTCGATTGATTTTTCATGTGGTAGCTAGATGAAACATACGACAATGGTGGACAAATCAGCTCCTTTGTGTTAAACATGTAGTAGCTACAATTGATTCTTATACTCTACTCTTTTTGCATCCTCCTTTTCTTTTCAACTTTTCAAATTTCAAACAGTGAATCATGTGTTGAAGAGCTCTAGAGCCTTTATATTGACAGTTCCTTGCACAAGATGCTAAGAACATCTGGAAGGACAATTATGATGAAAGTCTACTCAAGTTGAAAGGGGGGACAGATTACAGACATTCTTTTTACCATTTCAGTGCAGAACAGGTTATGCAACATGAACCCTTACAGCAATATCTGGACCGCATATGTTGTCTTTGGTTGTTGTACTAACTCAAACTTGTAGAATTAAAGGATTATAAACTACTATACATGCAATACAGGTTTTTTATAGAGATGTTTTACCTGTAAAACTCTGGTATAAGACAAACAGTATGTCTCATGTGAAAATGTGACAGAGATGAACCTGAAGGGGGTTCAAAACAAAATCAATCAAGAACATTACTAAAAAGTATGGAGGAGCACATTTGTTAGGAATGTTCATTCCCTATATAATGTGATTTGTTAGACAAATATCTTCACCACCAGAAAATTTGTCATCCAAACCTTGTCCAAAATGGTGTTTTGTTCTCTCAAGCCTTGGTTTGGTGTGCTCTATTCCCTCCTGATACATTTTCTTTTGTTTCAACATTGTTGTGCTGATGCGAACTCAACACTGGTTGTAAATGCTTCCTTTGATAAGGAGAATGCTAAGCGAATTCCTCAAAGTTTTCATGGAGTGTTCTTTGAGGTATGCAACCTTCTCCACATAAGCCAATTATTCTTACTCCTTATAAAATAGATAGTGGTGTTTCTTTCTTTATAGTGTACTTTAAGTCAGCTTAAGCTATTTTCCAAGCATAAACACATGGTATTTCCCTTCCTCCCAAGATCTCACAATGACCCTCTTAAAGTTTGACAGAAATTTTATCTGAAAAGACTTTGTTTATGGCTAGACCTTTAATGATAAACAGGTTTTTAAGTAATGTACAATAAACTGTATGATTTCAATATATTGTATGATAGGCTACACGTTTAACTTCATTGCAGACATGCATGACAATTTTTTGCCATCATCATAAAAACCTGACTTTAAAATTATTTGTGGATTGCAACAGACCAATCTCTTTTATCATCAAAACAGACAAGGAAAAAAGTATCACAAAAAATAAACTAATTTCATTTCAATGTTTACAATTCACCGGTTTCGTTGAATTTAGCACACAAATTCATTCAAAGCGTATTTTACCCCATTTGAATAAATCACAGTTAAAGCAATGAATTTACGGACAATTAAAGTTCAAGAAAACTAAGATTAAGCCATGTATGAGTGCATAAAAAGGTACTCATCAATACTCATTTCAATTTTTTTTTCTACATCATCATTAGATCATCATTAGAGTCTCCTTGCAAAGAATTTGTTACTGGCATCATAATTTTGTCATTTATGTAAATTTGAACATTAAGAAAGTTATGCTTGAAGTTTTTGTGAAACATAGTGTGATATCTACTTTTCCTTTAAAAGTCATTTTCCAACATAAACAGACTTATTTTTTATGTCAAGCTCTAAGAGCTTACTCTATACATATTTTCTGTAGTCTTATGACTTTGGTGCATAAGTCTTGTGCAATCTATCCTTCCCAGCTACGAATAACTTTTGATCACTAATCTAGTATTATTTCTTGCAATCTTACTTTATTGAGTTTGTTTTTAACATCCACTTTACTTCAACAATGATCTTGTCTTTTAGCAGTTCCACGAGGTTTTAAATGTATTTTTTAATTGTTCATGCTCATCTTGCATAACTTGCACATAGTTTTTGTCATCTTGACTTTAGAAATAGTGTTATAAAGTACTTTCAAGAATTTTAGTTATATGACAGAAAATATTTTGAAAATTTATTCATATAGAAATCTTATTATATAAACACATTTTATTAAACATTATTATGGAAAGTATATCTAACTATATATTTATTTATTTATTTACATTTGAGAAAATAATTTATAAAACATGAAAAGGAAAAAAAAGCATTTTAGAAAGTAATTTCCAAAATCTTAAAAAGTAAAGTATGTAACCAAAAGTACATTTGAAATGATAAAATGAACATTCTAAAAGTACGTTTTTGTGCCACAGAATTGAATTGTGTTTTGCAAAAATATTTTTTAAAAAAATTATAATAATCACAATATTGTTTCTCAAATACCTAATGAGTAGACAATTTCAACCAAAATTTTATGAGAAACAAACTTGATTTTTTAAATAATCTTGTCCACACCAAATTTGTCCGGATAAATAATTTTTTTAAAGAAAACTATAGATTTTATTTTTTTTAATAAATAATATATATATATATATATATATAAATTGAATAATAACAAACAAATAAAAAATTTAAATTTGTTTTTTACTAATTCAGGTGAAAAACTTTGAAATAATGAAAAATATTGATTTTTCAATAAAATAAATCTAATTTATAGAAAACAATTAAATGAAATATAAAGTAGAGATTTTATCAGGTTGGATCTCATGATTCAAACTCAATATAAAAACATCAAACAATATACCTCAAATTTGTACTCTATCTTTCACACCATAAGTTAACAAGTAGTCCTAATTTCTTAGAAACAACTGTAAACCTTACTAATAAAAACTTGAGTTCCTTATATCTTTTTACTACAAATTTACGCTAAGTTTGGATGTTCTGAATTACAAATTGATCAGACTTTATGTTTAGAGGCAAATTATATTAGTTGTTTTATCCTAATTAGGGATGTTAAAAAAATTCGTACCTGCAAGTATTCGTGGATAAAATCCGTAAAGGGTAGGAAATAGATATTGAAAATGGATACTTGCGGGTAATAGATATGAGTATTTTTTATATCCGCTTGTTAACGGTGCGCGGACGGGTATCATAGTATTCGTACCAGTGGATATTTGTACCAATTATATTATAATTTAAATTAAGAAAAAATTATTAAAACATTAACACAATGATTTTGAATGGGTTATTTTTTATCAATTGGTTTTAAAAAATCTCCATTTATTTGTAAATTGTCATTTAACACTATTTAAATGGGTCATTTTCACTTTGTTTGAAATTTATAAATATTATGTATTGTATTTTTATTTGAAATGGTTAAAATTTGTTATTAAATATTAAAATTTTCTTTTGTATATATATACTTGCATGTACCCGTAGATATCAATGGATACTAAAAAAAATATGCAGGTACCTGCATAACGGATACCCGCATGAATATGGATACGGGTATAGGACAAATATTTATTCAGCGGATAGGGTACAAAGGAGTTACTACTTGTACTCTACCCGCCATGTTGACATCCTCAATCTAATCATGATTTCAAAATTATGTTCCAATAATTAGGTACTAACAAATATGCAATCTATTATCATACAATTAAGAACAAAAATAGAAAACAAGTGAAAAAAAGAAGTATATTGAATAGTAAAAATCACATAGAGTTAAGATACATTACGTTTAATCCCATGAATAAGGGTATTAGTTACTCCTATACATTTTGAACACTATAAAAGAATGCACTGCACTTTTGCCACCTTTATCTTAGAGTTAGTTCCTTATACTCAGTGATGGATTTTGACCAATAGTTTTAGGGGATTAAAATAATATACCCAAAATTAATAATTTTTAAGTTGTATTTGATATGGACTCCATCTTAAATAAGTTTTGCTAATTTGATCATTTTCATTCATTGGATATTCTCATATTTAAGAATGTTTCTTGTATCAAACTCTCCACCTCTCACTTTTCTAATTGAATATTTAGTATCATGCTTAGGAAGATGTAAGGAAGTTGAATTTGTTTGTTTTCATTTCACCTATAACTTCCTTTCTATTACTTTTATAAAGATAAAGTTATTATTTTATTCTAGATCAATATAATTTTTTTTAAATAAAATTTAAAAGTAATTTATCATAATCTAATTTAAAATTTGGAAAAAGAATTACTAAAACAACCTCTGATAATCAAATCATAATTAAGAACTAATTATGAAAAAACACATGAAATATATTATTTTTTCTTCTATATTAAAAAAATAATATACAAAAACTCATAAAATAAAATAAAAAGTACTAATTATTGAACCAATATTTCACTATTAAATGAGACAAAAGAGAGAATTTTTTTTTTAAGAATAAGATAAAACATGTGAGAAATGAGAGAAAAAAAATATGACTTTGTATCTAACTTTTTTTCTCATAAAAAAAGAGAGGTGTAAGTTAAAAATGAGTATAATAGATGAAAAACTCAAAAAACAACAAAAAATAAAAAAAGAGTATATATTACTAGATATTTCATTTTTTATTATATTTAATGTTATTTATATTATTTATTAACATTATAATTTATGTTTTTTTAAAGAAATAAAAATATACTTAATTTAATTTACTACATAATGTTTGTGTTTAGCCACTCCAAACTATTATTGTATGTGGGAATTGTCAAAGTATGTTGTGTCAGCTAGCTGGTGGATGGACAAGACTAAGATTGTGTTCTCTTGAAGTTAATTACTATTCAAACATGATAGGAAGTGATGATTTAAAATGCTTCCCGTGTTCTTTTTCGCAGAATAGAGAGCGAGGTAAGTCGTTGATTTGTAGGATCATGCTCCATTTTGCATCTCGCTTCCCACATGAGATTAGAGAGTGATTGTTAGCATTTTACTATTATACCCTCATTATTTTATTATAATAAAGAATCCAAGATATAGCGTTGCTCAAGGTCTGTAATGAAGAGTAATTTTTTATGGTGATGGAACTGAATTTGTTTTTATTGGAACTGGATATGCGACAGCGGATGATTTTGGGGGCAGGGCCCCTCCCTACCCCCCAAATTTTGAAAATTTTTTATTTATATATTATTTCTTTTGGAAATTTATTAAAATTTTTAATTGTAAGTATTATATTTTAAGAATTGATCAAAATTAAATTGTGTATTTTTTATTTATTTTATAAAACACAAAATTTAATGTTAATAGATAATAAAGAATAAAATATTTAGGTTTAATTTCTCTTTTAGTCATTGTTTTTGTCAAAAAAAAATGAGATTAGGATTATATTAATTACATCAACAAAGCAAATCATCCATATTAAAAGTTTCAATTTTAATGAAAGAATCATTAATCCGTTTTAAGAGATTTAAAGAAATTGATAAAAGACCAAATTGCATTAGTTTTTTAAAAAATCTAGATAAAATTGAGACTAAAATAAATTGGAGGACCAACTTAACATTTTTAAACAAAATCATGAATCAAAAGAGTAATTAAACCAAATATTTATTAAGATAATTTTTATTTTCATTCTTATTGTGTTTTTTAATTTTTTCACAAATTGTAATTATCTCTCACTCTCATATGTTTTCTTTTTTTTTTTTTTGAAGAAAAAAAAGTTAGACACAAACTTTTTTTTTTGCTTTCATTTCTCATTTATGCTCTTCCTTCCTTGTCTCTTGTCTCACTTGATAATGAAAACATTATTTTTTATCTCATCAGCTTTTTGTTCACTTTTGTATGAATATAGAAAAAAAAATGTAACACATATTTTTTCATAATCGATTTTTAATTGTAACTTAATTATAATATATTTTTCTTTTAATAATTACGTGTCTCAATTGTTTATTAGATTATGATAAATTATTTTTTAATATTATTTACAAAGAAAAGTATATTGATAAAGAAGAAAAGAATAAATTCATCGTTTAAGAGTGATAAAAAATAAACTATTAATGAAAACAATATAAATTCTACTGAAGCATTATACTAATGATCAAATTGTTTAGTAGAGAAGTGATTCTTTGAAGCATTATACTAATGGTCAAATTTAATGATTTTAAAATTATATTATTTTGGCCCCTCCAATATTTTTTGTTAAGATCTGCCACTGCGGATATGCTATTCAAGAAGACAAATGGAACGGGTTATGTTTTACATGGAATCAATTCCAACTTCATTAACCTTTCACGCATAGTTCATTTTAACAAGTTAGCTTTCATGAAACCTAATCCATTTGTGAAATCCCTACCATTAAAATAATTAATTTTTTAAATCAATTATATTATAATATTTATTTTTTTTCAAATAATAAATATTATTAATATTTTTTTTGTCATAAAAAAATTCAAAATTAATTACAATTTATCTAAATATAATTTTATTATACTTTTTTAATATAAAGGACAACTAGGTCATCCTACATTTTCATCTATTAAATTTAATTTTTTTATTCATATCAGTCAAATCATTCACAAACTTTCATAAAAATTACCTCAAATCCACCCCACTATCACATCCAAATTCATAAAAAAGAACAACATAAGCATCATCCTCTAATCAACCTAAGTCAATCATCTCTCCCTCAAAACACATCCTAAATATTGTTTGTTTCGATGAATGTCTTATTGATGAGCGATTGAGAGTGAGTATTCACTAAGTGAAAGATTAACATAAATAACTTTGTCACAGTTAATCATGTTTCATGTGATGTTAATAAATGGGGATACAACGGAGATATGTAGTAAGTGATGGAAATATTTAAGGCATAAGTTATTTGATTTTATAATTTGAAATAAAGATTGGATTGAACTTTCTTAAGTAATTTGATACATAATTGTTCTAATTTTACATTTGTATAATTCAGCGATTATAGAAAAAAAATTGGTTAAGAAAATATTAAAAATGTTTGGAAGGATATGATAGGTCCTTCGATTTGTTTTCGTCATTTTTTCTCTTTTATATTTGATTTTTGTTCTTAAGCGCCTGTTTATACGCATTTTTTAAATATGAATGATAGTATCTTAGTAGGTGATAATATTATAATATTAAAAATAAAGTGAAATGAATAGAAAAGATAATTATTGAGGAATAAAAAAAAAGAAAAAAAGTTTTATAGAAAATAGGTAAAAATAATCATTAATTTTAAAAAATTTAATATATAATTATATTGTAAAGGGTAGAATTGATATTATGAAATGTGGACACAAAAAAGAGAATCTTCATTATTGTTACTAGCATAAATACAGACGCTATCGCGCCTGTGTGTATGTATTTTTTAAATATGCGTGATATTATATAAGTAGGTGATAATATTGTAATGTTATTAAGTTAATATATAAGTAAGTGAAATATATCTGAACAGATGAAAGAATAACCATTGATAAATAAAGAAGAAGAAAAGAAACAGAGATAGCTGATTTTATCAAAAACTTGTAAAAATAACAGTCAATTTTTAAAAGTTTAATAAATTATTATATTTAAAGGGTAAAATTGATATTTTGAAATGTGGACACAAGAAGGAAAATCACCTTTATATATTGTTATAAATAAAATAGATAGATAGATATAGATATACTTGATTGACGTTGAGACTTTTTTGTCGGTATCAAAAATATTTGATTGAAGGTTGCTTATAGATTATTTTAAACTTTATAAATCTTTAACATGCTTACAAAATGTATGTGAAAATCAAAATAGGAGAATAGTGTTTATTAAAAATATTTTCTTTGTTTAAGGTCGAACAAATTGAATTTTTTTTATTTAGTTTGTGATATTTTCACTTCATTAAGGGCCTAGCAATATGATGTGGGTCGGCCCATAAAAAAGGTTTTATAAACCTACCAATTCCCCCTCATTCCTCCTTGTTGCTGCGCGGCTAGTGTTAAACCTAGGGTTGAGCATTTTTCTGTGTTTTCCGGCCATTTTCTCACAATGGTGAGCATTATAGTTCTTGTCGCTTTAGATATGAAATTTTTTCTCCAATATTTGACTATGTGTTTTCGTTCCTTTGAAGATGAAGAAAACATAATCGATACTGAAAATTTTGTTCGAGAACACTGTTCATACATTTTTTTTTTCATGTATTTTTATGGTGTGCGAGAATCGTTCTGTTATTATTGTTTAAGAGAGTCATCAATGAGACATCGTTTATATGCGAATTATATGCTAAGTGAGAATGGATGGTTTGTCTGCTTTACGTGTGAGTAGGTTCTTCAGAACGATATCGATTTGCTGAACCCTCCAGCTGAGTTGGAGAAGAGAAAGCACAAGCTCAAGCGTCTTGTTCAGTCACCAAATTCCTTTTTCATGGTATACAATATTATCTTAAAAAAATCTTTTCTGTGCACTTAAATGAAATCGACTCTGTATTTTATTTAAGAAAAATAATTTATTTGAAGCTTTTTTGATGTTTTGATCATTTGTTACAGGATGTCAAGTGCCAGGGCTGTTTCAACATGTCGGTAGAATCTTTATTTGTTTTGTTAGTATTATAATTGATTGTCGTGGTTAAATAGTTTATGTGATTTATTTTCGTGGGTGCAGAACAACTGTGTTTAGCCACTCCCAGACAGTTGTGGTATGCGGTAACTGTCAGACTGTGTTGTGCCAACCAACAGGTGGACGTGCAAGGTTAACTGAAGGTTGCTCATTTAGGAAGAAGGGAGACTAAATGGTGTGTTAACCAAACTTTTTTTGTGTACGATTGGAGTGTTGTTGAATTTCGATTTAGGATTTTGAGATGGAATCAAGTTTTAGTGATGGTATATTAAATTTTCTTAAATTGTAAGACGATATCCCTGCTTCCACAGGTTATTCTAGTGACACCAAATATTGAATTTTACTTTGTTGAAGCGGTCGGTTGTGGTTTGTTTGATATTTTTTTATGTTCTCTATTCAAGTGGTAATGGCTTAGTTTGGTGGTTGTTTTGCGTGTTTCTATTATGCATTTACAATGGTTTATCCATCTTTTTTTCACGCAGCTATTATAATTTGGATTTGGAGATTGTGTGGTTTGTTAGGTTGGCGTTATTTTCATGTACTTTTTTTTGTTGTTTAGATCATATGATTCTATTGATTCTAATGAATATATATATATATATATATATATATATATATATATATATATATATATATATATATATAATTTAGAGAAAGGTTGACAGTAAGCCTTATGAGCGGAAGGAGGTTGTTAGGGTGAGGACATGTGGAACGGTATGAGAAGAGGGTTGTGTCTGTTCTTCATGAGCTATTGAGCTTTACTATGGAGAAAATTGTTGAGGTTGATCAACTGGCTCCTTTTCGTAGAGACGTAGGTATTGGAGTTAATGTGCGTGAATTGTTGCTAAGGCACCCTGGTATATTTTACATATCAGCTAAAGGGAAGACTCTAACTGTTTTTCTTAAGGAAGCATATCGTAATGGGGGTTTGATTGAATCGAATCCCGTGTATGAGGCGCGTAGGAATATGTTGGATCTTGTGCTGTTAGGGTATAGGAAAACCAGAAAATTGTTGGCTGGTGCTGCGGCAAAGGAAGAGAGTAGTGTTGTAGTCTGTGAAGTGAATGAGGAAGGTGAAAGACAATGAGATTGAGTGATTCCTTTCTTGGAGAACTGTGAGGAGAATAGATCCCCTTGATGCTGTGTGTAAAGGTAGCAGATGCAGGATATTTGAAGAGATTGTGAAAATGGTTTCAGGTTTTTGGAGTTCATTGCCTTTGGCTTCTATTTCCTTGAGCAGTGTTTCATTTGGATACTACTGATCTCGATTGATTTTTCATGTGGTCGCTAGATGAAACATACTACAATGGTGGACAAATAAGCTCCTTTGGGTTAAAGCTGTGTTATCTTTACTGCATGTGTTGTCTTTGGTTGCTATACTAACTCAAACTTGTAGAATTAAAGGATTATAAATTAATGATGTTCAGTTGTCTTTTCTGCTGTATTTGTTATAGGAAACTTAAATTTGAAGGGCTCGTGTGACGTTATCCTTTGGACCAGATTTCTTCTTTTATAAGTTCTTCAAACATTTTCTTAAGAGGTTAGGTTTCCAGGTATAGTTATCATTTTAGTCGTTCTCCACATTTGCTCAAAAAAATTGTTCCATTTGTATTGCTAGTCATAATTAAACCACCCTTTCTAAATTCAATTGACGAAGTGAAAGTAAATGCCAGTTGATAAAATTGAATAACCTAATAACTTCCATTTTGATGACCAATTCAATCTTATACGTACTAAATTTATTTAAGAGAGTACACCCGACGAGTTGATAAATGTTTATGGATCTCAATATTGTTGTTAGCGATTCTTAAGTGAGTTCATCACTTCAAGTCAACATATATATATATATATGTATATATATATATATATATATATATTTATATTAGTGAAATCACTTTTTACAAACTACAATCACTTCTGCGGTGTATTTCGTGACCACAACTGAGTCAGTGATGTGATTTGGTAGTAATGATGCTATAGGGTGAAGCTTGAAGAGGCTTTGTTAGAGAATACTTAGGTTAAGTGAACCTGCAAAAGTTAGAATATTGGTTGTTGAATTCTGTAGAGGTTAGAATACTAGTTGAAGGACCTGCAAAGGTTAGATTAGTTGTTGAAAAACATGCAGAATGGTTTTACTGATCTTCAAGATGTGAGAAAATTCGAATGCAGACTTGAAGAGGTGGAGAATACTTAAAACATACATAGAAATTTGAGAATACTCCTTTTTTTACCTCAAACTTTCATATAAATAAAGTGAAAGAGTCCTGCCAAAAAGAACTAGCAGTTACACAGTCCGCAATTGCTTCGTGCACTCCAATGTTTACATGCAACTCATGATTCTTTCTGGCAATAGTGTGGATTCGGAAAGAAAAGTGTTTTCCTGAAAGGCCAATTCAGTACGAATTTTGAAAAAAATAAAACTTAGTATGTCACATATTTGATGGGTGCAGGAAGAAATTTGAGGGGTGCACGAACCAATTACCTCTACACATTCATAAGCATTGTGACAGCGTATTCCTAGTCTATTTTGAACTCTTCAAGAAACATGGGCTTGAATGGCGCATTTGGGCCCACTCGTTTTTGCAACATATACTTTCTATGTGAAAGTGGTTAATGACCTAACTGTCCCTTTGCTGCTGTTACTTTCTTGCCCATTACCTTGTCATTGTCACCTCTTTTCATCCTTGTGTGTCTTCCCCTTGTTATTATCCTAATTTATGTGTTATATGATTAAGAATATAATTTAAAATTTATTTTTTTATAAATCAATTTCAGATTGTACACTTTAAAAGAAACTTCTCAATTATATAATTTACAATCTAAAAATAAAATAATATTTTAGATCACATAATTTAAAAGTTAAAAATAATTTTTGAATCGCATAATTTAATTTTTTCTCCAAACAAAAAATTAAATTATTTTATTCAAAAAATTGAAATTTAAAATATTTCAATAATTTCTTTCAAATTAATTATTTAAGAATGAAAGAAAATTCAACTGCAAATAATTTAATTATTAAATATTTCAATTTTTTTGAAATTGTTGAAATTATTTATCCAAATACAAAGTAAGGGTTATAAGCCACTAAAATTAAATGTTTTTCTAACACACAAAACATATATAAAAAAAGTTGTGTAAGTATCGTGATTTAATTTTAACATCTTAAGTATAACCTAAAAACTCTGGCAGCATTAGGAAAAGTGTTTTGTTTTGCTTGCAAGTTTCAACAAATCGTAAAGACTCAAAAATATATACAGAGAAGCACCACTTTTGAAGTTTAGCCTCCACTTTTCTTAACTTTCCCTCAAACACGTCCCTTCTTGCTACTGTTGTGTGAGTGCTCAAATAATATAATCATTCTCCACATTTTTCTATTACTTTGCAGAAAAGTGTTAAATAAAAAAATTGAATTGTCTTAAAAATATAAAAAACATCACTTACCAACGAAAAAACAGGATATCATAAGAGAGTTTAAACATGTTATAGTGATATATTAATTAGTAATCATCTCCTTTTGCTGTTTGTAATTCCCACTAATGAAAAAAATATTAACAATATTAAATACTATATTTCGTAATTTTTTTTAACTGTTGTCTTAAAGAAATGATTACTATATAAACACATCATAATTAAAAAGGTATTGTCATACAAGTAATCATTTTGATATGCATGTAGGGAAAATGTGTTGACTTTAGTCCTCTAATAATTTTCAAAACATGTTTCATGGATTTCCTTAGCTTGAAAATCATCCATGACATATTATTCTAATTTAAGCTTTTTAAACATGTTTAAAAAAAAGAAGAATTCAGTACACATTAGGCAGATAACAACAATGGTGTGCTATGTTTGAAACAGTGAGATCATGATTTTGTTATGTCTGATTCAAATGCATTATTGAGTTCAAATACGATTTGTAATGTTCCTTAATTATAACTTCAACTCAGCAAAGTGATTGAACCATGACGTAGAAAATTCTCTAAATTCAACTTCTTTCTTAAAACTTTTTGATTTTGTGGTACGTGAACCATATTTGTCCACCTGAACCGTGGGACATTCATTGCAAAGCATTATTAATATGTGAAAAAAGATTGGTCAAAATTTGAATTTGTTACTTGTTAGGCAACTTATGTGGGAAGACTTTGAACAATATCCTATATATGTAATGCTTCGAAACAAGAATCCCTAACTCTGCTAAAAGAAAAATCTTCTAAAATAATGCACTGACACAATTATTTATATTTAAGAGCAGGGTAACAGTATCGTTTAAACATGTCTCCATAATTGATGCAATTTAATAACAATATATATCTTTTGCTTCATTGAATTCATGGTCCTGATTTGATTTGGATATTAATTATTTCATTTATGGTCAGCTATTAGGTTACGAAACCATATATACTTAATAGTTAAAAAAGCTTAATTTAAAAAAAATTTATAGATAACATTTAAAGTATATTTTTTATGATTTTTTTATCAATTAAATAAGGGTATATTGAATTTAATGAGTTTTTTTTTTTCAAGATGATTTATTAGGGAGAGATTATAATCAATTGTTTGATAATAATATAAAGCAAAAGAAATTTTAGCCATTTCCATCAAGCTTAACTTCTTTTTTGCATACGCGCTCCTCCAGACGAACATACAAGAATAAGAGGTAAAAGTTGATTAGTAACATATTCTACCATACGGGTGATTTTCTCACTTACTACGAATCCCATGCTACCTCCCATAAACTTAAAATCCATAATACTAATTGTTACAGGAATACCATTTACTTGACCTGACCTTATTTGAATAGCCTTAATTAATCCTGTTTTTGAGATTCTCATAATTTTTAATCCAAAATTTCAAGACATTGAATTTTTGAATTTTTTTTACATTGTGCTCAACTTTGTTATTTCTATTTAATTTGAGATTTAAACTTCTAATTATTTTCATATGCTTAATAGTTAGTTTAATTTTTAAAAACAATTTATAGTTAATATTTAAAGTATGACTTTTTTTATCAATAAATTACAGGTATATTAAATTTAATGAGTTTTTTTCCGGGATGATTCATCACGGAGAATTTATATATACGTGACTTAAGTCCAACTCACATAAAAGATTTTCACAACTTTTAATCTAAAATCTGAAAACATTAAATTTGTGATTTTTTTTTTATATAATGTTTAACTTTGTTATTTTTATTTAAGATGAGATTTAGACTTAAATTTTGTTTATTTCTAAGAAATTAACATTCAAAATGTTTCAAACTATATATAAGAAGTGAAAAAACAAAGTTGTACAAAATTTGCAAACTATTTATTCAACTACATAAGTCTTAATATAAAAGAATCGTCCTTTATGTTAAAATATTTTAATATAATTTAAAAAATAAATAATTAAAATAAAAAATTTAATGTTACTCATATATTTGTAAACCTTTAATTTATGGGTTAATGTTTTTTATGGCTAACGGCTATATTCTTATTACTATTCACTTCTTTGTCTCCCTTTTCTACCTATAAATATCACATAGGTGCATGAGTATGGACACAATAAAAAGAGACAACAACAAAACAACCACAAACACTAGAGTTTTCTCATAAGTGTTTTTTTTTCTTCTTTATATTATCTTTAAGACATTGGTGTTCATAAGGTTCGGAGATCCTTCGTTGAACTCGATCGATCTGACGGGTTGTTGTATCTTGGAAGAGAAACGCATATGATTATGTATTTGTTTAGCCCTGTGCAATAGGAGAGTTTTCTCTCTAAGGACAACGCTATGTGTGCCTCAACCCAGACTATTTCTACTCATTTCCTCATCTACTTTTTTTCTCTTATTGTTATTATAATTGCTTATCTCTTATTAATATTCATTTGTCTTTTATCTATTATTTATAATATTCTTTGATTCATTTATTTATATACATGTTAGTATTATTATTGCTCTAATTATTATTATTATTATTATATTTTATATTTTTATTATTAATAGTATTATTTGAGTAATCATTTTTCTAATATTCTTAGAGAGAAAAATTATCTTGTTATTTATATTTTTTATTACTCATCTGTATTCTTTTCTAAAATTAAAAACAATATAAAGTTGAAGACTGAAAACATATTTTATGAACTAAGGTGTTTCTTATGGTTATAATTAAATCAGTTTCAACTAAGCCTAAAAATTTATGTGTATAATTGTTTTTATTTCTATTGGTAACACTAAATGAAATTATGGATAAATGAAATTCCTGCTCATTGAATAATTTTTATTGATATCTATAACTAATGTTAATGTTGTTATATTAATTTATGCTTTAATATTGTCTATTATTACCATTGATAAAGATGTTCTAATATGGTAAATGTTATTCTACAAGTTCTAGCTTGCTTAACATTATATTAGTGAAATTTTATATCCTGCTTACTATATTTTGAACACAAAAGATTGTGATAAAAATTTTTATGAGTTATGAAAGAAAAAAGAACCACATTTAAAATATTTCAAAGTATGGGGGTGTCTTGTAAAGGTTAATATACATTTTAATGAAAAAAAAAATCTTTGGTTATTTAATCTGATAAATTTCTTGAGATGATTGAAGGATAATGTAAATTGGATATTGTTTTTGGTGACAAAATTACCTATTGGTTATGGTTATGTTTTAACCTTGGATGAAGGTGTCCTATCATGGAAATATGTTAAAAAGTTGTTGTTCTATCATGATCTACTGTGCAAGCATAAATTATTCCATTTGTTCAATGCATCCTGACAATCAAATTGTTATATTTAAAGTTTCTAGTAAAAACATCAATGTTTCTAGTAAAAATGTCAATGAAATTTGACATATGAGAATGAAAGACAAATGTATTAGAAACTTAATTACTCATGGTTATCTATCTTGACTTTGTGAGGTTAGAAAGAAATATTGCAGATCTGCTTATCAAAGGGTTGATGCATCAACAACAAGTATTTGAGTCGTCGAGGGGAATGAGACTATAGCCCATAAATTAGTTGCAACAATGGACACCCATCTCCACATGAATGGTGATCTCATGGAATGAAGTTCAATGGGTAACAACGAAGTTGTTGTTGACTAAAGTACACCAAATAATTTGATTAAATTTTATGTCTCATTCCTATGGCGAGGTGTACTATAAATTGTGACAATAATTAGGTTGAGGTATGTGCATTAGTATGCTTATTTTATAAAATACCTCTTAATAAACCTAATGGTTGAGGTATGTGCATTATTTTATAAAATACCTCTTAATAAACCCAATGACAATTATTGTAGGGGTCTGAGTCACAAACCACCCTTTGAGGGTTTACCTAGTGAGTGTGATGGTGGGACGCCATTGTGAGACATGGGCAAGTCTCTAAATGACACTCATGAAACAAGATACATGCACAAGGCCGTAAAGTGCACCCACTGATTAGAACCTATAATGAACACCGATATTGTATGTGTTATTTACTAAAACCCGGTCACAGGGGATCTAGCTCAATGCAATTAAGTCTTTGCATTTTCTCGGATGGAAGTTTATAAGCACTAGGTGTAAGGGTCAGACCCGAAAGGTTTCTTACACTGAACTACAATATTTTGTTTTAAAAGATAATATATTTTTATTTTTTTTTAAATTGTGTGGGAGATTGTTAGAAATATTTTAATATAATTTAAAAAATAAATAATAAAAATAATAAAACTTACTGTTACTCGTGTGTTTGTAAATCTTTAATGTATGTGTTAATGTTTTTTATGGCTAACGGCTATATTCTTATTACTATTCACTTTTTTGTCTCCCTTTTCTACCTATAAATACCACCTAGGTGCATGGGTAAAGAGACAACAACAAAACAACCACAAACACTAGAGTTTTCTCATAAGTGTTTTTTTTTTCTTTATATTATCTTTAAGACATTGGTGTTCATAAGGTTCGGAGATCCTTCGTTGCACTCGACCGATCTGACGGGTTATTGTATCTTGGGAGAGAAACGCATATGATTATGTATTTGTTTAGTCCCGTGCAGTATGGACGTTTTCTCTCTAAGAATAGCGCTATGCGTGCCTCAATTCAGACTATTTCTACTCCTTTTCTCATCTACTTTTTTTCTTTTATTGTTATTATAATTGTTGATCTCTTATTAATATTCATTTATTTTTTATCTATTATTTATTATTGTTATAAGAATTATCAAGTCTCTGATTAATATTCTTTGATTCATTTATTTATATACATATTATTATTATTATTGCTCTAATTATTATTATTATATTATTTTATATTTTTATTATTAATAATATTATTTGAATAATCATTTTTCTAACACTTTCAACAACTCTCGTGGGAATAAATCAACAACACTGAACCACAAAACATAATATTACATCTTAATCAACTATATAATTTCTAATTTATAACTCGATTATGACTTAACTTAATTATTGTGTTCATAATATAGCTTACATTAGTAATTACCTTATATTTAACTTTTAGTTTAAAAACTTGTCAAATCAAGAAAATTAAGTTAATAAATAAGATTAGTTTCTCATTTAATAAGCAATATAATACTCAAGATAAAAAGAACATTATATTTGAATGATATTTTAAATTTAACAAATTGAAGAAGATTTTATATCTATAACATGCTCAAAAAAAAAAATAAATAAATAAAATTAACCCATGTCAATCTTTCTTTTGAAGCTGTTTAATATTTTCCTTGTTTGTCTCAGAGGAATTTTTTATAATTGGAAGTAGACGTTAACCTTGTTGCTATCAGTACCTTACATAAGTTCAAAATAAAATCTGAGAACTTGAGTTAATGCAACTCGTGTAAGTAACTACTGAAGAATAAAGACAATAAAGTTTTTCCACCTTTATAAGTAAACCCGAAAAATTAATATTGCAAAAAGGTTTTTGTTTTAATTTCCCTTCAAGTGTGGCTATAATTTTTTATATTATTTAAATAAGTGCCAATTATTGTACAAGTACTGGAATTTTCTTAGCAGCTTTTATCAATTGAAAAGTAATCAATCATGATGGTTACATACAAAAATTTTCCTGGGACACGACCTAAAACTAACCCTTTTCAAAGTAAATATGTAACGATTTTTCATAAAAAGTTTTCGTCATATTAATCATTCAACTTATTTTATTGAATACTTTTAACTTTAGAATGTGTTCAAAATTCATGTTGCTAGTCATAAACATATTATTTCTACGTGGGATTAGTTAAAGGTACACGTTTCTAAAAAGTATGATATCATGTGACACGTTATTTATTATTATGAACTTCATCTTTTTATTTACGACGGTGAACATTATATTACAATTATAAAAATAATAAAAATTAATTACATTGCACACATCAGGTCCGAAGTTACAACTGAATGTTGGAAAAATTGAAATCGGTAACTCATAAGTGATTGATTTTAAAGACATGTATCCGTCTGACTGAAGACATTATCGATTATCGAATATGATGATTAAGAAGCTAATAATAGAACAAGGTTAAAAACGTAATTCATGAGTTATCTTCATGAGTAATGTTATGAGTTATCTTCATAAATAATGATATGATGTCACTGGACATTGATTAGGTCTTCCAAAATGTAAAAGCATATGCCAATATAAATAAATAATGTAATTAAGGTAGTTGGTATTTTTCATCAGCTGCTTTTATTAAATTGATTAAAACCAAATACTTATTTGAGCATTGGAGTACTTTTTGCAACTTTTTGCAAGTATCTTGATAACCTGATAATTTTAAAAGAATTGGTGGTAGCAAACGAATGAAATATGAGAATATCAATTCTTTGAAATTTTTTTCAGGAAAACCTTATGAAATATGAGAATATCTGATCATTATAAAAGATGAAATTAGAAAAATTTATTTAAGATGAATTTTATATCAAGTACAACTTTAAAACTATCATTTTTTGAAAGAGAAACATACAAGGAGATTTCAATACTAAATTATATATACTTTTATTATATTAATAAAAATAATTAAATATATAAATATTTCAAGTATATTATTTTGACTCCTTCAAATTTTTTTGTCAATATCCATCATTAATAACATATAGATTACACCAATCATCATAAATCGTCATTAATTTTTTTTTCACAAATGAATTATGATAACAATAAAAGTAATAAAAATTTTACACAATTTATATGTGTGACGACATAGTAATGTTCACATCAATAATTGTTATCATAAAAATAATAAATAGGTTAAAATACTCCGTTGGTCCTCGTTTTTGTAGCAAAATCTCAATTTGGTTATCGTATTTTTATTGGTCTCAATTAGGTCCTCATTTTTGTAAATTAGTATCAATTAGGTCCTTTCCGTTAATAGAGCACTAACACCGTTAAGTAGGTGCCACGTGTCAGCTTCTCATTTTTTTTGAATTTTTTTGAATTTTTTTGAATTTTTTTTTTAAATTTTTTTTAAAAATATTTATGTCACATGTCACTTCTGTAATGTGCCACGTGTCAATCTAATATGGTGACACGTGTCAAATTAATGTATGAATCTCAATTTGGTCCCCATATTTGTTAATTTGATTTGATTTCAGTCCCAAATTTTTTTAAAATAATTTTAATTTCATATGCTCCAAATTTATAACAAATTTAATTTTTTTATAAATGTAATGATGATACTTTTATTACAAGTGATATTTCTATTACATATTTTTAACAACATTTAATTTATTTAAATTTATATTTTACATTAAACTTTATTTAAATTTT
>Ga0214542_1002186_pt1 | contig 40512 bp, 14 predicted proteins | sample CNSS1metaG_FD_160096 | JGI IMG/M metagenome (GOLD analysis project Ga0214542, IMG submission 160096) | Root nodule microbial communities from cowpea collected in UCLA plant growth center, Los Angeles, California, USA - CNSS1 | ecosystem: Host-associated > Plants > Roots > Nodule | place: USA... | reverse complement strand
AATTAAAGGTTATCAGTATTTTATAAATGTCAACAAATTTAATTAAAATTTTGAAACAAAAATAATATAAATAAGGTTAATTTAAGAAATTATAATTGAAGTTATGGATAACAAATCTACTGCCCTCAAGCCACGAATTCCATAATCCGTTTCTGTAAAAATCAAAAAAAATAAAAAGAAACAAAATGTGTATTCCATTTCATCCTCCACCGGATTTCACAATCCGTTTCAACAAAAAAGAAACGGAATGTGTATTCCGTTTTATTGGGGTTTGTTTTAGGGGTGCAGAGCGTCAGGATAGTTTTGATTGGGGTGCAGGAGATTTTACTGTGTTTTCTCTTTCTTCGTTACCTTTTTACTATGGGCAAAGTTACAAATATATAAAATTTTGGATGTACAGGAGAAAGGGTTGGGGATGCAGAGAGAAGCCCCCTTGAAAATTTCTGCTTTTAGTAAGGAAAAATGGGTGTCTTGCATCTTCTTCTTACACCCCCATAATTTTAATCTGCACCCTCATAAATTTTTTATTCTAAAATGTAAAATTTGGAATATATTATATATTTTGAAATGTAAAATAATATATATATATATATATATTATGAATTGTATAATTTAAAATAAAATTTTTATATTTTAAATTGTATACTTTAGAATATAAAAAGTTATATTTTGAATTGTATTTTTTAAATATAAATTTATATTTAAATTATGTAATAAAAAAAATACAAAAACTGTATGGAGGTAGAGGTTAAAACTATGAATGTTTGTTGAGGCAACACATGATCCCTGGGACAATGTTGTAACCATTGTGGAAAGTCTTTGCGTGAAAATAGGGATTTTGAACGAACAATGGATCAAACTTGAACAGTGGACATAAACTACACTACACGTACATTTTGAAACGTTATACCGACTTTGCGATTTGGATGCTTCTGATCTCTCTGATGATAAACCCTGAAAAATGATTTACTTCTAGTTTTCAACGATTTTAAAGGTGTTTGTTTCGGAAAATATATTTTTTAATTATAAAATATCTTTTATTTTATTTTGGAATAGTGTATTACAATAGTGGAAATATTTTTGTTAACATTTTTCCATTAACTTTTATACATAATTTCGAGAAAAAAAAAAACATGTAAGACACTATCTATTTTTTTTTTCTATTCAAATGATTTTCATTCAAGATTGGGGCTTCTTATTTCCGGATCTAGAAAGGAAAAAAGAAATCAGGCCCAGTGTGAAAATTGGGTTTTGGCCCAGTATTTATTCTGAGGGCAAAAGAGCAGAGGGGAAAGTTTTGAAGTTTTGCAAAGGTAGTGTGGTGAGAGACGTTGTGAGCGAGCATGGGAAGCAGAATCGGAAGAAGGGTGGTGCAGTTCGCAAACCTACCCATAAAGCTTTTGATGCCAAAAACCTTCACCAACATCCAAGAAATTGCGCTGAAAACCATTCCTTCCGCTTCGAAGATCGAAATCAAGCGCGTTCTTGAATCCCTCTACGGGTTCGAGGTCGAGAAGGTTCAGACGTTGAACATGGAGGGTAAGAAGAAGAAACGGGGCGGGTTGTTGATCGCCAAACCCGATTATAAAAAGGCTTATGTCACTCTCAAGAACCCGCTCTCCATTTCGCCCGATCTCTACCCGATCCGAATCATCGAGGAGGATAACAAGAGGATCAACAAACAAACCAAGTCCAGCGTCGTCGAGAAAGAGACCCACGACAGGAGTCACTGGCTCGATGACAGGAAAGAGGCCCAACAGACCTTCGGGGCCCAACGGTCCTTCCGGGCCCAACACCATGGGCGTTTGGGTCGCCGCGAGAGTGCCGATCATGCTAAGTTCCCCTGGTCAAGCATGAGGTCTGGTAGTAGTTCTACGAGATAGTTGATGCTGTTGTTGTTTTCTAGGTGTTGGTTGTAGCTGTTAACATATTTGGTCTGTTGAAATGTAACAGAAATGGTGTAAGGTGCGATGGGTTTCAATGGGTTTTGTTCATTAGTGGCGATTGTGCTAATAAATGTTCTACTTAAACTCGGTTGATTTTGATTAAGTAGTATCACATGTTTCTCATTCATGTATGTTCTTATTTCTTTGCCATTGTGTCAGCCATTTGTACCCAATTTTGGTGAGTGCAATATGCCTTATCCATGCCTATTGATTTCTAACTCTTACTGATTCCTAGTTTGCAGTTGTGTTTTCGCCATTGTCAACTGAACATTGATTTTAATTAAGTTGATTTCATGATATAGTTTATTTGTTTTAGGAATCTTGTTATCTCTGAAGGCTGATTGATTGAAAGCTGGACAGATTTGAATTGTGTTATCAACATTTTTTAATGTTTGTCCAGAGTTCAAAATCCACGCCAAAATACATGTTAAATACATATGGCATGTTCCATGTGTAGCTTCAGAACACGGGTTCTTGGTATAAACCTTTGGCAAATAGGATTCTTTTCATCGTTAAATGAGTTGCGTAATACCCTTTTCTCTATCCTTCCAAGATCACTCCATATCTGTGCTATTTGTCAAAAGTTTCATAAAGTAATTAAAAATGGAGTAAACTAGATTTAGTTGTTAAAAACTGTAAATCAACCGGAGTAAACTCGTAAAATCAAGGTAACCAACCAGATGAAACGAATGTTACTAAATTAACTATGTTTGGCACAGTTGGCACATCACATGCATTGAAGTTTTCGGTTATGAATCCTACTGGCCCGTTTCAGGTGACTTCTAATTGATATTCGGCTTCGTTTCAGAAGAATGATATAACTGGAATTAATACTATTGGTTGTGGCGAATCAGTGGGATACATCATCATAAAACTATGCAAGGTCCTTCTTCATGTTCCTTGTTTTGGCTTTGTTAGTGTATGCATTTACGCTTACTCGTATAATTGACATCTATTTTATTTGGCAGATACTCTGTAAATGCTCTGGTAAAGGTGATATTAACTTAAGGGTCATAAATTGTTTGATTTGATAGAGAAGTATAACTGGGATGCAAAAGGCGTTCTAGTACTTGCTGATTTTGCTGAAGAAAGCTCTCGAAAATGCATTTTATTGGTGCGCTGAGGTCATTGAAGGAACGACCGCGATGTTGATTGCTGAAGTGAAGAACCAATAACAAGTAGGGGTATATTGAGGACAAACTTTGATCCAGTAAGTTTTCCATGCTTTACTTTATCATTTTTACAGGTAGATATATAAAACTGTTTTCTCTCTACAAATGTAATGTTGATAAAGTTGTTGCTTATGTAAAGTGGTAAATGTTTTAGCTGGCCTGAACTGGCGCCGAAACCCGATTGCTCTTTGTTGGTTAGTAGAGTTATTCTGTTCAATTATTTTTTTTGTTGGTCTTCATGAATCTTCTTGTTGCATAATACGTGTTTGATCTGACTCATGTTTGCAGAGACAGGTCTTGGTTTATGTTACATTCAATTTCTTCTGCTTGCTTATGCAAAACCTAATAGTCTATACTCATTATTCTCATTTCGAACAATATTAAAGTATTTCTTACCTAGGTAACTCCCTGTACATATTGGTATATACGCAATGGCAACAATTCTCATTTTATTAACATAAGAATTTTAAATTTAGATTATACAACTATATATATAGCTATAGTTTTAGCTCTGTTAAAATATTTCTAAGCATGCAACTTGTGAATATATTCTTTCTAGCCTAAGCAATCTTCTAATATTAATCCTCTGTTATCTACAGTTAGTTGTGTCTGAGCTGAAAACTTAGATAGTTCTCATTCTTATGTTGATCACAGAACTGTAACTGCTTAATCAGTGGATATATTCTTACTGGCCAGCAAACATATGAATGTGATCATCCTCTGGATGAGAGGCTGAGGAAGAGTTATAAGATTGTGTGGATTCCCTCTCCATCTTCTGATTCATAGACTGAAGCTGATGAAAGTAGTTTTAATTTTCTGTCAGATTCCTTGCCTTGGCATGCTGTTCAGAAACAAAGTTTACTTACCTCAGCAGTGTACATAAGGGAACGATGAAATTAAAAGGATGAGCTATTCATGGTTGCGAAAGTCTCCTTCCTCCTACAAAGAATTTTTTAACTGGTTTCTGCAATATTTTTATTTTTGTTGGGCCTCGATTATTATAATTGGGCTTGATCCCAACTCTTCTGATCCTTCCACATCTTCCACAGCACCCTCAATCATCCTCTGCTTATAGTCCAACATGCGATCTCTGCATGTGTGCTAGCCTGCTTTCATTTAATATCATCACCCGAGTTGTTTTTGTTTCTGTTTTTTAAACCTTCCTACTAGAAGATTGCATGGTTCAAGCTCTGTCTCAGAAACTTAAGGGAATCCTTGCCTTTCAAATTCTCAAAATTTGAAATGAAGGAAACGCAGTTTCTCCTCCTCCCTCTCATTGTCCTCACCCCAGCCGACAACCTTTGTTTTATGCTAGCTACTTGTTAAACACTTATAGGGACAAATTTGGATACAGTACTGTTTTGTATTGTTCTCTTATCAGAATTGAAGTTGTGTTTTGGTAACTTGCATTAGAAGACTTTAAAGATTATCAAGGTAAAACTTAAATTCTAATTGGTTAACAGAAGAAACAGTACTTTTATCTAAGTTTTCTTTCGTCTATATATAAGCAAGTTAATTGGTCTGTGTCATTCATGCAGTTGGATTTGTATATATTTCAAAATGTGAGGAAGTGCTTGCAATGAGCAGAACAGAAACACCTGGGATCTGCCGATGGTACATATTGAATCAAATGGTGCACTTGGCATTTCATCACGGTATGGAGACACTTTATGCATACAAATATCTTCTAACTAAGCAACTAAAGTATATCTAAATATTACCAAGCCTGTATATATGGAGTCCCTACTCGTAAAAGAAAAGTTTATACCAATTTTGTTCGGAATATAAGGTGGAGCAAATTTTTACATAATGTCTTGGATTTTTCGTACAGTTCTTTTTCTGGACAATCCATTATGGGTCTTTTAAAGGGATCCATTTTTGGGCTCGTCAATTTTGGTATGATCTACATTCTGAAAGGGTTAAGATTTTTTTATCATGGTGCATCCTATTCCACAGCTTTTGCAGTACTGCATGCCACACAAATAAATCATGTTTTGCAAAAACTAACCTTAATTATGAGTGAGAAAGAAACTAAATTGAACTAAAACTATCAATAACCCAACGAAATTAAACGAAAAGGAATTTTCATGAGATTATTTTTTCTCCTATCTTTTCAAGAATGCGAATTTTTTCAAAAACCTGTTCTGTCTCAGTAGATTGTCTACTTGTTGAGGATGGCCAATTGAACTTTTTTCTATACCTCTGTTTTTCAAAATCAATGAATTATTTTGTTTTTATTATTTCAAAAATTTTACTTAGACTTTTAGGACTTTATTTGACATTTTCGTTTACTTTGAACAGTTTCTGATTGTATTTTCTGTGCTCCAAATTTTGAGTGATTAGATCATTTGTAGAATTGAACTTGATTTTCAAATGCTGAGCTATTTAGTCACAACTCTTAAATCCCTTTTAGCAGTTAAAAAAGGTTCCAAAAGTAGAAAAGTCTTATATAGAAGCTCATTACATGCTTGTATGATAAAATGAATGTTAATAAAGTCTACCTATTCATGTGACTCATTAAAAGGTAGTTTAAACTCCATGTCTACCATAAAACAAAGTTGTGATTCTTCTTCTATATGTCTTCATCTTCAAAGTCAATTAAGTCAAATTTTCTCATTTTGAAATTAGATTTTTCTTGATATCATTTTTGACAAACTTCTTTCCTTTGACTTTTCCTACTTTGAACATGACTTAAAATGTCCAAGTTTCTTAACTCACAGCAACTGATCTGCCTTGCGTGCTTTTTATCCTTTAGATTTTTATTTTGCTATATCATCCTTTGAATCCTCTTATTTTCCAGATCTTTTGAAATTTTCTCGTGATGAATAGTATTTGTCATCTTTGTCTAGCTCGTGACTTCTAACAAAGTGTTGGATAAATCTTCTATGTTGAATATGTTTTAACTTGATGTTTGTTTCACATGTTGTTGAGCATTTCAAGGCGAGAGGCTTTCCTTTCTTCTGTTGAACTTGTTGAAGTTCTATCTAGTAAACTTCTGAGATTCTTACTAATTTCTCCAGAGTAAAACTCTCCAAATTTGTTGTAGAGAGTTTCAACCTACAACCTCCATTATCCCAGTAAGCTTTTTGGGATCTTATCAAAATTTTCATACAAGTGTCTCACATCTCTTTTATCTCTCTTGATCTTTCTATCCATTTCACTCTTGAAACCATTTCTTTTCACTATCAACAAGAATTTTTTTTTTTGTAAAACAAAATAATCTTACACTAGCAATGTTGTTATAATGTTTAAAAATAATTATGATACAATTCAATAAATTTATCAAACACAACAATTTGTGACTACAATGACAAAATATTTTACATTGATAGTGTACAATCTTTTCCATATGTTTATACACATAAATTTACTAACATATAACTCACTTATTTTATAAAATAACTTTTAACAAAGTATACCTTAAATATATTTACAATATAATTAAAATATAACTTAGTCAAATATATTATTTAAAAATATGATATTCTATGGAAAAACATTTCAATATATATTTGATAGTATGTGGCACTTGTCTCTGAATTTTTCATTACTTTTGCACCTACTTGCCCCTCCAATGATGGTTATACACACCCGTGACAATAACAGAGGAGATATCTCAATTTTTGCTTGTTTTCCAAAATTACTCTCATAATATTACCACTTTTATAATTTGTTATATTTCATGATTTTTTTTTTACAAATGTGTTATAAAATTTATAATTCTTTCGTGGATAATTATTTTTTACAAATTTTTTTCATAAAATATTGATAACAAAATTTATAAATAATTTAAAAAAAAAATTGGCATGTGTGTTTTCTTCAGTAATGTACATATTCTTATAAAAACTACTAACAATCATAAACTTTAAAGAAAGCATTTTCTATTCTCTATCTTTTAACTTGTCTTCCTTTCTAAACAATAAAATAAGTTTTATATTACTTTTATTTTAATGCACTAAAAATACAACAGTGTAATCAAATGCTGACACATGCATATGTTTCTGCTGGGTCTTATAAAGCAACTCAATAAAATATTGAATTTGGAGAATTAGATGTTTAATAAACATAGTAATGTTGTTGAATGGAGTACTGGTTTAGGAATAGCAGATTCGATCTTATCGCGTGTTGGTTGAAGCATGCAACATCAATAATTGAGAAAATAATGTGACTGAAAATTCCACTGCATTTGATACCATTACATTCGAGTGATGCCATTGATATCTATTTTGATGTGATTGTGCTATCGTTTTAAATGCATTAGAACAACAGTATAGCAGTAGTGATACAACACTTCTTACCAAACATGGTGTGGATCCATCTTTCAGACTTTTAACTTTTTAAAACAAAAATTGCTGTGATGATAGGTACAATTCGTAAAGTTCAACACAAAAATAATTGATGTGCCTTCATAAACTATACTACAACAATAGTTTATTGCTAAGACAAGAGATAACCTTAAAATTTGAGACAGAAATACCATTCTGATTTTATTTTTTTTTTAATTTTTAATGCATGTAAGTCTTGATTGTCACTAAAATTGAAAGAGTAAGTGTTAAATATGTCTCGGTTGATAACCGAGACATAAAAGTCACACTTTTTATCTCGGCTCGATTGAATATGTTGAGTCTTAAATTGAAGTTGAATGATCAAAATAATTGTGGTCAAAATATTTCCTTACATTAGTGAAACTTTGGTAAGTACGAATTGTGTAAGTTTAAATATATATTAATTAATTTTATATTGTTGCGGTTAGTTTAGAGAGTAGAAAACTCAGGAGAAAAACTTTACATGAAAGAAGAGATCTCAGTTTGCATCACACTATTCCTTGAAGAAAATGTAATCATAGCCAAAGAGAAACAAATAAATATTAAAATTGTGACCATTTAAACTTTTGTTACTCATTTTAGTATATATCAGAGAATGAGATATAAAATAAGAGTCGGTGGACAAACTTTATTTTAATAGAGTTTGTTTCGGGTGTAAGGACCTAACACCTATCTTAAACCGGTTACTGATGTGATAATTTTTTTAGAGTAATTTATGGGAGCTCACGACCTGAACTGCTATCGTCGTTCATTCTAGTGAAATTTATTCGTCACAACATAATTATGGGGGCCTCTGACAAAATGCACGACCCTCCGATCGGACGGCTGCACCAAAACTAAATCAGTAAATTGTTGTTGATTAGGATATTATGTGATGCATTGGATTAAAACTATAATTAGGACATGAATTGTTGATGATTGGATAAAGGTATATTTGTAAACACTTATAACTTATCAATTGTATGCTTTGTAGAACTTCACATATACTAACATTGAATTATTGGTTTAGCCTTCAATGATGTCTCACCATTGACAAAGGATGACATGTTGGAGATAAGGAAAAAGTGTTCATCTTATTTGCTCAAACAATTGTAAGAAGTTTAGGCTTTTAAGAGTTTTTCCCCTTCACTTTATATGTGTTTTTAATAATTAGTTGTATGTACTTTGACTTTAGTAATTTTACTATTAATTTCGTAAGTTAAAAGATAAAACTTGTTTTAGACCTTTTTTGGATTTCAGGTGTTGATTTCATGCTAAAACAAAATGAATATTAAAAAAAACCACAAATTTACGTCTAACTATGCATTAACATACGTAAATTTACGTCTGATTGTGCACTAACAAACATAAATTTACAAGTGTCAAACATAAATTTTGACGCATGATTTTTGGACAAATTTGACGTCTGGTTAGAGTCCACCGCACATAACTTTACGTTTGTTCTCTTGGGTCAAACGTAAATTCACGTCCGATTTTTAGTCGAACTTACATTTACGACTACTGTTACTACGTCGGACGTAGAAGACCTTTTTGTGTTAGTGTAATACAATAATAATAAAAATAAATTAGACATGTATGAGTTGACAACACATAACTTTACAATAGATAATATGTGCAAGCGATAAAGAAATGGTGCTTGATGGAAAGGTTCTAAGTGATTAAAAAAGTATATAATTACAATAAGTTCACTGTGAGTGAAAATAAAAATAATGAGTAATTTGAGTGTCACTTTTTGCAAAAAAGAAAAATGGCGTTGAGTGCTATTGTTGAACGTTAGTTATCCTGTTTTGCATGTTTTTCTTGTTTGGTTGGTTTTGAATGTTTTGTGATTGATTATAAGCATGTTTATGATTTTGTTTATTAATTGGGGTGATAATATGGTTCAAGACATGTGTGATGGTGGTGTTGGAGAAATTTTAAGGAGAAATTTTTTATGGTGGTAACTTTAGTGTATGCATTTACATATGGGATTCAGTACAGGGTTTGTTGAACTTTAATAATCATTCACACTCATGTAGAATAGAATGAGTTATGTGGTAAGAGTCGTAGGAGGTCTTAATCATTTGACTTGTTTGGTCGTATTCGCAAAGGGGATTAACCTTGTGAGTAGTAGGGTGATAACCTTTTTGTTTAGGACTCTACAGAACATAAATACTACTAAAAGTGCACGTTTATAATGAATTCCTATGTCAAGGGCATGTATCTGGATAATTGAGTTTATTGTGAATTGTGTTTGTGCATATGTATATTCATTATAATTTTTTATACAAGCATAGTTTATATTTGATGTGATTTTATTGGTTTTATAGGTTAACTCTCTTTTGTACACTAGTTTATCTTTTTGTGTGCTTTGTGTTTGTTCGTCTCTTTATTTTACAATGATCACCATATTGGTGTGAGTATATGAAGTTGCAGATATAGAAACACATATGAAAGATGAGGAGTCATCAGTTATAGTAGTAGAAAGTCTTATAGAGCTTTAGTAGTAGTTAGTTTTTTGTATAGAATTTGTTGATTTAATTTGAGTGTATAAATGTTATAACTTTTATAGTTTATACACTAAATTACTTGTTTTGACTAATATGATAAAATATTTTATTTTATTAGTTTTAAGATACTAAAATGAAGATTATAATTAGTAACTTTACGTAACTTTATGATTTATCGATTTGGGTGAGTAATAAAAAAATAAATAAACTACTGATGGAATAAATGGTTTGAGATGATTATGAAATTATATAATTTATAGTAATTTATGATTATGAGTGACAATAACAATAACCGAGTATATAATTCCTTCATTTATGAAATTAAATATAAATATTTTATTAAATCTCACCTAAAAGAGAATATTTTAGTGTAGGTTATTGGAAAGGAGATTAGTGGCAATTAATGGGGAGAAAGTACGCTGCTTAGAGAGATAGAAATGATCACTTTATATAAAGAAAAGGAGATGAGTGATTGTGGAGAGAACACGAAACACAAGTAGTAAAGTTAAATTATAACAAATTAAAAAGTGAAAATATAATTGAAAATAGTTTTAGTTATTTGTTTTGTTTGAGGAGTTATAATTAATAAAGTGTTGAACGGAGTACTTTTGATATATGGAGAATGAGGTGATAGTAGAACATGTGTGATGTGTGATGTGTGAAATCACTGTCAAAATCATAAGTGTGGTGATAAGTTCAAGGTGCTAGGCCTAAAACCGATTAGGTTAATGGTGGGAAAAGTTATGATTTAATGGGGCATTTATTGGGATGATAATTGAAGGAGATAATGGTCAGGTAGTAAAGACGGGGCGTTAAGGGGAGGAAATAGGTAGAAGACAACTTTCTGGGACTCATCATGTTACATGAAACATCTTTTTGGTACTAGAACTATAAAATCATAAGGACGGGTGAAAACTATATTTAATAATGCTGTATATGTATTTCCACCCTGTGTTTTCTAAACATTTGCATCAAGGAGTAGGTAACACATCCTTGTACCAAATACTAGAAAACATCCCAAGCTTTTTTAAGGGTGAATTATGATTTTAGTTTCTGGATCTAAAATTGAAATCGGTTTCCGTCTAAAATTTCGATAAATTTTAATCTATAAATTTGAAAATTGAATTAATATAGTTTTTTTAATCTAATAATGTTAACTTTTTTTATGTATTAAACGTTTTATATGTTAGTATTGAAATTATTTATATTGTTTAACACATTTATGATTCAATATCTATTGAAAAATATGTTTGACACTTCAATAAAAATTAACATAATTGGATTAAGAAATTAAAAATATGCTTAATTTTTTTTCTACTATTTTTTATATCGTTTATATCTTTTGATACATTTCTGATTCAATTGTAATCTATTATTTTTTTCATAAAAAAAAAATTCAACATGAGGATTTATCCTTTAGTATAGTGATAAATAGCTCTGTGTTCATTAATTGTACGTTGGGATTTTATCTTTGTAAAGAGTGAAACCAATGACTATGTTTTCTCTTTCTTTTCCAAACATTTAATATTTGAAAAGAATAAAATATAATCTAAAAATGAAATTATTATAAAACATAACAAAGTGTATAAGTGTATAGTAAAAATGTAGAGGCAGTGGAAAAGGATATGGTGTTGTTGGTTTTTGGCTGCACATTGTTCCCTAGTAGGTGAAGGTACAGAGAGATGGAAAAAAGAAAGAGAAGAGAAGAAAATGAATGAATAAAAAAATGAAAAAAATGGTTGGGTTGGCTAAAAGCATTGACTGTTGTTTGCGGGGAAGACAAAGAGAACCACCCCAACGTGTGAAACAAAAATGCCTTCTTTCATGGCCCACCCACCCAAACCAAAATTAAACACACTCTTTCAACTCTCATCTCACTCTTTCTTATAAACTCAAACCACCACCATCATCTTCATCATTATCATGCTGCTTTTCATGAAGAAGAAGAAGAACAACAACAAGTTCTTCGATGCCATCGCAATTCATTTTCGACCGTTCTTCGATGATGTTTTTTGTCACCAACATGGGCCAAAGACAAGGTTTTGATGAGGACGAGGGTTCTTGTTTCTGGTGGAGAATTCACCAATGGAAGATTAGGCGTACATGGGAAAGCCAGGCATTTCTTCAACTTTTGTTTTTCTTTAATCTTCTTTTCTGTTGCAACTAATTCATCATCACTTTTTTTTTTTTTTCATTTTTGTGGCTCCAGTAACCCTTAGAAAATAGCTCCTGCTACAAGACATTTGTAAACTGTTCTAGAACATCATGGTTATCAGATTACAACACTGAAATAAACATCTGTGACTGGTTTTCCATGTTCCTCTTCATTTGCATGTTGCTCTCTCTCTCTCTTTTGCGAGTGTTATGAGTTTTTTTTTCTTCTTCTTCTTCTATACATTAAGTAATCGATTTCTTTTTTGTTTTGAGACCAAAAGCAATAAAATCTTGTTGAGATCTGCATCATTAGGAAGTTATAGAAACATAGATGTTTCTGCTAAAAGCCTAAAAACTTTGTTTTCAATATTTGCTGTCATTTTTTTTTCTGCATTAGTTTGTTGGCATTATTTCTCGTGTTTTGATAATTCAAAAACCCCACCTAACTAAACTTCGCATGTGTTTCAAAGAAAAGACGATTTAACCAATGTATGTAGTGATTATAGATGTGCATCCATGTGCTTGCTTTGATTATTGAGGTTCTACCAATTTACGTCTCTAAATGCACCAACTAATCAACGATTAATTAATTATGAGTTCGGCCTCTCCAATAACATTTTTTTTTTCTTCTTATTTTAAGTCTTTTATGTTTATACATTTTTGTAATTAGGGTAATCTTCTCTTTACAATAATACAATATATACCTCCAAACTCTTACGAATTAATATATATAATCTAAATTTTTGTCTTCATGTGTTTTTGGATAAAAGGAATGACGGAGATGTAGAAGGACGAATATAGAAAGAACCAAACGTTAGTAATTAGGGAAGTGTAATGTTAATGTTTTACCTTGTAACTAAAAGTTTGACAAGAAGAAAATGTATTTTTTATTTCACTAAATATATTTTATTCAAAAAAAAAAAAGAAGAAGAAGCTGGTAAATAGAACCCGATTTTGTTTTTTCCAAACTCTTTTTGTGTAGGTTGATATTATAAAATATTAGAATATCTAAAATAATCGCAACCACTAAATAATATTACATGCATCCAATTATTACATGCATCCAATCATATCGTGTCACATATATTATTATCTTGTAGCAGCTGACATGACATGCGACTACATGACTATTTTAGAAAAAGTAATCTTATGACAAATAAATAAAAAAGTGAAAGAAAAACCCTAAATTATATAATCATAATTATAAAAATTAAAGAACATAAATAATAAGCTAATTACGCTGTGAATTCTTTAATACCAAATGTACTTCTGTAATTGTTTAGAGAAAGAAAATAAAAATACTAATTAAATATGACTTGTAAAATGGGAATTGCTAGTTTATATACATGCTCCCTAGGCAAAAGGCAAACATTAAAAAATTAGGTTTTGAAAATGTTTACATGAATTATTTAATCATTTGGTACGGTACGTAAAAAGATTAATTTCATAACTATAACGGCAGAAATGAAACTAGAATACTCAATATTATTACATATATAAGTTTAATCTAAATTATTTAAGTTGATGCTGCTTCATTATAAAATCGGTGGGTCTGCATCTTTCATATTTGACATCAGAACTACTACGTTCTTTTAAATATTTGATCTTCACCTTTAACTTTTAAATAGATGCTTCTTACCATCCTAACAGTCATGGAAAAACAATCACTAACTACATAATATTGTTTAAAAAGAAAGGGGAACACATATATAAGAAGAGAGAGAGGTACCACATTATTGAAACATGTTCCATAACATAAAAGTTATTTGAAATATAAACTTTACAATATTATTATTAAATAATAACCTATGTATCTTTCGGACGAAGAATCATAGATGATACAATATCATCATACTTGCGTTCGACTTACATAAGAAATTGACACTACTTTCAACTAAAAACATTAAGTCAATATATGAGTATTTATATTTATATGGTACTCAACTTTCTTATTTTTAATTAATGTAAGACTTAGACTCACACTTGAATCCCAACAATCTATTTACAAATGAGAGTTTTTTACACATTGGTACACTTCCTCTCGAATTTAAAGATCATACTTTACTTATATGAACTAGTCACCAAGATTAACTATCAACTTTGATATCACTAATAAATATTTTAGGAAAGAATCATTAGAAGAATACAATAATAACGAAATTCGAGTTTAATCTAGATCAAAAATTGAAATTATTTAAAAAAAAATTAAATAATAAATTTATGAATCTTCATCTTTGTATAATTTTTACCTTGATATAAAACTTAAATCTACGTTCAGATTCCAACATCTTTGAGGATATATATACCTCCATCATGGTGCATGGTTACACATAGTTCTCAGCTACCTTTTCATATCACAATCTGTTGAATTTGTTTTTGAAGAGTAATAAATGCTGCACTGTACTTGAAATTTGGATGCACATATAATATTTTGTTCTTGGTAGAAGGTATGGAAGAGGCAATTAATCCTTTTCAGAATTCTACGGCAGACATTGCGCTCGAGGGAGTTGTTGACTTTCTTTTTTCTCTGTTGATGTTCTTACAATTGTCTCTACCCACACATTTTTTTGTTTTCTTTCAAAACACCCATACTTATGAATATATAAGTGAAGTGAGAAAGATGAGATTAAAAGGGTATTATTATTATTATTATTATTATTATTATTATTATGTCATGAAGATGTCATATGATAAAGTGGGTTTAGTTAAAGTTTAGAGTTTTAGAGGTTTTGGGGATGGGGAAGAAGAGACATTGAACGACAGAAATGCCTGGAATTCTGTAGTCGATTAAAGCTTGTCAAACTGGGTTTTGTTTAATTTTGACATTGTGTTCCATCTCTTTCACACACGGATTTAATAGTTTTGTCCCTATATGTCTCTCACTGTTTGCACGTGTACGCTTGTTTCTTCACACCTTATTTATTTCAATGAATCCTTATTCCTACCAAAATAAGCCTTTCTTAGGATGCTTTTTTGCTTCCAAAACTTTGACTCATTCAAACCTCTTCAAAATGTTATAAATCTTTCCACTTATATATTTTATATTATGTTAATATTATGTTTCGTTGTGTTTTACACGTGTTTCAAAAAGTCAATATTATGTTGTGTTTTACACTAGTGTTGGCCAAGTTTCGGTGTCATGATTTTTCTCCCAGCAATATTAAAGTGTCAATGGTAATGATAGTGATATATTATGATGAAAGTTACCAAAAATTTAAACCCTAATTTAACAATTGAAAGTCAATTTAGGAGCTTGACTGCTAATACAAAACCATGATGAAATTGATCATAAAACAAACATGTTCTAAAGAAGTAAAGGAATGAATTGGACTTGTAACATGTTGGCTTGGTGGGCCTTGGGCTGACCCATCACAATTTTGTAGATAAAAAAAATTGAAACCCTAATTGTCATAGTTGTGTAAACAAAAAACTTAATCCTTGATTGCACAACTCATCCTTCTCCACGATTACGAGACAGTCTCCATCTTTATCGTTGCAATGCTGATGTCAATGGTAGCAAATCATAAAAAACAAAATAATAATAATAATAATAATAAATAAAAATTTACTCTATTAATAAAATGTTAGTGAAAAAAATCATTTTTCATAATAATAATATAGTTGATTGTGAAGTCATGGATTAGTAAATAAATTGGAGGAATCGTGCAAACAGTGCAACGTGTCCATGTCTTTTTAATGGTTTGCATGTGAGTATAAATTTATTTATTTTAATAAGAGGAAATTACTCTCATCTCCCCATTAAATCACTGTCAGACCACTTTTAAATTGTCTCTTTTATATATATATATATATATATATATATATATATATATATATATATATATATATATATATATATATATATATTAAATTTTAAACCTGTTCTGATTTTTAAACAATTAATCTCTTCTATGGTTTAGATAAAATGAAAGGCAGGTATGAATAGTAGGACTGAACAAAAATGAACATTTGGGGATATTTTTTTTTTTTTTTAGTTAAAATTATATTTACAGAGGGTAGGATTTGAACTAATAATTTTAAAAATATCAAAATAACATATTTAAATTAAGAGTAAGTTTAATGTAATATAAAGTCATTATATAATTCATTCGCCACAAATTATAAAATAATATGAGGGAGTTTTCTTTCTCTTTGTACTTGAATAAAAATATAGAAAACTGTATCGTCTTTAATATCATTTCTCTTGTTAAAATATCATTTCTCTAATATAAGATATAATAATATCATTAAGACATTGCTATTATAGAATATATTTGATTTTGAAAATAAAAATAAATTTTTGATACTAACAAATTGTCTTGAAAAATACTAACAATAAATTAACTAAATTGGTATTTAATTATGACAACTAAATTATTTTTTAAGTTAAAAAATTAAATATAAAGAAAAAGAATTATAAAGATTTGTCTTATAAGATTAAGATGTACAAGTTAAAATCCTTGTATCCATTAGTCAATTTCAAATTGTGTTTATTCTTACCTATTTAAATTATTGTAAACCTCAAAATTGAAATGTCATTATTTCTCATTTTTTTCAATTGGATCAAGATGTTGACTGAGAATACTGCAAATACAGTCTGACGTTCAACTTAATAATGCGTAAGAAAAATAAATACAATAATAATGAGAGTCATAAATAATATATTTTTATATTATTTTCATGAAATATTATCTTATCAGTAAGCTGAGTAGGTCAAACTTAGTATGTGCAAGAGATTTAAGATATTTTAACTTTTGATATCTATCCTAATTATTAATTAATTATTCCTTATCATACTAAAATATGATAAACTTGAATAAACGAAATGATGTCATTTCATGTTGATGATGTCATGTATATTTCATACCTGCATAATAAATCTTGTAAGACTTTAACATTCAAACAAAAGAATTACTTAAAAAAAACATACTAGAGTTATAATAAAATAAAACCTTAAAGTTTCTTATAAGACAATTCCAATAATATGACTTATTAAATGTAAAATATGACAAATAAATTACATTGGCCAAATTGGCCAATTTGACATTAGAAATGGAAGATAAAAATAGATAGATGAATTGTGTTTAACTTAATAGTTAATAGTTTGATATAAGAACTCTTAACAAAACCACATATACATCACCTCATCAACCAAAGTCTTTATCAATTCCAATAACTAGCAATATATATAGATATATAATGGTCTTTCATCATGCTTGCGAAACTATTTTTGCTAGAAACCTCTAACCAAATGCTAAGTTCGGTTGACATCTATGCCCCCCATTAATAAAGGTACGAACATTTTGGGTTTGTATTATGTTAAAGCTTTGTTAAATATTTTTTTTTTCTTGAACAGACAGTGTATAAAGTAGTAGATACTTCTTTGTTTGACAAGAAAGTTATATAAAAATAGAGTATGAAACAAAAGACACTTTTCTTATGAGTAATTATCTACCAAAGGAAAAAGTTATTATTGTGGATAAGTAAGAAATGCTCAACAATTTTTTAGATTCTCCAGCATGGAAAAGAAAAAAAAATGTCATTATATCTAGGGGTGGCAAATGGGTTAGTCTGACCCGTTTTGACCCGGCTCACATGTGACTCGCTAAAAACGGATCGGGTTGGGCTGGCCCGTCACCAATAAACAGGTTGGATATTGTAACTCATTCTGTTTTAGGACGGGCTGGCCTGCCTCTTTTATTTTTTTTTATTTTTTTTTTTAATTTTTTGTTTATAAATTATTTTTTATATATAAATTTATTTATAAAATATAAAAAAGTATTATTTTTTAATTATTTTTAATTTCAAACATAAAAAAATTAAAAGAAATGGATTGGCGACCAAGGCGGGCTGACCCGTTTTGCCCACTAAATTGGCGGGCTTAGCGAGCTGGATTACAACACGGGTTGGAAATTTCAACCTGGCCCGTCCTTTTCTTGACGGGCTGGCGGACCTGGTCCACTTTGAAATCCCAAATTATATCAATTCTTCAATAATTATAGACAATGAGTAATGTAAAATAAATGTCACTTTTGTACTGCTTTCTAAAAAAACAAAAAACAATATATCGATTCATATTGTAACTAATTATGTTAATTTTCAACATAAATTGTCAATCAATGGCCTCCATTTTCTACATCAACTTTATACCTAACGTAAATATTTCAAACTAACTAATGCATTTTTTTTTATGTATTAGTTTTATTTGAAATTTTAGACAATTGAAAAACAAAAAAAAATACAATTGTATATTGTACATATTTTTTGTCAATAAGTTAGATTGATTAGTAGGTTGATCATTGATTAATTGATGAACTGCTATTCTGACCAAGTGGTGGACCAACCACCCTGATCGACTAGTAAGATTGATCGGTTGCAAAATAAATATCAAATTAACACTTAATCAAAAATAACCATGAATCAACCAACTAATGTTGATTTAGGTGTGGTGGATCATGATTAAATTAGCAAAAAGGTAAGAACTCATACAATGACTATAAATAAAAGTTTAAGATATGCTTTTCACACACCTACATCATTGCATTTAATTTTAATGTCCTTATGTTTGAACGCTTTATTATTTAACCATCAAAATTAATTATATAAATACCATTCGAGTAGTTTTGGAAGAACAAACAAGTTTGAAGACCAAGAAAATAAGAATAACAAATGACAAGTTATTTAAGAATTAAAAGTACTCGACCCATTTTATAAAATGATAACTAAATATATTGAAAAAAATATTTTCAACTAAATTACACTTCTTTGTTGGATTGAACTATTAGTTACTAAAAATAATAAAATAATATATAATATTTATATGTACAAAGTCTATAAAAAAATATTTTGATTTTATTGTAAAATTGTAAAAGACAATTTTATAATGTGATTCAATTTTAAACATCGAAAAAGAATTAATAAATTTATTATATATATTAATTTGTGACTAATATATATAATCATTTTCTATATTTATATTTGAAGTTATTAAACATTAATAATAATCTTTTAATTAAAAGTGTTTTTCATATCTTTTTCTTAAAGCCTTACAAGATTTAAAAAATTTAAGTACATATTGAAAAAGTGAATATATAATAAAACTTAATTGACATATATAGACTAAGAAGATATTTTTAGGCTCCCTATAAATTAAAACTCTTCTCGGAAGACAAAAGTATTCAACACCTATTTCCATTCTCGAATCCAAAGTTGGGAGGCAGAGAGAGTGTGTGAGAGAGACAATGGACGCCATTGATTCTGTCTTCGATCCACTCAGAGAATTCGCAAAGGACAGCGTGAGGCTGGTCAAGCGGTGCCACAAACCCGATCGAAAAGGTTAAACCCTAATCCCAATTCTGTTTCTTCCATTACAATCCGATTCGAATCTCTGTGCAGTGGATCCTGATTTTTTCATGCATTTTGTATTTTAGAATTCTCCAAGGTTGCCGTGCGTACCGCAATTGGTTTCGTGGTGATGGGGTTCGTGGGGTTTTTCGTTAAGCTCATTTTCATTCCAATTAACAACATTATCGTCGGATCTGGTTAGGTAAATTATACTACTTCATTCAATAATGTTTTTTTTTTTTTTATTTGTTTTGTATATGCTTCTTTCCGGCTACTTGGATCTCTCTGTTTATTATCTGCTCAAGTTAGAGATCACCATTGGTTGTTTGTGTGTAGATTTTAAAATAATAATTTGAAGGGCTTGTTTGGTTGGTTAGTTCATTGGGAAGAAATATTGTTTCAGCTGTTACCATTATCTTATGGTGATTGCGATTAACGATTTGATATGATGTTTTGAAGCGAATATGGCTTCGATTCGATTGGATATCTAACGATGAGTGAACAGTGGAAAATTTTTGTGCAAATTCAAGTGTTTGGAAATTTTATAATAGCTCAGACAGTTTTCGTTCTATTGATTGATTTATAAGTGTAAGTGAGGAAGTAAATTATGTTTATTTTTAAGTTATAATTGAAGTTAAATAAAGAATTTGGTCTTGAATGGGAATGGTTGAGTTCTTGTTCGATTGAGGTTCTTTTTATGCATATGATGATATGAATGGGTTTACGATGACGGCGACAAAGTTATAGTCTTGAACCTTGTTCATATTACTCAAACTGTCCACCTAACTAACCCACCACCACTCTATCCACTAAACCGACCTTACCGGGTTTTGTTTATATTCACATTGTACAAATTGTGATCAACCTCTGTTTGTCTTCTGTTTTTTCCCTGATAATATAATTGTTTAGATTAGATGGCATGGTAATAAAGGACGGGGATTCCCTTCTCACGTATCTTCCTTTTAGAAATCAAAAAATTGACGCAGTATTTAGCCTATGTATAAGAGTATGCCTGTTGTCTTTTATCTGTGCTTCTTGATGGAAGTTCAATGTGAACTAATGGTTCATGGAGTTTTGAGGTTGAACTGGGTCGAATGACAAGTCAAGCACATTTTAATGAACTTTATGATTTCTCTATTGGTTTTTAGGGTGAATAACTACTAGTTTTTACCTTATCATAATGCTTGCCATTTGTTAACTGGCAGGTGACTTTAGCATCTTTGACTCGGTTATGTTCTATGTTGCTCTCGCATACTTTGAATGGTATTGTTTTTGATAAATTGTAGAATTTGTTTGAAGCGCCAGTAAATAGATGAAATAATTTTTTGCGTTGTAATATGGCTTTCCATAGATAAATACCACTGCCGTTAGTTTTAAATGAATATTCATGACAATAAGGTGCTACGATTTCATATTCAAGCATCTTAGTGGGGATTACTTCATGGGTACATGTATAAGATTATGCATATCTATCCCCTCGGTAGCAATTTGAGAGTATTTTTCAAATAAACTTTTGTCAAGGACATTATTATGGGATTTCTACTTTCCTTGAAAAGGCCTTTTTAGATAATTTGGTTTTTGTATTAATTTTTATTTGTTTTGTCTGTTTCGAGGTGATGGCTGTGTTATTGATGAAATTGTCTTGAACAATGTGTGCAAAATGAATGATTTAAGCAAACATTTGGTTTTCTCCACAGGTTGAGGGGAACTGCAATTGCCTCAGGACTTCAAGTTATCAAGAAAATGGAGGCTGAAAGAATTCCCCAAGAATAGATAATTAATCTTGTTATATTTCAGTTTTGGTTTTTCCTTATGACTGGGAGGAAGCTATGAAAGTTTGTGCTTATCTTTTGTTATATACCTTGACACTTTGCTTTTGATTTAGGATAAGGAGGAAAAGGGAATGGTGAAACTGTAGTTTTGTTTTTAGACGATGATAACTGTTTTCTTTCTTATGAGGTTGACCAATATGAGTATCTTTTCATAATAGCATTTTGTAATTTTTTCTTCCACTGTCTTGTTTTGCACCCGTTAACATTGTTACATAACTAAATCGCTTTTAAATGTTTTTCGGACCTCATTGTATTTTCACAAAGATTGTATCTTTTTCGCAAAGAATTAACACTCTTCTGAAAGATTGTTTTGGAAACAAATTTAATACTCCTACAACAATACCATTTCGTAACCAAATTTAATAGTCTTGCACGAAAATATCATTCTAAAATATTCTCCAATGAGATTTGTCATTACAAAAGTGATTTTTCCAAATAAATTTAGAATTCATTTTGGAAAAGTCAGTCTGAAACAAAACTTTTCAATAATAACACCAAATTAGGCCCTCATGAGACATTAAAGTAGACACTAAATTTCAATAATGAAGTTTTCCTGACATTAACAATAATATCATGTTTTACTTTATTTTTATTCTCACGACCAGAGACTATATAACATTTGGCAAAATAATGTGCATTAATAATCCATTCAAACTTACGCACTAATTCTGACAAAAGAAAAAATGAAGAAGACTGTATGACTATCTAACATTCCCGTTTTCATCGTTATGCTAAAACTAAAACATATGAATTTGCACATGCTAAACACTAGGCTTGTATATTAGGAATTAAAACAAAAAATAATATAAATAATTTTTTCTCTTATTTTTTGAGACGTGTTTAAGAATAAAACATAACAGAGTTTCAGATATAATATTTCAGATTGATAATTGATTTGATTCTAAGAATGTTATTTTAACGGACTTAACGAAAACAAATTATAAAGTGATTGAAATTTTAAAACATAAATCTCGTTCCCTAATCTTTAAGTTCTAGAACGAACAAATAAATGATCTTAATCATATTATCTCAACGAATTTAGTGTTAAATCTTGAGAATCAAAATGAATTCATTTGGATGTAATGATTAATCTGAACATGTATTTTCAATAAAATTAAGTTCATAACACTATTTTTAAATAATTTTAATTCTGTAAAATTGAAATCATAAATCGTTAATTATATTAAAATGAAATCAATACATATTTAATTTAATGTAATCATTGCATTAATGAATAATTAAACTCAAAAGTCTAGAGCAGTCCCTCACCTATTTTTAAAATTAAAAATTATGCTCCTCACTTTATAAGGTGAAACCCTTTTCCTCACCTATACAGAAGAATACACAATAAGAAAAATCTACAATAAATGAATCATTTTATTTCCTTTATGAATCACCTTTAAAGAAGTATGAATATTGAAGAATTTTTTAATGTAAAAGTCTTAAAACAACTACTAGTAAATTTTATTTTACTTGTTGCCTTTTTTTTTTTCTAATTGCTTTGAAAATTTATTTTTTTTATGCAGCTATTTAATTTAAATTTTTATTGATGATAAATCAATATGATACTACTTTTGTTTATCAGACAAGGATATTAAATTTAGTAATAGGTTATAATTCTTGCATTGGCATTACAATTAATTGGGTAATATCGATGCCCTTCAGTTTAATTTTATGCCATTTTTAGGTCTCAACTTGGTAATCCAATCCCAATTGGTGTGTGCTCTGTTTGGATCAGAAAAAGCATGAACAGGGTGTGCCATCGGAACTGAATTTGCGCGCACGTGTTGAACGCGAAAACAGTCTTCTCCGTCAAATCAATATAACATTGATAGACGGTGTGTTCCATTAAACAACTCTTTCATTTTGATTCTCGTCTTCCTTTTATCACTCACTCATTCTTCCCAGCGTTACCTGCTTCAATGGAAGGTTTGGCTTCTCTCAAGGCTCCCTTTCAGGCCACCCCATTCCTCTCTTCAAGACCCAAAACCTGGGATCTTCCGACCCAACTCATTTTTTATAAAAGAAACTCCTTTTCAACATTTTCAGTTCGGGCCCAGGTTAGTTTTTCTTTTTTGGCAAATTTTTTATCTTTTCGCAACATTTTAGGGTGTCTCCTAATGGATTAGTCTGGGTCTCTGTCTAATGAGCTGTGTGGTTTAGGGAAGTATAGTTTTGTTCATTTGGAGTGTATTAATAAATACATGATTTTATGTTCTGAGGAACTCTTGTTGATTTGTCATGTGAGTTTTGGATTTATTTTTTTATTAAATGGTACGTATGTGGGTCAGGGAAGTAGAATTTGGGTTCAACTGGGGTGTAGCAATGCTGACTTTTATGTTATGAGTAATTCTTACTGATCTGTGGTGTTTTGATTAGGTGGAGTCTACTGATGGTTCCGCTGCAGTATCCTCATCTGGTGAATCCGTGACAGACGCTCTCAAGATTAAGGAGTGGGAGGTAGGAATGTTGCAAAATGAGGTTGCATCTAGCCAGGGCATAAGAATAAGGAGAAGGCCACCATCTGGACCTCCTTTGCATTATGTAGGACCCTTTCAATTCAGGTTGCAGAATGAGGGCAATACACCCCGGAACATTTTGGAAGAGATTGTGTGGAACAAGGACAAAGAAGTCTCACAAGTATTATGATTGAATTGCTTTGTGCTCTGTTGTTCTTAATATGTGTTATTTTTTAGCAAATGGATTGAATGTATTACTGGTGACTATGTGATTTTCAGCTTAAAGAAAGAAAGCCCCTCAGTGTGCTGAAGAAAGCTCTCGAAAATGCACCTCCTGCTAGGGATTTTATTGGTGCTCTAAGGGCAGCGAATGATCGAACTGGACTGCCGGGGTTGATTGCTGAAGTGAAGAAGGCATCACCAAGTAGGGGTATCTTGAGAGAAAACTTTGATCCTGTAAGGTTTCCTTGCTTTCCTTTATGATTTTTACAGGTAGAATTGTTTTCTCTCTACAACTGTAACCTTTATGAAGCTGTTCCTGGTTTATTGTGTGAAATGTTTTAGCTGGCCTGAACTTGCTGACACCCCATTTCGTCTTGTTGGTTAAAGCTAGTCCGTTCAATTTTTTTTTGTTTTATTTGGCTTCCCTGAATCTTCTTGTTACAGAATACACGTTTGATCGAGTCATGTTTCCAGAGACAGGTCTTGGTTTATGCTACGTATCAATTTCTTCTCCTTTGCATCTTAAACTTTTTGCTCCCCTAATTATTTTTCTATCTACCCCTTTGAGATTCGTCCTCATCAAAATAAGTTTCTTCTAAAATCTGTCTCTCGGATTTTGCTTTTACTATTATGAAGTCAATCCCATTATAGTTGTTAAATTTTGTCTTCACAAAACAAGGACCTGTTGTGATTTTAATGTATCAGGAAGATGTTATATTTTTCTCACTAAGTTGAATATCTTGGTCTTGTTATTTTTTGTATCTCTGAATGTATCATGACCCTTCAAACAACTTATCCAACAATGTTGTTAGTTTGTCTTTTTCTCTCTTTATGGTATATTCAATTATTTGAGCTGTTTCTATGACAGGTTGAAATTGCTAAATCTTATGAGAAGGGTGGAGCAGCATGCCTAAGTGTTTTGACTGATGAAAAGTATTTTAAGGTAAACCCACCAAAGTGGAATTTGTTGTAATGTGTGTACTGCTTGATAATTTTTAGTTGCTTAAGTACTGGGTGATGCTGCAGCACTATTATAACTCACTCTTAACTCAATATTGGTCCAGGGAAGCTTTGAAAATCTTGAGTTAATAAGAAAGGCTGGAGTAAAGGTTTGTTTTGTGATTTGTAAAGTATCTGATATTGAATATTTTCTACCATCTAATGCCTTTTATAGACCACGTTGATGACTCTGGACAAAACATGCAGTGCCCTTTGTTGTGCAAAGAATTCATTGTAGATGCATGGCAACTGTACTATGCTCGAACTAAAGGTGCAGATGCTGTCCTTTTAATTGCTGCTGTTTTGCCTGATCTTGACATCAAATACATGATTAAGATATGCAAGATACTTGGACTGACTGCACTTGTTGAGGTAAAGTTGGCACTTTTTATTTGTTTCCTAAATCTGGAATGTTCAACTGCAGCATTAAATTTTTTTAAGCATTCTGATATCTTATGTTTAACATGAATGTACCCATTTTTGTGTAAACTGGGTTCTAAAGCAGGTCATTTATAATTTTGAATAGCGTAGTTGTTATAATTACAAAAACAGGGAGCTGATTACATATAATATAAACACAGAACCCCTTTAGCATAATGATTCTGTACTTGTAAGCAAGAAGTAAAATTTGATAGATTTACAAGTTTAGAATCTATAGATTGATTAGGCCTGTGTTGGAACCAGAAACTGTCCAACATAGGTTCAATCAAAACTTTGGATAGTCATGACTGATTCGATGATTGCAATACCTGATGGACAAAAGGATTTGTTCACATTTTATGCTGTTTTGTCAGGTCCACGATGAGAGGGAGTTTGATCGTGTTCTTGCAATAGAGGGTATTGAGCTTATTGGCATTAACAACCGTAATCTTGGTATGTCTTGTCACTCTACTCTCCTAGTCCTTTCATTTTTTTTTTCTTTTTGATGAAATGTTATCTGGCTTTTCTCGTGCTTGTATTCTAAGTGGAGTTTAATTGTAATTATATCGTGCAATTTATCTTGTAATTAGTGGATCAGTAAAATCGTTTTGGTGTTTGATCAGCTTGTTTTCCAGTACCTCTCCATTTGGATGTGCCTCTTATTTCTGCTTTTGCTTTCATTTTCTGTATAATTTTTCCAGTTTTCTTCATTAATGTTCTTTGTCTTCTACATGGATACATTATCACTTAAGTCCTATCTGCACCTTCTTACTACAATCTCTTAGAACTCATAAAACTTTGAAGCACTGCAATTACTTTTATCTGCATACTTTCTGCTATTACTTCTCCTAGCAACACTTTTCGTGACCTAAATTTTTTAAGCCAATTAAGTTCCTCTATTTTTTTAAACAAGCAAATTTGGCCCCTTCTTCTATTTTCTTATATCTGAAATCTTCAAATTATCTTTCTTTTCCTTCTAAATATTTGAGGGTTCATGATAGATTCAGGATATACAATCACTTTACAAATTATAATTAAAAAAAATTTAGCGGTTTTAAAGGATTTTGTAGGGTGTGAAATTAGGATTTGAAGAGAGAAATATTTGAGATTATAATTTTATTTTTTATTTTGGTGAAATTTAGTATTTTGTTCGATTAGTTTTGAGTAGGAGAAGGTTAAAACAATCTAATTAATTTATATTGCGAAGGTTTCAAGTAGAAAATGAGAAATTAAGGATTTTAAGTAGAAACATAAATTGACGGACTTAACTAGACAGAAAAAAAATATATTTAAGGGACGAAAATCCAAAGTAAAGAAAACTAAAGTGCAACTAAGTTTTTTTTTTCTTTCTCAAGAAAAAATACATGTTTGAAAATACAGTAATTTTGTACTTTGATTTTATCTTTCTGTTCCAATCTCTTTTTGTGGATTGCAGAAACATTTGAGTTGGATATTAGCATCACAAAGAAGCTTCTTGAAGGAGAGCGAGGCAAAATAATCCGTGAGAGAGATATAATTGTACGTGGCCTTTCCTTTCCTTTGTTTAGAGTTACTCCCTGTGTTGCTATATAAATTATAATAGTTTCGTTTTGAAGAAGAACTGGTTTAATTTTTTTCAATTATATGATTTCCAACGTTATTATGCATTAAAAATTGTTTGGAGAGGAAACTGAAAAGGGTATAATAATGACTTATTTATAATTGTCTGGAATATAAAAATTAAATGTTTTCCTTGAGTGAAAGAATCTTAAAGGAATATTATATAGGAACTGAGGGAATATTTAAAAGAAAAATTGTTTTTGGTATATTAAAATCATGATGATGATCATATGATTTGTTCAGATGGTTGGAGAATCTGGTCTATTCACCCCTGAGGACATTGCCTTTGTTCAAGGAGCTGGGGTCAGAGCTGTAAGTATTGGCAATTTCATCTCTAATCAATAAAATACCTAGCAAATTGTAATTGATATTGAATTTCATTAAAGCATGCGTTCTCATATTCTTAAACATGAATTTAAATTCTTTGTGGAGTTGTTAAAAATTTAGAAGAGAATATGGACTCATTAAACGTTTGTTTCTTGTTGATTATGTTTGTTTCTTGTTGATTATATTTAGCAAAATTTTCTGCACTTCATTTGAACTAACATCAACAGATGTTTTACTACTCACCCTAGGTACAGTAATACCCTTATGGTATCAAACTCATTGTTTCACTATTTTTTCAGATATTGGTTGGAGAATCCATTGTGAAACAAAGCGATCCTGGCAAGGGAATCAGCAATCTCTTTGGCAAAGATATATCTATCTGAGTTGAAGTGAAACTATCTTCAGATATAGGCATTTGATATGACTGATTCTGATAAAGTTCTTGATTTGACATCTTTATGTACCAAAATCTTATCAACGGCAAGCATGTACCTATAGAAACTTTGAATATTCAATTATAGTTTCCACCTATATAATATATCATTAAGACAATAGTTTGGCGACAGTTTTTGTGTCCTTGACTTTACACTGAATCTCAACTCTTTATTTTGCACAATCATATATAGTCGATGCCGTTTTCCCTAAACAAATTCATGAATCATACTAAAATTTGTATGATATAAACGACAAAGTAGTGTGATAACGTCATTATCACTGTTAGAGAGTATGAAATTCTTTCTCATGAAATTTAGATGAATTCACATATGAAAGTTCAAGAAACTATAAAAAGAACAGTAAAGTTTCTCATCGCACTTACAGATCAGAATGATAAAAGAAAGATAAAATAGTGACAGTACTCTTATTTACACTAGTAACAACTATCAAAAACTAATTCATAACAAATTAACTCCTATAGAATTCTACACCCCTAATAAAAGAAAAAAAATAGAGGTGGTGGAAGTGATGAACACTACTTTTGTACATAATTTTAATTTAGCCAAAGAAACACTTTCGACGGTAGAAAAAGAAGTCTTGGAAGATTTTAATGATTATACATTCACCTTGTTAGTATAACCTAGTTTAAGTAAAATATACAAAATACACGAGGTATCTTCCATTAATTTTGTAATGTACAACGGTATACATGAAGTCTTTTGAAATTGGTGTTATTGAATATATAAATGAAACTTTTCTCTGTGGCAAATATGCTTTATGATTTACATACATCCAAAATCTAATAAATCACAGAACACGTGTTTTCCACAATTAAAATGAAGCAAAATCTGGAAAATGTAGTAGCCAAATGATGCATCTGAATCATCGTTGTTATTGATTGTTATAGATGCCACCATTTGTGTTATTTACCTAACATTTGAAGAACGGCATTCCATATTTGATGCTTATCTTCCACTACTAATTAACTGCGTATTGACCAATCGACATCTCAGTATGTCATCATCATCAACGATTCAATCTTAACAATAAACATAAGTAAAATCCACTAGCGCTGTTAAAACTGAGCTATAGTTGTATAAAGTAAGGCAATCACACAAGAAAAACATAGTTTACAAAATCAAACAACAACAAATATAGCCTGATCCCACTAAGCGAGGACTTTACAAAGTTATACAAAAGAGGTACAAATTCTATGACTTACAAAAAGCAGACATAACATGAATAAAGAAAGAATGGCAAAACACTGATGCGAGTTGTGGATATTGATCCATGCATAGGCATCAGGATTCATGTCTTCTTCTTACTTCGCTTTCCCAAGGGGAGTGATATTTGGATGAAACTGAACTTTTTCCTAGATGCTATGAACTGCTTTTGCTTTTGATTACTCTTCACATCTTTCTCGGGTATTGTCGGCAGAGTTTGATCCTCCTTCAATGCTCGAAGCATTTGACTCAGTGCTACTGTCTTTTCAGAATGCTCTTGCATATCCTTTGTTGTAGTACAATCTTCAAGAACTTGCTTTTTGCTAAGTACATCTCTCATTGAAACTGAAGACCTTAAGGCATGCTTCGGATCATTGTTATTTGTAATTGATCGAATTACATCTGGTAGAGGAGAATCTTGACAAATTCCAGCTTGATTGAACATGCTGTTCTTAATCAATGTCTGCCCTTTTAGATCATTCTCAGGAATCCATCTCCGAAGAGCCTCTTCAGCAGCAAGCTGCTTTATGTTTGCACTTTCAACACTATTCAATGCCTCATTCAAGACTTGTTTGCTGCGTAGAACTTCCTCTGTTGCTTCCTCAAACTTTTTCAAAATACCCAGTTTAGAAATGCCTATTTTGTCAATTTGGAACTTGGATTCTGTTTCCTTCTTCAAGGTTGACTCTTGAGGAAATTGAACTGCGGGATTTAAAGGAGAACACTCCCCTAAGGCAAAAGCCACTTTCTGATGTTCTGGAAGAGAAAATTCCGAAGATATCTCATGGCAACATAGAGCCTCAATTTCAGCAAGAGCAACAGCTTCTGCCGCCATTGCAGCTTCTTCCATCTTTTTAGCTGCAAACCACCTCATCTCAGCAGTCTTAATACTAAATCCATTCTCACCAAACTCAGGCAAGGACCTTAAAACTTCAGAGCTTCTTGTTTCACTCTTTCCATTGCACTGTCCAGTATCAAATCCGAAACTCCTCCCACCGTTAAGGGGATGGTGACATGTGCAACCTGTTCCTACAGTAGCTTCAGGAGGATTAAACCCTGCTTCTGTTTTGGTAACTTCTTGAGTAGAGGCAGCTGCAAACTTCGATGCTAGCTTCTCTCGTGCCCTCTCAACAAAAAGCCTTTCCTTCTTCATTTTCTTATTTAAATCTTCAACAGAGGATTGTATCACTCCAAGATCATTAATAGTTTTACCAAGACTTATTTTAGCTTGTCGTAACTCCACTAAGAACAGATCAGGTAATGGTGCAGAAGGACTCGAACTTTGCGATGTCTGCTCTTCATTGCTGATACCATTCACACAATTTCTAGTAGCAGCTCCAGCCTGTTCACATGAATTTTCACCTCGACTTGCTAAACAATTCAATGCTTCTGATTGTAGCTGCAGCTTCAACTCCTCCAAAATAGCTTTGGTAGCTCCCAGTTCTTCAAGCACATCAAGTGTTTCGAGTTCTTTCACTATCAAATCCTTTTCTAACTTTGCTGCTTCTTCCTCCACTCTCTTTATGTCAAATTCTTCAGCACTGTTCTGTTAACAACAAACATCACCATCAGAGAGTAAATCACCACAGGAATAATTCTAAATCAAGAGCTGTCCTATACTAGAACAGAACTCCTACCAATAATTATAGTAAATGGTAAACAAAGAATAACACCATAAAACAGAACGTAGGCCAGCACCGGCAACATTTTCAACATGCACCAACAAAAAATGAAAACTAATAGCGAAACACATTCATTACTCAAAATTAAAAACCAAAACAGAAACAAAAAATTTACACGAGGCTCTCCAAATTTGTAAAAGGGTGTCCAAGGTCCGGTTCCTTCAAAACGGGTCACCGCTTCCTTGACAGACGCAAACGGCGGCGATGTATCAATTTCAGCTCTCAAACCAAACCTTATAATCCCCGGGTTCTGACCTGACCCGGGTACAACACCAGGCTCGGGTTTCACCCTCGACGTCGCCGTCGCCGGGAAACCGGCTGCGGCAAGTTTCCGGGTGTCGGTCATTGGCACAAAGCTCAAAGCAAACGCGGGTTTCAGAGAAGTATCGATAACTAAAGCCACATAAAGGTTCGAGCTTTGAGCTTTTTTGGTTACCCATTTGTGTGATTTATTGCAATACCGAGGATGAAGGAGGAAGGGTGCGTGATGATAGTGTCGCGGGGCCGAGGTAACGAACCGGGTCGAAAAGGGATGTCGGGTCCACACACACTGCTAGGAGAGAAACGGGGAAAGCGGAAAAGGAAAAAGAGAGCGGCAGCGGAAAGCGCTTCTATTGTGCTTTTCGCGGTGGGAGATAGTGTGGGGATGGTGACGTGGATTTACGGTGTGGGCTTTGGCGTTATTGGTTGGTAGAGGTAAATATCAAGGGCTGTGATTAATTGTGGTGAAGTGTGGCCAGTGAAGAGAAGCCACGTCATCAATCTAGGTGAGGGTGAGAGTGTTGTGTCGGTGAGCTTTGCCTTGATTTGGAGCGAGATTAGCGGTCAGGGAAAAAAAGTGTAAAACGCGGTTAATTAATTTGATGTCTAAAAGCAGAAAAATTATAATATATCTACGAACTGAAAATGTGTGTGATTCTTTTACTGTTTTTAAGATTTGATGATATCATAATATCTATAATTTTCAATTTAATTATTTATTGTTGTTTTTATTTCTAAAAATAGTTTTAAATTTTCATTTAATTTTTTACATTAAATTATCATTAACAAAAACATCACAATTTCACATTTTTCTGCATTTTTAAATGTTTTATATTCATTTATACTTTTTGAATATTTAGATTTGATGTCTTCTTGTCTTATTCTTTATTTATTTTATCTTTCTATTAATAAAGATTAATGCGATCCTTAATTTTTCAAAATTATTGTAATTTTATATCCTCACTCTAAATTGACTTTGCAATGTTAGTCAAGATTACTCGGTACAAAAGTTATTGCCTCTGCCAATTTTAATTGAAATAATCACTTTAAAGTTTAATTTGGACATAAGGAACAAATTGGATAAGGACAGAATTAAATCATTTATTAATACTAGGAAACAGACCTCAATAATTTATTAATACTAGGATGAAATTGAACAAAATACATAGTAGGATAAAAATAATTAAAAATATTAACTACCGTTATGTCAAATTCATCATTTATAATTTGAGTACTCAGAAAACATAATATATATATATATATATATATATATATATATATATATATATATAGTTAAAATGTTGACTATAAAAATTAACATATAAGTTAATGTGCTTATTTAAATATAAAAATTGATTTAAAATTTCATAAAATGGTATTAGTACTACCTTAACTTTAATCATTCATGTGTATTTGTTACAACTCTATCATATTGTATAACTCTTTTAAATTTTAATAACCAAATATAATTCATAGATTTTACGGAAAATTCAATAAAAAGAATATTGAGATGAAAGTGTGGAAAAATAAAGTAAAAAGTTCAAAACAAAAGCGATATGCATAGGAAAAAATAATTATATATTTACTAATAATTACTTAAAAATTTAAAAGTAATTTTAGATATAAAATTAATATTGAAAACTTAAGTTAAATGATTAAGTTAATAATAATATACTTAATCAAGTATAAAGTATGTTGTAAATTTGAATATTTTTAATTGATTTTTTATTAAATATTTTTAACATATTAAGTATTTATATTTTTGTATATTTTTTAACTAAGTTTTTTTTTTTATTAATTAAGTGACATAATTATTATTTTGTCCATTATGTTTATTTATCTTCACTTTTTAAGAAATAAAAAGTTTAATAGTTAATATAAAATAATATTGTGATTAGTGTATAAAATAATAAATCACTTTTATTGTTTTAATTTAAAATATGTTAGGTAAGAAGATTATCAAATTCTCCACGAGCTTCTAAGTCATCATTTACAACGCTAAACACGATTTTAATTAAAATATAAAACTTACTTGTTATTTTACATTAATAATAATTTACTTTTATATTAATCATTAAACTTAATATTTTTTATCACATAAAAAATAAATAAATAAGATAATGAAACAAAATAACAATCAGATGTCGAATTAACAAAAGAAGAATTATTAAAATTTAATTAAGTCAAAACTAAATAATATAATGTACAGTTTTAAAATATAAAAAATAATATTTTAGTCTAAACTCAATTGTCTATAGGTAGCACATTTATAATTACGAAAAAAGATGTAGAATATAGACATAAAGAATTAAATTGAGACAATATTGTTTTTTTTTTTACTTTAAAGGATTTAATTCAAATTTCGGTACACATTTATGAACTCAACTTATTATTTATCTGAAAGTAAAACATTCCTTTTTTGATTCTGAAAAATTTCGTGCAAAGGAATCATGATGACTATGTTCAATTCTAAATCACAATAAAAGAATTTTCTAGGTCAGACTTGGTAATGCTAGAAAAAGCACATTTAAATAGATATTTGTAGATATTATTAAAGAGCTTTTTTAGCAGAGAAGAAACTCATTTTTTATGGGAATTGAAATCGAAGTAGGCACAATAAAAATCTTATTCTAAGTTAAATTGTGGTGAATTAAGATCATTCACTAATACGCGTTAAAAATTGTTAAATATATTTTTATTTGACACAAAAATTGAAAATTTGAATAATCCATTTAATTCAATTTATTTAAATTTTGTTGACGTGTCAAATGTGTTTTATACTAGCATTTAAATTGTTTATATTGTTAAACACATTTTTGCTTTAATGCAAGCTATAAAATATATTTGACAAATAACTTTTTTAAACATAGTTGGATTAAAAAAACTATATTAATTTGTTTTTAAAGTTTGAGTATCAAAATATATCAAAATTTCGGATAAAAATAAATTTTAATTTCATGTCACTAAAATCATATTAAAAGAAAAAAACAATCTGGCATAGCTTAACAATAACTTAAATATATTTTAAAAATATTGAAGGGAGATATACATCATCCATGAATTTTTGCTATTTTTTACAATTCTCTTTTTTTTTCCTTGTTTCTTTTTTTTTTTAAATCAAAATCTATCACTACACTGATTTTTTTTTTTAAAAGTATTATTTATAAGATGTTTAAAGACATCATTTACATATGTTATTTTATATATAATAACTAGTGTTATGATCTAGGATATATGGATACGATATGTGTATCAGATACGACATATATTTGATATGCTGATACGTTTATTTTGAAAATAATAGGAATATGATACGTGATATATGTATATTAAGAAGTGCAAAAAAATTCTTAAAAACATGATAGATATATGATTGTTATTTTGTGAATACAAATTAAAATCATATGTATTAAACAATGTCAAAATAAAAAATTACAATTTATTGTCAACATAAAAATACTATTGTTTTATAAATTAGATACTGTCTTGAAAGTATCAGTAGCGTATCCTAAAGTATTAATACGAATACGTGTCAGACACAGATACTTGACCCAAATTGAAGTATCGGTGCATCATAAATTTTTATATGTGTACTAATTTGACAAATTTTTTTGTCATATTTATGTAGCAATTAAAATTTTGATTACAAATTTGATATTAGAATAAAGTAAATTGAAGACAGAAAATGAAACTAATAACTGTATTCTTTAAAGAAAATTAAGTTACTCAATACGAACTAATACAGAATAGTCATTTACATAATCTAATTTATGTCAAATAGCAAAATAACTCACATAATTATAAATACTTGGTGACACTTTTATAAATAAGTGGAAGTGATTTATATTGAACTTCCTATTGGTTGACATAAAATAAGTAATTTACGTTGAACATTGTAGGATCTGACGTAAATATTATCTATTTTATATTAATCAATAAGGGGTATGACATAATTTTAATTTTAATTTCTGATTTAGGTTCTCCTCCCCATTTATTATTGCCCAAAAGCACTCTGAAAATGTTCTTTCGAGTTAGGGCTTGTTCTCCATTGACGAAATGGTGCTAGTTTTGAGATTAATTTCTGACCAAGTCTTCATCTTTCGTGGTAGACTTTTCATAGTGCAACTTTTTGTCCGATTTGTTTCATCATTGATGTTTATTTGATGAACTTTGCATTTTAATTTTTTTGATTGTGTTTTTCATTGTAAGAATATGTTGTAGTGGTTAAAAAAGTTTGCATCTTTTAGACTTTTATGACATTTAAAATCAAAAACCAAATAACGGTTCTCACCTTGATTAATTTCCACCACCAACAAAAAAAATTACAATGAAATGGATATTTCTGGACTTAGTTTTAGTTATGCGTTACAATCAAATGAATTTTTTTTGATAATGTTAAAGAAGAGTTAGTTAGTACAAAAGTAAAATTTAGGATAGAGATCGATTCAGGAAGAATATTTAGTTGTACAAGCAGGGCTTGCTCAAGGTTCAAGCAAGTAAAATTCTTGTTTTAAACATGCAAGAAAAAAAATGTCTCAATTTTTTTTAGTACTAATTGCTTTGGGTCTAAAAAAATGTCTTAATTTTTTTTTAGTACTAATTGCTTTAAGTTTCTAAGAAGACTTTAAAAAAATATTTCATTCTTAAATTTACTTTATATCTCCCAAACCCTTGAGTTATCCCTACGAACATGTTCAAGGATATTGAAGCCCATAATGGTTTGAAAATTAGATATTTCAGTTTTTCTTCAACTTCAATACCTGTACAATCTTCTCCCCATGTAACTAAACCTTTGTTCTAAGTTTGACTTCTCTACTTACTAACTCTTCTTCAACTTTATTAAAATTATTTACTTGATACCACACACACAACTAAAAACAAACTCAAAAATACTTCACTATAGTTTTTTTCAATGATCGTAAACTTTATTATATTAGACTATAGTCCAACGTAAATTATCATTCTCACATCGAATAATCTAACATAAATTTGTGATGGGTAATTTAATACAACATAAATTTACATGTCCTATATTAATGTCAAATCTAAAGCAAACATAAAAAAAAAAAAAACTAAAATAAGATACGAAATATGTTATCATTGTGTTATTTAATCTATCAATCTATAATATATCAATCTATAATAAATAAATTGGGTTAGATTAACGCATAAATAATCAATCCATGGTGGGTTACAACTAGCCCAATGTTATAATTTTTGTATATGTATGTGTTATATATATATATATATATATATATATATATATATATATATATATATATATATATATATATATATATATATATATATAAATATATTTAAGAAAATATTATTTGTAATATAGTTTTGTTTAAATTTTTTATCGTAGTGAAAATTTAGGAGGTATATCATGGACTTTTGGATATTTTTGTCATATAAGAGTAGTTTTTAAAACTCGTTATACAATAGGTAAGGAAACAAATTTTTATATCCAATAGCAACACGTAACCACTAGTTATTTCTTATTCTTGCCTCGTCCCACAATCATTCATTTCTATTATTGATAATTAATAATGGAGAAGACAATTGATATAGTTTTATGGATCTAATATAAATTTTACAATTATTTATCTAACCTAATTCATCAGGTTCATTTATGAAGTCTACAGTGACTAATTTATCTTTCATAATATATATTCATATACTTTTTTAAAAAATATATATCTTGTCGGATAACTTTGGTAGATTTTAAGTTACTCCACTTAATTATGCTATTACGTTCAATGTTATCTTTCAATTAATAAAGTTTATTAAATCTTTTAGCTTGTTCTTTATTAGAATTAGGGTTATTATTAGTGTTTTTGTCACTATCACATCTTCACCATCTCAAGTTGTTTCTATATCCTTAACGAATGATAACAACATTTTTAAATACACCACATTAAGAGTAAATTAATTTTTAACTATTGCAAGCAAAACAAGTTGCTATCAGTTATAGATTTGTGACATTAACAGTTCACTTAAAAGAGTATTATGATAAAATATATTGAATTATTTGGTGAGTGATGAAAGCGTGAAGTCCAATATAGTTTTATTATATGTATTATGCAGAAAGTTAAAAAGATTAAGAAAGTGTGGGGCTATGGCTTTAATGTGCTATAGCCTTCTACAGGGACCTGCCTAATCCTGCATGTTCTGTGTTGCCATGTCTAATTCAGACCATTCTTCCTGATAAATGTTGAAATCAAAGCAACTTTTTCGCATCACAATTAATTTGTTTTTTTTTCTTCTGCCCCACAGCAGAAAAATGGCAGTAACAAAAGTGAGTTCTGTTCTGATATTTAAAGTGCAGTATGTAGAAAGAAAAAACATGATTAAGAGTAAATATTCCGGATCGCAACATGACAGTAAATTAAGCTTTCAGATTTAGTGATGAACGCATTAAATCCTAATACATGCATAATTAATGCATGTTGTCGTGTAATATGTTAATATTATTTCGCCATTCAATGTATCTGACCCATAGAATAGGAAATTCCTGCATCAAAATCTTTTTCCAGCACAGGACCAGTGCATGGTCCTGCATGCTGCTGTTAATTAATTCACCTAAAGTGATAATGGTAGTTTCTCTTTGCAGTAATGGGAAAGTTTTGATAACTCTCTCGTGGAAAGGGATTCTTACCACCTTGGAAGGGTCTTTCAGGGTTGAAATTAATCTCGATCTATAATCTATGAATTCATCGTGACTGAAAGACATTAACACCGATTAAATCTGAGTCTAACTTATAAAATTTTAATACCGGATCGAATCCAAAATCTTAAGATATCGAATTTAGGAGTCTTCTTGCCTTTTTCATCTTCGTCTAATATGGTATTTAGACTCGGAATTACATTTTCAAGAACAATCTCTTACGTGTAATCGTAGTAGATTCCGTTTAAAAGAAGGTGGTAGGAGTTGATGAAATAATAATAATGGAATTTGTTGATAGCAAAACGTGTAGGAAAGGAGTTAACGGTATGAAGATGAAGTGACTTCTCTGATAACACAGCTCATCACATATGTGACATTTCATGGCTAATAAATAATAGTAATACCCTTCACACTGTTAAGTACTGTGCGATGTGTCTCTATCCAAGATGCCCGAGTAGGTCAACATATTCATGAATTTCTTCCTGCTATTTAATGACTCTCAATTCTTCACCATCCAATATCCAAGCTTCGGTACAAAACAAAAACTTTGCTTGGAGAAGCCCACGCTGCAAATTTCACCCATCTCAACCTCCTAACACAGTACAAACAAGCACCTTTAATTACATCAATTCTTTTTATTCATTTCTCTACTTCAATCATATATAGCATTGCATTCTATAACCAAAAACATGCTTTTAGTATCTTTCACTTATGTGTTTTTTGAGTTTAACTCTTTTTTTATGTAAAACTCAATTTACCAGTTCCTCTTTTCTGATTTTCATGGATATGTGCATGTTTTCATTTATTACAGTGTTCAGGCGTGACCAAATTCCCTTTCCTCTCAACGGTTTCACCTCACCAATGATTTATAAAGGAACTACCACACACACTAAACTGCTTCGTCACTCTTCAGTCAATGGTCCAGATTCTTCCATAAATAATTCTGCAGCTACCTCTAATAACCCATTCAATTACGCAGTTTAATCATCAACAATCCATATCAGACATTAAATTTCGGCACAACCAAATTGGTGCGCTCCAAAAAATACCTACCATTAAATTCATCACACCCCGGGCCCTCCTTGATTAACTCCATACTTAAATTAATTCCCAATCAAGAAACCCTATTCCTGAGTAATTCACAAGAACATGCACTCTTTAATGATATATTTATTAAGTATTAGGAGTATTATGATAAAGTACTACTGGGAGCCATAAAGCAGTGGTAAAGGGTAAGGGTAAGGGTAAGGGTCTAGAAGGCAAATATAAGTAGTAGTAGTAGTAGTTATACAGCACCAAGAAAATCTTAGAGTTGAATCCAAAATGGTGAATGATGGTGTCTCAATTGAGAAGTCCTTCAGAATAAAGGAGGATGATAGGTTCTTCTCAAGGCTATTGTCGAAGGAAAGCTCCAAGGCTAATTCTTCTTCAAGGGTGTTCTATTATGGAGAAACATCGATTGCAGTTCCTTTCACATGGGAGGCACAACCTGGTACACCAAAACACCCTTCTTCTCAGACTTCTCTACCTCCTCTCACACCTCCTCCTTCCTATTACTCCAATTCCAAAACCAGCAACAAGAGAAGAAACTCCAAGATCAACATATTTTCATGCATTTTCCCAAGGTTTATGACAGCAGCTTCCAGAAAGCATCAGGGGTCACCAGCTTCATCTCGCTCATCCTCTTCTTCTTCTTCTTCCTCATCGTCTTCATGGTCATTGGTATACCCATCAGATCAAGGAACCCTTTCGTTCCCACGCTCGACCACTACTGTTCGCACTTTTCTCAAACATAAAGCTTCCAACAGATTCAGAGGCTGCTATTCTTTCGGGAACATAAGGAACGCTGTTGTCAGCCACGGAGCAGCCTAGTCTCTGAAGGTAACATCGTTAGAACAACATCGTTTTCTGCTGTGTATTAGGAAAATGTAGATGTTTCGTTGGTGATCATGGTGTGAGTTTCAAATGTGTGGACATAATAATTTCCTATCTCATTATTTTAGTTGAGATTGTATATTAAATGTTCTTCTTATTAGTTAATTATAGTAAATTGTCAACAATATAGATGTGTGCTTAAATGCCTAAACTCGTTAATGAAATTCATGTCTTTTCGAAATCAATTTTGAAAGTTGCAGAGAACTTTGTTCTTCTGAAGGAAGTGTTTGATGAAATAATTTTTTTTTTTTATGTTCGGAAATTATATTTCTGCTGATTCAAGATTTTCAAAGTTGGTTAAATGTATTTTTTGGCCATATTCTTACAAATATTTTTTTATTGCTTTACATTTTTTTTTATATAGAACATTTATATTTCCATCTGTTTATAGGAATAATTTTGGGAAAAAAATTATTAATTTTTAGAAAATATTATTTTTTTCAACTAACCTTTGTCAGATTAGTAAGAACTAATAATAAAGCACAACAACAAACTTGGCAAGAAAAATTATTTTTTGCTTTAAATGAATTTGTATTTAATTTGTATAAAATATTTAGAATTTAGTTGTGATGTTGTTTTTGGTCAAATAAGATTTGAACCCAAATAAAAAAAAAGACGTTGCTGGTCAGGGTCTTTCTTCCTGCACCTCCAAAATTTCTTCTACACCTCCAAACTTTTTTTAAATTCCCAAAAAACCCTTTGACCATTTAAGAAAATCCGCAAACACCACACCCCCAAAATTATGTCGACTTTCGGAAGTCAAAATATATTACCGGAAGTCAAAAATGACCTCCGGAAGTTAAAATGTATCACCGGAAGTCAAAATATATTTCCAGAAGTCAACTTCCGGAAGTTAAAAAATATTTGACTTCCGTGAAGTCAAAGAAAAATTCTTCGACTTCCGTAAGGTAAAAAATTTTTTTTTTTTAACATTTTTAATTCATTTTAGAATTTGTATTTTTTAACTTTAAATAATATTAAATAAATATAAATATAAAAATATAAATATAAACATTAA
>Ga0214542_1002185_pt1 | contig 40513 bp, 21 predicted proteins | sample CNSS1metaG_FD_160096 | JGI IMG/M metagenome (GOLD analysis project Ga0214542, IMG submission 160096) | Root nodule microbial communities from cowpea collected in UCLA plant growth center, Los Angeles, California, USA - CNSS1 | ecosystem: Host-associated > Plants > Roots > Nodule | place: USA... | reverse complement strand
CAGTGGTCGGGACGTAATTCCATGGCCCCTGTTAGTGGGTGTCCATGGTGGTGCCCCATTTGTATAACTAGGTAAGGATTCAAGGTAAGGTTGCATCCTGACGCTCTAAGGAGTCAGTTAGTCTCACTTAGAGCGGACTGACTCATGTGGTGAGAGTAGCAGGAGGCCTGAAATTCATTAAGGGCTAACCTTGTGGTAAGGGAAATTGATCCATTGTATTACTTGTAACACACAGCTCGGGGGTGAGTAGCTCGGGGGTGAGCAGAGGTATCCACTACAAGTGCAAGCATCCGCTGAATCCGACTAGATTATACGTATCCGAATGAGTTGAGTCGAGTCGTAGTGTATTGATTGAAAAGTCATAACATGCTTGTTTGTTGTAAGGGTACTGGATGGTGAAAATATATTTGATTGTATGATGAAAATGTTGTCGGCTCTAGCTTACCCTGTTTATTGTATGGTTGTATTGTATGTGGTTGTTCTTTTTTGTGATGATCATCAATTCGATTGATGGGAGCAGATGGGCGAGGTTCTCGTGGTCAGCAAGGAAATGGTGGTTCCGCTGCCTAGCCATCTAGGCTGGACTTCATATTTCTTTTCTTCATGGTTTTCATTAGGGCTATGGCCCATGTATTGTTTTACGCCTTGCTACTCTTTTCTCTTTTGCTAGACTTGTATTTTGGGTTCCGTTGGCATCGCAGTGTGCCTAGGTTGTAGGGGTTGCGTTAAGGACCCCAGGACTACGCTACAGTACTATTTTGTGTGACGTTTCCTTTAATTTCGCGTAATAATTAAATGGGACGTTACACTCATACTACCTGCATTTATTAAATAATTATTTAATTAATTATTCAAATTTCTCGAGTCTTACATTGGGATCCTAGATTCACATCACGGTTTTGGCAATCATTGCAGGCTGCCTTAGGTACACAGTTGAGAATGAGCTCAGCTAATCACCCTCAGACGGATGGTCAATCTGAGCGGACCATCTAATCACCCTTAGTGGAATTCATATACAATAATAGTTACCACTCTAGTATTGGCATGGCGCCCTATGAAGCACTGTATGGAAGAAGGTGTAGAACTCCACGGATGCGAGCTACCCAGAGTAGACATAAGTCTTATGCTGATAAGAGGAGACGACCCTTGGAGTTTGAGGAAGGAGATCATGTATTTCTTTGAGTTACTCCAATCACGGGCATCGGAAGGTGATGAGTGCGTATTTTTGCCCTCATTTAATGTTTAATTCTGGGTATTTAATTGAATTTATGTGCTTAAAGAGTGATTTAATTGATAATTCTGATAATTAAGTTGTTTGAGCTTGTATGATAAAAATGTCTTAAAAAGTTAGAGAACACCTTTAAATAAGGCTGAATTTTAGCAAGTTTTGGAAAAATTACTTTTGCACCCCAGTTTTTACTTATACACTCCCTTCTTTCTAAATGGGTCTCACCAAAAATCTACTCTACACCCCAGTTTCTATTAAGTTGCACCCCTCCTATCACTTAAACTCCAACTCACTGAGATCATGCCATGTGGCTATCCATAACTTTTAAATCTCTCCAACCACATGTTGACATGTGTCATTATCCAACAACTCAAAATTCGGCCAATCAAATGGTGCCACGTCATCATCTTCCACCTCTCCCACAAACCAGAAACCCTAGCCTCACATTCCGCCACCGGCAACCACCACGCGCCACCATCACACCGTGCCTTCGTTGTCGGAAAATGCTAACCGGAGCCGTCATCCCGTAGCAGTTTTGTTGGAGAAGAGTGTGAGAGTGAAACCCTAATTCTGGAGAGAGAAGGAGCTGCCACGTGTCAGTCTTCTATTGCACAGTAAACTGGTCAAACCTGGTCAAATAGTCAACTCTGGTCAAAGACTGATCAAACAAGAGGGGTTTAACTGCAAATATTGATATTTTTGGATCTCTATGCAAAATTGGACTACAGAATTGAAAATGGGCTATTTAGAAAATTAATACAAATATTATTTGGTGATAATTTATCACATATCTTTAAAAAATTAATTTATTTAATTATATTATAAATTATTAACCAACTATATTTGTTAAATAGTCTATACCTCTCCAAATATCTTTGAATATTTATCTTTATCTTTATTTTAAAAGATATTTGAGAGGTTTTAGCAACAGAAAAGCCCAGTCCAATTCTTATATAAAGAGACCAAGGGAGAAGCAGAAAAAGAACAAGCTCAGGACTTTGGAGTTTTGGAACCCTTAGGGGGGCCTAATTTCGTTTCCTTTCTCTCTCTCCATTCTTCTATTTTTTTATTTTACTTTCGCATTTCATGGATTTCTAAACTTCTTGGGTTGATTCCATTGTAATTTCTTAATTGGATTCTGAGGTTAGATCAATTAATTTCTTTGTTCTTTTTATTATTGTTGAGATTTTCATTCATCTATGTCTTTTATCTTTGAATCACGTAAAAAGTAATGATTTTAAATCTATATGCATGTTGATCATATGAGTTCAAAGGTTTTTAAATTTAATTGAGACTTTACTTTAATTTTATTTAGAAACTTTCATGTGTTTGAATGAGTTTTTACCAATAATTGAGACTTTACTTTGGTTAAAGGTATTTACTCTAACGAAAATTAATCGAGACTTTACTTTGATTAATTAAGCTTTTTATTTGGTGAGGAGATAAAAGAATAGACATGATTAGGCATAGTAAATTTGATTGAGATTGTACTTTGGTTGAATTTACTGTGGATAATCTAAAAGTTCTCACTTTTAATTGAGACTGTACTTTGGTTAAAAGTGAGAACGCCAACAAATTAATTGAGACTTTACATTGATTAATTTGTAAATCTATAACAATAGTTAATTGAGCAATAATCTTTAGATAACCGATGATGAATCTATTTTGAAAAAGCAATGGAATCAATCTATTTTTCTTTACTATTGTTTCTATCTTATTTTATCTTTTTATCTTTATCCCTCATATTTTTATTATTTTATTTGACTAACTCTTTTGTATAGTTTTATAAGAACTGATTTGTTAAAAATCAATTCCATGTTCGTTGGGAGACGACTTTGGGTTACTTTACCCTATCTATTTTGTTGACTACTATCTTAGCAATACTGACATTGCTATAGTTTAGTAGTATTAATTTGATCGCGTCAACGACAGCGTTATCAGAAGGGTTCTTAAATCAAGGAAGTTGACTCCGAGATTTATAGGACCTTATCAGATTACACGGAGGATTGGAACAACGGCATATGAGATTGCTTTACCACCTCACTTGGCCAATTTGCATAATGTTTTTCATGTTTCACAATTTAGGAAATACATTACGAGTCCAGGTCATGTGCTAGAAGCAGATGAGGTGCAAGTGCAAGAGGATCTGACCATGCCGGTCGGACCGGTTTGTATATTGGATGCTCAAGTCAAGCAACTAAGGGGCAAGGAGATAAGGACGGTGAAGGTTCTCTGGGATGAGATGACATAGGAGATGATGTGGGAGATGAAGGATCTCATGAGGAGGTCTTATCCTCACTTGTTTCCTGGTAAGTTCTATTTTTGAGGACGAAAATTCTTTTAAGGTGGGGAGAATGTAAGATCCATGGAAATTAATTAATTAAATAATTAATTAATTAATAAATACAAGAGGTGGGAACTTTGATGGCACTAAATGTTAAATAATGTGATGTGGAAAAGTACTAGCTCAAGTGGTTGAGAGTACTTGGTTGTGTGAAAGGACTTGGGTTCAAGTCCTATGTGTGCCAATTGTGTGTTATTTGGTTTATTATTATTTTGATAGCATATTTGATCCTGTAAGTGATAGTATAATCATAGGATTAAAATAATTATCACACCTTGATGGTTGTTTATTGAATGACATTGGTTTGGTCACGGGTTCAAACCTTGATAGACATGAATTAAACCTTATTTTTTTTATAAGAAGCAGCTTTGGCTTGAATGTGAAAGGGCAGAGAAAACCTAGCAGAAGGGGCAACCAAGAGGGGCTGAAAAACCATTACATAATTATCATTGAATATAAATTAAACCCACCATTAAGCCCATTTTCGTTTCAACTTTTTTAACCATCATTAAGACACCTATAAAAGCAAATTCTAGGTGAGAAGAAGGGTTTCTGCAGTTGTTTGATTTTACTTTGAGAGGAGAACAAATATTAGAGAGGGAGTGATGAGTTTTGGGTGCACAAGAGGCTGAATTGGGAGAACGCTTGAGGCAAAGCACTATTGAGCAAAAAGGGACACTATTTTCTTCCCAAATTTTAATCAAGGATTCCAGGTTAGGGGAAGTTGTCCATGTGTGTGTTAAATTAAATGTGCTATGATTATTCCTTCTAGCTTTCTCAATTGGTTCCTATATGTTGGAAATTTCGTGCTATGTGTTATGAGACTGAGAATTGGGTTGACTGATATTGTATACAAATCCCTATTATGCCTTATATGACGAGAATGAGGGTTTTAGGTATTGAATGGTTATAGTTGATTAAATCTCGAGTATTGGTAGTTCAATTAGATATAATACATGTTCATATGGTTTGATTGTTGATAGAGATTGAATGAGACTGATTAAACTATATTTTGGCATGGTTTTGGTTGATTTCATGCTTGAACAAGGGAGAACCTTTGCAATTCTTGCCCAAGTGAGTCCCTCTCGCCTAAGTGAGAGTTGCAGAAACTTGTTCCTGGTTTTGGGTCGAGCGTCTCACTCAGGCGACCCGTTTGGTGTTGAGTGACATGTTATCTCGCTCAGGCGAGAATGGCTTGCCTAAGCGAGGTCGCGATGAGACATGTTTTGTTTTGCGTCGAATCCTCATTCGGGCGAAGGGTTGTGTGTTTGAGCGAAGGAGAGTCTCGCTGAGGCGAGAAGGACTCGCCTGAGAGAGAGACAATGGTGAGCCACTATTTCACACTCGCTCAGGCGAGGTGATTCAGCTTGAGCAAGACAAATGTACTCGCTTGGGTGAAGTTCCATGGCTTAAGTGAGAATGGCAAGAAGTCAGGCTTGTGTGCACTGTTTGAGTTGGTTTGCTTATTGTTTCCTAAGCTAAGGAAATTATATGCATATGTTTGTGATGTTTGTGATTTTCTAAAGCCTATTATTAAATTTTCATGTAATTTGACTTATAGAATTTTACTGTTTTGGACTTTCAAATTGTAAAAGTGAACTATGAGTATATTTGACTATTTATAGCGGTTATTAAAGTTTTAAATTTCTCGTGTTTTCGGGAAAGGTTTAAAAATAAATGAGGTATTTATTTTTTTACTTTGTTTATTTATATTTATTTTAAGTAATATCCCACCGGGATGTTACAATATAAATTTACCCAATAGCAACAAAAAGTCTTCATTGTCAAGGAAATTCCTTCAACATACTATATTGGTCAACATTTCAAAAGCTTGACATTCCACCACTCTCATTCAATCCTACCCAGACACATTGTTAGGGTTTATCAAAGAACAAGATATATTAGGGGATATGTTGATCTGCTTACAATGTTCAGGACCTACAAGGCATATAGGACACTAAGTAGTTCAATATATTTTGGTTGAGGCAAACACCTCATATAATGTCCTTATTGGCCAAAAAAACCCTTAATGAACTCGAATCCATTATGTCTACACCACACATGACAATAAATTTCTAGGCAAGAATGGCACTATCATCAAGTAAATGTTGATCTTAAATAAGCTAGAAAGTATATATATATATATATATATATATATATATATATATATATATATATATATATATATTCTAATTTAATTATGATTATTTATCATTATCTAAATCTTTTTGTTTTCTTGATTATTTTTTTATATAATTATCTCAATCTTTTGATTATTTTGATTATCATAAGGGTTTAATTTATTGTTTTTTTTCAACAAATGTTAGTTGTTAGTTTTTGTTAGTGGGAGAGTTGAACTCTGTAACCACTAGGTGTGTATTTGGATATGTTGAAGAAGTTAAGTTGGTTGAATTTAACTTTTTGAACTTAAGTTTAGTATTTATGTTGGAATACTTTTATTTTAGAAGTATTTATGTTCAAATGATAATTGAACTTTATAGTATTGATGATAAGTACTTTTATAAAATGAATTTTATAATAATATTAATATTATTGTAATTTGATATTAATATTATTAGTGAAGCTTATTTTTAATAATTTTTTTATATTAAAAAATTAAATGGAAACAAAAATGTAATTAAGTTAAGAACAATTGAATACATAAGGAAAATACAACAAATGATACGGTCGAAAAACATAATATCAAAATCAATATAAGTTACATATGACTTATAATTTAATCTCTAATTAAGTCTTGAAAAAAATCCATCTCTGTTGAAGAGAAAACAGTTTCGGGTAATGATTGGTCTTCATTCATATGATCATCATTCTCATGTTCATCAATATTGTCATCTTCATAACGTTTAAATTCAAAATCAGTTTCAGATTTTCTCCTAATAAAGTTGTGTATAGTCATTGATGCATTGGCCATTTGAACTTGTGTTTCAAATTTGAATTTCAGAATGTGACTTAAAATTGCAAACCTATTTTTCCATACTGCAAATGTCTTTTCTAGAAACTAATTTTTTTGGTAGTCAAAATCTTAGTAGCTAATTTAGTGACCAATTATAAATTTTTATTCATAATAGTGACTATTTTAGTAACTAATAACTTTTTATTTTGTAAATTAGTATCTAAATTGGTCACTATAGTGACTAACAACCTTTGGTCACTAAAATTGGTTGTTAATAAGATATTTTCTTATAGTATATATACGTGAAATGTTTTGTTGTTTCCTAAATAACTTACCGAGTAAATACCTGGTTAGTGAATCTAATATATTCCTTTTAAGAAAATAACCATTAGACAATTTTCATTTGTGTTTTTTCCTTTCAACAACTTGTATTTGTCAATATAATATGAAAAGTAAAAAAAAGAGTTAAATAAAAAAACATGCACAAAAAGAAAAAATTATTAACAAGTAAACTTTAAAGTTTAATTCAATTTTACAAAACCAACTTATAAAATGAGGTTTACATTCATATTGTGAAAACCAAGAAAATGCTTAAGAGTAGTGGTAGTTTTTATTAAAAGAGAACACTATATTATTTTAATGAAAAGTTTAAATTATAAATAGATTTCTAATAACTAGAATTCATTTTATATAAAAACCACAATTTCTCTAGAAATCACTTTTATAGAGTTATGTGTCTTCTCTATAAGTTTGTTATCTTCTTACTCATCTTTTTAATGATCAGAGATCGTCTCTGTGATTAAAGCGTCAAATTCTACAAGGGTAAGTTTCACCGTTTGAGTAAGTTGATTTTATGCCCTTTTCCTTGGTCAATTTGTCATCTTCTAGCATACTCTCTTTTGGTTTTCATATGTCCTCTAAGTCTTCAATAAGAATCTTCGCTGATCAGTAATCATAATGGTATGACCTAATCATTCTTGTGATATTTCCATGTGTAGATAGAGCATCATGTGAATTCAAAGGTGCTTTGGTGTTTTAGGAATTGTTAGAGTTGCCAAATAGGTGTTAGGAATCCAAGTGTGAGTCTAAGTCCCACATTGACCAGAAATGAGAAAGTAGAGCATTATGGTTAGACTCAGATCTCATTGGTGTTGTTCTCCCCAGTGAAACCCCCTCTGTAAAACCTGACAATAGGTAAAGGAAGCTAGTATGCAAATTTGAATTTTAGGTTTTTGCTTTGCTTGAATTTGAATAATGCATGTAGATGGCATGACAATTTTTGTATTGTGATATGTTGCCAAATCAGTGTTAATGTATTGTATGAATTGTGATTTGTGTGTTTTATTTGTGTTTTTATGTGTTGATGGGATTTTTGATGAACTATGGTTTGGTGATAAAATTGAATGACAAAATTCTAAATTGAGCATTGGCTTAATTGGTACCATTTATTAATTGTTTTACATCTATTTCAACCAAGAAAGAAGTGAAAGGTACCATTTGATTCAATGAATCAAGTTAGAATTTTCCCATTCATTGTTGGTTTCTATGATGGCGTTGGGCACTAACCGTTAGTTTGATTTCCCAAGTTTGGTAGAATTTTTGCTCTAGGACGCTGGGCACTAGGTTGTGTCGTTAGGTGATGGACTGTGCCACTGGACGACACTTTGATAATGAGACTCTAGAGTGGTTTTTGTTGAGCAAGCTTATGCTCCGCCAAGCGAAATTAAAATCAAGGTGCTCACTGACTTTATGGCGCTGGACGTCACCCTTGGTGCTAGATGAAATTATCATAATTTAATTTAGAGAGGTTTCAAGTCGCGCTAGGCGCATCTTCCTACTATTGAGTGTCATTTCTGTTTTGTGTATTTTATGAGTTTTTTTCCACATGGTTTTCTAATATTATTGATTATCATAATAATGTCTTTGGTTCATAAAGTGAAACAATGCTATGAATGAGTGAATTGTAGGGCCTTTCCATGGAGGGAATTCCATTGAATGTATGATTCATTAGGGTGTGCCTTGAGGTAAGGACTGCTTCATCGTGTGAGGTTATCCTGAATCCTACTAACTGTTCATACTCATGTAAAAGAGGATGGGTAGGTGGTGAGAGTGGCAGAGGTTCTGTTATTAAGAAGATCTTAGGATTTTTATGACCGTGATAAGGACTAATCTTGTGTGTGGCAGCTCGGTAGACTAGCTCAATAGTGCAGTATTTTTACTGCCACAAGTGCAGGACTTCATGAGTCTGAATCTAGTGCATGTATTCGAATAAATTGAGTTTAAATGATTTTGGTTGTATATATGCATTTACGTGATAATTGAATGACTTAGTATATTGTAGATATATGTTATCTCTTCTTCCAATTGGCTTACCCATGTGTACTTTTGTTGGTTTTGTTGTGTGTTATTTCTTTTTTTAATCTAGAGAGGTTCTAGGGCCCTGGTGTTGGGCTTCAATTTGTTCGCTAGGCGCCAAGCCCTTATAGGTGCAGTGTTGGGCCCACCTTCCTACTATTGATCATCATTTCTGTTCTATGTATTTTATGAGTTGTTTTTCATGGTTTTATAATATGATTGGTTATTATAATGATGTCTTTGCTTCATATAGTGAAACAATGGTATGAATGGGGTGAAATGTAGGGCATTTTAATGGAGGCAATCTCATTGAATATGTGATTCATTAGGGTGTGTAGGGATGGCAAAAATACAAGTGCCTGCGGGTATCCGTAGGTAAAATTCGCGACGAATAGTTGATATTTATGTATATTTGTTATATGCGGGTAGCGGGTAACGGGTATTTTAACACCCGTTTATAAATGGTTCGGGTACGGGTATCATAACATCCGTACCTGCGGGTACCCGTTACCTACAAAAAATTAAAATTAAAATTAAATTTTAATTTATATTTTATTATATTAAATTAAGTTTAAATTTAACTATAATTTATATTTAATTGAATTTATATTTTATTTTACATTTTTTGTAATTTTATTTAATTTTAATGTTAAAATTTATAAAATATATATTTTTTAAATATTTACAGGTATCCATGGGTATTTGCGGATTTTAGAATACCCGTGAGTATTTTTTAAATGGATACCCGCGAGGGTAACAGATCGGGTAGCGGGTGGATTTTTTTGTTGCGAGTAGGTATTATCCGTGTTCGACCCGACCCGTTGTCATCCCTAAGGGTGTGTCTTGAGGTAAGGACTTCTTTATCGTGTGAAGCTATCTCATGAACTTTACTCATACTCATTCAGAGGAGGATGGGTAAGTGGTGAGAGTGGCATAAGGATAACCCCAAGGTTCTTATGACCGTGACAAGGAATAACCTTGTGTGTGGTAGCTCGGCAGAGCAACATTTTAACCACCACAAGTGCATGATTTCACAAGTCTAACTCAAATGCATGTATCTGAATAAATTGAGTATAGAAGAGTTTGGTTGTATGTATACCTTTATGTGCTAATCAAATACTTATTGTATTATAGATATATGTTATCTCTTTTTCTAGCTAGCTTACCCTTATGTGGTTTTATTGTGTGTTGTTTCTTATTTTACAATAATCACTTTATTGGTATGAGCAGATGAAGATGCATGTGTAGACCTTTGGTGAAAGAGGAGACAACTATATGAATTGTTGGATGAGGTGAGAGCATGAGTTGTAATGTTTTGGAATAGGGTTTTGTTAGCCTAGTAGTTGGGATGTATAAATGTTATATTATTATATTTTATCTTTTGGATGACTGTATCAATATCTTTTATACTTTGCACATTCTATTTTATGAATACTAATTATGAAATGTTTTTATTTTAGTAGTTTTTGGCTATTAAAATGTGATGTTACATTTTTGGTATCATAGTAGTTTATCTCTAGGTGCCCGAGGGTTATAGGTTGTTATGTCCCATGTGTATAAGTGTTTGAATTTAGATTGTACATATGGTTATCATGTTGGAAGTATTAAGGAAGAAAAATATATTAAAAGAGTAATGAGAGTGCACACTCAAAACTACATCCAAAATATTTTTCCATTTTAATCTTAAGGGAAGAAATGTGATAGACAATGTAAGGCTCATTTATTTTTCTGCCTTTTACTTTAAGGGATGCCCAATCGATTATGCCTAAGGGCTGGCCCAAAAAGAGGATTCAGACCTAATTTGCCCTAGTCTCACCCTTTCACTTCACTCTACAAAAAACGCAACCATCACACTCCCCTTTCCTCTCAAGAGCTCTGCTAGGGTTTGATCTTATGTCCCTTTCGAGCTAGCCAAACCTCATTCTCCCATCACGTAAGTTGTTCTTGAACCGTGCTCTTCACATTCTAAGTTGGTTCTCATTGTTCTGTTGGGCTTACTGTAGCAACCTTACTATTCCTTGTGTCTTTATTCTCAGCTCTTGGATCCGTTTTTGAAGCTGTTGGGTTCGTTGAGTCAGGTGTCAAAGTCGTTTGTTAAACCCTTTCTAGGTAAGGGAAGCTTGAGTTTATAGTCATCTATAATTTTGTATGCTTCTGGGTCTGAATCATATGCGTGATGTATGCTCGTGGTTGATTATATGATATTGGTGAAAGCATGATTTCTTTTGGTGTTGCGTTCTGTGTTTTCGCGAGTGAACAGTGGTGGGCACTGTTTTTCTCGCCTAAGCGAGTGTGTCTCGCCCAGGCGAGACTAACAGAGGCTCGCCCAAGCGAGACTAACAGAGGCTCGCCCAAGCTTTTATGTGCAAACTATCGCCCAAGCAATTAGATTTCATTTTGAGCGAGGCGTGATCTCGCCTAGGCAAGAAGGGACTCGCTTCAGCGAGAATCTGCAGGGACCACTGTTCAAAGGCTCGAGCTCTCGCCTAGGCGAGGAGGGGCTCGCATGAGCGAGAGGATCTCTCGCCTAAGCGAGGTCTTCTAGCCTGAGCGAGGCTGGGGCAGGTTTTGTGCTACGGTGTGAATGGCCCACTGATATGGTTGTTTATTGTATGAATTGGGAAGCATGAGATGTATGAATTGTTGTTTATGCATGATGTTGGTATTATGAGAACTTTCTGATTGGTTGGTGAAACACGTACAAAGTGTGAGTAGGACGTAATTCCATGGCTCTCGTAGGGAGAACTTATGGTGGTGCCCCACTTAATGGACGTAATTCCATGGGCCCTCCTAGGGGGAAGTCCATGGCGGTGCCTCATCTATTGGACTTAATTCCACGAACCTCGAGGTGAGAGTTCATGGTGGTGCCTCAACAATAGGACGTAATTCCATGAGGATAACGTGGTGGTGCCTTTTGTAAGGGTGTAATTCCGCGAAGGCCTCGTGGTGACGCTTCACTGGTAGGACATAATTCCACTATTTTGTGGTGGTGCCTCGTTATGCGTATCTGGATTGTCTAGTATTGGAGTTTTAAATGGTTTGGTATCTTCTGTGTGGTTTTCCATTATTTATGCTTGACTATGTGATTGGACGTTGTGTGTTATGATATAAAAATCTTGTGCTCTAGCTTACCCTTTCGCTTGTTTGTGTGGTTGTGTGCGGTTTTCTTCCTTTGCGATGATCATCAATTTTATTGATGTGGACAGATGTGAGAACCCCTGACAGTGGCAATGATAGTAGGGATGCTTCAGCTTGATGGTTATGGACGGGTATTGGGCCCACTGTGGGCCCATCGCGGAAGGAGCTTTATTAGTTATGATGGTCTTGTCTGTACAAGGCCTAGAACTACTATTTTCACCCGTGTTCTTTGTTTTGGGTTGTGTGGGGCCTCTTTTTATGTGTAATGGGTATGTTTGGTGTTCTGTGTACCTTCATACTCCAAACTCTATAGTCTCCGAATATTCATGTTGTAACATCCCATTTAATTAATAAACCAAATTAAAAGGAAATGTCACGTAGAATAATATGTTAAGCAGTCCTAGAGTACAATCATAACTCCGTACAGTAACCAAGGTATACCACCATGCCAAAATAAAACATAGAGGAATAACGACAAAGTTTTCAAAAAAGAAGCCCAAAGGCCAGACAATACATAGGCCATTGCCCTAAAAAAAGGCCAAATCAGCACAAGAAGTTCAACTAGTCCAAGCATCCATGGCAGTATACCAAACTCGAAAATCATGAAACTAAAATTGTACAAATCACAATCACACCAAACAAGGGGGTTCTAGCTTCCTTTACTTGGGATACGCTAGTATAGGAACTCAACCGCAAACACGGACACCACGGCTCTAGGGGTATGCTTAGGAACTGGAAAACAACGGAGTAGATTACAAGATAAGCTCACTACAGAATCCTAGCTGAAAACAAATATGAAGAAGCACATAAGAGAGTACGAGCATGAGTTGGAAGGGACTTACGAGAAGCGGAAAACTGGTTCAAGCTCACTTGATGCGAAAAGGCGGCTGAACCCTAGCAGAGCTCTCTCTCGGAACAGAAGGGGTGACGGCTGATTCTGTGAAAGAGTGAGAGTGGAATCGTTAGGGCAAACTTAGGATTCAGTTTTATCCTTTGGACCAGCCTTTAAGTCCATCAGATTTTGGGGTAGTCCTTTTTGTGAAAGGTATTATAAAATATAGGATCTTACACATGTATGTGACGTTTTATTAATATGAGGTTATCCGATTTTTGGAATGTTACAAACAACACGCAATATGTAGAAAGTAGGTTATGTAGTTAATTTCTCATTTCCATACAAAACTATTAAAATCCATTTATTACACATTATAAGATAGTGTCAATAAACCTCTTTTCCTCCACACATGTATTTTGCTAATCTTATTTTACATATAAACAAATAATACAAAACAACTATATTCCTTTCTTTTTCTTTTTTTTTTTGTCCCTAACAACATCAAAATTAGTACATTAAGCAAAATGATTGAGGTGTGGAGACTATCCCTAGATCCAGCGGCACTGTGGACAAGCATTTAAAACATATTTTGTAAATTTGTGTCAGTTTGTTTGATGAATAGTAATGATTAAATTAAGTAGATACTTTGGTCTTACTAACTAGTGTTGGCATCGGTTGAAAATAATTAATAAACATTCAATCTTACAAAAGTTTAAAACAAATTTTGTAAATTTGTGTCAGTTTGTTTGATGAATGGTAATAATTAAATTAAGTAGATACTTTTGAAACGGGTCTTATAAACTAGTGTTGGCATTGGTTGGTTGAAAATAATTAATAAACATTCAACTTTACAAAACTTTCTATTAACCGTGACATTAAATGAATTTTAGTCTCAATAATTATTACTACAATTTTATTTTATTCAAAGATAAAATGTTCATAAGTGTTATTCAATTTTAATTGATAATTTATTTAATGCACACCAAAAATAATAAAATAATAAAATAATTTTAACATTGTGGTACCATTTTTCTTCCTTTTTATTTTTTTCTCTTTTATTTTAATTTTACTAAAAATTAAAATATAATTAAACATAAAAAATAAAATAAATTAACATAAAAATGATTGTTAGGAAATCTATTATATGAATTTATATTAGGTTAAAATACACATTTTATCTCTATTTTCATTTAGTTGTGTCAATTCAATCTTAATACTTGTTTATTTAATCGTGTCTTAATTTTCGTCAATTTTGTTCAATTTGGTCCTTTTTTACAAACATCGTTCAAATAATTAATGGTAATGATGATTGTCACTTGACACTTTGTTGTTTTCTGTTTTTTTTTTTTTTTGAAAAAATATCCACGTGTTATCCCGAACTACATGTCAGAGTTAATATTTATATCAAATTTTTTCCTATATTCATTATTTTTATTCAATTTCGTTCCAATTAAAAAAAATTGAGCAAATTTCTCTCTCTCCTCAATTTAATTTTTATATAAAAGTTATAATAATGTTGTTATTAAAATTCACACTTTTATTAAATATTTTTATTTAGTGTTACAATAAATTTAAAATTACAACCAAAATTTTAAGGATGACGACTACCATTATTAATCTAAAATTTTAATATGTTAAAAATCAAACATTTAGATCAATGAGGTTAGTTCTTATCTTTAAAATTTTTATTCTAATTTTAAACTAATTGTAACCTTGAACAAAAATATTTAATAAAGATGTGAATTTTAATAACAACATCATTATAATTTTTATATAAAAATAAAATTTGGTTTCAACTTGGAAAAGGACAAAATTAACAAAAATTTGGACCTAATTAAAAAAAAGAATATTGAGACGAAATTGAATGACAATAGGAACCATATTTTAACCTTTATATTATTTTAAGTAATGAATTTAATTATACAAATTTTTAATATAAAATCAAGAATCATTAATTATATCTTAAATAATACCATAAATTTATAAATTATTTTAATTAATAAAATTAGTTATTCTATATTTTTAACATAAATGTAGATGATCAGATATCACTGATCATGAATGATTACTACTACAATTTTACACCCGTGCTCACCGATGTGAGCTATGAATGAAATCATTTCTTTTATACTTTGTTTATCGCATTTACGGTTTGTTTTACCTAAACTCAGTTTTTTTATTCAATAGTTTTTTTACATTAAAAAAAATATTTTTTAAAATTTTATTTTTCTAAGTGCTTTTTATTTTTCTTTTAAATAAGTTAATATAATTTTCTTCATCAAATTAATAATAACACGTTATAACAGTAGCACATCCTATCAACACCAAATAATATATTATTAGTTAAAATCGACTTATTGAAAAATACATGTGATAAAAAAAAATGTCACCTGTTACTATAATGTGATGGTAAATTTAAAAAGAATCTTATTAATAGACGAAATTAAAAAAAAAAATTATCAGGATATTAGACCTAAATTGTTATTCATTTTAATGTGGCTCTGATTGGACGTATTCCCTTTGAAACGAAGGCCTTTTACTGTGCTGAACTTCACTTTTGTTATCTCCGTGCACAGGGTGGTCAAGAGCATATTTTTATACCGTGCTCCAGTTAGTAATGACCATTCATTTAGTATCTTTCCAAATGGATGGATGAGATTGAACGACTTCAGTTTATAAAGGTTCTTTTGAAAACTAACTTTTAGTCTCAACAAGTATGTTCGAGCTTGCAGAAAGGAATTCGTATGAGTTTATGAAAAACAAGGATTCAATTGCTATATAACAAGAAAACTGAAATCAAAAGAAATAAAATAGGAGACACACAAACCAGAAACGTGAGCTTGGCAAGGGTGAAAATTTTGATAAGATATGAGAGAATATTATTTATGTTTACATCTAATTAGAAGGAATATTCTTGCCTGCCTGGGACAGTATATAGATGCTAAAAATTATAATTGTGTCAACTCATTAAATTAAATATAGGTGTTTCTCAAAACTAGCTTATAGGAATGTCGAGAAAGTTTTCCTCTTAGTATTAATAAAATAGTGGATATTTTTCAACTAATTCATTGTGATTTGTGGGGACCCTATTGAGTTGTGTCTCATTGTGGTGCTCGATAATTTTTTACCATTCTAGATGATTATTCAGAAGTTGTACGGATTTATTTGTTAAAAGAAAAGAAAGAAGTTTTCACACGCATGTGTCAATTCTTTGCTATGGTAGAGCGTCAATTTAACAAACAAGTGAAAGTTTTGCGAAATGATAATGACACAAAATTTGTTTGCATGGATAATTTTTTTCAAAATCACGGAATTATGCACGAAACATCTTATACAAGAACTCCTAAACAAAATGGGTGAATAGAACGAAAGCCTAGACATATTCTCAATATTGCTCGTGCACTGTGCTTCCAAGCTAATCTTCCTATTAAAGTTTGGGGCAAATGTGTTCTAAATGCATGACACTTAATCAACCGCACACCCTCAATTGTATCAAATGGGAAAACTCCATATGAGATGCTCTATAGCAAACCACCATCTTTCAATCATCTACGTGTGTTTGGGTGCTTGTGTTATGTTCATGACCAAGACACTAAAAGGGACAAATTTGCAAGTCGTAGTCAGAGGGTGTATGACTTGGAATTGGGTGTGTGTTAACATCCAGAGATCTCATGTTCTTTGAAAATAAATTTCCCTATGTTGAAACATAGTCCTTAGCATTTGAGTTGTCCAACACAGAACCAAGTACTTTTGCACCTTGGAACAATGTTGATAACACTAATGAAATAGAGACTGTGCAGGTTGATTCTCTGCAAGAACCAGAAAACTTGCTTACTGACGTTCTTGATACTAATATAGATATAACTAATAAGGGGGACTCCAACACTGAGGTGAATGAGCAACGTTTAGGTCATGGATGTCGTGTTAAAATATCGTCCACGTGGCTGCGAAGTTTTGTGACAGATGCCATTTACAACATACACCCGTCTCCCACTTCACTTGCTACCTCTCACACCTCAAGTACACCTTATCCTATAACATATTATGATAATTATGATAAGTTCTCTATACACGACAGACATTTTATGGCAGCTCTCAATGCTAGCACTAAACCTAAGTCATTTGTTGAAGCCATGAAAGATGACCGATGGAAGCAAGCCATGCAGACTGGGATAAAAGAATTGGAGAATAATAGGACCTGGACGTTAGAGTCGTTGCCACCTGACAAGAAAGCTATGGGGAGCAAATGGATTTACCGAATCAAGTATAAATTTGATGGTTTGGTTGAGTGGTTTAAAGCCCGTTTAGTGATACTAGGAAATAACCAAGTTGAAGGATGTGACTATACTGAAACATTTGCTCCTGTTGCAATGATGGTAACTGTGTGTACTTTCTAGCTATTGCAATTGCTAGAAATTGGGAGCTTCATCAAATAGATGTTCACTATAAGACCCGTGGAAATTAATTAATTAAATAATTAATAAATTAATAAATGCAGGTAGTGGGAACTTTGATCACACTGTATGTTAAATAATATGATGTGAAAAAGTATTAGCTCAAATGGTTAAGAGTACTTTATTGTGTGAGAGGACTTGGGTTCAAGTTTTATGTATGTCAATTGTGTGTTATTTGATTTATTATTGTTTTTTTTTATAATATACTTGAGTCTATTGAGTGATAGTATAATCATAGGATTATAATAATTATCATCAAATATGAGTTGGTTGAATGGTGATGTATTGAATTGACATTGGAATGGTCACGGTTATCAAACCTTGATAGACATGAATTAAACCTTTTTTTTGTTAGAATCAGCTTTGGCTTGAATGTGAAAGGGCGGGGAAAACACTAGTAAAAGGGGCAGCCAAAAAGGGGCTGAAAAACCACTAAATAATGGTCCTTGAATAGAAATTAAAACCATCATTAAGCCCATTTTCGTTTCAGCACTTAAACCCATCTTTAAGACACCTATAAAAGGCCAATTCTAGGTGAGAAGAAGGGTTTATGCAGTGTGGTTATTTTACTTTTGAGAGGAGAACGAATTTAGAGAGTGAGTGGTGAGTTTTAGGTGCACTAGAGGCTGAATTGGGAGAAGGCTTGAGGCAAAGCATTAGGGAGCAAAGGAACACTCATTTTTTATGTATGAATTATGTGTTGTGATTATGCGTTTTCTCTTCTCAATTGATTCTTGTATGCTAGGAAATTCGTGATATACCTGATGTGATTGAGAAGTTGGGGATAGTTGATATTGTGCAAAGCCTTTTATGCTTTTGGCCGATTAGAATGAGGGTTTTGGTACAGAATGGTTGTTTATGGTTAAAGTCTAAGTTTTGTGGTTCAAAATGGGCTTAAACCATGTTCATATGATTTGCTTGTTGATATAAACTGTCTGGTACTAATTATGCTGCGTGTTGGCATGACTTTGGTTGTTTTTGCGTGTGAACAGGGGAGAACCTCTACACTTTTCGCCCAAGCGAGCTACTCTCGCCTAAGCGAAAGTTGTAGAATCTCGCTCCTAGTTTTGGTTCGAGCATTTCACTCAGGCGACCACTGTTATTGTTGAGCAATAGGTTCTCTCGCTCAGGCAAGAATGGCTCGCCCAAGTGAGGTCGCGATGAGACCTGTTGCGTGTTACGTTCGAATCCTTGTCCAGGCAAGGGGTTGTGTGCTTGAGCAAATGAGAGGCTCGCTCAGGTGAGAAGGACTCGCTTGAGCGAGAGATCGTGATGAGCCACTGTTTCACACTCGCTCAGGCGAGGTAGTTTAGCTTGAATGAGACAGATGCACTCGCTTGGGCGAAGACCCCCTAGCTTAAGCAAGAACGGTGAGAATTCATGCTTGTGTGTACTGTTTGCGCTGGTTTGCGTGGTGTTTCCTAAATTATGGGAATTATATGCATGTGTTTATGGTGTTGAGCTTAAAGGACTGAGTCCATAGGATTTGGGATGTTCTTGGCTTGAGTCGCGAGCGAGGAGTTCGTGACGGGTGGACCACATGCGGAACGTGAACGGTTTAGTTCACCGGAGGTACTCTTGTTGGGATGAGTGGGCGAGGGAGTTCATCTCATGCTCAACTTGAGAAAGCTGTGAGCGAGGAAGTTCATAGTAGGAAAGTCGGATATGCGTGTCTGGGTCCGAACGAGGAGTTCGGATGACGGGTGAGGGAGTCCGTGAAGCAGGACTACGAGCGGGATAGGCTTGTAGGTTGGACCACGAGCGAGGAGGGTCGTGGAAGCACATGAAGTCCCAAGATTTAGAGTGCATGCATGAACTCATAATGGTTATGAGTGTGGGAAAGTGGGTGTTTTTGTAAATAAGTAAATATTTATGAATTGGCAGGTGGGTTTATTTCATATTTATTTATGTTTATGTGCATAGCTCACCCTATCTGTTTGTGTGTGGCGATGATCAGGTAACTTGTTATATAGGAACAGATGATGTTACAGGTGAGTCAGGAGCTACTTAGTGGCGGAGAGTGGGAGCAGTGTACATGGGAATTTTATAAAGACTTTTTATTTAATTTTCATGTAATTCATTTACTGCTTTGGACTTCTAAATTGTAAAAGTGATTTATGAGTATATTTGACTATTTATAGCGGTTATTAAACTCTAAAGTTTTAAAATTTCTCGTGGAATTGGGAAAAAGTTTCGATAATAAATGAAGAATTTATTTTCCCTATGTTTATTTATATTTATTTTAAGTAATATCCTACCGGGATGTAACATTCACAATGCTGTTTTGCATGGGACTTGGAAGAAGATGTGTATATGAAACTTCCTTTATGATTTCGATTTGGAACTTCAGACAAAGTTTGTAGACTTCACAAATCATTGTATGGATTGAAACAAGCTCCTCGATGCTAGTTTGCTAAATTTGTTAATGCTTTGAAACACTATGGATTTACACGATCCACTTTCGACCATTCACTATTTACATTGTAATGTAAAAATGTGCAACTTCATGTGTTGGTTTATGTGGATGATCTCGTGATTTTTGGCAATGACGATGTTGCTATCAAAGCCTTCAAAACATACTTGTGTGCATGTTTTCATATGAAAGACCTTGGACCGTTGAAATATTTTCTAGGCATTGAGGTGGCTCATAACTTTACTAGATTTTTTTTTTGTCAACACAAATATGCGTTGGATATTATATCTAAAGCAGGATTATTAGGAGCTAAGCCGGTTGGCTCTCCCAAGGATCCTCAACATCGCCTATCTTTAGCTGAAGGTGCTCTTCTTCTAAATCCAAAACAATATCGAAGGTTGATAAGACGATTAATTTACTTGTCTTTTACTAGGCCTAAACTTTCTTATTGTGTGCATACACTTGCATAGTTCATGCAACATCCTCGACAGGAACATTGGGAGGTTGTCCTACGTGTTGTGCATTTTTTGAAGGATAGTGCTGAACAAAAAATTTTGTTAAGTGTTGATTGTGATTTACAACTTTATGCTTGGTGTGACTCAAATTGGGCTAGTTGTCCTTTGACTATAAAATCTCTTACTGGTTGCTTTATTCTTCTTGGTAATTCACCAATCTTATGGAAAACTAAAAAACAGCACATTGTGTCTCGTTCTTCCGCAGAAGCAGAATATCGTTCTATGGCTACTAATTTGTGAGCTAAAATGGCTTAAGGAACTCTTGTCATGTTTTGGTATCAATGATCATAGCCATATAAAATTCTATTGTGATAATCAATCTACTATTTACATTGTTGCTAATCCTGTTTTCCATGAGCACACCAAACATATCAAAGTGGATTGTCAGTTTGTCACCCCAACTTGAGAAGGTAATGAGATATCCCTTAATGTTGATATTCCCTAATATTCTCCATAAATATTATCTATTATTATAATTGATTTTGTTACCACAATTATAATATTTGTTATAATTGTCACAATTTATATAGATTATATTTAGTAATAGTTTAAATGTAATTAACATAAATTGATGTAGCTAGTTATGTAATATTGGTGTATATATGTTGTGGTTGGAACAACAATAAAGAGACAAGAATTACATTCTCAATTATTCTTTAATAAAATTTGTGTTTTAAAAAAGTATTATTATATAATTATAATTTTATAGTTTTAAAACTATAATTTTTTTTTAACATTTTTGTATTTTCATTTACTTTCAAGTTGCATTTTCTCGGTGAATAAGTTATTTTATTTAAATTATTTCATTTTATAAGTATTAATTAAATTTAATATTTAAAGTTGAATATTTTAGTTTTCAGTTTAAACTACTGTTATATCAAGTTTTTCTTTGTTATGATTTTCATATAATATAATGGTTAAAATACCTTTTTGGTCCCAATTTTCGTCAAGTTTTTTCAAATAAGTCCTAATTTTGGTGTTGTGTTCAAATAGGTCCTAATTTTCGTCAATTATGTTCAATTTGGTCCTTTTTTGCTAACACCGTTTAAATCATTAACGGCCATGAACAGTGACTGCCACGTGTCATTTCGTGGTTTTTTTGAATTTTTTTTATTTTTTATTTTAATTTTTTAATTTTTTTTTTAATTTTTTTAATTTTTTTTAAATGTACACGTGTCAACCCAGGAGTGTGCCACGTGTCACTTTGTGGTTTTTTTGAATTTTTTATTTTATTTTATTGAATTTTTTTGAATTATTTTTTAAATGTCCACGTGTCAATCTAGTAGTGCGCCATGTGTCAAAATCAATATTCTATATTCAATTTGGTCCCTATATTTGTTATTTTTGTTCAATTAGGTCCTAATTTTTGTTAAGATTAACTAATTTGGTCCCTATAGAAGATGTGACCAAATTTAATGTTTATATCAAAGTTATAATGATGTGAATTTTAATATATTATATAAAGATATTTAATAAAAAATATGAATTTTAATATAAAAATTAAATTTGATTTTAATTTGGAGAGGGACCAAATTGGTTAATGTTAACAAAAATTGGGACCTAATTGAACAAAAGTAACAAATATAGGGACCAAATTGAATTTAGAATATTGACTTTGACACATGGCACGCTATTGGGTTGACACGTCGACATTTAAAAAAAATTTAAAAAAAAAATTAAAATTTTTTTAAAAAAATTCAGAAAAAATTCAAAAAAACCACAAAGTGACACGTGGCACACTCCTAGGTTGACACGTGTACATTTTAAAAAAATTAACAAAATTTAAAAAAAAATTAAAAAAAATAAAAATAAAAATAAAAAAAATTCAAAAAAACCACGAAGTGACACGTGGCAGTCACTGTTCATGGCCATTAATGATTTAAACGGTGTTAGCAAAAAAGGACCCAATTGAACAAAATTAACGAAAACTGGGACCTATTTGAACACAAAACCAAAATTAGGACTTATTTAAAAATACTTGACGAAAATTGGGACAAAAAGGTATTTTAACCTAATATAATATAACGGAATATTTATTGCTTTAAATTTTAATGTTTAAATTTATTTTAAGTTGAGATACATGAAAATTTTAAAACAACTCAATCAATACAAAGACAAGTATATTATGTAATTATTTTTGTAAAACAAAAAATAAATTAATAATGGAAAATAAATTAAAAACATAAAAAAAATATTAGAATATAAAATATAATAATGAAAAAACAATTAAATAAGCTACAAGATGAAAGTTCATTAAAATAACTTATAAGTTTTAAATTAATTTTTTTAAGATACTTTACGATAATAAGAATCTCTATATATTACGTACACGTTAAACGAATATTTCTACTAAGTTAAATGTTGGTTCCCATAAGTTCTTAATTTTCCTAGAAGAAATGTTTCTTGATGTCCATATATATAAGCCATATTTTTACTCAGGGTTATTATAACCAACATAAAGTATATTTAATGTAACCAGGTCAAGAATGTAACAATATTACGCAGTTCAGTAATCCTGAATGCAACATGCACTATGGTCTTCATCTACCACATAATAATAGTTTTCTTCTTGTTTATTATTCCAAATTGAAATTTAAATTAAATTATATAACATATTTGACATAGGAACTACCAGGAACTATGTAACAGCAATTTGTCTAGATTGGATCGATGTATGACAAGATATTTTTGTTCACTACCTATTTTTATTTTTGGACTTCCAAAACTTATGAGTTATGGTCTTGTAGTACTTTGTAGAAGATGTTTACTTCTTGCACCACCTATTTTCTACCTGCACCCCTATTTGAGAAGATCAAATTGTCGTTATGGTATTTTTTTAAATTTAACTATACCTTTCTCTCCCTTTCCCTTTTCTGCTTTCTTGGGCAGCCTCTTGTACCTTCTTCCACTTGTCATTCAATTCTTTGTGGATTCTGTTGGTTCCAAAGTCACACGTTGAGTAGTATAAAGAAGAGAGTAGTAAAAAAATACTATAAAAATATATCATTATTTTTAGAGTTATTGTCACAACTAAATAGGTCTGTTGAATGTATGGAGGACTTAAGTAGTTGTGTGTCAACTGATAGTCTCCTCCTATAGCTAGGTTGGACCAAAACTTGAAATGGTGACTATGATGGATGGTGGATACGTGGAAGCTTGGCGTTTGAGAGAAGATTGCTCGGGTTTGATGGTCAAATGAAGGTTGTTTGTCGTGCTCTAAGAGAGATTAGGCCAACTCTAGATAAAAAGGTGTTAGGGAACCTCATGGGATGCTCTAGCATGTGATTAAGAAAAAAGATATGGCTTAAAAATGAATTTGGCAACATAACATTAACATTCTTAAAGTGAGAAATACATGTAGAGGTGAATGAGAGCTTTACATGTGGCACTCTACACTCTCACAAAAATGAACCACTTATGAGTTACCATGTGTAAATCTACTTTACGAAAAGTCTTTCCAATAGGACAATGACACATGGTCACTACCTATGTAAAAGAACTCTCCACTAAAGGCTTGCCATGTGGCATATCGTCCACATAGCTAGCTTGATTCACAAAATTAAACACCAAATAGTTGCTTAAGTAGGCGCATATGAGGCTCTCTACTTAAGCAAGAATGTTTTTAAAATCCTATACTTCTTGGCACTTAATACAAGGCCTTAAAAGGAAATCCTACACTACATAACCCTTAATGCAAGGTCTAAACATGCTCTATGATGGCACAAGTGAAAAGGAGTTTAGCTTTACCTTGACTAGATGTTGCTACCTCTTGTTGAATTTGCTTGACCATGCTTCTTGTGATTGGACCATTGGCTAAGGGTGTGCTATCATCAAGTAGTAATACTTTTTGTGTAGTATTTGTGGATGTATAACCTTGAGGTGTTGAACCAAGTTAAATTTTCTGTGTGCTTTTATTTATATTTCTACTCTTATTTTGAGTGCTTTCATTGGAAAAAATTATTTTCTTAGTGTGTGTTTTCCAATAGTGGCATTAGAGTCGAGGATCTGACCAATGGTTTCTAATCAAGGGAGGAAGAGAAGTAGTTTGACATGTTGACCAAAATTAACGATGCGTGTTGCACCTTTGGAGAGAGGTCTTAATCATTCTTTTCTTAGGGTAATAACTTAGTTGATGCATGTGTGGTTGGGTATGACTTGGCCGAGGTGGCGTTGGTGATGGATTCCTTTGAGTATCGATGAATTTCCAACAACAATGATGTGGAAGTTGCCGACAACGAATCTGATGTACAAGGTAGTGAGGGTTGATGACTAGAAAAAGTTGTCATCAATGAACCTGTGTAGATCATTGGTGGCAAGAGCGATTCAAACATATTTATTGGTAATGTGCCACATCTTTGTTTCAAAACATGTGAGACTTTTGGTGAAGGGAGGATATGTTGGTTCTCAAGTGGGTATTCACCAAAGACCCACATCGAGTAATATAAAGAAGAAAGTAGCAAAAAAATACTATAAAAATAAATAGTTGTTTTAAGAGTTGTCACCACAACTAAATAGGTCTCTTGAGTGTATGAGGGACTTAGATAGTTGTCTGTCATTGGAAGGTTTGCAATTTTTGCCAGAAACATTAAACTATAAAGAGTTTGTAGTTTTAGTCAAGCATTTTATGCAATTTTTGTAATAATGCTTTAAAATGGGAATTTTGCATATATGTTCTAGAATGATATTCTAAAAACATATATTGGAAAGTGTATTTTGAAAAAATATTTTAAATTGTTTTTCCAAGAACATATTTTGGAAAGTATATTATGGAAATGTATTTTAGATTGATTATTTCATAATGTTTTTCTGAAATATCCTTTTTGGAATGTGTTATTTGATTGGGTTTGCATCCTTTTATACTTTTTATGAAGTTTTCAATAATTTATAATCGTAATTTTGTTTGAGTATATAGTTATGATTACAATAACATGTATGTCCAACCGCATCTATAAGATGACATAAGCGTGATGATTTTATTTACATTGGTGAAGATGACCATGCAGAAGAAATATTCACGACCCTCAAGAACTTATCTGTTGTGTATTGCGCAAGTCCCCCATGATACAATAGGAGCTTCCCGATTTTTTTTAGGATCTCAGAACTAGCAAGTATCTCCTAACAAAGTAAAGAAAACTAGGATCTAAGAAAGAAAGAAGAAAATGATAAGAGGTGAGAAGAGAAAATGAGGCACTGAAAAAATGGAAGATGTGTGAATTATGTATTTCAAAAGAGCCTTGGGGCACCAATTTATAGGTGTAGAAGCATGAGTCATAAACATCAGCCCACAAGTTGTGGAGAAGATCTCACAATGTTCACTTGAGTCCACCAATGAAGAAGCCATCTTGCGGAACTTGAAGCACACTTATAGGGTAAAATGCAACACCAAATCTGCAAAGTTTCAACGAAACGAAAAACCACATTTCGTTGGCTTGGTTTTGTAGAGAGAACCAGAAAAGAATTTGGGTTCTATTTTGGCGAATAACAATCCTTTTACAATACACACAAACCTAGACAATCAGCTTTAGTGATGAACATTTGGCAAGTGAACCAATCGTTAACGTAGTAATAAAATCTCATCCTCTGGGATTGACTTGTTGAATACTAGATTCCTAATTTACTTAATTTTGAGCAAATGCGAATCAATAGAATTGCAAGCATAAAATTTATAACAAAAACTTTAATCAATAGAAGAATCGTTAGAGGATTGATTTCGTACTTCTTCCTATAGAATGATACTCCTTTCCAATCGATGCAAGCAATGTAATCATCCACTTGAGTTTACTGAGAGTTGTTTTACCCCTAATCCCTTAGTAGGTAAAATCTATTTATTGAATTCGAACCCCCAATTCCTTAGGTTAATTTGCAAAAATTCAATAAAATCATGAAAAATCAATAATCATCTCTATTGCAAACCAATTAGATATGCCCAATTTTCCAATTGTGACATAATCTAACATGTCTTGTTTATAATCGCAAATAATCCCTAATTTCCCAATTATGAAATTGTTCATAAATAAACGATAAAACCATAAACAGAGCACTGAGATGAAGGACATTAACAAAACATCAAAGTAAAGAGTAGAACCTATAATCCAAAGTCTTACATCAATCCTCCAAAAAAGAGAAATTAGTTCTGCATAATGAAAAGAAAAGAAAAACTCCAAACGGTAGCCAAAGCAACAGACGAAAAATAGAAAGGAAGAAGAAGTTTTTTTTTCGTGAACGCCTTCTTTTTATATTTTCCCCACGTTCTCTCCTTTACTGAGATGATTTTCTCTCCCCTCTATCTGTTTCTCCTCTATCTCTCCTCTTTATATTTTCTTTTCCTTTTAAATCTTTGTCAGTCCACGTAATCTTTAAGTTTTTTGGTAGAAAATCCACAGGTTGTGGAACAAGCCACTTATGGAACACGCTGTTTTGCACATGATCTTCTGAAGCAAACTCCATAGGTTGTGGAAAAACCCACCAGGCACATGTGGAACGTACTATTTTGTATCCTCCAATTCGTTGCAAAACACCACAGGTCGTGGAAAAATCCATGAGGCACCTGTGGAACAAACTGTATTGAAACTCGCATCTTTGAAGCCCATTCCAAAAGTCGTGGAAGACTCCACCAGGCACTTGTGGAACATGTTGTTTTATGTCTAACTTACTCCCTTCAGACCTGTTTACACAAACAACGCACCAATCCAAATGTATGATCTAAAACTAGATAATGCATGATGGAATGAGTCCAATAATGAACAAATGAATAAAAATGCCCTAAACTAGAGGATGAATATACCTATAAAGAAAATGTAATGAAACAACATAACAAATGCAAACAGAATGATGAGTTGGTATCTAATCTCAAATCTAAATTCATCCAAAAATATTCCAGATACACACATTCCACATATGTTGGGTCCCTAAGTACAATTTAATCAATGAGTAAAGACACAAGACACTAAGGAGGAGAATCTTTGATGTGTTTTTAAATTTCTCTGCAAAAAGATATCTTTTTAGGTTTCTAGCCTAGAAAACACTTACCTGCTAACTAAGCATGGATCCTCCACTCAAATGCTTTACACTTATCACACCCAATCTCAAAGGAGTGTCTTTTTTCCCAGTAACTAACAGTCTCAAAGGCATGTCTATTTCACTTATTATTATTAATAATTATACTCTCCCTTTTTTTATTTTTTTTATCTTTTTTTTATGTTGTGAAATTGACAAACATTTCTCCAGTAGCCAAATACAGTGAGTGTCACCTTAGAAACCTAAAAAGAACCTCTTTATGTCTATCACTAAAAAATTATCTTCCTTACATGTCAAGTGTCAAGACCTCCTCTTGTGTAGTGTGTGAGTTCCCCAACAATAATCTAATGTGCTTCCCAAAATATAATTGAATAAACTTAGACTTGAGTTAGATTGATGTGTATGTGATGCAAATGAAATGCAACAACTAACATGCAAGTGACCCTCCCAAGCTTAGATGTTTAAGTTGTCCCGAACATAAACAAAATAATTAAGAATAGAAGGGATATAACTCACAAAATTACTGGTGGTGGAACCAGTGCATTGTTGTTAATGTTGAAAATAGCTTTGCTTGTGACGTGACGAGGTTGTTGTTGCTTTAAAATTGGAAAAGTCTACAACCCATGACAAAGTATTAATAACTAGAAACTTCTCATCTAGAAACACCGCTAAAATAGGTTGAACATCATGGTCATCCTCATTAAACTTCAGTCTTGAAAGGTAATGAGTTATCAAATGTTGTTTCCCTTGCTTATCTCGAATTTCCATGTCAAACTCTTGCACTAAGAAAAATCCAATGGATTGATCGTGGCTTGACGTCCTTGGATATCTCTTCACCTCCACATTCACTCTTGTTTAAGTCTATTCTTCTTGTAGTACTGAACAATGGCTTGAGAACATCTAGTTGATATGCACAATGTACCACTTCTTCATCACTCACTTCTGCACTCAACTCCTTTGTTTGCATTCTAGATAACAAAGTTCTCTCTAGTGGATTTTTCCTCACATGATTATCCAGTTTCTCCAACACAGGAGACTCAATTATTTCAGCTCGAAAACAATCCTTCTTGTCCACCTTGTGCTTTACTGCTTCATTTATGGAGAATGTGACTTTGTCATCAACTACTCTTAACATCAATTCACCTTGTTGTACATCTATCAATGCTCTTCTTGTGGCTAAAAATGGCCTTCCCAATATAATTTGGACTTTAGCATCTTCTTCTATGTCAAGGACCACAAAATCCACTAGAAAGATAAATTTATCAACCTTTACTAAGATGTCCTCCACTACTCCATAAGGATAAGCCACTGAACGATCTGCTAATTAGAGAGTTATCATAGTGGGCTTCATTTCTCCAATACCCAACCTTTTAAAAATGGATAAAGGCATCAACTTGATGCTTGCTCCAAGATCACACAATGCCTTGTTCACCACTATATTTCCAATCTCACATGGAATCACAAAGCTTCCTGGATCCTTCAACTTGGGACGTAACTTTTGTTTAATTATTGCACTACACTCCGCTATGAGAATTATGGCTTCATCTTCTTGAAGCTTCCTTTTCTTAGACAACAAGTCCTTCATAAATCTAGTATAGCTTGGCATTTTCTCCAATGCCTCCGCAAATGGGATATTAATGTGGAGCTTTTTAAAGACATCAAAAAATCTTGCAAATTGCTTCTCTTAATCTTTCTTCTTCAACCTTTGAGGGAATGGAATAGTAGGAACATATTCTCTCATTTTTCCTTTTTCACTCTCTTTTACAATCTCATCTCCTTGTGCATTTTTCTCACTACCCACATCACTTTTTTTCTCATTTTCTACCAACCTCCCACTCCTCAATTGAATTGCCTTACATTGCTCCTTTGGATTTGGAATGGTGTCACTAGGGAATGTTCCAAGAGATCTCTCCGAGATTTGTCGTGAAAGCTGACCAATTTGATTCTCCATCTTCCGGATTGAAGCTTCTTGATTCTTGAGATTAGTCCTTGTCTCATTCATGAAATTAGAAGTCTGCTCCACAAATGTTGAGGTTTGCATAGTTAATTTCTCCACAGCACTATCCAAAGTAGACATCTTGTTTCCTTGGTTACTAGATTGTGCTTGATATTGATAAGGAGGCCTTGGTTGATTGGATTCATTCGAACCACTCCAAGGTGTGTTTGGTGGGCTCCTCCAATTTGAAAAATTATTAGCAAACTGATTTTGTTGTTGACCCATTCCATTCACCTGCGCCTCTTGTTGAGTTACTTTACACTCACCATTTTGATGCATTCCTCCACAAAAATCACATAGAAGAGACGTTGTATTAACTGTATTTGCTTGCATATTACCCAACTTTTGCGTCAGCTCAGTAATTTTTTGTGTTAACAACTTGTTTTGGGCAAGGATAGCATCCAAGGTATTAACCTCCAAAACAAATTTTCTATTTTGCCAATCAAACTGCATATTCACTGTATTACTTGCTATTAAATCAATAGTCTCCAAAGCTTCCTCAGGTGTTTTCAAATTAAACGATCATCCACTTGCCGCATCCAGAATTGCCTTAAAAGATGGTGCAAGACCATTATAGAATATTTGGACTTGCAACCAATCTGGTAAAGCATGATGTGCACATTTCCTCAGTAGCTCCTTGTACCTTTCCCAAGCCTCGTACAACGATTCAGTTTCTTGTTGCACAAAAGTAGTGATTTCATTCCTCATTCTCGCTGACTTGGATGGAGCAAAGTATTTGGTTACAAATTTTGTAGCCATATCTTCCCATGTAGAAATACTGCCTTTAGGTTGTGTTTGAAGCCAACTTTTAGCTTTATCCCGTAATGAGAAAGGAAAAAGCCTCAAGCGGATTGCATCATCCGAAACTCCATTAATCTTCAAAATGTCACAAATGGCTAGAAAATTCTCCATATGAGAATTAGGATCCTCTGAACCAGCACCTCCAAATTGATTCTACTGGATGACTTGTAATAGTGCAAGCTTGATTTCAAAATTATTGGCTTGAATAGCAGGTCTCACGATGCTCCCTTGGTAATTATTTGTATTTGGCATCGAGTAGTCAAGTAGAGTCATCCTCATAGGTTGTTCCTCAGCCATTATTGATATGTGCTCTTTCTTATCAATTGATGGCCCTACTTTTCTCTCTTGCTTCTTCTTTCTTGCGATACTCCTATTGCATCTAGTAGTACGTTCAATTTCTGGGTCAAAAAGCAAGATTTTTTCTGCAATTGTACCTTGCATAAACAACTTAAAGACACAAGATTCTAACAAAAAAAATCATGTGAAAAAAAATTAACAACAAACAAGATAATTAAAATAGAGAAAACAAAAAATTGAAAACACAAACAATTTTAACTACCTAAAAATTAAAACTCAAATCTCAAGCAAATTAGATCACTAATATAAACAGAAAAATCAATCTCCGACAACGGCGCCAAAAACTTGATGAACGTTTGGCAAGTGAACCAATCGTTAACGTAGTAATAAAATATCGTCCTCTGGGATTGACTTGTTGAATACTCGATTGCTAATTTACTTAATTTTGAGCAAATGTGAATCAATAGAATTGCAAGCATAAAATTTATAACAAAAACTTTAATCAATAGAAGAATCGTTAGAGGATTGATTTCTTACTTTTTCCTATAGAATGCTACTCCTTTTCAATCGATGCAAGCAATGTAATCATCCACTTGAATTTATTGAGAGTTGTTTTACCCCTAATCCCTTAGTAGGTAAAATCTATTTATTGTATTCAAACCCCCAATTCCTTAGGTCAGTTTGCAAAAATTCAATAAAATCATGAAAAATCAATAATCATCTCTATTGCAAACTAATTAGATATGCCCAATTTCCCAATTGTGACATAATCTAACCTGTCTTGTTTATAATATCAAACATTGCCAAATTTTCCAATTATGAAATTGTTCATAAATAAGCGATAAAACCATAAACAGAGCACTGAGATGAAGGAAATTAAGAAAACATCAAATGTAAAGAGTAGAACCTATAATCCAAAGTCTTACATCAATCCTCCAACAAAAAGAAATTAGTTCTGCATAATGAAAAAAAAAAAAAAAAAACACAAAACGGTAGCCAAAGCAACAGACGAAAAATAAAGAGGAAGAAGAAGACGTTTTTTTTTTTGTGAACGCCTTTTTTTTATCTTTTCCCCATGATCTCTCCTTTGCTGAGATGATTTTCTCTCTCCTCTAATCGTTCCCCCCTATCTCTCCTCTTTATATTTTCTTTTCCTTTTAAATCTTTGTCAGTCCACGTAATCTTTATGTTTTTCGCTAGAAAATCCACAAGTTGTGGAAAAATTCACAGGCCACCTATGGAACATGTTGTTTTGCGCATGATCTTCTGAAGCAAACTCCCTAAGTCGTGGAAAAACCCACTAGGAACCTGTGGAACTGTTTTGCATCCTCCAATTCGCTACAAAAAACCACAGGTCGTGGAAAAATCCACGAGGCACCTCTGGAACAAATTGTTTTGAAACTCGCATAGTTGAAGCCAAATCCACAAGTCGTGGAAGACTCCACGAGGCACTTGTGGAACATGATGTTTTGTGTCTAACTTACTCCCTTCAGACCTATTTACACAAACAACGCACCAATCCAAATGTATGATCCGAAACTAGATAATGCATGATAAAATGAGTCCAATAATGAACAAATGAATAAAAATGCCCTAAACTAATGCATGAATATACCTATATATTATATGCTCATCATTTAGTAGCTTGGTCCAAGTTCCATTTAACTCTTCAACTCCCTTGTCACGTGTGCCCAACTGTAGTCTATAACCAATTTTGCCAATCTTCTTTTAACTCCCTTGACTGCTAGGTGTTCCCCAATTCTATTCACGGGAACGAAGGTACTTGTTGTAATGCATGAAAGAAATGAAACTTCATAAAAAGCAAAGCTAACAACTAGAACGTATCTATATCAATGAATATATGTAAGAAATGTAAATAGAATTAGCCAAATGAAGTGGATGCAACCTCTATATCAAAACCAAACAGAATGCAATATGTATACTAAGCTTATGCAATGAAAACACTAAGAATGAATCACCTAAATTTTTGATAGCAAAAGAAATGAACTGTTAGCTGACTAAAATTGAATGTAGTAAAAGAAACCATGATTTTTACATTGAGTTTTCTCCTTTTTCTTTTTGGTTTGCATTTTGGTTTGGTCCTCCTTGAGTTCCTTAGGTGTGAGAGGTAATAGTGTGATCTTTTTGCCTTGAAACAAGAAGGTAAACTTATTGGAATAGTGATTGATGTCGTACCTAACCAAATAAAATTGTTTAAATGCAGTACTTGAAGTTCTTCCAAGGTCGTCTCCAAGAGACCATTATTTCCTATGAAAAGTTTCACATAATTGGGAGGGGTGGCAAATCCAACAAAACAGCCTGAGCAAGCAATAAAATAGTGAACAAAATGTGTTGACTCATTGATTCAAATACAATTCCATTTTTCATAGGAAACAAAATCAATGCCCTGATTTACTCTTATTCCACCCAAATATAAACAACTAAGTGAAGTTTAAATCGAGTTTCATTATGTGATTAAGCAAAGCACACATTACTTAATCAACCCCATTGATTAAGCATTTGTGAGAACATTAAAACACAACAACCTACAAAAATTAAGCATGAACAGATGTTGTTTTAAATGCAAGAACACAACTTGAATATTAAGCATGCCCAAATTTCGTGATAATTCACTAAGCACAAATGAAGAGCAGCAGAAACACACAACAAAAATGGCTAAATAGAACCTCAAAGATTCATTTGCATTCTGCTTAGGAAATCAACTAAAAGGTCAGCCCTCCATGGAAATAAAGTTGCAACAGAATAGCAAAACGAAATACATCATTCAATGGAACAAAAAAGAAGAAAATGTGAACCAATGAAAGAAGATAAGCTGAAAATGTGAACGTGAAGAAAGAAAACCAAAAACTTTAGCTTTCTTTGTTTAGTGTTTTTCTTGCTTGTCATTAGGATCTTAGTTTTTTCATTTGAAGTTTCTTTTTCTTGCATCTCTTAGTGTGGTTGGCGTGACGTGAATCCATTTGTGCTTGCTAGTCTCTTAAGGTTTTATGACCTAGAGTTTACACTCTTGTAGAAGAGCTCGAGTGCTAGCCTAACCTTGTTGCTTTGTCTGAGAGAACCAAACACTTTTGGGCAAATAATTTTTGTTAATTTGGCCTCGAATTTTAGCTTATTTAACTTGTTTTATATTCTCTTGTCTCAGTTTGAGCTTGTGTTTGTAGGGAAAGATAAATTTAAAGGACATTGAAGAGATGTCACTAATGAATTACACACCTAACCAAGGGGAAGCCTTGATTGAGCACCATAATAATCAATAGAGTTTGGTGAGACTAAAGAGCAAATGAAGGTATCTAGGACGGGAAGCATCAAGGAAATCCTAAAGGCCAAGAATGAAAGTGAAAAGCAACTAAGAGAAACCATCCATAGATTTGAGAGGCTTGAGATTCAAAGATAAGAAAGACACATTAGGAGGAGAAGAAGCCCCTCATCCGAGAAGTACCATAGTAGAGGGTGAAGGAGGAATTATCAAGGAAGAGATAAGAGGTGCAACTTAACACCAAGGAGGCCACCACCATTGATCAAAACCCTTAAGTTGCAAGGAGACAACGATCCTGACATTTACTTAAAGTGTGGTAAAAAAAAAGTAGACCAAATTTTCAATGTACATCAAGTAAGGGATCAAGAACAAGCAGACTTAATAGTGGTATAATTTGAGGGATATGCCATGACTTGGTGGCATCAAAGGTTTAATGGGGCTAGATTTGTACCCTTTTACTATAGCAGGGAGACTTTTTTTTAAGCTCCAAAGGTTTCAATAAGGGTCAATGTGTGTGAATGATTGCTCCAAATTGATGAAGTCTTTACTCCTCAAAGTGGACTTAAAATTTGAAAGTGAAGAGGAAAAGGTAGCTAGGTTTTTATGTGGGCTTAAGAGGAAAATTCAAGATGTGGTAGAATTGTATGAATACTCTCTTGAGAAGGTTTTACACTTGACTTTCAAAGTTGAAACTCAATTGAAAAAGAAAAATGAGACCAAGAGTAGTAGCTCATACTATGACTACTACAATAGTAGTTGGAAAGGAAAGGAAAAGAAACATAATAAGAATCCTTCCAAGTAATCCCAAGACCCACTTACCAACTAGGACCAACTTGCCTATAACTTCTCAAAAAACTCATAATTCTTTTGAAGGTTCAGGGTCAAGTTCTATAAAATGTTTTGAATGTTTGGGATATGGACATATAGCTTCAAATTCTCCTACCAAGAGAACCATGACCATGAACACTAAAGAAGAAGTAGAGAGTGAACATTCTTGTCGCCTTTGCCCTAAGAAGTCTTCCTCCCACACTTCTTCTTCTTCCTCTTCAAGTGAGGATGAGATAAAATTAAGTGAAGAAGACTTGTTAGTGATAAGGCTCATGCTAGGACAAGTGATGGAAACTCACTTCACGCAAGTTGAAGGAGAATCCATGGACATGATGAACGAGTTACAAAAGCACATAAAGATGAAAAAAATGGTGCTTTGAGAATGGTATGGGTGTGTGTCTTGAATGAGGTTAGGCCAATCATCAAGGAAAATGTCTAAGTGAAGTCAAGAAGAGAGACTATCCTAGTGAACTTAGAATGGGATATCTACAAATTTGACAGAATATTTGTATATTATTTCCAAGTTGAATTTACATTGCTTGAGCACTCATATTTATAGAATTTTATGAGTGAACCCAAGTTTGAAAAGGATTCAAAGAACCTTGAAACTAACAAGCTCTAGAACATTTAAGAATGACAAATGAGTTGTCAAGTTCATGCACTAAGTTAAGTACCTAATGCATGTACCTTTCAAAGTTCTTTGGCCTCCAAGAAAAATCGTAAGGGTTACTTGAGGCCCAAGCAAGCCCAAAGAACACCTAAATTTGCTTGGTCAGTCAAAAGTTAGCTTGTAAAGCCAAAATTGCACATTTGTAGGGTGCTGCACAAATTAATTGATTAGGTTATTTACATAATCAATTAAATTGAGTTTTCACACTAAAATTGGCCAAAATACAAGGCCTAAAGGAAATATAAGCTTGGCCAAGATACAAGGCCTAAAGGAAAGAGTTATTTACATATTTTTACAAAGCTAAAAGAAGGGAAAAATAAGGTTAATAAGATATTCTACATAAGAGTAAAGTTCTTTGAAGTCCTTCTTCTTCCATTCTCCCAACCACGGATCATGTTGCATTTTCCTCGAGTCCTCTCAAAGAGAAAACATTTTCCATACAAGGTGTTTTATCAATAACAAGTTAGACTCCATCATAGTAGATGGAAGAAGTTGTGTGAATGTGGTTAGCACAAGGGTTGTGGTTAGCACAAGTTATTTTTAGGTTTTATTGTGAAACATTTTTGGGCTTGGACATCAATTCTTGGACTGAAAAGAGTTTTTCCATGTTAGTTGTGCCATGTGTGCTACTTTTCCATGTCGACATTAGTGTTAGGACTAGATTCCACGTCAACTGCCATAAGGATTAGTTTGAATCTTTTTTTTCTGTCTTGTAATTGTGGACCAGACTTGGTTCCATTACGGTTTTAGCTGCTAAATGATGTGACCACGTGAGGGGTTAACTTTCCAAACTATACATTTTTCAAATTATTCATTCTGCACTTTTGTTTTTGAAGAGACAACACCTAACTAGGGGGTTTTCGTAATCATTTGACAACACTATCAAGAAGACTACCACAAACAATGCTACGAATGAAGACTCTATGGAAAGTATTTTGAACATGCACTTACAGAGACCAATCAATCATGCATATTCCAAAGAAGACTAGGTCCAAAATAATGATGGAACTAAATTGCCATACAATCAAACACTCAAGTCATGCAAGCTAGAATCATAGTACTCCAGATTTTTTTTTCATTTTTTAGTTCAAGAAAAAGTAAATGATTTGTTGGTATCGCGCAGCGGAAGGTTTAAGCGTTTGGACAAAAACCAAGAGGGGGGTGAATTGGTTTTAGGTAATAAAATGAATAATTTAAAATTTTTCAGAAATTTATCAATTAAATCAAATATTAATTTCTTTAAACACAATAATAGATGAAATAAAGAGATAGAGAAGAAGATTGAACACAAGTATTTATACTGGTTCGGATCAAAAGACCCCACGTCCAGTTGTTAATCTCTCAAAAACGAGATTAACTAAATCACTAACAAATAACAGATTTGCAATAAGATAGTAAAAGAGTAAGGAAAGAAAACACCTCTCTTGAACACACAAGAGATTAACACCTTTCTCTGAATCACACAGAGAACCTTGACCTTAGCTTTCCTAGCAACAGCAGTAGCACTCAATCTCCTAGAACACCTCTCAGGAAAAGTTATCGCTCTACCCATACTAGGTTTTTCAAAGCTTCTTTTGAGAACACTCAGAGAAGTCTCTTGCAGTCACAACACTAACACTCTAGCTTCTCAAAAAGGTTAATGCGAAGTAACACTGAGGTTCCTTAAATAGGAGTTCCAAAAATTAGGTCAAAAAGCTAAATAGTCACGCCCAACTGACTAGGAATTCCAGTGTGGTTTATGAAAGACAAATTTTTGAACAGATAATCGATTATCAGAGGTGATAATCGATTATTCAAGTGCTTTCTTTGAAAAAATTGGTTCAGTTCAGGATAATCGATTATCCTAAGTGATAATCGATTATCACTTTGATTTTTCGAGAAATACCATAATTTTCTTGTACAATATTGATTCTAACTAATCTAAATACACTTTACAAGATATCTTTAAGCACAACAATACATATTCTTCATATTGACTTCCAGATGGCTTTCAGGCTTCTTTTATCATCATCAAAATCTTGCTTCGGCATTTAGACTTGTATTGCTTTTGCCAGCAATCTCCCCCTTTTTGATGATGATCAAAACAATATGTTTAAAGTATTTGCAATCAAAATATCTTACAAGTAGATTTGTTAGTACCACTGTTTGGTTTAAACTTTTAAACTTTTTCTCCCCCTGTTTTGATCATATGAAAAAAGTTTTAATAGAGAAGCTCCCCCTCAATTAGACAACTAAGAATAACAATAAAAATAGACTTTTATTAAGAAATAATAAAATTGGAAAATAAATTACAATAGCAAATAAAAGATAACTATGATGTAGACCTTTAAAAGTCTTGACTCATGTCATCACCTTCATCATATTTATCAAACTTATGTTCTAAATTATAAATCCTAGAATCTAGTCCTCTAATTAAGCCAGTGACTTCTTCATGTCGGTGAGTGGAGAGAAGAAAGAATTCTTCAAGTCTCTGGTTTAGGTTTAAAATGTGATCCTCTAAACAAGAGGATGAGCCACCAACACCACTTGATGATCCAATATTTGTGTCAACAGGAGGAATAAGAGCAGTGGGAGGATTCTCTTCTTCTTCATTGTCAGAGGAAGGCATATCATCCTTGTGAATGTAGGTATTCCCAAAAGGAATAAATTTCATCTGCTTCAAGGAGTTTTCTGTAATTTTGTTTGCCTCAGTGGTCTTATGAGATTGTTCATCAGAGACATTTACCCCTTTTGTACTCACAAATATGAGAGATGAGCAAGGAATACGGGAGTGGATATTGAGGCAATCTCTTGGCTTTGAGCATGGTGTCAAGAATGATGTTAGGCCAATGGATAGGAATGTGGTTGAGCATGGCATAGATGATCATAAGATCCGCTTCACTGCACTGTGCGTGATTTGTACCACGTGGACATAAAATCCAAACAATGAGATAGTGAAGTAGACGCTCATCGATTTTGAGAGGTCCGGCTAGCAATTGGCGGCCTATTTCTTGACCCTAGCGTCGCATAAAGGATCTATAAGAGAATATTCGGTTGAACCCTTCAATGCCAGCAGTGAGGATTGGAGATGTGCCATCATGAATGGGAAATTGAGCAACATTTTCCCAAATATCATCATCCAGAATAATATCAACACCTTTTACCTTTGTAAAACCTACTCCATCTCTGAATTTGTAATTGAAATAGAACGATCGTACCAAATCGGGGTAGTAGGTGCCATCCATCTTTGTGAAGAATTTGACCCCTTGTTCAGTAAGAAAATTAGGAATTGTGAAATGGCGATTGACAAACCATTGAGACTGGATGAATTTCGGAGTGATGAGGGGCTTGTCTTTCCACAATGTGATGAATTTAGATCTTCTGTCTTCATCTGAAATCCATCCTTCAATGGAGGTAGTCCTAGGTGCAGTTGAGTGTTGAGAGGCATGAGATGCAGTCCTTCTGTGGGTAGGAATCTTCCGACGAGAGGGTTCAGCCATGGTTGAGGTAAAGGAGAGGGAAGCTTTGAGAGTTTTTTGAGAAAATGAGAGGTTCTTAAGTGTTGAGAGTGAGAAAAGAGTATTCTGGCGACCAAAGTGGCTGATATATATAGAGAAGGGTCTCCAACGACCATATACACGTGATTTAATGCAAATCTAGCCGTTGCAACGACTAGTTTTTGAATTTATTTGGTCCAACGACGTGTAATAATCGATTATCAGAAGGTGATAATCGATTATTGGTTCATGAACTAGGCAAAATATGAATCCTAAGTGATAATCGATTATTCCAGTGAGTTTTTGATTTTCGGCTCAGATTTGAGGATAATCGATTATTGCCCCAAATAATCGATTATTACAAAACGTTTTTGAATTTTAAGGTTGAGAATTTAAGGATAATCGATTATTGCCCCCAAATAATCGATTATTCCAGAATTTTTTGGGATTTTTTAAGAGTGGCTGATAATCGATTATTGATACTGATAATCGATTATTGACGCTATTCTTCAGATTTTTAAGGAAATTGAGTTTTTGGCAATTTTAAGAGATCTCTAATATGCCTAAGTCTCTTCTTAGTTCATAAAATATATCTTTAGCTAAAGGTTTGGTAAAGATATAAGCTAATTGATGCTTTGTATCTACATATTCTATCTCACAATTCCCTTTATTTATGTGATCTCTTAAGAAATGATGCCTTATTTCAATGTGCTTTGTCCTAGAGTGCATTATGGGATTTTTGGTTAAGTTAATAGCACTGGTATTATCACATTTCAGAGGTATATGGTTTAGAAAGATATTATAATCTTCTAATTGTTGTTTCATCCAATGAATTTGAGACAGTTTCCAGCTGCTATGTATTCAGCCTCTGTAGTTGACAAAGCTACACAAGCTTGTTTCTTAGAGTTCCAAGAGACTAATGAACTTCCTAAGAGGTGACAAGTACCACTGGTACTTTTTCTATCTATTTTACAACCACCATAATCAGCATCTGAATAGCCTATCCAATTAGGAGATGCTCCTGAAGGGTACCAAAGTCCAAAACATGTAGTTCCTTTTAAGTATTTTAAAATTCTTTTTACTGCAGTAAGATGTGATTCTTTTGGATTGGCTTGAAAACGAGCACACACACATACAAATTGCATAATATCAGGCCTACTTGCAGGAAGATACAATAAAGAACCTATCATGCCTCTAAACATAGTTTGATTTACCTCTATTCCTGATTCATCTGATGAAGGATTGACCCCAACCAAGGATGGAGGCACATGCTTAAGAAGACTAAGCATGTTTAGAAAGGAAGTTCATTAATCCTTCATCCCTTTCATTTGTCTTTGTTATTTTTGATTCCCAAAGTTGACTTAGTTTAATAAACCTTAGTTGACTTGTTGACCTTTTACTAGGTTTGACTTGTTGACTATAGCTGACTTGACTTAAGCCAACATGCTAATCTATGTTTATTTTCTTTGTAGGTTAATTAGGAATAAGAAAGCAATGCTAGGTGGCGCATGGTGATTGGGGAGCATAAATGATGTGGAGAGAGTAAAGCAAAGGCATAAAGCATAAAGTAAAAGGCATAAAATAAGTGTACCTATGTACCTTTGGTCTCCTTTGTTTTTAGCACACTATGGCCACTTTTTGGAGACATATGAGACACATTCTTTTTCTCCTTTTGTGCTAGAACGAAATTAGCCTTGCACACACCATAGTTAGCTCTTTGTCTCTCATTTTTTGTAACCTTATTTGACCTAGTTTCTAGAAGCTAGGGTCAGGTTTTTGTAGAGACATCCTTAGGTATCTTTTATTTGCTTTGAGGCCCCTAAACTCATCTATATAAGGGGTGCTCCTAGACATGTAAAAGGGTTGAACATTTTGAAGTAAAAACACTCTTGTGTCTCAACCATTTGTGAGAGTTTCCTCCCTTGGGAGTGAATACTTTTAAGCCTTATCTTGCA